>Ga0335084_10000494_pt1 | contig 33626 bp, 30 predicted proteins | sample Lox_Sample_44_FD_206721 | JGI IMG/M metagenome (GOLD analysis project Ga0335084, IMG submission 206721) | Soil microbial communities from Loxahatchee National Wildlife Refuge, Florida, United States - Lox_Sample_4.4 | ecosystem: Environmental > Terrestrial > Soil > Wetlands | place: USA...
CGACCCTCGCGTACCGGTACCCGATGCAGGACATGGAGATCCAGTACGGCGCGCAGCTCACCGTGCGCGAGTCGCAGATGGCGGCGTTCGTGAACGAGGGCCAGGTGGCCGACGTCTTCGGCCCCGGGCGCTTCAAGCTCGTCACCCAGACGATCCCGCTCCTCACGAATCTGCGCAACTGGGACAAGCTCTTCCAGTCGCCCTTCAAGTCGGACGTCTACTTCTTCAGCACGCGGCTGAAGGTGGACCAGAAATGGGGCACGCCGAACGCGATCACGATCCGCGACAAGGAGTTCGGCGCGGTGCGCCTGCGCGCGTTCGGGATTTACTCCTATCGCATCATCGACCCGAAGTCCTTCCACGTGAACGTCAGCGGCACGCGCGAGCGCTACACCGTCGACGACCTCTCCGGCCAGCTCCGCAGCACGATCGTGGGCGCGATCACCGATCTCTTCGGCGAGGCGCAGATCCCGTTCCTCGACATGGCGGCGAACCAGGACGAGTTCGCAAAGCAGTTGCGCGCGAAAGCGGACAACGGGTTCAAGGCGCTGGGGCTCGAGCTCGCGAGCTTCGTCGTCGAGAACCTCTCGCTGCCCGAGGAGCTGCAGAAGATCCTCGACCAGCGGATCGGCATGGGAATGATCGGCGACATGCAGCGTTACACACAATTCCAGGTCGCGAACAGCATTCCGGCGGCAGCCGCGAACCCGGGCGGGCTCGCCGGCATCGGCGCGGGGCTCGCGACCGGCGTGGCGATGGGCCAGGCGATGACGCAGGCGATCGGGCAGGCGATCCAGCCGGCCGGTGCGGCGCCGGCGAAGCCCGAGGATGTCACGCAGCTCCTCGAGAAGCTGCACGACCTCAAGACGAAGGGCGTCCTCACCGAGGACGAGTTCAACGCGAAGAAGGCCGAGCTGCTGAAACGATTGGTGTAGAGCTCCGCACGAGCGAGCTCAGCTGGCGCTGGTTTCTCCGAGGCGCGCCTGGGAGGCGCGCCTCGTATGGCCTCAGTCCGATAACAACTAATGGCCGTTGCTAACTGTCCCTCCTGCGGCGCGCCGGTCAGGTTCCGGGGCGCCGCGTCGATCGTCGCGATCTGCGCGTTCTGCCGCTCGACCCTGGTCAAGCAGGGGACGAACCTCGAGAACATCGGCAAGATGGCCGAGCTCGTCGAGGACGCTTCCCCTCTCCAGCTCGGCACCGAAGGCCGTTACAAGGGCATCCACTTCGCGCTGATCGGGCGGATCCAGTACCGCTACGAGTCGGGCGCGTGGAACGAGTGGTACTGCCTCTTCGACGACCAGCGCACCAGCTGGCTCTCGGACGCGATGGGGAACTACCTCCTCACGTTCCTGCGCCGTCCGCGCGAGCTCCCGCCGCTCGAGGCGCTCGAACCGGGCCGCGGCGTCACGCTCGACGGCAAGCCCTATCAGGTCGCCAACGTCGAGCGCGCGCAGGTCATCGCCGGGCAGGGCGAGCTCCCGTTCAAGGTCGGGGCGGGCTGGGAGGGGTCGTTCGTCGACCTGCGTGGCGAGGGCGGCGCCTTCGCCACGATCGACTACAGCGAGACGCCGCCGCTGCTCTTCGCGGGGGCCGAGCTCCCGTTCGAGTCGTTCAAGTTCCAGCACCTGCGCGACGCGCGATCGGCGGGCGGCACGACCGCGCAGGCCTTCGCGTTCAAGTGCCCGGGCTGCGGCGCGCCGCTCACCAAGCGCGTGAAGACGACCGAGGCGGTGGCCTGTGCGAGCTGCGGGTCGGTGATCGACGTGGCGAACCCGGGATTCGAGATCATCTCGCGCGTCGAGGCCAACGCCGCGCTGTTCAAGCCGTCGATCCCGCTCGGCAGCCACGGCAAGTTCGCGGGTGCGGAGTTCGAGGCGATCGGCTACATGCGCCGCGAGATGAAGGTCGGCGGCATCGGCTACTCGTGGAGCGAGTACCTCCTGCACAATCCCGAGCAGGGCTACCGCTGGATCTCGGAATACCAGGGACACTTCAGCCTCATCAAGGCTGCCAGCGCCGCGCCGCGCACTTCAGGGCCGAGGCTCGGCGCGCGCTACCTCGGCCGCCAGTTCAAGCATTTCCAGACCTACCAGGCGACCGTCACTTACGTGGCCGGCGAGTTCTACTGGCGCGTGAAGAAGGGCGAGAGCGCGATGTGCGAGGACTTCGTCGCACCCCCGCTCATCCTCTCGAGCGAACGGACGAGCGGCGAGATCAACTGGTCCCTCGGCGAGTACATCGAGCCCGACGCGCTGTGGAAAGCCTTCGGATTGAAGACCGAGCCGCCGGAGCGCATCGGCATCGCGCCGAACCAGCCCTCGCCGGAGGCCGGGGCGGGCCTCTACTGGAAGTGGTTCGCGATCTTCGCGGCGATCGCGCTCGCCGTGCACCTCGTCTTCCGCTTCGCCACCGACTCGAAGGTGCTGCTCGTCCAGGACTTCGAGTTCCTCCCGGGGAAGGGGACGCGCGAGTACACCTCGCCCGCGTTCGAGGTGCGCGGGGTGCGACCGGTGCCGCTTGCGATCAGTACTGTGGCCGATCTGCGCAACAACTGGGTGTACCTGGACATGGCACTCGTCGACGAGAAGACGGGTGAGGCGTGGAAGTTCGGCCGTGAAGTGTCCTACTACCAGGGTGTCGACGGCGGGGAGAGCTGGTCGGAGGGCAGCCCGAGCGACTCGGCCCGCATCGCCAAGGTGCCGCCGGGGCGCTACTACCTCGACATCGATCTCGAGGGCGACCCGCGCGGGGCGAGCGTCCGGGGTTCGGTGATCGTGAGACGCGATCCGCCCGACTGGACCAACTACTTTCTCGCCCTGTTCGCCCTGATGTTGTTCCCGCTCTTCGCCTGGTGGCGTGCCTCGAGATTCGAGGCGCGCCGCTGGGCCGAAAGCGATCACCAGCCGGCCTCAAGCGACGGCGGCGATGACGACTGACGCGCTCCGATCCCGGTAGCCCGACGTGCGGACCGCCTATCTCGTCCTCGGCGCGCTCATCGTGAGCGCGTTCACCTACGGCCAGTACAACTACTGGTCGCTCTTCGGTTCCGACGCCGGCACCAGGGAGCCGAGCCGGCTCTCGTCGAGCTCGACCGGCACCCGCGGCAAGTGACCCTGCGACTTCAACCCCAACGGAGGCCCCGATGATGATCTTCGAATACCTCAAGCCGGAAGCACTCATCGGCTCGTTCATCTACTCCCTGCTCGGCGTCGTGTTCGTGGTGGTCGCGTTCGTCGTCATCGACAAGCTGACGCCCTACGACCTGTGGAAGGAGCTGATCGAGGAGCGCAACCAGTCGCTCGCGACGGTGGTGGCGGCGATGTGCATCGCGATCGCGATCATCGTCGCCTCGGCGATGCACTAGTGGGCCCGATCGCCTCCCCGCAGCCAGGAGAGGGGTAGCAGCCCGATGCTTTCGCCGCAGCGCGTCACGCCCGACCACGCGGACGGCGTCGCCCCGGGCGCGCTCAGCCGCGCGCTCCTCGCCTCGGTCTTCGTGATCGCCGCGTGCGGGCTCGTCTACGAGCTCGTCGCGGGCGCAGCCGCGAGCTACCTCCTCGGCGACTCGGTCACCCAATTCTCGCTGGTCATCGGCACCTATCTCGCTGCGATGGGCGTGGGGTCGTACCTGTCGCGCTACATCCTCGCGGGGCTCGTCGCGCGCTTCTTCGAGATCGAGCTCGCGATCGCGCTCCTCGGCGGGCTCTCCGCGACCGCGATGTTCATCGCCTTCGCGCACCTCGGCGAGTCGTTCAGGTGGGTGCTGTTCGGCTTCGTGGTCGTGATCGGCGTGCTGGTGGGGCTCGAGATCCCGCTCGTGATGCGGATCCTGCGCGACCGGCTGGGCTTCCGCGAGCTGGTCGCGACGGTGCTGTCGTTCGACTATCTCGGCGCGCTCGCGGTGTCGCTCGCGTTCCCGCTCGTGCTCGCCCCGCGGCTCGGGCTGATCCGGACCGCTTTCCTGTTCGGCCTGATGAACGCGCTCGTCGCCGCGTGGGCGCTATGGCTCTTCCGCGCGCAGCTGCGGCCGTTCGCCTGGCGCGCGGCGCAGGTCGCGCTCGTCGTCGCGGTACTCGGCGCGGGTCTCGCCGGCGCGGACCGCCTCACCACGTTCGCGGAGGAGGAGCTCTACGCCGACCGCATCCTGCACGCGCAGACGACCCGCTACCAGCGCATCGTGGTGACGAAGTGGCGCAACGACGTACGCCTCTTCCTGAACGGCAACCTGCAGTTCAGCTCTGCCGACGAGTACCGCTACCACGAGGCGCTCGTGCATCCGGCGCTCGCGGCGCTGCCCGCGGCGCGGCGCGTGCTCGTCCTCGGCGGCGGCGACGGCATGGCGGTGCGCGAGATCCTGCGCTACCCGCAGATCGAATCGGTCACGCTCGTCGACCTCGACCCGGAGATGACGCGGCTCTTCGCGAGCGTGCCGCTGCTGCGCGCGCTCAACCAGGACGCGTTCGCCTCGCCGAAGGTGAAGGTCGTCAACGCCGACGCCTTCAAGTGGCTCGAGCAGTCGACCGACCATTTCGACTTCGTGATCGCCGACTTTCCCGACCCGAGCAACTACTCGCTCGGCAAGCTCTACACCAACGCGTTCTACCAGATGCTCGAGCGGCGCCTTTCGACCCGAGGCGTCGCCGTCATCCAGTCGACCTCCCCGCTCTACGCCCGGCGCTCGTTCTGGTGCGTCGTCGCGACGATCGAAGCGGCGGGGCTCAAGGCGACGCCGTATCACGCGCTCGTCCCGTCGTTCGGCGAGTGGGGGTACGTCATCGCCTCGCGCGAGCCGTTCACCCCGCCGGGGCGCTATCTCCCCGAGCTCCGCTTCCTCACGCCCGACATCGAGCCGGCGCTCTTCCGCTTCCCGAAGGACATGGATCGCGTCCCGGCCGCGGTCAACCGTCTCAACAACCAGGTGCTGGTGCAGTACTACGAGGCGGAGTGGAAGCGCTCGCCGTCGCCGTGAGGGAGCGCCGGTGAGGCGGCGCGAATTCCTCGCCGCAGGGGCAGCCGCGGTCGCGGCCGCCGCGTGCGGAAAGGCGCAGCCGCCGCTCCCGCCGGGGGCGTTGCTCGCAACGCGGCACGACATCGGTCATCGCTTGCGCGACGGCGGGTTGCCTGCGCCCGGCGAGCGTCGCCGGCGCAAGGTGGTGATCGTCGGCGCCGGCGTCGCGGGTCTTTCGGCGGCGTGGCGGTTCCGAAAGAGCGGCTTCGACGACTTCGAGCTTGTCGAGCTCGAGCGTGCGCCGGGCGGGAACGCGAGGTGGGGCGAGAACGAAGTGAGCGCGTTCCCGTGGGGCGCGCACTACGTGCCGCTCCCGACGCGCGAATCGCGCGCGGTCCGGCTGCTGCTCAAGGATCTCGGGGTCCTGCACGGCGACCCCGACGCGGACGCACCGCGCTACGAGGAACGCGCGCTTTGCTTCTCGCCGCACGAGCGCATCTGGCGGGACGGCGCGTGGCACGACGGGCTGGCGCCGCTCGCGCGAGCATCGGAGGCCGAGCGCGACGACTGGCGGCGGTTCCACGACCGCATGGAAGCGTTCAAGCTCCTGCGCGGTGCCGACGGCCGCCGGGCGTTCGCGCTGCCGATGGCCCTCTCGTCACGTGATCCGCGGCTCCTCGCGCTCGATCGCGGGTCGATCCGCGACTGGCTGGTCGCCGAGGGCCACACGAGCGGCCCGGTGCACTGGCTGGTGAACTACGCCTGCCGCGACGACTACGGCTGCGACTACCGGGACGTCTCGGCCTGGGCCGGCATCCACTACTTCGCGAGTCGCGATGCCCGCGCCGAGAACGCGGAGGGCGACACGGTGCTCACCTGGCCGGAGGGCAACGGCTGGATCGTGCGGCGACTGCTCGAGCGCTACGCGCCGCCGGTAACGGGGGAGGCGCTCGTCTACCGGCTAGAGGAGCGCCCACGCGAGGTCGGGCTGGAGGCGTACCTCGCCCGGGAGGACCGCTCGATCGCCTTCGATGCGGAGCACGTCGTATGGGCGGCGCCGCTCCGGTTCGCCGGGCGGGCGCTGACGGGCGGCGAGCCCGGGCTGCGCGAAGCGCTCGCTGCGTTCGACCACGCGCCGTGGCTGGTCGCGAACCTGACGCTCGAAGAAACCCCTCGCGACCGGCATGGCGCGCCGCTCGCCTGGGACAACGTGCTCTACGACAGCGCGGCGCTCGGCTACGTGGTGGCCACGCACCAGAGCCTTGCCTCGCGCGGCGGTCCGACCGTGATCACCTGGTACCAGCCGCTGTGCAACGAAGCGCCGCGTGCCGCGCGGGAGCGCTTGCTCGCGACGCCGCGCGAGGCATGGGTGGAATCGATCCTCGCCGAGCTCTCGCGCCCGCATCCCGAGATCCGCAGCGTCGTGCGGCGGGCGGACGTGACCGCAAACGGGCACGCGATGGTCCGGCCGCGGCCCGGTTTCGTCTGGGGCGACGCCCGGCGGCGTGTCGAAGCGCACACCGGGCGCGTGCATTTTGCGCATTCGGACGCAAGCGGGTTCTCGCTGTTCGAGGAGGCCCAGTATCGTGGCGTTGCCGCCGCCGAGCGCGTGCTCGCGCGGATGGGCGTACGAGGCGAGACTTTCCTGTGAGCGCGGTCCTGAATGCCGTCCAGTGCGCGAGCTGCGATCAGCCGATGCAGCCGCTCATGCTCGCGCGCAACATCGGCGGTGAGCTGCAGATCGACGTCTGCCACCCGTGCCACGCGATCTGGTTCGACCAGAACGAGAGCCTCCAGCTCGCGCCCGGCGCGGTGATCGAGCTCTTCCAGGACATCAACCGGCACCGCGACGACGCGCGCCGCCTGCTCGCCGAGAGATCGAGCTGCCCGCACTGCCGCGCGATGCTCGTGCTGACGCACGACGTGGTCAAGACCGGCCGCTTTTCCTATTACCGCTGCCCGCACGATCACGGGCGCCTCACGCCGTTCTCCGAGTTCCTGCGCGAGAAGCAGTTCGTGCGCTCGCTCACTCCGGCCGAGCTGATCCGGCTGCGTGTCGAGCTGAAGACGGTGCGTTGCTCGAGCTGTGGCGCGCCGATCGACTTCCAGCACGAGTCGACGTGCAGTTTCTGCGGTTCTCAGGTTGTGATCCTCGACCCGATCGCGATCGAGCCGGCGCTGAAGATGTGGTCGGACGCGGAGGCGCGGCGCACGCGCCCGACGCGCGAGAAGCTCGCCGAGGCGCTGCTCGACATGAAGACCGTCGAGGTCAATGCGCGACGGGACGCGGGGCGCTGGAGCCCCGGCACCGCGATCGACCGCACCGAGACCGGCGGCGACCTGCTCGGCGGCGCGATCGAGATCCTCGGGGACGTGCTCGGCGCGATCGATCTCTGAGCCCGAGGGGCCGGGCCGAACCGCTACGCCATTACGACCGCGCGAGGAAGGCGTTCGCCTCCTCGAAGAGACGCATGGTCCGCGTCATGTCGTAGGGGCCTTTGCGCAAGGTCTCCGGATCCCACTGGCTGCGGTGCGACGGGTCGAAGAAGTCGCCGCCGTAGAGGTGAATCGCGCCGGTGAGGCGCGGGATCGGGTTGGTGACCGAGTGGATGATGTCGCGTCCCAGCGGAATCGCGTCGCGTTCCGATATCGCCTTCGCGCCGGCCGCCTCGATCCGCCCGTGCGCCTCGGCGGGCAGGCGCCGCCAGAAGATGTTGTCTTCGCGCCCGGTGTAGATGCCGATGACGGCCCACATGTTGTGGTCGTGCGGCAGGATGGTCATCCACGGCGCCCAGATCACGTTCACGATCGTGAGCTCGTTGGAGCGGTAGATTTTCTGAACCTCGCCGCGCGTCGGCTCGCCGAGGCCCTTGAGCACCTCCGCCGGCGTCGACACCGCGCGCGCGAGCACCTCGCGAACCGCCTTGTGGCTCGGGTCCTCCGCCACGGCAGCGCGGCAATCCTCGATGAACCGATCCAGATCGAACATCCGTCTTCCTCCGGCCCGCGTGACCAAGCGCGGAGGATTGTAGATCGGATCGCTGTGCGCGGCGGCGCGACCGCGCGGGGACGCGCCCCGCGCCAGGACTGCGACAGCCGCGTCCGGACGCCGTAGCGCTAAGCCGCGACGCGAACCGGAACGAGTTCGGGCGCGGTGTGCGGCACCGTGACGGCCGCTGTGCGACCGCTCCGTCCGGCGATCCAGCTACAGGTGACGGCCGCGGCGTAAGGCACGGCCTGCGCGGCGAGCACCGCGGCCCAGAGCATCGCCTCGACGTGGTCGGTGCCGAAGCGCCACACGACCCCGGCGGCGGCGAGCGCAAGCGCGGCGAGCATCAGCGACTCTTCACGCGCCGGTGCCGCGCGCTTCGGCGCGGCGCTCGTGCCCTTCGCGGTGCGATCGAAGGTGCCATTGCGGCGTGCGAGCCCGGCGAACACCCCGCGCGCGATCGCGTGCGAAAGCCCCATGCTCGCCAATGAGGCGCCCAGCACGTCGGCCCAGCTGCAGTCGACCCGGGCGCGGTAGAGCAGCGGTCCGAAGACCGCCTTGCACGCGAGGAACGCGAGCACCGGCACGAGGTAGAGATCGAGCGGCAGCGTGAAGATGCCCGGTGCAGTGAGCGCGCCGGCGGTCCACGCGAGCGCCCCGAACGCGAAGACGAGGTGCAGCGCGTCGGCGAACCACGAGAACCAGCCGGTGAGGAAATGGTAGCGCTGGCCGGCGCTGAGCCGGCCCGGCAGCAGAAGCGCACGCGCGTGGCGCTTCAGGATCTGCATCGCGCCGAACGCCCAGCGGAAGCGCTGCGACTTGAACGCGCCGAAGCCGGCCGGCGTCAGGCCGCGCCCGAGCACCGCGTCGACGTAGCGCACCTCGTGACCGGCCTGCATCAGGCGCAGGCCGAGCTCCGCGTCCTCGCAGATGCACCACTCCGCCCAGCCGCCGACCTTGGCGAGCGCGCGCCTGCGCACGAGCGTCATCGTGCCGTGCTGGATGATCGCGTTCCGCTCGTTGCGGTGATGCATGCCGATGCGGAAGAAGCCGTCGAACTCCCAGTTCGCCATCCGGCGGAACGCGGAGCCCTCGAACTCGCGGTGCGCCTGCGGCGCCTGCACGACGGCGACCGGGGCGTCGGCGAAGTGGCCGACGAGCTGCGCGAGCCAGCCGCTGTCGACCGCGTAGTCGGCGTCGACGACACCGATCACTTCGGCGCGCGGGTCGGTCTCGCGCAGCGCGAAGTTGAGCGCGCCGGCCTTGAACCCGGGCCACTCCGGCAGATGGAAGAACCGGAAGCGGGCGCCAAGCCGCGCGCAGTGCGCCTCGACCGGCCGCCACAGCCGCTCGTCGCGGGTGTTGTTGTCCACGACGATCACCTCGAAGTTCCGGTAGTCGAGGCGCGCCAGCGAGTCCAGGGTGAGGATCACCATCTCCGGCGGCTCGTTGCACGCGGGCAGATGGATCGACACGAACGGCTCGTGGGCGAGCCCCGCCGGCGGGAGCGGGCGGAACTCGCGGCGCCACGCGCGGCGCCACAGCACCTCGACGAACTCGAATCCGTTCGCGAGCAGCACCGCGAGCATCGCCGCCGCCGCCGGGACCATGATCGCGATCGCCGCCCAGTCCGCCGGGCCGAGATAGAACTCGAGCGGGATCGTCCCGAGCCACACCAGCGCGGCGGCCGCGCCCTGGATCAGGACGCAGAACACGATCCGCCCGGTGGTGCGCAGCCGCCGGAACGCGATCGCGAACCACAGCATCAGCGGCGCGGCGAGGAGCGAGGCCGCGAGCGCCTTCGCCTGCCAGCGCGCGTCCGGCTCGACCGGTCCCTCGAGGGCGAACTTCGGCGCGCGGTCCGCGTGATGCGTGCCCCAGTAGGCGCCGGCGCGGCCTTCGTGCGCCTGCTTCCACGGCTGGTCGAACATCTCCATCAGGTAGTACTCGAGCGGGCGCTCGACGGTGCGTGCGAGGAACTCGCGCACGAACGCAGCCTGGGCGGCAGGTGAAGCGATCGCCCCGCCGACGCGGTCGCCGCGGCTCGGCCAGCCGATCTCGCCGATCACGATGCGCTTCTTCGGAAACGCCCGGCGCAGCTCCGCGTAGCGTCCGAGCGCGTAGTCGACCGCGTGCTCCGCCGGGACGCCCTCCCAGTAGGGCAGCAGGTGCACGGTGATGAAATCGACGTGGCGCGCGAGCTCCGGGTAGCGCAGCCAGACGTGCCACGGCTCGGCGGTCGACACCGGCACACGCACCTTGCGCTTCACGCGCGTGATGTCGGCGATGAGCGCCGGGACGCTCAGGTCGCCGCGCAGGATCGTCTCGTTCCCGACGATCACCCGATCGACGTTGGGGTTCTCGCGCGCGAGGCGCACGAGCGCGGCGACCTCGCGCTCGTTGTTCTCGTCGCGGCGGTCGAGCCACGCGCCGGCGGTCACCCGCAGACCCCGCATCCCGGCCAGCCCGATCGCCTCGGCGTTCTCGGTCGACGAATAGGTACGCACCCGGTCGGCGTACGCGGCGACGCGATCGAGATCCGCGGCGAGCTCGGCCCCGGTGGGGAAGCGGCCCTGCGTCGGATCCTGGTGACGCTGGTAGCCGCTGAACGCCACGCCGTGCACCTTGTCGGGACCATCGGGCAGGACGAGCGGCGGATGGGCGGCGGACCAGAGCGCGAAGTTCGCCACCGCGACCAGGGCGGCGATCACGCCCGCGGTGACGACGGCGGAAGCCGAGCGGCGTTCGCTCGGCGCGGGCAGGGCATGGATACTAGCGGCGCTCATTCACTCTCGCGACCTGGGGATCAGCGTTGGAAACGCTCACGGGGCCCAGCGGTTGACGACCCGGCGGGAAGCCGACGCAAACGCCATGCCGGGCGTGGCATAGTGCCACGCGCGGATTGGATTGGCGAGGCGAGATGAAGTTCACCCTTCGAATGCCGCGTCTAATCGTCGGGACATGACGACATCCGGCGCTCGGAGAGCGCTGGTTCGGGTCGTCGTCAGCGTGGCGATTGCGCTTGCCATTGCCGCTGGAGTGCGCTACGCGATCATCGAACCGGCCCGGCTCGCGCACCTTTGCGGCGCGCCCGGGGCGCCGTGGTGGTGCGCGCCGCGGGCGCTGCTTGCCGCGGCGCTCGACGCCGGCGCGCTCGGCTTCGGCGCGATCGGCGCGGGAGTACTGGCGATTCTTACGCGGCTGTCAGCCTGGGCGCTCGCCGCCGCCTGCCTCGGGGCCGCCGGGCTCGTGCTGTATGCGGCCGCGACGGGTGCGGTCGGCTTGTTGCTGGGGCTGCTCGTGCTCGCGCGAACCGCCGCGGGCGCGGCGCCGCCCGACGCTTGCCGCGAGCGCGAGACATAGCGCTACCCAGGCGAGGGCATCGGTGTTCGCAAGGCCCTCGCGCAACACGATGACCGGCGCCGTCACGATAAGTGCCACGGCGAGCGTTCGCTCCTCCGCTTCGGCGCTCGTGCCCGCTATCCAGGCGAGCAGCGCGAGCGCGACGGTGGGCGGCGCCACGATCGCAAGCGCGAAGTCCCGATAGCGCGGGTCGAACGCGAGCGCAAGCGAAGCGGCTGCGGTGCCGAAGAGCATCGCGAAGCGCAGACTGCCGAAAAGGCGCTCGGCAGTCGACCACGGCGATACGTTCGTCCGGAACCAGCGCGCGACCGCCGCGACGGGCGCCGGCGTGAGCGGCGCGCGGCCGTCGAGCGAGCGCGCGAGACTCGTCGCGGCGAGGAGCGTCGCGGCCACCGAGATCGCGCTGAACGCGACGCCGAGTGCGAGCTCGAAGGGATCGCGGCTCGCCGCCTCGATCATCTCGCGCTGCGCGGCGAACGCCGCGCCGAACGCCGCGCCGGCGAGGGCGAGGAGCACAGCGCCGCGCCACCGCGACCGGCCCGCGATGCCGGCGAACACGAAGAGCGCCGCTCCCAGTCCCGATGCGAGGAGGCCGCGCCGCCACTCCGGATCCTCTACGACCGCGCCCCGCAGCGGAAACTTCTCCCCCCCGTCGGCGTCGAGCACGCCCCAGAACCCGCCGACCGTCCCTTCCAGCCGGCGCTTCCACGGCTGGTCGAAGCCTTCGATGACGCTGTAGCGCAGGCCGTGCGCCGCGGCGGCGTTCGCGAGCTCGCGGACGAACCGCGCCTGGTTCACGCGCGACGGTACCGCGCCCTCGCGCCGCCGTCCTTTGCTCGGCCAGCCGGCTTCGCCGACGAAGACGTCGCGGCCGGGGAACGCCGCGCGGACGCGCGAGACGATGCTTGCTACGTGATCGACCGCGCGCTCGATCGGCATCGGCTCGTCTTCCCAGTACGGCAACAGATGCACGGTGACGAACGACACCGCGTCGGCGAGCGCGGGGTGCTGGAGCCAGAACTCCCACACGTCGGCGTAGGTGACCGGGAGCGTCGTCGCGGCGCGGACGCGCCGGATGTAATCGGCGAGCGCGGCCGCCGGCAGCTCCCGGCGCAGCAGCACCTCGTTGCCGACGACCACTGCGTCGATCGCATCGGCGTCGCGCCGGATCACCTCGAGCCCGTGCGCGAGCTCGCGCTCGTTCTCGGTCCGGTCGCGGCCGATCCAGAGTCCGAGCAGTACGCGCAGGCCGTGCTTGCGGGCAAGGGCGGGAACGGCGTCGAGCCCCTGGTCGACCGAGTAGGTGCGCACGCAGCGCGCCCGCTTCGCGAGGAGGGCGAGATCGGCATCGATCTGCGCCGGGCTCGCGACGAAGCCCTTCGCGAACGGGGTCTGCCCGGCGAGGCGGTAGGGCGCGTACGACACGCAGGGCAGCCTGTCGATGCCCGCGTCGGGCAGCGCGACCGGCTGCCCGCGCGCCTGCCACCATGCGAGCCCGCCGAGCGCGGCGAGCACCGCCGCGAGCCATACGGCGATCAGGCGCGCGCGAGCAGCCATACGACGAACGCGAGGCTCGCGACGCTGATCACGGTGGAGGACAGGATCGCGGCGGAGAAGGCGCCGACGTCGCGGAGATAGCGGCTGGAGAAGAGGTAGAGGTTCACGCCCGTAGGCAGCGCCGCGACCGCGACGCCGACCTTCAGGTGGAAGGGTGGCAGCGGAATGAGATGGGTCCCGACCGCCCAGACGACGACAGGCATGACTGCGAGCTTGACGACGTTCATCAGCGCGACCCGTACGGCCTGGCCGCGTCGGCTCGAACCGAAGGAACCAGGGGGCGAGGCCCCCTTGTTGATCCTCCGGGCGAGCGCCTCCGGCAAAGGACCACGATGGATCGAAAGCGACGCGCCGAGCGCGAAGAGCACCGCCGGGGCCGCGCTCGCGGCGAGGAGGTCGACCGTCGTCTGCGCCGGGCCGGGCAGGTGGATCCGGAGCGACGCGAAGACGAACCCTACGAACAGCGGCGCGAGCGGGGCGATCGCCGCTTCGCCGAAGAGCGCCGGCATGAGCGGCAGCGCGAGGAAGCCGTTGTTCGACTGCACCGCGCCGAGTCCGTGGAAGAGCGCCGTCGGACGGTCGAGCCCGAACGCGCGCGCCGCGATCGCCGCGGTGAGGAGGAACAGCGCGATTGTGGTCAGCCCGTAGACGAACGCGAGCCGCACGTCGGCGAGCTCGGCGAGATCGCGCGTCGCGACGCCGCGGAACCGCATCACCGGGAGCGCGAAGTTGAAGCGGTAGGCGTTGAGGCCGTTCAGGCCGCTCTGCCAGATCAGCCGGAAGCGCGCGGCGCCGTAGCCGAGCGCGACGATCGCGAAGAACGGCACGAGGACGCCGAGGATCTCCCGCATGTGGCCTCGCGCGGCCGCGGCCCTAGGGCGCGAGCCGCTCGATCTGCCAGCTGCGGTCGGCGCGCCTGCGGTAACGGATGCGGTCGTGCAGGCGCGAGGGGCGCCCCTGCCAGAACTCGAAAGCGTCCGGCGCGAGGCGGTAGCCGCCCCAGTGCGGCGGCCGCGACGGATTCAGTCCATGGCGCAGTCCCATCTCGGCGACTTTCGCCATCAGCGCGGCCTTGCCGATCGGCTGGCTCTGCGGCGAGGCCCAGGCGCCGATGCGCGCACCGAGCGGGCGGGTCGCGTAGTACTCGTCGGACTCCGCGGCGGAGGCGGTCTCGATCGCGCCCTCGATGCGGATCTGGCGCTCGAGCTCGCCCCAGTAGAAGAGCAGGCTCGCCTGCGGATTTCCCGCGAGCTCGCGGCCCTTGCGGCTCTCGTAGTTGGTGAAGAAGACGAACCCGCGCTCGTCGTAGCCCTTCAGCAGCACCATGCGCGCCGAGGGCCGGGCGTCGGCGCCGACCGTCGCGAGCGCCACCGCGGTCGGCTCGCGCAGCTCGGAGGCGAGCGCCGCGTCGAACCAGCTGCGGAACTGCTCGAACGGATTGCGCGCGGCGGCGCCCTCGTCGAGAGTCTCGCGCGTGTACTCGCGGCGCCGGTCGGCGATGTCCATGGCGCCGATTCTACCGTGCGCGCCGCGGCGCTCCGGCGCGAGGGAATCCCGCGGCGAAGCGCAAGCGCTGCCCGGTTCGCGCTTTGAGTGAGATCAGGGCGTGCGCGAGGCGAGCGGGTCGGAGTGTCGAGGATCGGACGTCGGCGCCGGCTGACGAACGATGAGCGCGGTGCCGGCAAGCACGAGCGCGCAGCCGGCTGCCATCACCGGTGTGATCGCCTCGCCGAGGAAGAGCGCGCCCCAGAGCATCCCGAAGAACGGGATGAGGAATGTCACGGTGAGCGCGCGCGTCGGCCCGACGTCCGCGATGAGGCGGAAGTAGAGGAGATAGGCGATGCCGGTGCAAAGCACGCCGAGCAGCACGGCCGCCATCCACTCGGCAGGTGTCGGCCAGGCGACGGGCGGCAGCGGCGCGAGTAGCGGTACGAGGATGAGCGTCGCGCCGAGCTGGCTCCCGGTCGCTGCGGCCGCGGCATCCACCACGCCCGCACGGCGCCTCATGAACGCGGCCGCGACCGCGTAGGAGAACGCAGCGAGCGCTCCCGCCACGATCGCCCAGGCGATCGCGGGCGACGTGCGGACCGGACCGAGGCCGACCAGCATCGCCACGCCCGCGACGCCGCACGCGAGGCCGAGGGCGACGCGCGCGGTGACGCGCTCGCGCAGCCAGACCGCCGAGATCAGCGCGCCGAAAAGCGGCGACGTCGCATTGAGGACCACGAGATACGACGCCGGCAGGTAGATCGCGCTGAACGCCCAGAGCGCGAACGGCGCCGCGGACGTGACGAAGCCGACAGCGAGATAGAACCGCCAGTGCTCGCGCCAGCGCAGATCGATTCCCGCGAACCGCAGCCACGCGAGCAGCGTGACGCTGGCAAGCGCAACGCGCAGGTCGGCGGCCGCGATCGGACCGAGCGGGATGACGGCGATGCGGATGAAGATGAACGAGCCGCCCCAGATCGCCGCGAGGGCGACGAGGCGCGCGACGTCAGCCGGCCGCACTGCGGGCCCCGCTTCGGACCCGCGCGCGCCCGGTCTCGGTCGCCGCCGCGCGCTCGCGCTCGAGCAGCGCGCGCTTCCGCGCGACCCCGAAGCGATAGCCGCCGGTCGTACCATCGGCCGGCACGACGCGATGGCAGGGGATCGCGAGCGGTACCGGATTCGTGGCGCATGCGCGCGCGACCGCGCGGGCGCCGTCGGGCACGCCGACCTTGCGCGCGAGCGCGCTGTAGCTGAGCGTCTCGCCCGGCGCGGTTGCCTGGAGGGCGCGCCACACGCGCTGCTGGAACGCGGTGCCGCGGACGTCGAGCGGCAGATTGAGCGGTGCGCGCGGCCGTTCGACGAACGCAACCGCGGTGGCGAGCCAGCGTTCGAGCCTGCCCGCACCGCCCGCCGGTGCGGTCTGCGGAAAGCGGCCGGAGAGCGCGCGCGCCGCGGCCTCGCGCGTCGCTGCGATCTCGATCGCGCACACCCCGCGCGGCGTCGCCGCGATGCCGACCCATCCGAGCGACGAGCGAGCGAGCGCGTGGCCGATGCGCTCCCCCGCGGCGCCGTTCCGGTAGACCGCCGGCGACATCCCGAGGAGGTGCCGCGCGTGCTCGTACACGCGGCTGGGGGAGCCATACCCGGCACCGTAGACCGCAGCGTCCACCGACTCGCCCGCGTGTAGCGCGCGCTGCAGGCGATCGCGCCGGCACGCGGCGTGGTACTCGCGAGGGGAAATCCCGACCGTGCGCTTGAAGAAGCGCTGGAAGTGGAAGCGGCTCAAGCCCGCCGCACGGGCGAGCGCGGCGAGCGTCGGCGGCGAATCCGCCGCCTCGATCGCGCGGATCGCCGAGCGAATGCGATCCAGCGCGTCGTCGCGTGGCGACGCGGCGCGCTCGGGGTGGCAGCGCAGGCAGGGCCGGAAGCGGGCGCGGGCCGCGGCGGCGGCGCTGTCGAAGAACAGCACGTTCTGCGGTTTCGGGCGCCGCGACGGGCAGGTCGGGCGGCAGAAGACGCCGGTCGTCCTTACGGCATAGACGAAGGTGCCGTCGGCGGCGGGATCGCGAGCGGTCACCGCGCGCCAGCGCGCGGCGTCGAGGAGCGGAGAGTCTGCGAGGTTCATTGGGCGCTGTGTCCGTTCGGGTTGACGATGGGCGCACTCTAAGGCCGCCGCCCGCCGGCCCGCCATCCGGCGGTTGCGCTCAAATTTCTGCCATCGAGAAACCGATGCGAAGCATCGCGTTCCTGGCTTCGGGGGCACGCGGGGGGCGCCCGCGAAGCGGCGTCGCGCCTTCGTATCGTGACGACGCCCTATTCGCCCGACTTGCCCCAGAGTTCCTTCAGGCGGGCGTCTCTGCCGCACCCCGTCCGGTAGTACTTGTAGCGCACCGGATTCTTCTTATAAAAATCCTGGTGATAGTCCTCCGCAGGCCAGAAGTCGCCCGCCTGCTCGACCGGCGTGACGATCGGCTGCTTGAACGGCTTTGACTTTTCCACCGCCGCCTTCGAGGCCTCCGCGAGCCGTTTCTGCTCGGCGGAGTGGTAGAAGATGGCGGTCCGGTACTGCGAGCCGACGTCGCAGAACTGGCGGTCCTGCACGGTCGGGTCGATGTTCCGCCAGAACACCTCGAGCAGCTTCTCGTAGGTCACCTTCGACGGGTCGTAGGCGACCTGCACCACCTCTGCGTGCCCGGTCCGGCCGCTCGAGACCTCCTCGTAGGTGGGGTTGCGCTTCGTCCCGCCCATGTAGCCCGAGGTGGTCGAGATCACCCCCGGCAGCTTGTCGTACGGAGGCTCCATGCACCAGAAGCAACCGCCGGCGAACGTCGCAACTGCCTGTTGCGAGGGCGAAGCGGGCGCTTGCGCCGCGGCGGGCAGCGCGGCGAGTGCGGCGGCGGCGAGCACCCCCGCGCAAGCCCAGTGGCGAACACGCGTTCTCATCCGGGCGTCCTCCGAGTCGCTTGATGTCGCGAGCATACACGCGCGCCGCCCCGCCCGCGGGGCGGCGCTACAGAGGGAAAAAACGAGCCGCCACTCGAAAAAAACGCTTGCACGAGCCCGGGCGCTTGGGGCATTCTCTCGTCGCCAGCCGCGCTTCCGAGGGCGGTGATGCATTGATGCAATAGTTGCTGCGACACTCACACGATCAAGACATAGACGCTAGTGGAGGTTTAACGATGGCGACGAAGAAGAAGTCCACGAAGAAGGCTGCGAAGAAGTCCGCGGTACGCCGGCCGGCCAAGAAGAAATCCGGCGCGAAGCGCAAACCCAATCCAGCCTTCATGAAGCCGATGACCCCGAGCGCCGCGCTCGCCGCGGTGGTGGGGCCGATCGCGCAGGCGCGCACCGAGATCACCAAGAGGATCTGGGGTTACATCAAGAAGAACAAGCTCCAGGACGCGATCAACCGGCGGATGATCAACGCGGACGAGAAGCTGCGCGAGATCTTCGGCGGCAAGCGTCAGGTCTCGATGTTCGAGATGACGAAGCTGGTCAACAAGCACCTCAAGTAGCCCGCGCTCCGATCTGCACGCCGGCCGGCCCCGCGGAGCCCCGCGGCGCTGGCCGGTTGCTTTTTGGAGCCGCCGGAGGCGCCGGGCGGGCGCTAGTGCCCGGCGCCGAGCTCGTCGAGGAACTTGGCGCGCTCGGCTTCGCTTGTCAGGCTGTCGGCGAGCAGCAGATAGAACTGCCGCGACGTCGATGCCTGGCCAGCGGCCTTCTTCACGATCACCTTGGCGATCGGGCCGACGTACTCGGTCAGCTTGCGCGTCGCGATCGCGATCATGTCGGCGGTGAGCGGCGCACCGGCGGCCTTCGCCGCGAGCATCGTGCCGGCTTCGATCGCGACCGTGCGCGTGCTCGCGAGCGGCTTGGGCGGCGGCGCGCCCGGGAGCTTCGCGCGGGTGGCGAGGAACGCCTTCTGCTCCTCGGCGCCGCTCAGCTGCTCGCCGAGGATGCCGTAGGCCGAGTCGACATCGGTCGTCTGCAGCGCGGCACGCTTGAGCATCACCCTGGCGACCGGTCCGACGAAGCGCGCGAGATGCCCTTCGATCGCCTTCAGCACCGCGGGATCCCAGCCGGGCGGCGGCTGCGTGGTCTTCGCCCCCGCTCCCGACCCCGACGGCGAGCTCGCGTCGGTGCGCGGCTGCGACGCGTGCGACGGGCTCGTGGGCTCGAGCCGGATCGTCGTCGCGACGATCTCGGTGATGATCGTCTCCTCGGAGACCGTCGGGCTGACCGGCGCCGCGTAGGCGTCGAGCAGGGCGGAACGGAACTCGTTCGCGTTCTGGAAGCGCTTCGCCGGCTTCTTCTCGATTGCGCGCGCGACCACTGCGTCGTAGGTGCTCGGCGCGCGTTCGATGTCGACCTGCGACGGCATCGGCGGGGTCTCGTAGCAGACCTTGTACGCGACCGCCTCGGTCGAGCCGGCGAACGGCTTTACCCCGCACAGGAGCTGGTACAGCACGACGCCCGAGGCGAAGATGTCGGCGCGCCAGTCGACGTCGGTGCCGGAGTACTGCTCCGGCGCCATGTAGCCCGGTGTCCCCATCACCGCGCCGATCTGCGTCAGGTTCGACGAGTCGATGCGGGCGATGCCGAAGTCGGCGATCTTCAGCCGGCCGTTGGTCATGATGATCAGGTTCGCCGGCTTGATGTCGCGGTGCCAGACGCCCTGTTCGTGCGCGTAGGCGAGGGCGTCCAGGAGCTGCGCGGTGACGCTCACCACGTCGCGGGTCTCGAAGCGCGTGCCGCGGTTGAAGTACTCGCGGAGCGAGTTGCCCTGCACGTACTCCATCGCGATGTAGGCGAGGTCGCCTTCCTCGCCGTACTCGTGCACACCCACGATGCCCGGGTGCGAGAGTCGGCCGGCGGCCTGCGCCTCGTTCTTGAACCGCGCGAGCAGCGAGTGGCCGCGGTCGTCCTCGATCAGCTCCTTGCGGATCGTCTTGATCGCGACGGTGCGGCGGATGTTGGGGTCGAACGCCTTGTAGACCACGCCCATGGCGCCCTTGCCGAGCACTTCGGTGACTTCATACTTGCCGAGCCGGTCTACTGTCGCCATCGTGCTTCAGTCCTCGAGCATCTTCATCGCCTGGACGAGCGATTTCTTCATCCGGTTGAACGACTCGGTGAGCGTGCCGATCTCGTCCCTGCCCCCCGCCCTGAAGTCGGGCACGTCCATCTGGCCCATGCTCACCTGGTCGGCGAGCTTCGAGAGCTTGGTCACCGGCCGGATCACCATGATGAGCAGCATGAGGTTCAGCGCGATGCCGATGAAGAGGAACACCGCGGTGAGCGACACCATGAAGGTCCGGTAGGCCGCCTGGGCGCGCTGGATCGGCACGTCGGTCGGCACCGACACCACCTGCGCGCCGATGACCTCGTTCAGCTGCCAGCCGAAGCCGTTCGCCGGCCCGTAGCGGTCGACCATGGTCTTCGGCGCCGCCTCCACCGTGCTGTGGCAGGGCAGGCAGCCCGGATCCTTGATCTGGAACGGGCGCGCGATGTAGAGCGTGCGGCCGGTCGGTGTGTCACGCTCGCCGATGATCTCGCCGCGCTCGGGGTTGGAGCGGAACTGATTGATGATGTCGGTCTCCCACTCGACCGCGCGGTCGCGCGGGTTGGTCGGGTTGAGCGCGGCCTCCTTGTAGGAGTACTCGGGGAACTTCTTGCGCAGCCCGCCCAGCACCTCGGTCGCGGAGTACGACGGCACCGATTGCGGCAGGAACGCGTACTTCATCTGCGTCTCGAGCAGCGGGCGGATCTGGCTGGAGGTGTACGCGCGCGTCGAGAGCGAGGCCTCCATCACGAGGCGCGCGTTCTGCAGGATCTCCTCCCGCGCGTTGTTCTGGAGCAGCTGGTTCGAGACGTACCCCGCCGCACCCAGCCCGATCAGGAAGATCGCGATGAAGACGATGTTGAACTTGAGAATCAGTCTCACTGCTGCCTCCCGGGTCCGCTCATGTGGTTAGTTCGAGGGGCGCCGCACGCCCGCCTCCTGCGCCGACTTCGGCTCAGGCGGCTCCTTCGGTTTGTATTTTTCGGGGAAAAGGATCGGATCCCACTCCGGGTGGGACTTGAGGTTCGCGACGAGCGCCTGGCGGAAGGCCGGATCGTTCGCCTTGGGGACGAAGCGCTGCATGATCGGCCGCCGGATCTCGAGCGGCGCCTTGAGCCACATCTCGACGTCGGTGTAGGCGAGCTCGCCGGTCGCGCGCGGGCTCACCTCGCGGTCCTTGTACTTGCCGAGCCGCGAGGGCAGGTTGTCCATGTAGGCCTTCGGCATGGCCGCGACGAAGGTCGGCGCCGGGCGCGCGGCGACGGTGCTTCGCTGGTCGACCTTGCGGCTGAGGAACTCGCCGCCGCGCACCCGCACCGGGCTCGTGGGCGACGCCTTGACGAAGCCCTCCGCGACCCGTACCTCACCCACCTCGACGAACATCGCCCCCTCGCTGTCGGCGACAGAGATCACCGCGGTGGCGTCGGCGGTGCCGAGACCGAACACCGGTGTCGTCATTCGCACCGGCGCGGCCGCCTTGCCGGAGGAGAGCTTCGCCCAGCCCTGCATCAGGTACAGATCCGAGATGCCGCCCGTCTTCGCGCTGCGCGGGACGAGCGCCCCGATGTAGAAGCGCGCCTTCGGACCGAGGCTGAGGATGCACTGGTCCGCGAACTCCATCTCCGCGGCGCCCTTGTCGCCCAGCTCGACAATGTCGCCGGTCTGCAGGCGCACACCCTCGGTGAGCGCATAGCGCACGGTGCCGCGCAGCAGCGCCGCCTGGCCTTCGAGCAACGTCACCACCGCCGGCGGCTCGGCCGCAGACGCGACGCCGCAGGCCATCGCGATCACCCACGCTGCTGCTGCTGCTGCTCGCAACCGGATTCCCCCTTTCCGGGCCGTAGCGAATACTCGTCGAGACACACGCAAAACGTCCGTCCCCGAGCGAACCTTCCGATACTAGGCGCGCACCCTGTGTGCGTCAATCGCCTTTCGGGACGGCAACTTATCGACGGTTAGGCCGTCCGGACGAGACGCGGACGGGACCCCCCACTCGGGGACCGGGTCCTATACTCTCGCCTTACGGGGGAACGACCCATGTCCGGCAGCCCGCAGACCTGCACCGTGCTGTTCGTCGATATCAGCGGCAGCACCCGGCTCTACGAGGAGCTCGGCGACGCGCACGCGCTCACGCGCGTCGCGAGCTGCCTGCGTCTGCTGCAGCGCGCAGCGGACGAGCTCAAGGGCCGCGTCGTCAAGACCACCGGCGACGGGCTGATGTGCGCGTTCGTTGACGCCGACGCGGCGCTGCAGGCGGCGCGCGCGATGCACGTGCGCGTGCTCGAGCAGACCGGGCTCGGCGGCCCCGCGCTCGGCATTCACGTCGGCTGCCATTACGGCGCCGTAATCGAGAACGAGGGCGACCTCTACGGCGACTGCGTGAACGCGGCGGCGCGCGTGGCCGGGCTCGCCAAGGTGGGGCAGATCCTCGCGACGCAGGAGGTGGTCGCACGGCTCGCCGGCCCGGCGCGCGACGGCGTGCGCATGCTCGACCGGGTGACCGTCCGGGGCAAGCGCGAGCCGCTCGAGATCTACGAGTTCATCTGGCAGGACTGCGCCGAGGAGCTGACCACGCTCGGCACGCGCATCGCCGAGGATCGCGTCCCGCGCCTGCGGCTCGCGTACGGCGATCGCCTGCTCTGGTTCGACGGCTCGGGCGCCGGGCATGTCGGCCTTGGCCGCGACGCGGTGTGCGACATCGTGGTCGGCGACCGCAAGGCCTCGCGCCAGCATGCGCGGATCGAGAAGCGCCGCGACAAGTTCGTGATCGTCGACCACAGCTCGAACGGCACCTTCGTTGCGATCGCGGCCGAGCCGGAGGTGTGCCTGCGGCGCGAGGAGCTGATGCTCCGCGGGCGCGGCCGCATCGGGCTCGGCCACCGCACGAGCGAGCCGGAGGCGACGGTGGTGGAGTTCAGCTGCGAGTGAAGGCGGAAGGGGGAGGGAGGAAGGGGAGGGGCGGCGCTAGGCGACCTCGACCCGATCGCGCCCGCCGCGCTTCGCCCGGTACAACGCCCTGTCGGCCGCTTTGATCACCGCTTCCGGCTGGTCGCGCCGCGGCGTGCGCGCCGCTACCCCGATGCTCACGGTGACCGAGAGACTCTTCGTGCCGCCGGACGCGCCGCGCCGGCGCTTGCCCGAACGGGTCCGCCGCGGGCGGTCCGGGGCGCGGAGCGCCATCCGGTAGCCGGCGATGTCCGCGCGCAACTGCTCGAGGTGAGGCACCGCCTCATCCGCGTCCCGCCCCGGAAAGAGGATGGTGAACTCCTCGCCGCCATAGCGGAACGCGATTCCGCCGCCGGCTACCCCGGCGAGGCGGGAGGCGACGAGCTTCAGCACCTGGTCGCCTACGTCGTGACCGTGGGCGTCGTTGAATCTCTTGAAGTGGTCGACGTCGACCATCGCCACGGCGTAGCGCCGCCCGGTCGCCTTGAGCCGCTCGTCGAGCGCGCGCCGCCCCGGCAGTCCGGTGAGCTCGTCGCGGAACGCCATGCGGTACGAATCGCGCAGCACTGCGACGACGAGGAGCGCCGCGGCCGCGGCGACGAACGCGGGGAAGGCGAGCGGCGTGCGGACCGTGTGCGCGCCGATGGCGAACGCGAGGATCGCCCATGCGACGCCGATCTCGACCGGCGTGCGCCGGAAGTATGCGGCGGTACACGCCGCCGCAAGGCTCGCCACGATCGCGACCAGTCCAAGCTGCGGGATCGGCGTCGGCGGCAGCCACGGCAGGCTTGCGAGCGGGAGGTAGAGCGAGTTCACCGCGGCCGTGCGGCCCGATCCGCCGATCCACGCCACCAGCACGCACGCCCCGGCGATCGCCAGGGCGCGGATTGCGCCGTGAACGTTCGCCACGCCGCGCTCCTCCAGCCAGGCGAGCGCGGCGAGACCCGCGGGCACGAGCACGCACGCGCCGGCGTAGGCCGCGCGCGCGGCGAGCGAGTCGGGGCCGGGTTCGATCCACGTCCGGTAGGCATAGTGGGCGAGGCCGATCAGCGCTGCGGCGAAGACGATGCGGCCGCGGTTGAAGGCGATCGCGAGGAGCGCGGCCGCTCCGAGCGCGACCCACGGCCCGTACGTCTTCAGCCCGTCGAGCGAGGGCGGGATCGCCGCCGGCCGCTGCACGAGCGCGAACGCGCCGGCGAGCAGCGCCACCGGCAGCGCAGCCGCGAGCAGTGGTCGCAAGAGCGGCATCGTGCGCTTACCGGCGCGACCGCGTAAACGCCACGCCGCCGGCGAGGGCGAGCGCCATCGACCAGAACACCGGCGTCATGCCGAGCACCGCGCCGATCGCGCCGAAGAAGAGCGGCATCGCGGTCTGGCACACGCTCAGGATGCCGGTGCGGATCCCGACCGCCTCGCCCGAGCGCCCCTCCGGCGTCGCTGCGTAGAGGAGCGACAGGAAGAGCGGCTGGGTCATGCCGAGCCCGAGGCCGAGCGTGAACGCGAGGAGCATGAGGAACGGCACCTGCTTGACGAGCGGGAAGACCGCGAACACCGCGACCGCGATCCCGAGCGCCACGGCGATCAGCGTCCACTCGGCGAGTCGCCCCGCGAGGGTCGGCAGGACGACTCTCGCGACGAAGGTGGCGAGGGCGAACGCGCCGAGGATCGCGCCGATCGTGCTCGCCGAGAGGCCGAGCCCGGTGCCGTAGATCGGCACCGCGAACACGAAGATCTCCCAGGTCATCGCGATCAGCGCCCCGACCGCGAGCACCTGGCGCAGCGCGCGGATGCGGAACAGGTCGGCCATCCGCCGCTCGCCGCGCGGGCCGGCGCGCGCGGGGCGGGGGAACCGCGTGCGGTTGGAGACGATCGTGAGCGCGGACGCCGCCGCGCACGCGCTCAGCACGAGGAACGCGCGCGCGTGGCCGAACCCGTCGATCGCCAGCCCGGCGAGCACCGGTCCGGCGAACGTGGCGGTCGAGAAGGCGAGTGAGATGAGCGTGAAGTTGCGCGGCCGGTCCGACGGCCTGCCGATGGCGCCGACCGCGTTGTTCGAGGCGATGTGCGAGAGCATCGCGCCCGAGCCGACCACGACGCTCACCGCGTAGAGCGCGTCGAGCGTCGGCCATGCGAACGCGGCGAGCGAGCCGCCCGCGACCGCGAGCGCGCCGACGAGCAACGGCGGCACCACGCCGATGCGGTCGATCGCGCGGCCGGCGGCGACCGAGAAGAACATCGGCAGCACCGGGAACAGCGCCGCGAGCACACCGACGACCGCGGCCGAGGCCCCGAGGTGCAGCGCGAGCAGCGCGACCGCCACGCGCGCGCCCGCGAACGCAAGGTGCGTGAGAACGGTGACGACGAGTACGAGCGCGAGCGGCAATGCGGGCCCCGGGAGGCCCGCATTCTACGTGCCGTACCGGGCACGACGGGTGGATTCGGTCCTCCGATGTTGCGGAGCCCCGCGAAAAAGAATCGCCGTCCTGGCGGCGATGCTCCCGATTCGGGGCGCACAAGGGGGCGTGCCCCCGTGTCGTAGCACCTACGTCGCGAGGTCGCGCCGCCGGCGGGCGGCGTCGTCCCAGGCGCCCTCCGCGGCCGCAGCGCGCGGCCCCTGCGACGTGCGCGCTCGCGAATCGCGCGGCTTGCGCCGTGGCGTGAAGATCCAGCGCAGCACGACGCTCAATCCGAGCGCGACGGCGATGGCGATGAGCAGGGTGTGTGTGTGGTCCATATGCGTTCCCCGGCAGGCGAGTGGTGTTGCAAGGGAGAGTAACGGGATTCGCACCACTCGCCGCCGGGTCGCAATACAACTTTACTTCTGTTGCATCCGGAAACAAGCGCCGGCCTACGGGTGGTTGCGGGCGCCGGACGAACGGCGAGCAGCCCGCGGAGGCGCTCGCGCGAACGGTCGATCGCGGCGGACGAGCGGTTGCGCGCTACGCAACCACGGACAATCGCGGCACAATCACAGGCTTCAACGAGGGGAGGTCACAACGATGTCCGCTGCCGGCCACATCGATCCGTCGAACAAGAAGGTTGCGCTCCTGATCGCGCTGCTCGCGCTGGTGCTCGCCCTGTCCGAGACATTGGGCAAGAGCGCGCAGACCGCGGTGCTCAGCTACAACATCGAGGCGTCGAATCTCTGGTCGTTCTTCCAGGCGAAGACCGTCCGGATGACGACGCTGCGCACCGCCGCGGAAGGCGCGCAGCTCGAAGCGCCGGCGGCGACGGGCGAAGCGCGCGCCGCCTACGACAAGCAGATCGAAGCGTGGAAGAAGGCCGCCGCGCGCTACGAGTCGGAGTCCGAGACGAACGAAGGCCGCAAGGAACTCGCCGCACGCGCGAAGAGCGCCGAGGAGAAGCGCGACCGCTCGCTCGCCGCCTATCACCTGTACGAGGTTGCATCGGGAGCGGTCCAGGTCGGGATCGTCCTCGCGTCGGCCGCGATCATCACCAGCGTGATGGCGCTGGCATGGATCGGCGTCGGGCTCGGCGTCATCGGCCTTGTCTTGGTGCTGGTCGGACCCCTCGCGCCGACAACGGTCCACCTCTTCTGACCGCGGAAGCCACGATGAAAGCAGGGTGGTATGAGCAGAACGGTCCGGCGAAGGACGTTCTAAAGATCGGCGAACGGCCCGACCCCGAGCCGGGTCCGGACGAGGTGCGGGTGCGCGTCGCGTGCTCGGGCGTCAACCCCTCGGACGTGAAGCGCCGCGCAGGATGGAACAACCAGAAGATCGCCTTCCCGTGGGTGGTTCCCGACAACGACGGCGCGGGCGTGATCGACAGGGTGGGCGCGGGCGTCGACGCGCGCCGGGTCGGCGAGCGCGTGTGGCTGCATAGTACCGGGTGGAAGCGACCGCTCGGGACAGCCGCACAGTACACGGTGACCCCGCACCACCGGGCGTTCCCCCTGCCCGCGGGCGCTTCGTTCGAGGTCGGCGCCGGGCTCGGCGTGCCGGCGATGACCGCACACCGCGCGGTGTTCGGGCCCGGCCCGGTGCGCGGTCGCACCGTGCTCGTCACCGGCGGCGCGGGCGCGGTCGGGTTCTACGCGATCCAGCTTGCGAAGTGGGGCGGCGCGCGCGTCGTGACGACGGTCTCGGGCGCGCAGAAGGCGGCCGAAGCGAAGCGCGCCGGCGCCGACCACGTCGTGAACTACCGGACCGAGAACGCCGCCGAGCGCGTCCTCGCGCTGACCGGGGGCGCTGGCGTCGATCACATCGTGGAGGTCGACTTCGGGGCCAACCTCGCGACGACACTCGCGGTGCTCAAGCCGAACGGCTCGATCGCGACCTATGCGTCGATGGCGAAGACCGAGCCCGCGATCCCGTTCTACGCGCTGATGTTCAAGAACGTGCGGCTGCTGTGGGTGTTCGTGTACGAGATGCCACAGGGGGCGATGACCGACGCCGGCCGTGACGTGAACGCTTGGCTCGCGAGCCGGACCGCGGTGCACCCCCGGCAGCACCTGTTTCCGCTCGACCGGCTCGCGGACGCGCACATCGCCGTGGAGGAGGGCGCGGTCGGCAAGGTGATCGTCCAGCTTCCGCCGGTCTGACGCGCGCTCGGTGCGGAACCGAACCTCCGACCCGCTGTTCGCGGCGGTCTGCGCGCTTGGGCTCGCGCAGATCACCGCATGGGGTACGAGTTACTACTGCCTGGGGGTGCTCGCCGGGCCGGTCGTGGCGGAGAGCGGCTGGAGCCGCAGCTTCGTCTACTCCGGCTTCACGGTCGGGCTGCTCGCCATGGGTGCGGTGTCCGCGTGGGCGGGCCGCGCGATCGATCGCTACGGCGCGCGCAGCGTCATGGCGTGCGGCACGGTGCTCGTCTCGGCCTGCCTGTACGCGCTGTCGCTAGTGCGCACCGAGGTGCAATACCTGGGCGTCTGGGCGCTTCTCGGCGTGGGGATGCGGCTCGTGCTCTATGACGCCGCGTTCGCCGCGCTGGTGCAGGTGCTGCCCTCGCGCGGGCGGCGGGCGATCTCGTATCTGACGCTGTTCGGTGCTTTCGCCTCGACCGTCTTCTGGGTCGTGGGGTACTACCTGAACGAGGCCGTCGGCTGGCGCCAGACGCTGGTGCTCTTTGCGGCGATCAACCTCGCGGTCTGCCTCCCGCTCAACTGGCTCGGGCTCGCACGGCGCGAGACCCCGCACACCGGAGACACGGCGGCCGCGGCCGGTGCCGCGTCGCGCGACGGCCCGCCGCTCGAGGGCAGCCTGCGGTGGGTGGCGATGGTGCTGTTTGCGCTCGTCATGTCGCTCAACGGCTTCGTCTTCGCGGTCGTGACGGTGCAGCTCGTGCCGCTCCTGGAGGCGGCCGGGCTCGCTTCGGCCGCCGCGGTCTGGGTCGCGTCGCTGAAGGGCTTCGCGCAGTTCGGCGGGCGCATCGTCGAGATCTCCTTCGGCCGGAACCTGCGCGCCATGACGGTCGCGCGCATCGCGGTCGGCGTGCTGCCGCTCTCCTTCGTGCTGCTTGCGCTCGCCGGCGGGAGCTTTCCCGCGATCGTCGCATTCACGCTGCTGATGGGCGCCTCCCAGGGCGTGATCACGATCGTGCGCGGTGCGGTGCCGCTCGTGCTCTTCGGCGCCGCCGGCTACGGCGCCGTGCTGGGCGTCATCGCTACGCCGATCCTCGTCGTCAACGCCGTCTCGCCGACGCTCTTCGCGTTGATCGTCGACCGCTGGAGCTGGCAGGTCGCGCTGGCCGTGCTGATCGCGGTATCGGCCGCTTCCCTCCTCGCCATGGAGGTGATGTCGGCATGGTACGAGCGCCGGCGGCGCTGATGCCTCACCCGCCGCGGCGCTCGCCCTCGCGCGCCTCGCGCTGCTGACCGCGGCTTCCTTCGGGCCGCGGCGCTCGCCCCTCGGTCGGCGCGGCTTGCGGGCGCGCGATCGGAGGAACCGCGGCCGGCGCGGGCATTGGCGCGGGCGTGCGCACCAGCGCTACCGGCGCGGGCATCGGCGCGGGCGTGCGCGCCACCGCGGGAGGCGCGGGCATCGCTGGCGGCACACGCACCACCGCTGCGGGCGCAGGCATTGGCGCTCGTGCCCGGGTCGCGGGCGCAGGTACGGCGGGTCGCCGCTCGTCGTGCCGGTCGTCCCGTTCGCGGGGCGCTTGTGAGGTCACGACGCGGGGCTGAGCGGGTGCGGCGACGCGGGATTGGGCAGGCGCGGCAACCGCCGCCGGCGGAGCAGACGCGGCAACCGCCGCCAGCGGCGGTCGCGAGCTTACCGCGGGCCCAGGCTGTGTCGGCGCGCGGCGCTCCCGATCGGCGCGCGGTTCCGGGCGCCGCTCGGCTTCGCCGCGGGGCCGCGATGGGTCCGCCGCCGCCGCGGCAGCGGGCAGGGGACTGCGCAGCCATCGCCCGTCGTCGCTCCGTTGGGGGCTGCCGAACTGTCGCGGCGGGCGCGCGGCATCGGCCGGCGGCGCATGTGTGCCGCCGGCGTCCCCGACGAGATCCGCGTGCCGCACGCGCACCGCGGAGCGTTCGACGGGCGCACCGCCCGTGACCACGGCCGCGGGCACCACGGTGACCGCCCGCTCGACCTGTCGGTATGCGTACCGCGTCTGCGTCAGGTTGGTGACGGTCACGACGTTCGTCGCGTTGGTCACGTGGGCGATGTTCACGTTGCGCACGTAGGCGGGACTCGTCCGATAGGCGGGGACGAATAGCTCCCGCGGCGCGAGCGGGAACCAGCCCACCGCCGGAACGCTGCCGATCGTGACACTCACGCTCCAGCCGGGCCGGCCGATCCACCCGACGAGCGCTGGCGCGTAGACCGGACGCGCGACGATCGCACCCGGAACCCATCCCCACGCCCCGCCGACCAGCGCCCACCGTCCATAGTGGAACGGCGCGAAGCCCCACGGTGCCTCGTCGATCCAGGTCCAGCCCCACGGCTCGACCCACGCCCAGCGGCCGGCGCGATAGGGCGCCCAGCCGGCGGGGACGGTGCGCGGGTACCACACCGGCCCGTACTCGGGCGTCGGGCGCCAGTCGCCGTACGCGTCGAGCGACTCGTAGCCGGTGGTCTCGGGCGAGACGTAGCGCGAGCTCTGCGCGGCGTCATCGTGCCGGTCGCGGGTAAGTGTCCAGTCGTCGAACTCATCAGCGGACGCGTCGACGACCCTGGCCCTGCCGCCGCCGACCTCGGCGCGCCGGCCCGCGGGTACCGCGAACGCCATGCCGTTGGCGTCGACGCGGGCGGCGCCCTCGAACACGGTGATCGCCGTCGTGTCCGGCGCGCGGCCGGCTTCGACGCGGTAGCGGCCCGCCTCGCTCAAGCCGACGCGCGCATCCCGCGTCTCGAGCACGACCTCGCCGGCGACCTCGCGGCTGCGGATGCGCACGGCGGTCGCGCCGTAGTCGAGGCGAAGGCGGATCGCCTGGTCGTCGAGCTGCGTGAACTCGAGCGCGGTCGCCCCGTCGAGGCGGACCGCGGTCGAGCCGATGCGCACTTCGGCGCGCGCACCGGGCGCGGCGGAGATGGCGAGGCCACCCGTCACCGGCCAGTTCAGCGTGGCCGGCGCCGACTCGCGCGTCGCGGTGTCCTGGAACGTGACATCGCCTTCGATCAGGCTGAGGCGGCCGACGCGTGCCGGCGGATCGGCAAGCGCGCTCGACGCTGCACCGGCCGTGAAGAGAACGAAGGCGGTCACGAGTGACCGGACGAACCCACGCATTGCACCCTCCTTGCTCAGACGCTTTGGCGCCTGATGCTTAGAACGGCCGAGGGGATGCGGGGTTTAGAGGCGAAACAAAGGGTTTCACTTCTCCGCGAAGGTGCGGAGATGCTGGCGCGCGATTGAAATGAATCAGAGGGTTGCATCGGGGGCAACCGGAAATCGTGCACGCGGCGGCGGCGCGTCGGTGCGCGGCGGGCGGCATCGACGGGACGCCCTGTCGTCAGGCGGAGACGGTCATCCCCTTCGCGATCGCCGGCCGCGCACCGACGCGCGCGATCCACGCGAGTAGATTCGGCATGCCGCCCGCCGTTTCGATCATCGCCTTCCGCATGTTCGCGACCGGAAAGAGTGCGAGGTCGGCGACCGAGAACTCGTCGGCGAGAAACTCCCGGCGGGCGAGCCGCTGGTCGCAGACGCGGAAGAAACCGACCAGCCGGTCCTCGAGGAACTTGATGCTCGACGGCGACTTCTCCGGCGCATTGTTCGCAAGCTGGAAGATCGCGCCGCCGGTCATTGCGCAGTCGGTACACGCGAACATCAGCCATTGAAGCGCCGTGGCCCTGCGTGCCGGATCCTTCGGTAGCAGCCGGCCGCTCTTCTCGGCGGCGTAGAGCGCGATCGCCCCCGATTGCGCGATCGCGAGCGGCTTCCCGCCCGGGCCTTCGTGGTCGACGATCGCCGGGATCGTCCCTGCGGGGTTGATCGCGAGGTACTCGGGCTTGCGCTGGTCGCCGGCGGCGAGGTTGAGCTTGTGTGCACGGTACGGGAGGCCCGATTCCTCGAGCGCGAGCGCGGCGCGATGGCCGTTGCCGGTACCGGCGGTGTAGAGATCGATCACGTGGCGCCCCTATTTTCCGGCGGCCTGCAGCGCGGCGATCCGCTGCTCGATCGGCGGATGGGTCGAGAAGAGCCCCATCCAGGCCGGCCGGTCGTTGATGCCCATCGCCTTGACCGAGTCCGGCAGGTGGCCGGGATCGAGGCCGCCGAGCCGGGCGAGCGCGCTCATCATCGGCCGCGGGCTGCCGACATACTGCGCCGAGCCCGCGTCGGCGCGGAACTCGCGCCGGCGCGAGAACCACGCCACGATGATCGAGGCGAGGATCCCGAACACGATCTGACAGACGATGACGGTGATGAAGAAACCGGGCCCGGTGCCGCGCTCGGTCTTGAACACCGTCCGGTCGACGATCGTCCCTACGATCCGCGAGAGGAAGATCACGAAGGTGTTCACCACCCCCTGGAGCAGGGTCATCGTCACCATGTCGCCGTTCGCGACGTGCGCGACCTCGTGGCCGAGCACCGCCTCGACCTCTTCCTGGTTCATCGACTGCAGGAGGCCGGTGGAGACGGCGACGAGCGCCGAGTTCCTGAACGCGCCGGTCGCGAACGCGTTCGGCTCGCCCTCGTAGATCGCGACCTCCGGCATGCCGATGCCGGCGTTCTGCGAGAGCTTGCGCACGGTTTCGACCAGCCAGTGCTGCGTCGTGCCCTCCGACCCGTCGATGACCTGCGCGTGCGTCGACCATTTGGCCATCTGCTTCGAGATCAGGAGCGAAATGATCGACCCGGTGAAGCCGACGACGGCCGAGAACACGAGCAGGGGGCCGAGGTTGAAGCCCTGCTGCGCCATCGCCACGTCGATCCCGAGGATCTTGAGGACGATGGTCAGCACCACCATCACCGCGATGTTGGTGAGCAGGAACAGGACGATGCGCATCATTGCCGCCTCCTTTGTTGTATTGGCTCGCGCGGGGGCGGATTGTACCGCGCGGGCGGTGACGGCCCGGCGGGTGGATGGCGCCGCCGGGTCTGCCGGAGGCCGGATGGGCCGGGGCGGTCAGAGGCGGGCCCGCGCGGCGGCGAGCTCGGCCGCGCCGCGCGCGAGCTCCGCGCGCGAGAGCTCGTACACCCAGGCGTAGTGCGGCGCTGTCAGCTCGACCGCGACGAACACGAAGCGCGGCGCGCGACCGGTGAGGCGCTGCACCGCGTCCACATAGTGCGCGGCCTTGAGGTCGTAGCCGAAGCGCCGGCGGGTGCGCGCGAACGCGCGCGGGCGGACGTCGCCGGTGGTCTTCAGCTCGAGCACGACTTCGTCGGTGAAGCAGTCCGGCCGCGCCTTCCACCGCCGGCCGGGCTCGTCCGTCCAGTAGATCGACAGCTCCTTCATGCCCTCGTCGAGCGCTCGGCCAAGCGGCGCGCGTGGAAAGGCGCGGATCGCCTCGTGTGCGCCGGCAAGCTGCGCGTATTCGCCGCTCGCGAGCCACGTCCGCCGTTCGAACGCATCGGGCAGCTCCTCGACCGGCGGCGCGGTCGCGTCGCGTTCGAGCACGAGATACTCGCGGGCGAAGCGCGCCGGCTCGAGCACGAGCGCATGCAGTGCCTGCGCGAGGCGCTGGGCCGGATCCTCGACGACGCGGTGCTCGCCGCCTTGCCCGGCGCGGCGGAGCATCGAGGCCGACACGTAGTCCGCGCGGGCGAGATAGGCTGCGAGCGGCTCCTGGCGGACGAAGCACGCACCGTCGGTTTGCGGGATCCGCTCGCGGACGAGATCGTCGATGGTTCGCATGGCGTCGCCCCCGATTCTGCCGGGGCTGCTCTACCGGGGGATGACAGCGGTGACGGGTAGACCGCACCCGGCCGGTGCAGGTTCCACGGGCGCTGGCGACGGGGAATATTCCGCGCGGCGGCGGTGTAAACCGCCCGCCGAGGGGCCGCGCCCGGCGCCAAAAGCGCACAAACCCCCAGCTAAGCCCATGGGTGGGTGGACTTTTCGGGGCTCGCCTCGCATGATGCCAGCATGCGCGCGTAGCGCCCGCGGATACCGGCGTGCAGCCATGGCGACCCAGACTCAGGACGAAACCCAGCAGCAGGACCGCGAACCGACGCCCGCGTCGCTGCTCGCCGAGCGCCTCGACATCGTTACGCGGCTTGCCCGGCGCCTGTTCCGCGTGCCGGTCGTCACGCTCTCGCTCGTGAAGGAAGGCAAGGTCAAGCTGTTCGCGGCGCAGGGCATCCCGGCGACGGTGCTCGGCACCGAGGTCGCGTTCGACGCGGCGACGATCGCGAGCGACGGGCCGCTCGTCGTGCCCGACACCGTCGGCGACGCGCGCTTCCTGGATCATCCGTGGGTGACCGGGCGCCTGCAGGTCCGGTTCTACGCCGGCGCGCTCGTGGTCTCGCCCGACGGCGCGATCGCCGGGGTGCTCGGCGTCTGCGATCGGATGCCGAACGCGCTCGCCGAGGGCGACCTCATCCTGCTGCGCGACCTCGCGCGGCTCGTCGAGTCGGAGCTGAAGCTCGTCGCGCTCGGCCGGGCGCAGGCGCAGCTCGTGGAGCAGAGCGAACGGCTGCGCCGCCGCGCATTGATCGACACCGGGACGCAGCTCTGGAACCGCCATGCGATGTTCGAGCTGCTCGACCGCGAGTTCCACCGGGCGCGCCGCGAGCGGGAGGGCGTCGCGGTGATCCTCGGCGAGATCGACGCATTCGACAAGGTCGTCAAGGAGCATGGCAAGGCGGCCGGCGACACCGTGCTGCTCGAGGTCACCAACCGCATCCGCGGCATCGTGCGGCGCTCG
>Ga0335084_10000495_pt1 | contig 33481 bp, 27 predicted proteins | sample Lox_Sample_44_FD_206721 | JGI IMG/M metagenome (GOLD analysis project Ga0335084, IMG submission 206721) | Soil microbial communities from Loxahatchee National Wildlife Refuge, Florida, United States - Lox_Sample_4.4 | ecosystem: Environmental > Terrestrial > Soil > Wetlands | place: USA...
CTCACCCAGATGGACCCCATCGGGGTGCTCTTCACCCTGCCCCAGGACGACCTCCCCCGGGTGGCGGAGGCCTTCTCCAGCGGACCGCTCACCGTCGAGGCCTGGGACCGTGGCGGTCTGGCGAAGCTGGGCACCGGCAAGCTCACGGTGATCGACAACCAGGTGAACGCCGGCACCGCCACCATCCGGCTCAAGGCCGAGTTCCCCAACCCGGAGCTACGGCTCTGGCCGAGCCTGTTCGTGAAGGCGCGGATGCAGCTGCAGACCCGCGCGGGGGTGGTGGTCGTCCCCACGCCTGCCATCCAGCGCGGGCCGAACGGCGTCTTCGTCTACCTGGTCAACCCCGACGGCACGGTGGCGGTGCGCACCGTGCAGGTGGACACCGTCCAGGGACCGTTGACCATCGTTGCCCAGGGCGTCCAGCCCGGTGAGCGGGTGGTGGTGGACGGGCAGAACCAGCTGCGCGCCGGGGCGAAGGTGGACGCCCGGCCGGTCCCGATGCCCGCCGGCCAGGGCGAGCAGACGCCTCCTCCGGCAGCTCCTCGCCCGCAGGCCGAGCGGGGCCAGCCGGACGCGCAGGGACAGCGGACCCCCGCGCCGGGGCAGGCCCACCAGGCACAGCAAGGGGCGCCGCGCGAAGCGAGCGTGCAGTGAGCATCAGCGAGCCGTTCATCAAGCGGCCGGTGGGGACCACGCTGCTCACCGTGGGCCTGACCCTGGCCGGGCTGGTCGCCTTCCGCCAGCTGCCCATCTCCGCGCTGCCCCAGGTGGACTACCCCACCATCGTGGTCTCCACCACCTTCCCGGGGGCCTCGGCGGAGACGATGGCCTCCAGCGTCACCGCGCCGCTGGAGCGGCAGTTCGGGCAGATCCCCTCGCTGGCCCAGATGACCAGCGTCAGCAGCGCGACCAGCTCGCAGGTCACCCTGCAGTTCACGCTCGAGCGGAGCATCGACTCGGCCCAGCAGGACGTCCAGGCGGCGATCAACGCCGCCTCCAGCGTCCTCCCCGCCAACCTCCCCGCGCCGCCCACCTACAGCAAGAGCAACCCGGCCGACGTGCCGATCCTCACCCTGTCCATCACCTCGGAGACGCTCCCGCTGGCCCAGGTGAACGACTACGCGGACAGCGTCCTGGCGCAGAAGATCAGCCAGGTCTCCGGGGTGGGGCTGGTGACGCTGGGCGGCGCGCAGCGTCCGGCCGTCCGGATCCAGGTCGACCCCGAGGCGCTCGCCGGCACCGGGCTCACCCTGGAGGACGTGCGGACGGCGCTGGTGGCGGCGAACATCAACGCGCCCAAGGGCACGCTGGACACCCCGCGGCAGGAGTACACGCTGGCCACCGACGACCAGCTCACCGACGCGAAGTCCTTCGCCCCGATCGTTCTGGCCTTCAAGAACGGGGCGCCACTGCGGCTCCAGGACGTGGCCACCCCCGTCGACGGGGTGGAGAACGCGCAGCTCGCCGGCTGGGCCAACGACCGCCGGGCAATCATCCTCAACGTCCAGCGGCAGCCGGGGGCGAACGTCATCCAGGTCGCGGACCGGGTGAAGGCGCTGCTGCCCCAGCTGGAGGCCAGCCTGCCGCAGGGGATCCACGTGTCGATCCTCAGCGACCGCACCGAGACGGTGCGGGCCAGCGTGGCCGACGTGGAGTTCACCCTGGTGCTCACCATCCTCCTGGTGGTGGCGGTCATGTACCTCTTCCTGCGAAATCTCCGCGCCACCACCATCCCCGGCATCACGGTGCCCCTGAGTCTGATCGGCACCTTCGGGCTGATGTACCTGCTGGGGTACAGCCTGAACAACCTCTCGCTGATGGCGCTCACCATCTCCACCGGCTTCGTGGTCGACGACGCCATCGTGATGATCGAGAACATCAGCCGCTTCATCGAGGAGGGCGAGTCTCCCTTCCGGGCGGCGATCAAGGGGGCCGGGCAGATCGGCTTCACCATCGTCTCGCTCACCGTGTCCCTGGTGGCGGTGCTGGTGCCGCTGCTCTTCATGACCGGGCTCATCGGCCGGCTGTTCCGCGAGTTCGCGGTCACCCTCTCGCTGGCCATCGGGGTGTCGGCCCTGCTCTCGCTCACCCTCACCCCGATGATGTGCGCCTGGATCCTGAAGCCCGAGCCGCCAGCGGACCAGCGCGGCCGCTTCTACACCTGGAGCGAGCGAACGTTCGAGCGGGTCATCGCCTCCTACGGCCGCGGGGTGGACTGGGTGCTGCGGCACCAGCCGCTCACCCTGGCGCTCACCGTGGGGACGTTCCTGCTCACCGTGCTGCTCGCCCTGGTCATCCCCAAGGGCTTCTTCCCGGTGCAGGACACCGGACTGCTCACCGGCATCACCGAGGCCGGTCCGGACGTCAGCTTCGGGCGGATGGCCGAGTTGCAGCAGGAGGTGGTGAAGGTCGCCCGGGAGGATCCCGACGTGGCCGGGGTGGCCTCCTTCATCGGCGCCGACGGGAACAACCCCACCACCAACAGCGGCCGGCTGTCGATCGCCCTCAAGCGACGCGAGGACCGGAAGGCGAATGCCACGGAGATCATCGCCCGGCTGCAGCCGAGGCTGGCCCGGATCGCGGGCATCTCCACCTACCTCCAGGCGGTGCAGGACCTCCAGATCGAGACTCGCCAGAGCCGCACCCCCTACCAGTACACGCTCGAGGGCGCCGACCCGGCCGAGCTGGCGGAGTGGGCCCCGAAGCTCCTGGCCAGGCTCCGCGCGCTGCCCGAGCTGAAGAGCGTGGCCACCGACCAGCTGGGTCAGGGGCTGGTGACGCTCCTCAACATCGACCGGGACACCGCCTCACGCCTGGGGATCTCCACCCAGGCCATCGACGACACGCTCTACGACGCCTTCGGCCAGCGGCAGGTCTCGATCATCTTCACCCAGCTGAACCTCTACCGGGTCATCCTCGAGGTGAACCCCGAGCTGGCGAGGGGCCCGCGGGCGCTGGACCGGATCTACGTGCGCAACGTGAACGGCAGCCCGGTTCCACTCTCGGCGGTGGTGAACCGGGTGGCGACCACCGCCCCCCTCACCGTCAATCACCAGGGCCAGTTCCCCTCGGTGACCCTCTCCTTCGACACCGCGCCGGGGCACTCGCTGGGGGCGGCGGTGAAGGCCATCCGCCAGACCACCGACCAGCTCGGGATGCCGCGCGGGCTCCACGCCAGCTTCCAGGGGACGGCCCAGGAGTTCCGCGACAGCCTGGCGAACGAGCCGATCCTCGTCCTGGCGGCGCTGATCACCGTCTACATCGTGCTGGGGGTGCTCTACGAGAGCTACATCCACCCGGTCACCATCCTCTCCACCCTGCCCTCGGCGGGGGTGGGCGCGTTCCTGGCGCTGATGCTCTGCGGGATGGACTTCGACATCGTGGCGCTGATCGGGATCGTGCTCCTGATCGGGATCGTGAAGAAGAACGCGATCATGATGATCGACTTCGCGCTGGAGGCCGAGCGCGAGGAGAAGCTCTCGCCCATGGAGTCGATCAAGAAGGCCTGCCTGCTCCGCTTCAGGCCGATCATGATGACCAGCTTCGCCGCGCTGCTCGGCGGTCTGCCGCTGGCGCTCGAGGGCGGGACCGGGAGCGAGCTGCGCAAGCCGCTCGGGGTCAGCATCGTCGGTGGCCTGCTCATCAGCCAGGTGCTCACGCTCTACACCACGCCGGTCATCTATCTGTACATGGAGCGGCTCGGCCGGTGGGTGGCCGCGCGGAGGCGACCCGGGAAGGCGGGGACGGCCCCGGAGGGGGTTCCAGGGTGAGCGAGGAGGAGGCCGGGGCCGCCGAGGTGTCCGCGCTGGCGCGCGGAGCGTCCGGGCTCAGCGAGCCGTTCATCCGCCGACCGATCGGGACCTCGCTCCTCGCCGCGGCGGTCATCCTCCTCGGCGCGGCGGCATACACCCAGCTCCCGGTGGCACCGTTGCCCAAGGTGGACTTGCCCACCATCTCGGTCAACGCCAACCTCCCCGGCGCGAGCCCGGAGACGATGTCCTCGGCTGTCGCCACCCCGCTGGAGCGGCGCCTGGGACGCATCGCCGGCCTGACCGACATGACCTCGACCAGCTCGCTCGGGTCGACCTCGATCACCCTCCAGTTCGACCTCGACCGCGACCCGGATGCGGCGGGGCGCGACGTGCAGGCGGCGATCAACGCGGCGGCGGCGGACCTGCCGACCAACCTCCCCTTCCGCCCCAACTACCGGAAGGTGAACCCCGGCGACACGCCGATCATGATCATCGCCCTCACCTCGACGACCTTGCCCTTGCCGCAGATCTTCGACGCCGCGGACACGGTGCTGGCTCAGAAGATCGCCCAGGTGGAGGGCGTGGGACAGGTCTTCGTGGGCGGCGGACAGCAGCCGGCGGTGCGGGTGCAGGTGGATCCCGAGGCCGCCGCCGGGGTGAACCTCACCCTGGCGGACGTGCGGGCAGTGCTCACCGGCGCCTCGGTGAACCGTCCCACCGGCAGCCTGGGGGGCGAGCTCCAGTCGAACACGCTGGCCACCAACGACCAGCTCTTCCGTGCCGACCAGTACCGCGAGCTGCTCCTGACCCAGACCCCGGCGGGGACGGTGCGCCTCGGCGACGTGGCCAAGGTGGAGGACAGCGTCCAGAACACCCGGGTCGCCGGGTGGACCAATGGGGTCCGATCGGTGCTGATCATCGTCCGCCGGCAGCCGGGGGCGAACATCATCGACACGGTGGAGCGAATCAAGGCGCTGCTCCCCACGCTCGCCTCGTCGGTCTCGCCGGCCATCGACATCCAGATCGCCTCCGACCGGACCCAGACCATCCGCGCCTCGGTGAAGGACGTGGAGAAGACCCTGGTGATCAGCGTGATCCTGGTGGTGCTGGTGGTCTTCGCCTTCCTTCGCTCGGCGCGCGCCACCGCCATCCCCAGCGTGGCAGTCCCGCTCTCCATCCTCGGCACCTTCGCGGTGATGTGGCTGCTCGACTACAGCGTGAACAACCTCTCGCTGATGGCCCTCACCATCTCCACCGGCTTCGTGGTGGACGACGCCATCGTGGTGACCGAGAACATCGCCCGCTACGTCGAGGAGGGGATGAAGCCCTTCCAGGCCGCGCTCCGGGGCGCGCGGGAGATCGGATTCACCATCGTCTCGATCACCGTCTCCCTATTGGCGGTGTTCATCCCCATCCTCCTGATGCCCGGGCCGGTGGGGCGGCTCTTCCGCGAGTTCGCCGTCACCCTGGCGGTGGCGATCACCATGTCGGCGGTGGTCTCCCTGACCGTGACCCCGATGATGGCCTCCCGGCTGCTGGTGGCCCGGCACGAGCGCCGCGAGAGCTGGCTGGCCCGGCAGTCCGATCGCTTCTTCCAGGCGCTGGTCCGCGGCTACGACCGGAGCCTCCGGGCGGTGCTCTCGCACGCCTGGTTGATGCTGGGGGTGGTGATCGGCGCGGTGGCGCTGACGGTGATGCTCCTGCGGATCGTCCCCACCGGGCTCTTCCCGCAGCAGGACAACGGGCTGCTCATCGGGTTCAGCGAGGCGCCGCAGGACGTGAGCTACACCACGATGCGCGACCGGCAGATCCAGGTGAACCAGATCCTCGGCCAGGATCCGGACATCGCCAGCGTGGTCTCCTTCATCGGCGGAGGTCCCGGTGGCGGCGGGGCGAACACCGGCTCGGCGTTCATCACCCTGAAGCCCCGGCCACCGCGGAAGGCCAGCGCCGACGAGATCATCGCCCGGCTCCGCCCGAAGCTGGCCCGCCTGGTGGGCATCAACCTCTTCCTCCAGCCCGCCCAGGACGTTCGCATCGGCGGCCGGCTCGCCCGGACCCAGTACCAGTACACGCTGCAGGATCCCGATCTGAGCGAGCTCAACACCTGGGCGCCACGGGTCTTCGAGCGCTTGAAGCAGGTTCCCGAGCTGACCGACGTCGCGACCGACCAGCAGTCGGCCGGTCTGGAGCTGCGGCTGGCCATCGATCGCGACAGCGCCTCCCGGCTCGGGGTCAGCGTGCGCGACATCGACGCCGCGCTCTACGACGCCTTCGGGCAACGGCAGATCTCCGTCACCTACGGAGCGGCCAACCAGTACCGGGTGGTGATGGAGGTCACGCCGGCGTACCTCGAGGACGAGCAGACTCTGCGGAAGCTCTACGTCCGGTCCAGCTCCGGGGGGCTGGTCCCGCTGTCGGCGCTCACCACCATGACCCGCGGCAACCTCCCCACCGCCATCAATCACCAGGGGCAGTTCCCCTCGGTCACCCTCTCCTTCAACCTCGCGCCCGGCAAGTCACTGGGCGACGCGGTCACGGCGGTGCTCGCCGCCGAGCAGGAGATCCGGCTGCCGGCCAGCGTCCAGGGTGGGTTCACCGGCAACGCCCAGGCCTTTCAGCAGTCGCTGTCGGGGATGAAGTGGCTCGCCGTCCTGGCCCTGATCGCGGTCTACATCGTGCTCGGGGTGCTCTACGAGAGCTACGTCCACCCGGTGACCATCCTCTCCACCCTGCCCACCGCCGGGGTGGGCGCGCTCCTGGCGCTGCTGCTCACCGGAACGCCGCTGAGCATCGTGGCGTTCATCGGGATGATCCTCCTCATCGGCATCGTGAAGAAGAACGCGATCATGATGGTGGACTTCGCCATCGTGGCCGAGCGGGAGGAAGGGCTGTCCACCCGGGAGGCGATCCTCAAGGCCTCCGAGCTGCGCTTCCGGCCCATCCTCATGACCAGCCTGGCGGCGCTCTTCGGCGCGCTCCCCCTCGCCCTCGGCTCGGGGCTCGGGTCGGAGCTGCGCAAGCCACTGGGCATCAGCGTGGTGGGCGGGCTGCTGCTGAGCCAGCTGCTGACGCTGTACACCACCCCGGTCATCTACCTCTTCATGGACCGGTTCTCGCGCCACCGGCGGCGTCTCCCGGACGGATCGCCGATCGGCGTGCCCGCTCCCGCCGGGTAGCGGGGCCCACCGAGCGAATGCCAGTTTGGCTTGCACCGGACCCCGCGCGGGTGAACAGAAGCCCCCATGGTCGAGACTCCGATCGAGGTGGAGCGCCGCGCGCAGATGTTCCCCCGGCTGACCGAGGCCCAGCTCGAGCGGGTGGTGCACTACGGCACGAGGCGGAAGGTCCGGACCGGCGAGGTCCTCTTCCAGCAGGGCGACGAGGGGGTGCACTTCTTCGTCGTCCTCCAGGGCGCGCTGGACATCGTCCATCCCGAGGGCGCGGGGGAGCGGCTCATCGTCCGCCATCAGACCGGGGAGTTCAGCGGCGAGACCACCATGCTCTCCGGTCGGCGGGCGCTGGCCACCGCCCGCAAGCATGCCGACGGCGAGGTGGTGGACATCACCCCCGCCGGCCTCCGGCAGCTGGTGGTGGCCGACGCCGAGCTGAGCGAGCTGCTGATGCGGGCCTTCATCCTCCGCCGGGTGGCGATGATCACCAACCACCTGGGGGACGTGGTCCTGGTCGGCTCGCGTCACGACGCCGGCACCTTGAGGACCAGTGAGTTCCTCACCCGCAACGGCCACCCGTACGCCTACCTGGACATCGATCGCGACGAGGGCGGCCGGGCGATCCTCGAGCGGTTCGAGCTGGGGACCGCGGACATCCCGGTGCTGATCTGCCGGGGAACGCGGGTCCTCAAGGCCCCCACCAACGCCGAGGTGGCCGAGTGCCTGGGCTTCAACGCCGCCATCGAGACCGAGAAGGTCCGCGACGTGGTGGTGGTGGGCGGCGGGCCGGCCGGGCTGTCCGCGGCGGTGTACGCCGCCAGCGAGGGCCTGGACGTTCTGGTGCTGGAGTCCAATGCCCCCGGTGGACAGGCGGGCTCGAGCTCGAAGATCGAGAACTACCTCGGTTTCCCCACCGGCATCTCCGGGCAGGCGCTGGCCGGCCGCGCGTTCACCCAGGCGCAGAAGTTCGGCGCGGACGTGGCCATCGCCCGGACGGCGCGCGGGCTCGAGTGTGGCGGCCGCCCGTACGTGCTCGAGGTCGACGACGGCAGCCGGGTGCGGACCCGGGCGGTGGTCATCGCCAGCGGGGCGCGCTACCGGAAGCTGGAGGTGCCGAACCTGGCGCAGTTCGAGAACGCCGGGGTCTACTACGGGGCGACCTGGACCGAGGCCCAGCTCTGCGAGGGTGAGGAGGTCATCGTGGTCGGGGGCGGCAACTCGGCCGGGCAGGCGGCGGTGTACCTCTCGGGCATCGCCCGGCACGTGCACATGCTGGTGCGCTCGGGTGGCCTGGCGGAGACGATGTCCCGCTACCTCATCCGGCGAATCGAGGAGAGTCCGGCCATCACCCTCCGGACGCGGACCGAGATCGTGGGGCTTCTGGGTACCGGGGCCCTGCAGTCCGTGCGCTGGCGGAACAACGCCACCGGCGAGACGGAGGAGCGTCCGGTGGGCCACGTCTTCTGCATGATGGGAGCGGACCCGAGCACCGGCTGGCTCCAGGGCTGCGTGGCGGTGGACGAGAATGGTTTCGTGAAGACCGGCCAGGATCTCTCCGCCGAGGACCTGGCCAAGAACGCCTGGCCGCTCTCGCGTCCGCCGCTGCTGCTCGAGACGTCCCGGCCCGGCATCTTCGCCGTGGGCGACGTGCGGGCAGGCAACGTGAAGCGGGTGGCCTCGGCGGTGGGAGAGGGCAGCATCTCCATCCAGCTCGTCCACCGGGTGCTCGCCGGTCTGACCGCCGGGGGGTGAGCGCGGTCCGGGGGCGGGCCCGGGCCTCGTCCCCAGGTTAGTCTCGCCCCTCCCGTGACCTGCGCCCGCGGACTCCGCTCGCTCCTGGCCGTCGCCGCGCTCCTCGCCACCGGGCGGGCCGCGGCCCAGGACGCGTTCGAGATCCAGGTCTACGACGCCGTCACCGCCGGTCCGCTCGAGCCGGGGCTGGAGATCCACCTCAACCACTTCTTCCAGGGGACGACCGAGCCCAGCTCGACGGGCGAGGTCCCCACCGAGCACCTCACCCACCTCACCTTCGAGCCTCACCTCGGGCTGACCTCCTGGTGGGAGCTCGGCCTCTATCTGCAGACGGTGCTCCGACCCGACGGAGGCTGGGACTCGGGAGGAGTGAAGCTCCGGACCAAGTTTCGCTGGCCCGAGAACGTGGGCGCGTTCCGCTTCGCCCTGAACATCGAGGTGTCCCGCACCTCCAAGCGCTACGAGGCCGATGGCTGGGGCTCGGAGCTCCGGCCCATCGTCGATGCGCGGTGGGGCAGGTGGTACCTGTCGGTGAATCCCATCATCGGCATCCCGCTCGCCGGCGAGGACGCCTGGAAGCCGGACTTCGAGCCGGCGACCAAGGTGAGCTTCGACCTGAGCCACAGCTGGGCGGTGGGCATCGAGACCTACTCGTCCTTCGGACAGTTCGGGAACTTCCTCCCCTGGGATGAGCAGACCCATCGGCTCTTCGCGGTGGTCGACGCCGCCTGGGGCTGGTTCGCGCTGAACCTGGGGGTGGGCTACGGCACCGGACCGGAGAAGTGGATCGTCAAGGCGATCCTCACCTTCACCCCGCCCGAGCAGACGCCGGAGCCTCCCCAGCCGCGCTGAGCTCAGTGCATGTGCCAGCCGTGGCTGGCGACCATCAGCTGCCCGGTGAGCGCGGCGCTGGGGAACGCCGCCAGGTCGACGGCCAGCTGAGCGATGTCCTGCAAGGTGGTGAACTCGCCGTCCACCGTGTTCCCCAGCATCACCTTCTTCACCACCTCGTCCTCGCTGATGCCCAGCGTCTTCGCCTGCTCGGGGATCTGCTTCTCCACCAGGGGAGTGCGGACGAATCCGGGGCAGATGACGTTGGTGCGGACGCCGATCTTCGCCCCCTCCTTTGCCGCGGCGCGGGCCAGGCCCAGCAGCCCGTGCTTGGCCGCGACGTAGGCCGCCTTGAGCGGCGAGGCCTCCACGCTGTGGACGCTGCCCATGTAGAGGAGCAGACCGCCCTTCCCCGAGGACTGCCAGTGGCGCATCGCCGCCCGGGTGAGGAGGAAGCCGCCGTCGAGGTGGATGGCGAGGACCCGGCGCCAGTCGGCGAGCGCGAACTCGGTGATGGGCGCGATGTGCTGCACGCCGGCGTTGCTCACCGCCACGTCCAGCCGCCCGAAGGTGCGGACCGTCTCCGTCACCCCCTTCTCCACCTGCTCCTCGGAGGTGACGTCCATGGGGAGTGCCAGCGCTCGGCCGCCCCGCTCCTCGATTTCCTTGGCCACGGCCCGGGCCCCGTCGAGGTTCACGTCGGCGAGCGCCACCGCGGCCCCCTCGCGGGCGAAGCCCTCGGCCATCGCCCGGCCCAGCCCGCCGCCACCCCCCGTCACCAGCACCGCCCGTCCCGCGAGTCGCATCGACTGCCTCCTGCCGCCCGGGCGAAGTCCTCGCCCCTGACGGTGAGGCAGTCTGCCTCACCGGGACCTGACCGGCCACGCCGACGGAGCCCGGGTCCTCCGCTGGCTGCACGACGGCTCCCAGTGGGCCCCGCTCCTGGGCTAAGGAGCAGGCCCTTTCTCCCCCGGAGGGTCGTTCCCGATGAGGCGCATCCTGCTCGCGGTCTCGATGGTTCTCACCGGTGCGGTGCGAGCGGAGGAGCCGAACTGGGACAAGATCCAGGTGAAGGTGGTCCCGGTCGCCGGCGGGGTGTCGATGCTGGTGGGCGAGGGCGGGAACATCGGGGTCACCAGCGGGAAGGATGGGATCTTCCTCATCGACGACCAGTTCGAGCCGCTGCTGCCGAAGATCCGCGCCGCAGTGAAGACCCTCGGCGACGGGCCGATCCGCTTCGTGATCAACACCCACTTCCACGGCGACCACACCGGGAGCAACGCCAAGCTCGGCGAGGCCGGAGCGGTCATCCTGGCTCAGGAGAACGTCCGGAAGCGGCTGGGCATGGAGCGGATCCCGCCGACGCCGCCCTCGGCCTGGCCGCTGGTCACCTACGCCAGCGGGGTCAACCTGTACCTGAATGGCGACGAGCTGGAGGTCATCCACGTCGCCAATGCCCACACCGACGGCGACTCCGTCATCCGCTTCAAGAAGGCGAACGTGGTCCACATGGGGGACACCTTCTTCAACGGCAATTACCCCTTCATCGACGTGGACGCCGGCGGCTCCATCGACGGAGCCATCGCCGCGGTCGATCAGGTGCTGGCGATGATCGACGACCAGACCAGACTCATCCCCGGCCACGGGGCGCTGGCGACGAAGGCCGACCTCCGGGCCTACCGCCAGGTGATGGCCGCCATCCGCGACCGGGTGAAGAGCGCGATCGCCCAGGGGAGGACGCTGGAGCAGATCCTCGCCGCCAAGCCGACCGCGCAGTGGGACGCGGCCTGGGGCAAGGGCTTCATCGGCCCCGACGTCTTCGTCAGCACCATCCACCGGAGCCTCACCCAGTCGAAGCCCACGGGGCCGAAGTGACCGTCCCCCCGCCGCCGGAGGACTCTCCGGGGGCGAAGCGCCCGGTGTCCATCTTCCTGACGGTGGCCTGCGCGTTCGCCGGACTCGCCGATCTCCAGGCGTTCTCGTTCGCCTTCTCCCGCGAGAACCGGGAGCGCTTCGCCGCCACGCCGTGGGTCATGCCAGTGGGCGCGGCGGTGGCACTGCTGCAGCTCGCCTGCCTGGTGGTCCTCTGGCGCGGGCGGAGGGTGGGGTTGTTCGGGTTCCTCGGCCTGGCGGTGGTCCAGGCGCTGGTGCTCGCCCCGGTGGTGGGGCCGTGGGCGCTCTGCTCCCTGCTGCCCGCGGTGCTGGTGGCGGCGGCCGGGGTCTGGAACTGGGAACGGCTCCGCTAGCACGGCGTCGACCAGGCTTGGATCTCAGACCGGCTCGACCACCACCGCCGAGCCGTAGCAGAGCACCTCCGTCACCCCCGCCGAGATCTCCGTCGCATCGTAGCGGGCGCCGATCACCGCGTTGGCGCCGATCTGCCGGGCATGCAGCGCCATCAGCTCGAAGGCCTCGCGCCGCGCCTGCTCGCACATCTCGGTCCACAAGGTGATGTTGCCCCCGAAGAGCGTCTGCAGCCCGGCGACGAAGGTGCCGACGATGTTGCGGGAGCGGACCACGATTCCCCGCACCACCCCCAGGTTCCTGACCACCCGGTGGCCGGGCAGCTCGAAGGTGGTGGTCACCCGGTCGAGCGGGAGCGTGGACAGCGTGGTCAGCGGAGCGCGGCTGCTCATGGTCGGCCTCCAGACGGCGGGGCGGCCCGAGCCGGCGAAGCGCTGGCTCGCCGTCGCCGCGGGAATGGTCGCGCTCTGGGCGCCAGTGCGCGCGATCGAGGACCGCCGAGGGTCTCGGGCTGGGAGACCACGCGGCGCAGGAGCGTCGCCAGGGCCCGCCGCTCGGTGGGCCGGAGCACCGCGAGCACCGGGGTCGTGGCCTGGTCGACCAGCGGCCGCAGCTGACGGAACCAGCGCAGCCCCGCCGAGGTCAGCTCCACCCTCCGCCGCCGGCGGTCGGCGGGATCGGTTCCGCGCGCGGTCAGCCCCTTGCGCTCCAGCTCGTCCAGCTGGCGCGAGACGCCGGCCGGATGCTGTGCCGAGGCGTCGGCCAGCTCGCGCTGGGTGAGCGGCCCCAGCTCGGCCAGCCGGTTCACCAGCGTCCAGGCCACCACCGACTCGCCGCGCGCGGCCAGCGCCCGGGCTGCGGCGATCCACAGACGCCGGCGGGTCTGCCCCACGAGCCGGACCAGGTCCGCCGTGGCGCGATCTGCCTCGTGCTCTGGGCGGGAGGGGCGCATCGGTCGCCAGTCCGCACGCTCGTAGCGTCCCCTCCCCGGCCCTGTCCAGCGTCCGTCATCGCCCACGGGAATTCCGCCAGCGGTGCCCCACTTCGGGAAGCGAAGGGAGGGGCGCCGCGCTATACGGCTGCGCCGCCGTTTCACCCCACGACACCCTCAGGAGTCGGAACAGGTGAATGCATCCTGGAATCCACATCGTGCCCGCGCCATTCTCGCGCTCACGCTGCTGCTGACCGCCTCGGCCACCGGCCAGGAGCGCTCCGCCACCCCGCTGATCAGCGTGGATGCGGGGTTCACTGCAGCGACCGCCGAGTCCCCGGATGCCGTTCGCCCCGTGGCCCGGAAGATCAGCCTCCGCGATGCGGTCGCACAGGCCCTCGACCGGAACTCCACCGCCCGCGTCGCCGCGGCGAACATCCGCCGGGTGGGAGGCCTGATGGAGCAGGTCCGTGCCGCGTCGCTCCCGACGCTCGGCGTGAGCGGGACCTACACCCACCAGAACAAGGAAATCACCAGTGCCTTCGGCACCGCGAACGTGGTGGTCTCTCCCAAGGACTCGCTCCGCCTCGACGGGACGCTCTCCATCCCGATCATCGCGCCTCAGGCCTGGGCCGACTGGAAGCGGGCCGCCGACCAGCTCGAGACCTCGAGGTTCTCCGCACGTGACGTGCAGCGCACCATCGGCGTCACCACCGCCCGCGCCTATCTGACCGTCTTCGCCCAGAAGCGGCAGGTGGAGGTGAATCGCCAGGCCCGGGACAACTCGCTGGCGCACATGCAGTACGCCGACTCCCGCCTCAAGGGCGGCATCGGAAACCGGGTCGACTGGGCCCGCGCCGGCCAGGATCTCGAGCAGAACGAGTCGCTGCTCCAGACCAGCTACGCCAATCTGTACCGGAGCCAGGAGGCGCTGGGCATCCTCCTCGGCGAGGACCAGCCGGTGGACGTCTCTGACATCCCGGAGATTCCAGGAATGCCCACCCTGGAGCAGGGCCTGGAGGAGTCGCAAGGACGAGCCGACATCCTGCTCTTCCGGCAGCAGGAGAAGGCCGCGGACCGGTCGCTCAACATGAGCTGGACGGAGTACCTCCCGAACATCACCCTGGCCGGCGGGCCCTTCTACAACGAGCCCTCCTCGTTCGCGACGCTCAAGACGGGTTGGCAAGTGCAGGCCGTGCTCAGCTGGTACCTCTACGACGGCGGCGCCCGGTATGGCCGAACGCACGAGCGGGAGGCCCTCCTGGAGCAGGCTCGCATCAACCTCGACCAGACGCTCCGCCAGGCGAACTCGGACGTGCGCGCCGCCGTCGACAACGTGGAGCGCACCACGGCCGCGGTCGAGCGGCAGCGGAACTCGGCGAAGCTGGCCGAGGATGCGATGCGCCTGGCCGACATCGCCTACCGGGCCGGGGCGAGCACCAACCTCGAGCTCATCGACGCCCAGCGCCGCGCCCGCGACGCAGAGACCCTGGCCAACATCGCCGAGGACAACCAGCGGCAAGCCTTCATCGATCTGCTGGCGGCGTCCGGCCGCTTTCCCGCCCAGCTGCAGCAGCAGGCTTCGTCCGCTCGCTAAGCGAGGGGATCCTGTAAGAAATTCTGACCTGGCCGGAAACGGTCAAGCGTGACACAGTAGGCACACATGTACCTTCGGTATTCGTCTGACCGGCGCACGCTGGCGTGGGCTCTTGCCATGCCAATCGTTGCGCTTGCGCCGTACCTTCGCCCCGAGCTCGCGATCTGGCTGTGCCCGCTGAGCTGTTACCTCGCCCTGTCGGCAGGGGTCATCGCCCACAACCACAACCACACCCCGACCTTCCGGGGCCGCAAGCTCAACGCCGCCTTCGGAAACTGGCTGAGCATCTTCTACGGGTACCCGACCTTCGCCTGGGTTCCGACGCACAACCTGAATCACCACAAGTTCGTGAACAAGGCAGGTGATGCGACCATCACCTGGCGCTTCACCAACAAGCACAACGCCCTGGTGGCCGCGACGTACTTCTTCGTCTCCAGCTGGTACCAGTCCGAGCCGATCCGCGACTACATCCAGAAGGCCAAGGAGAAGAACCCGCAGCTGTACCGGACCATCATCGGGCAGTACGTCCTCTTCGTGGGAGCGCACCTGGCCTTGCTCTCCCTGGCCATCGCCCTGCGCGGCTGGCGAACCGGGTTCATCGTCTGGGGCCTGATGTTCCTCATCCCGGCGCTCTTCGCGCTGTGGACCATCATGCTCTTCAACTACGTCCAGCACGTGCACACCGACCCGTGGAGCGAGCACGACCACTCCCGGAGCTTCGTCTCGCCGGTGCTGAACTTCCTGCTCTTCAACAACGGGCTGCACTCGGCGCACCACGAGATGGCGGGCGCGCACTGGAGCACCCTGCCAGCACTGCACGCCAAGCTCGCGCCGCAGATCGACCCTCGCCTCAACGAGCGGAGCTTCTGGTGGTTCTGCCTGCGGAACTACCTCCTCGCGCCGCTATTCCCCTCGCTCGGTACCCAGCAACTCGGCCGGGCCCCGTTCGACGACCCGGGGCTCGGCGTGGCCGCGGCGCCGATCACCGCCGAGGTGGACGCTTTCGAGTCCGGCGTGAACGCCGCCCGAGCCTGAGCCACCGCAGCCGCAGCACCCTCGCCCATTCCCGGCCCTCGCGCTCCCCGAGCGTGTCCACGCCGGTGAGCAGCCGCTCCAGGCCGGCGGGCCCGAGCGCCGGCCCGCCGTAGGAGAGCGAGCGCACCACGCTCCGGAGCGCCTCGGGCCCGAGCACGGACCGCTGCTCCCAGCTCTCCTCCTCGGGACGGCCCGGGCCCGCCGCCATGACCAGGAACTGCCGCGCCCGCGACGCGGGCGGAAGACTCCGGGCCTTGGGGTTGGCCGATACCAGCAGGGCCTGCAGGCCGCGCATGAGGGGAGTGTCCAGCGGCTCGGGCGCGAGCACCGCGGCCACGCCGCTTGCCGCGAGCAGCCGCCGCGCCTCCGCCCCGGCGGCATCCGGACGGACCCAGTGGATCGCGTCGGCGAGCAGGACCAGACCGGCCTCCACGGCTCCGAGGCCGGTCGCCTCGGCAGGAGCGAGCACCGGCATGACGTCGAGCCCCGCGCAGGCCTCGGCGCAGATGGCGAGCATTGCCCGCGCCGGCTCGACCGCGACGACCGGGTGCCCCAGCCGGGCCAGCGGCGCGGCCAGAAGTCCGGTTCCCGCGCCGAGGTCCACCACCGGCCGCGCCTCGCCGGCGAGCTCCGAGAGCCGCTGCACCAGCGCGGGCGGGTACGGCGGGCGCGCCCGGTAGTCCTCGGCGAGGCGCTCGAAGACGCGAGGCGGGGCGGTTCGGACGTGCTGTGATGGCGGTTCCGGCATCGGCGTGACTCGCCGGCGGAGTATGCCTCGATGAACCTGCTGCTCCTTCTGCCTGACGAGCTGTCCGCCGACGGAACGGCGCGGCTCGGGGGTGAGCGCCTGCGCCACCTCCGGGAGGTGCTCGGAGTCGCCCCCGGACGCACCATCCGCGTCGGGGTGCTGGGCGGGAAGGCCGGCACCGCCGAGGTGCTCACCCTCGACGCCGAGGAGGCGGTGCTCCGCTGCGTGCTGGAGCAGGTGCCACCCCCGCGGCCCGCAGTCGATCTGGTCCTCGCCGTGCCCCGGCCCAAGGCGCTGCGCCGCATCCTCGCCGCCGCGGCCTCCCTGGGCGTGGACCGGCTGGTGCTGCTCGCTGCGGCGCGGGTGGAGAAGAGCTACCTCGGCTCGCCGGTCCTCGCCCCGGAGCAGATCCGGAAACACCTGCTCGACGGGCTCGAGCAGGCGCAGGACACCATCCTCCCCGAGGTGCTGGTCGAGGCGCGCTTCCGCCCCTTCGTCGAGGACCGGATGGATTCGCTCCTCGGCCCGGGCGAGCGCTGGCTCCTGCACCCCGGGGACGCCGGGCCCCGCAGCCCCTCGCCCGAGGGACGTCTGGCGCTGGCCATCGGACCCGAGGGCGGATGGGTGCCGTTCGAGCGAACGCTGCTCGAGGCGCACGGGTTCCGACCACTGGGTTTCGGCTCCCGGACGCTCCGCACCGAGACCGTCGTCCCCTTTGCGCTCGGCTGGGCCACCGGACGACGCTGAGCAGCGGACTCACCTGTACCTCGCAACCCGCCGGCGGTAGCGTCCGCACGCCCCGACCGGAGGCCCTTCACCATGGCGCACCCCCCGACCACTCCCGCAGACGCCGCGCGCTCCCGCACCGCGGAGCCGGTGACCTCCGAGCCATCGGCGAAGCCGGCGACCCACGACACCGCGCCACCCCCGGCGCTGCTCGATTTCATGGTGCGCGAGTGGAAGCCCGCCAGCACCCGGATGCCGCCAAGGCTGCGGAACGCCGCCGCCTTCGCCGCCCGCCGCCGAGCGCTCTCCAAGCTGTTCCCCGGCGAGACCCTGCTCGTCCCCACCGGGCACGAGAAGGTGCGGGCCAATGACACCTACTACCGCTTTCGCCCCGGCACCGACTTCTACTACCTGACCGGGAACCTCGAACCGGACTGCGTGCTGATGATGCTCCCCGAGCAGGGTGGCGGGCACCGCGACGTGCTCTTCGTCGAGCCCAACCCCGGGAAGAGTGACTCGACGTTCTTCACCGACCGAATCAAGGGAGAGCTGTGGGTGGGCCCGCGCCTGGGGGTGCCCCAGAGCCAGGCCCGATTCGAGGTCCACGAGGCCAGGGCCCTGTCCGAGCTCCCCGGCGCGCTGGGCTCGCTGCGTGGACCGGCCACCCGCCCGGTCCGGGTTCTCCGGGGGATGAGCCCCGCCGTGGACGGGGCGGTCGAGGAGACCCCGCGGGACAAGGAGCTGGCCACCGCGCTCTCCGAGATGCGGCTCCTCAAGGACGCGCAGGAGATCCGGGAGCTGTCGGCCGCCATCGCCTCGACCAGGCGCGGCTTCGAGGACGTCATCGCCGGACTGCGCACCGCGCGGCACGAGCGGGAGGTGGAGGGCATCTTCAACCTCCGCGCCCGGGTGGAGGGGAACGACATCGGGTACAACACCATCGCCGCCGCCGGCGAGCATGCCTGCATCCTCCACTGGGTGAAGAACGAGGGCGCGCTGCGCCCCGGGACGCTGCTGCTCCTCGACGCCGGCGTGGAGGCGCACACCCTCTACACCGCGGACATCACCCGCACCCTGCCGATCTCCGGACGCTTCAGCCGCGAGCAGCGGGAAATCTACCAGGTGGTCCACGCCGCGCAGGCCGCGGCCTTCGCCCAGGTGAAGCCGGGGAAGGACTTCCTCGACCCGAACCGCGCGGCGATGAAGGTGCTCGCCGAGGGGCTGGAGCGGCTCGGCATCCTCGACGACGCCGCCGAGGCGCTCGCGGACCAGAACCAGTTCTACAAGCGCTACTCGCTCCACAACGTGAGCCACATGCTCGGGCTCGACGTGCACGACTGCGCCCAGGCGCGGGCCGAGACCTACAAGTTCGGCCAGCTCAAGCCGGGGATGGTGCTCACCGTGGAGCCGGGCCTCTACTTCCAGACCGACGACCTCACCGTGCCCGCCCGCTACCGAGGCATCGGCGTCCGCATCGAGGACGACGTCCTGGTCACCCCCCGGGGGATGCGGAACCTCTCCGCCGACTTCCCCAGCGAGGCCTCGGAGGTCGAGGCCTGGATGGCGAAGGTGTGGAAATCGCGGGGCAAGCGGACCCGCGCTTGACACCCGACGCGGGCGGTCATTACCGTCCGTGCCCGTGAGGAAGTGCACTTCCCAGATGCGACGAATTACCGCGCGGCCCATGCACATGCGTGGCCCGGGCGGGCGTTCCGTCGCCGGGGAGTGTTGTCGTCGGTGTTGTTGACCGACCTCCTCTCCCGACCGATCAGGGGCGCACGCCCGGGGCCGACAGGAGACGGTGGTCTCCTCCCCGGGTCGAAGCGTCGTCCCTCGAGTCCAGCAGCCTCCGACGACTCCCGCTGACGCTTCTCCCGACGTGAGGTGACCGCCAGGTCGGCCCCGGGGCCCGGACGCCCCGCGAGCTCCCAACCAGGCAGCACCCACCAGAAGGAGAAGCACCCGTGAGCGAGGAACCGAAGCCCAACTACAAGCCGGAGACCGTGGCCCTCCACGCCGGCTACACCCCCGACCCCACCACCGGGTCCCGGGCGGTGCCCATCTACCAGACGACCAGCTACCGCTTCAAAGACGCCGACCACGCCGCCCGGCTCTTCGCCCTGAAGGAATTCGGGAACATCTACACCCGGATCATGAACCCCACCAACGACGTCCTCGAGCAGCGCATCGCCGCGCTCGAGGGCGGCGTGGCGGGGCTGGCAGTGGCCTCGGGACAGGCGGCCGAGACCCTGGCCCTGCTCACCATCCTGAAGTCCGGCGACGAGCTGGTCAGCACCTCCAGCCTCTACGGCGGCACCTACAACCTCTTCAAGGTCACCTTCCCTCGCCTGGGCATCCGGACGAAGTTCGTCGAGGCCTCCGACTTCGCGGCCCTCCGCGCGGCCATCGGCCCGAAGACCCGTGCGCTCTACGCCGAGACGCTGGGCAACCCGCGGCTGGACGTCATCCACCTCGAGGAGCTGGGGAAGATCGCCAAGGAGGCGGGCATCCCCTTCATCGTGGACAACACCGCGACCACCCCGGTGCTGCTCCGACCCATCGAGCACGGGGCGAACGTCGTCGTCCACTCGGCCACCAAGTACATCGGCGGCCACGGGCAGGCGATCGGTGGGCTGATCGTCGACGCCGGGAACTTCCCCTGGAACAACGGAAAGTTCCCCGAGTTCACCGAGCCGAACCCCGGCTACCACGGGTTGAAGCTCTGGGAGACGTTCGGGGCGATCTCCTTCATCCTCAAGACCCGCGTCGAGCTGCTCCGGGACCTCGGCCCGTCCCTGAGCCCGTTCAACGCCCACGCCTTCATCAACGGGCTGGAGACCTTGCACCTCCGCGTGCGCCGGCACTCGGAGAATGCGCTCAAGGTCGCCCGCTGGCTGAAGAAGGACTCCCGGGTCACCTGGGTGCGCTACCCCGGCCTCGAGGAGGACCCGGCCTATCCGCTGGCCAAGAAGTACCTCGACGGCGGGTTCGGCGGGCTCGTCTCGTTCGGGGTGAAGGGCGGCCTCGCCGAGGGCAAGGCGCTCATCAACCGGGTGAAGCTGTTCAGCCTGCTGGCCAACATCGGTGATGCGCGCTCGCTGATCATCCACCCGGCCTCCACCACCCACCAGCAGCTCACTCCAGAGGAGCAGGAGACCACCGGCGTCACCGAGGACCTGGTGCGGCTCTCGGTCGGCCTCGAGCACGTGGACGACATCCTCGCCGACCTCGACCAGGCGCTCGGCACCCGTCGGTGATGGCGATGGCCGGTGCCCGCCCCAGCGCCGCGGCGTCCCCGCGGCTCTTCGACCTGCGGCTTCCACCGCTGGCCCTCCTCGACGGAGCCAGGGTGGACCCTCACCACGCGCGGGTGCAGTGGTGGGGGCCGGAGACGGACCTTCCCGTCCTGGAGCGCCTGGGAACGCAGGTGACCGCGGAGAGCCGGGGGCCGGTGGTGCGCTCCGTGCCGCTGCGGGCGGGCACCGGCGCAGGACTGGACCCGTCCATCCCCACGGTGCTGGTCATTCACGCCCTCACCGGCGATGCGCGCGCCGCGGGGCCCGACGGCTGGTGGGCGCCGCTCATCGGACCGGGCCGGCCACTCGACCCAGCGGCGGTGCGCGTGCTCTGCGCCAACAACCTCGGTAGCTGCTACGGGAGCTCGGGGCCGCTCGACCCGACGTGGCCCGAGCGGACGGTCCGGCTCACGCCGTGGGACCAGGCCCGGGCGCTCTGGTCGCTCCTGGACGTGCTGGGCCTCCAGCGGCTCCGGCTCACCACCGGGGCCTCGCTGGGGGGGATGATTGCCCTCTGCCTCCCGGTGCTCCGCCCCGGCGCGGTGGACCGGCTCCTGCCCATCGGCGCCTCCAGTGCCTCCAGCGCCTGGGTGAGCGGGTGGAACCACGTCGCCCGGCAGATCCTCCGGCTCGACCCTGGCTGGCCCTCCGACGTGGGGCGCGGGCTGGAGCTCGCCCGGCAGCTGGCGATGCTGACCTACCGGGCCGAGCCGTCGCTCGACGCCCGGCAGCACCGCACCGCGGGACGGCAGCCCGAGCCGCCCTGGACCCTGCCCATCCAGAGCTACCTCGAGCATCAGGGCAAGAAGCTCCGCCGCCGCTTCGACGGCCGCGCCTACCTGCTCCAGCTCGAGGCGATGGACGCCCACGACCTCGATGCGCCGCCACCGGGCACGCCGGGTGGGCCACTGCTCGCCTCTGCCCTCTGCGTGGACATCGACACCGACCAGCTCTTCACCCCGGCCCAGGTGGACGTGCTGGCCGACTGGCTCACCGCCCACGGGGCCGAGGCGCGCCGGGCCACGGTGCGGAGCCCACACGGACACGACGCCTTCCTCATCGAGTGGGACGCGCTGGACCCGCTGGTCCGGCTGGCCCTCGGGAGCACGCCATGAGTCCCTGGCAGGTCTACAAGTTCGGCGGCTCGTCCCTGGGCGCGCCGGGGCGATTGCCGGTCGTGCTCCGGCGAGTGGCGGAGGCCGAACGGCCCCTGGCGCTGGTGGTGAGCGCGCTCGGGGACTCGACCGAGTGGCTCCTGGACGCGGGCGCGGCTGCCGCCGCGGGCGACGCCGTCCGGGCGCGCGCCGGTCTGGACCGCGTGCTGGAGCTGGCCCGCACCCGTGGGGCCGAGGTGCTCGGGCCGGAGGCGCTCGAGGAGCTGGAGCGGCCCTGGGCGGAGATCGTCGAGGATGGCGGTCGGGCGCTGGCCACGCTCCGCGAGGCAGGCCCGAACACGTTCGTCGCCCTGGACCTGCTCCTCTCGGTGGGGGAACGGCTCTCCTCTCAGCTGGTGGCCGCGGCGCTCCGCGCCCGGGGGTTGCCGGGGCTTCCGGTGGATGCGCGGGAGATCTTCCGCACCGACGACCGCCACGGAGACGCGAGCGTGGACCTGGGCGCGAGCCTCCGGCCGGTGCTGGAGCGACGGGCGCACTGGGAGGGGCACATTCCAGTGGTGACCGGCTTCATCGGCCGGGCGCCGGATGGCGCCACCGCCACGCTGGGCCGGAACGGCTCGGACTACGCCGCCACCACCCTCGCCGCGCTCCTGGGCGCAACCGAGGTGACCATCTGGACCGACGTGGGAGGGGTGATGACCGCCGACCCCGACCTGGTGGAGGAGGCCTACCCGGTTCCGCGCCTCACCTGGCACGAGGCGCAGGAGCTGGCCCACTTCGGGCTGCGGATGTTCCACCGGCGCACGGTGCTGCCGCTGGAGCGGAGCGGGGCCCGCCTGCGGATCCGCAGCACGATGGACGCCGGCGAGGGCACGGTCATCGACGCGCAAGGAAACCCCGACCCGCACCGGCCCACCTGCGTCACCAGCCTCGAGAACCTGGCGCTCCTGGCGGTGGAGTCACGGCGCCCGGCCCCCGAGACGTCGCTCGCGGTACGCGTGCTCTCGGCGCTGGAGGAGGCGCAGATCCGGGTGTGGATGGTCACCCAGTCGGGCCACGGCCAGAGCCTCGCGGTGGTGGTCGACGCCGCGGAGGCCGACCGGGCGCGCACCGTGCTCGAGGCGGCGCTGGCCGAGCTGCTCGTCCCGGGCGAGGTGGAGCTGCCCCCGGCCCTCGGCCCGGTGTCGCTGGTGAGCCTGGTGGCCGAGGCGATGGGGCACTGGCCGAACGTCGCCGGCCGCTTCTTCGCCGCGCTGGGAAACGTGGGCATCAACGTCCGCGCCATCGCGCAGGGGGCGAGCTCCCGGAGCATCGGGTGCGTGGTGGACGCCACCGACACCGCGGAGGCGGTGCGGACCGTGCACGCGGCCTTCAACCTCGCCGAGACCGAGGTGAACGTCCTGCTCCTGGGGCGGGGCACGGTGGGAGGGCGACTGCTCGCCCAGCTCGAGGCCACCCGGGACTCGCTGCGGAGGCGCCAGGGCGTCGACGCCCGCCTCTTCGGCGTCGTGGACCGGCACGGGGTGCACGTCAACCCACGGGGACTGCTGCCCTCGGAGCTCCCGCCTCGGGCCAGGGGTCCGGGCGGGTCGCCGCCCGAGCTGACCGGGCTGCTGGACCGGCTGTCGCGGCTACCCGTCCCGGTGCTGGTGGACTGCACCGCCGAGGACGGAATGGAGGGGCTGTACGTCGAGGCCTTCCGGCGCGGCATCCACGTGGTCGCGGCGAACAAGAAGCCGCTGGCGCTGCCGCTCCGGCGCCGGGCAGAGGTGTTCGACATGGCCCGCCGGCACTTCCGGGCCTGGCACTACGAGACCACGGTGGGCGCCGGCCTGCCGGTCATCGAGACCCTGAAGAACCTGGTGGCGACCGGTGACGTGGTGGAGCGCATCGACGGCAGTCTCTCCGGAACCCTGGGCTTCCTCTGCCAGGAGGTGATGGGCGGGACGCCGCTCTCGGTCGCGGTGCGCGCTGCGCGCGACCGGGGGTACACCGAGCCGCACCCCCGCGACGACCTGTCGGGCCTGGACGTGGCCCGCAAGGCGCTGATCCTCGCCCGCGAGCTCGGGCTGCAGCTGGAGCTGGAGGACATCGCCGTCGAGCCGTTCGTCGATGGCGGGCTCCTGGCAGAGGATGACCCCGAGCGCTTCCTCCAGCAGCTGGTGCCACACGACGAGGCCTTCGCCGCCCGGGTGGCCCGCTACGTGGCCGCGGGCCGGACGCTCCGGTACCTGGTGCAGATCGTCCCCGGAGCAGAAGGCCGGAAGGTGCGGGTGGGCCCGGTGGCGGTCGAGGCCGGGCACCCCGCGGTCCCGCTGCGGGGCGCCGAGGCGCTGGTGGCCTTCACCACCGCTCGCTACCAGGACTACCCGCTCATCGTCCGTGGCGCGGGCGCCGGGGGCGACGTCACCGCCGCGGGCGTGCTCGCCGACGTCCTCCGGCTCACCCAGAACGTCCGGGGGCGCAGGTAGCTCCCATCCCCCGCTCTCCCCACTGGAGGCCCATGGTGTCTCTCCGCATCGTCCTCGTCTCGCTGCTCCTCTCCACCCTCGCGCTGGCCGCGCCGCTCCCGGAAGTCCGGCTCGACTACGCCACCTACAACCCCAGCAGCCTGGTGCTGAAGAAGTTCGGCTGGCTGGAGGAGGCGCTGGGCAAGGAGGGGACGAAGGTCACCTGGCTCTTCAGCGCCGGGAGCAACAAGGCCAACGAGCTCGTCTCCAGCGGCAGCGCGGACCTGGCCTCCACCGCTGGCGCCGCCGCCCTGCTGGCCCGCACCAATGGCGTGCCGCTCAAGATCGTCTACGTCTTCAGCAAGCCGGAGTGGACGGCGCTCGTCGTCCCGAAGGACTCGGCGCTGAAGGCAGTGGCGGAGCTGAAGGGGAAGAAGATTGCCGCCACCCGTGGCACCGACCCCTTCTTCTTCCTGCTCCGCACGCTCCAGGCGAATGGCCTCAAGCAGTCCGATGTCGAGCTGGTGAACCTCCAGCACCCCGATGGGCGGACCGCGCTGGAGCGCGGGCAGGTGGATGCCTGGGCCGGGCTCGATCCGCACATGGCGGCCTCCGAGCTGCAGGCCGGCTCGCGGCTGCTCTCGCGCAACATCGACTTCAACACCTTCGGGACGCTGAACGCGCGCGAGGAGTTCCTGAAGGCCCACCCCGAGGTGGTGCGCACCGTGCTGGCCCAGTACGAGAGGGCCCGGGCGTGGATCCTCGCCCACCCCGACGATGCGGCGCAGATCCTCGCCGAGGCGGCGCGGCTCACGCCCGAGGTGGCGAGGAAGCAGCTCACCGAGCGAACGGTGCTCGACCGCGACGTGGGCGTCCCGGGCGAGAAGCTCCGCGCGGCGCTCGCGGCGGTGGTGCCCATCCTCCGCTCGGAGAAGCTGGTCTCTGCCGAGGCGAATCCGGAGAGGGCCCTCTTGGAGCTGCTGGCGCCCGGCCCGGCGCAGGAGGCGCGGCGGTGAGCGGCGAGGGGACGGAGACCGCCGGGCCCGTGCTCGGCTGGGGCTCGGCGACGGCCAGGCGCCCACCGTCCCTGCGGTGGGTCGAGCCGTTCGTGCTGCCGGCCGTGCTGCTCGGGGCGTGGGTGGCGACCACCTCGGTGGTCCGTCTCTTCAGCCCCAGCCAGCTGCCCGGGCCGCGGCTGGTGCTGGGAACCCTGGGTGAGCTCGTCGCCTCGGGAGAGCTGCAGCGTCACCTGGCTGCGAGCGTGGGCCGCGTCGCGCTGGGCTTCGGCACCGGAGCGCTGCTCGGGGCCGCGCTGGCCACGCTGGTGGGCCTGAGCCGGAGGGCGGAGCGGCTCCTCGAGCCGACGCTGCAGGCGCTCCGGGCCATTCCCTCTCTGGCCTGGGTCCCGTTCCTCCTGCTCTGGCTCGGCATCGGTGAGCTGCCCAAGGTGGTGCTGGTGGCGATCGGCGCCTTCTTCCCGGTCTACGTGAACGCCGCGGCGGGGATCCGCGGGGTCGACCGGCGCCTCGTCGAGGTCGGTCGGCTCCACGGCCTCTGCGGAGCGCGGCTCGCCCGGCGCATCGTCCTCCCGGCGGCCTCGCCGGCGCTGCTCACCGGGCTTCGCCTCGGACTGAACCAGGCGTGGCTCTTCCTGGTCGCCGCCGAGCTCATCGCCGCCTCACGAGGGCTGGGGTTCCTCCTCCTCGACGGCCAGAACAGCACCCGCGCGGACGTGATGGTGGTGGCGATCGCCCTGCTGGCCCTGCTCGGGAAGCTCACCGACCAGGGCCTGCGAGGGGTGGAGCGCCGGCTCCTCGGCTGGAGCGACGGATTCCGGGCATGAGTCGGCGCCTGCGCCTCGAGCGGGTGCGGAAGTCGTACTCCGCGGCCCAGCCACTCTTCGCCGGTCTCGACCTCGAGGTGGAGGCCGGAGCGGTGGTGGCGCTGCTCGGGGCGAGCGGCTGCGGCAAGTCGACCCTGGTGCGGCTCGTCGCCGGCCTGGAGCGGGTGGATGCGGGTGTGGTCCGGGTGGGAGAGACCCGGGTGGAGGGTCCGCTCCGCCAGGTGGGGCTGATGTTCCAGGAGCCACGGCTGCTGCCCTGGCTGGACGCGGCGGCGAACGTGGCCTTCGGCCTGGACGAGGCGCTCCAGCGGACGGCCGATGGCGAGCGGCGCGTCCAGGAATTGCTGGCCGCGGTGGGGCTGGGGGCGGCGGGCGCCCTCCTCCCCCACCAGCTCTCGGGTGGGATGGCGCAGCGGGTGGCGCTGGCCAGGGCCCTCGCCCGGGCCCCGGAGGTGCTCCTGCTGGACGAGCCGTTCGGCGCGGTGGACGCCATCACCCGCACCGGGCTCCAGCATCTGCTCCTCGAGGTCGCGGCGCGGGCGCGGACGACGGTGCTGCTCGTCACCCACGACGTCGAGGAGGCGCTCCGGGTGGCCGGCAGGGTGCTGGTGCTCGGCGGCCGGCCGGCGCAGGTGGTGCTCGACGAAGCAGTTCCCGGGGCGGCACCTCGACCCCCGGACCGGACGGGCCTGGGCGAGGTGCGGCGACGGGCCCTGGCTGCGCTGGCCCCCGATCTCGACACCGTGCCGGCGGGCTTCGGCGTGTAGCGGCGTGAAGCATCGAATTGTGTAGGGGCGAGTAGGTGTCCGTGCACGGCGCCCCCCCGCTGGGCGAGACTCTTGGCCCGAGCAGCGATGGCCTCCGACGAGACGTCCGCACCCGAGCCCGAGCCGCAGCGCCTGGCGCTTCGGCGGCTGTTCGAGGAGCGTCTGTCCCAGTTCCCTGCCGACTCGCGGACCCGGCTCGCCGGGCAGCTCGGGGACCCCGAGCTGCAGGCGCTGTGCTTCGACCCGCTCCCCAACGTCGCCCGGGCGCTGGTGGAGAACCCACGGTTCGGGCTGGTGCACGCGCGGCTGCTCGCCGCGCACCACCCTCACCCGACCGGGCTGGGGGCGCTGACCAGGAAGGATGCCTTCCTGCGGGATGCCGAGGTGCAGCGGATGCTGCTCCGGAACGTGCAGACCCCGCCGGCGCTGCTCCAGCGCATCTTCCACCAGCGCCGGCTCCTCGACCTCTTCCAGCTCAGCGTGGGCCGGGAGATGCCGGAGAAGAACAAGATCGCCAGCCGCGAGGCGTTCCGTGCCCGCTGGAGCTCGGGGCTGTCGGAGGAGAAGGTGGACACCCTCTTCCGGACCGAGGGGCGCATCCTGGCCCAGCTGGTGGGTCTGGCGCTGGACCAGAAGAGCGCCGCGCTGTTCTGCCACCGGACGGTGACCTCGCTGCTCCTGGTGCAGAACCTGGCGCGCTGGGCCGGGACGCCGCCCTCGGTGCTGGCGCATCTGCTGAAGCAGGCGGTGGTGCGGAATCAGCCACAGGTCCGGATGCTGATCCTCCGCCACCCCAACCTGCCCTCGCACGCTCGCGCCGGCGAGGAGTGACCCTCACCGCCGGAGGACGTCGAACACCCGCTCGCCGGCCTCCGGATCCGGACGGATCTCGAACCGGATGCGGCCGATCTCCCGCCCGTCCTCGGTCTCGATGGCCACTCGCCAGTCCCCGGCCGACCAGTTTTGCTTGTAGGCGTAGCCGCCGAACCCCTCCTCGCGGCCGCCGACGATCCGGAGCGGGATGGCGTCGCTCTCGGTCCAGCCCCCCCGCTCCCACTTCGCCCAGCGGACGCGTACCTGATCGCGGAAGTTGTGCGGGGCGAAGATCCGGGTGAAGACGAACACCCGGTCCCCGGGACGGGCGAGGAAGACCCGCTCGTCCTTGCGCCAGAGGTCGGCCCAGCGGGATCGGGGGAGCCGGCTCAGGCTGAACTCGGCGCCCTCCCGCTCCACCCGATGCCAGACCCCCAGCGAGCGGACCGAGAGCGGCACCGGTGGGACGAGGTGGAAGACGAAGAGCACGAGCAGCAGCGCCTGCACGCCGATGGCCGGTCCCACCGCCCGCCGGAACGCGCGCCGGCGGTCCTCGCCCCAGCGGGCCATCAGCCGGGCCAGCAGCAGGATGGGGAGGATCGACAGCCCAGAGGCGGCGAAGAACATCCAGGAGCGGAGATGCCCGGCCAGCACCGGCAGGAGATAGGCCAGGTAGCTGGTGAGGGCGAAGGAGTAGAGGCCGAACAGCACCACCGGTCCGAGCCGGTGGAAGCGGGGGTGCTCGTTGACCAGGAGCAACAGCGAGATGAGCACCAGGAACAGCACCGCGGTCACGCCCGAGCCGCTCTTCACGTAGAAGAGGATGAAGGCGTTGAGCAGCGTGCCGAGCAGGAAGTGCATCACGTGCTCGACGTACCGCCACGGCCGGCGCAGCCATCGCGGCGGCTCGAGGTGCAACAGCTCGATGCGCAGCATCGCCCCGAGCAGCAGCCCGGTCGCCAGGAGGTACGCCGCCTGCTGCAGCAGGACGGGCGTCTCGTCGATGCGCCCTACCATGACCGCGTCGAAGAGGAACCCGCCGACGAAGAAGCCGATCGACTCCTCCCGGGCATGGCGGGCCCGGAACGCGGAAAGCCGCGCGCGCCACCCCGTGGAGGCGGGCCCGGCAGAGACGACGGCCAGCTCAGGAGTAGCGGTCGTCCCGCCACGGATGGGCGGTGTTGCTGTAGCCGCGGGTCTCCCAGAAGCCGGGTCGGTCATGGGTGAGGAACTCGATGCGCTGGATCCACTTGGAGCCCTTCCAGGCGTACAGCTGCGGGGTGATCATCCGCACCGGTCCCCCGTGCTCGCGGGGGAGCGGCTTGCCCTCCGCGGTGTGCACCAGGAGCACGTCGTCCTTCAGCGCCTCCTCCAAGGGGAGGTTGGTGGTGTAGCCGTCGTAGCCGTGAACCAGCACGTGGGTGGCGCCGGGAAGCGGCCTCGCCAGCGCGGCCACGGTGGCGAAGGCCACCCCCTTCCACTCCACGTCGAGCTTCGACCAGGTGGTGACGCAGTGGAAGTCGCTCACGTCGGTGGCTTGCGGAAGGGCGAGGAAGTCGTTCCAGCGAAGGGTGAGTGGCTCCTCGACCGCGCCGTCCACGCGGAGCGTCCAGCGGTCGGTGGAGACATCGGGCCGGGTGCCGAGGTCCAGCACCGGCCAGCCCTCGGTCACGTGCTGCCCGACGGGGACCTGGGGCATCCCGTGCCGGTTGGGCGGCCCGCTCCCCAGCGGCTTGCCGTCCGCGGCGGCCGGGGTGGACTTGATCTTGTCGAAGAAGCGGGCGCGGAGCTTCATCCGTGCCTCGACGATGCGCGACTGAGCCTCGTCGCCCGGCGCCGCTGCCCCGGTCCCCAGGCGTTCCCCTGGTCCGGGGGGCTGCTTCTGGTCCTCGCCCACGGCTCAGGTCACCGGGGGGCGGGCGTCGATGAGGGCCTTCAGCTCGCCCCGTTCCTCGAGCTCGCGGACGATGTCCGAGCCGCCGACGAACTTCCCGTGGATGAACACCTGGGGAATGGTGGGCCAGCGGGTGTACTCCTTGATGCCGTCGCGCACCTCGGGCTCGGCCAGCACGTCGACGCCGTGCACCGGACCGTAGGCCTGGAGGATCTGCACCGCGGCGGCGCTGAAGCCGCAGCGCGGGAAGAGCGGATTGCCCTTCATGTAGATGACGACCGGATGGGCCTGGGTCTCCCGGTCGAAGCGCGCCTTGAGATCGGGGGTCATACGTTGGAAGTCCTCGTGGCCCCGAACTTCTTCCACTGCTCGGGGGAGTAGGTCCTTAACGCAAGGGCGTGCAGCTCGCCCGAGTCCAGCAGGTCCTGGAGGGGGGCATAGACCGCGGCATGCTGGTCCAGCATCGACTTGCCCTCGAAGGCCCCGGAGACGACCCGGGCCTCGAAGTGGTCGCCGGTTCCGGTGAGGTCCCGGATGGTGACCTGGGCATCGGGCAGCGCGGCCTTGATGCGCGACTCGAGGGTGGACGGATCGAGCATCAGTTCATTCCTCCGCCCGGCTGGAGCATGGCCGGGTCCACGCCGAGCGAGCGCAGGGTGTCGTCCCACAGGGTCTGGGGCGAGCCGCCCAGCACCGCCCCGGGGGCAGCCTCGGTGAAGAGCCAGGCGCCCGCGGCGAGCTCCTTCTCCAGCTGGCCCGGCCCCCAGCCGCTGTACCCCAGGTAGAAGCGAAGGTTGCCCTCCGAATCGGCGAGGAGCGCCTCGAGCGCGTCCACGGTCTCGGAGAGGAAGAGCCCGTCGGAGAGCGGCTGCTTCTCGTCCACCCCGGTGCGGTCGTGGAGGACGAAGCCTCGCTGGGGCTCCACCGGACCGCCCACGAAGATCTTCTGCGGGGCGAGCCGGGGCGCGACCGGCAGCGACTGTCCGTCGGCGACCTCGCGCAGGGTGAACGGACCCGGGCGGTTCAGGACCAGGCCCCGGGCGCCCTCCGGCCCGTGCTGGAAGACGAAGACCACGGTTCGCTGGAAGTTCGGGTCTCCGAGCTGGGGCATGGCGATGAGGAATCCCGGAGCGAGCGTCTCCACGCCCGGGGACCTTACCAACCCTGGGCCGGGCACGGGCGTGTGGTAGGAGCGCCCTGGCATGCGTGCACTGACCATCACCCGCTACGGGCCCCCGGAGGTCCTCGCAGTCCGCGAGGCGCCTGACCCGGCTCCGGGCCCTGGACAGGTGTGCATCCGGGTCGCCCGGGCGGGCCTGAACTTCGCGGACGTGAGCGCTCGGGTCGGGCTCTACCCGGACGCGCCGAAGCCGCCGATGGTGATGGGCTACGAGGTGAGCGGGACGGTCGCGTCGCTCGGCGAGGGGGTGAGCGGCCCGCCGGTCGGCACCCGGGTCCTGGCCATGACCCGGTTCGGCGGCCAGGCGACGCACGCGCTGGCGGACGCGCGGTACGTGGTCCCGTTGCCCGAGGGGATGGACCTCGATCAGGCGGCGGCGCTCCCGGTGAACTGGCTGACCGCACACCACATGCTCCACCGGGTGGCGACTCTGAGGCCGGGGATGACGCTCCTGGTGCACATGGCCGCCGGAGGCGTGGGCCTGGCCGCCATCGCGCTCGCCCGGGCGGTCGGGGGGGTGACCATCCTCGGGAGCGCCTCGGCCTCGAAGCACGGGGTGCTCCGCGAGGCGGGGGTGGACCACCCCATCGACTACCGGACGCAGGACGTCGTCGAGGAGGTCAAGCGTCTCACCGGCGGGCGTGGGGTGGATCTGGTCCTGGACGCGCTGGGCGGCCCGGAGTGGGCGCGGAACACCTCGGTGCTCGCACCGGTGGGTCACCTCATCTGCTTCGGCTGGGCGAACGCCACGACCGGCGAGTCCCGGAACCTCCTCAAGGTCGTTGGCGGCCTGGCGACGATGAAGCGGTGGAACGCGCTGGAGCTGATGGGGAAGAACATCAGCGTGTCCGGGGTGAACGTCGGTCACCTCTGGGGCGAGGTGGCGATGCTGCGGGCCACGCTCGACGCGCTGATGGGGCTCTGGGGGAAGGGGAAGGTCCACTCGCGGATCGACCAGGTGTTTCCCCTGACCGAGGGGGTGGCGGCGCACCGCCGGATGCACGAGCGGAAGAACGTGGGGAAGATCCTCTTCGACTGCGCCTAGTCTCTGGGTGCGGCCGCCCTGACCTAGTGCCAGCTCTGGTGCTGGCTCTGGAGCGCCTCGGCCAGACGCCCCGGCTCGAGTGGCTTGCCGATGAAGAGGTCGGCGCCGATGCCCTTGCACCGCCGGGCGGTCGCGGCGGTGGAGAGCGCAGAGATGCCGATCAGCACCGACTCGGGGAAGCGCTCTCGGAGCCGGGTGATGAGCTGCACCCCACTTTCCCCGGGGAGGAACACATCCACCACCGCGACCTCGAGTGCGCCCGCCTGCTGGAGCAGCGTCTCCGCCTCCTCGGCGCTGCCGACCGCGACCGTGCGGTAACCCCAGAGCGAGATCAGCTCCACGAGCATCGCCCGCTGCGCCGGATCGTCCTCCACCACCAGGACCGAGCGGCGTACCGGTTCGACCCTGCGGCGGGCTCCGGCGCTGGACTCCTCCGCCGCGCCCTCCTCGGACGGCGCCGGGCTCTCGAGCTCGGAACTCATCGCTGCCTGGAACTCCCTCCTCCGGACGACCGAAGGTAGGAGCCCCGCCCCGCCCCGGACAGAGGCTCCTGAGCGCTCCTTTCGCCAGTGAACGGGGAGAGGTTCAGGTCGTCGGCACGGGAACGTTCGCCGCTGGCTCGCCCGACGAGTCGCGGGTCACCCTCAGGCTCCGACGCGCGGGGCGGCTACGCAGTGCCCGGCGGGGCCGTCGGGACCTGCTCCGTCTCCGGCGCTGGCTTGCGGAAGAACTCGTCCGGCTTCTCGAGCAGGAGCGCCTCGCGGAGCACGTCGTCCACGTACTCCACCGGGACGATGCGCAGCTGGTCGCGGATCTTCTTCGGGATGTCCCGCAGGTCCTTCCGGTTCTCCCGAGGAATGAGGACGGTCTTCATCCCGGCGCGGTGGGCGGCGAGCGTCTTCTCCTTGAGGCCGCCGATGGGCAGCACCCGCCCGCGCAGGGTGATCTCCCCCGTCATCGCCACGTCGCGGCGGACGGGGATCTTGGAAAGCGCCGACACCAGCGCGGTGGCCATGGTGACCCCCGCCGACGGCCCGTCCTTGGGGATCGCCCCCTCGGGCAGGTGGATGTGGATGTCGCAGGTCTCGGCGAACTTCCGGTCGATCCCGAACCGGTCGGCTCGGCTCCGGACGTAGGACATGGCCGCCTGGGCGGACTCCTGCATCACCTCACCGAGCTTTCCGGTGATGATCAGCTTCCCCTTCCCCGGCATCACCGTGGCCTCGGTGGTGAGCAGCTCACCGCCCATCTCGGTCCAGGCCAGTCCGGTGACGATGCCCACCTGATCCTCGCGCTCCACCTCGCCGAAGCGGTAGCGGGGCACGCCGAGGTACTTCATGGTCATCTTCCGGTCCACCCGGATCGCACGCTTGCCGTTCTTCAGCACGTCGCGGGCGACCTTGCGGAACACCGCGGCGATCTCCCGCTCCAGCGAGCGCACGCCGGACTCGCGGGTGTAGCGGTGGATGATGACCCGCACCGCCTCGGTGGTCAGGGTGACGTCCACGTCGGAGAGTCCGTTGGCTTCCTTCTCCTTGGGGATGAGGTACCGCCGGGCGATGCTCAGCTTCTCCATCTCGGTGTAGCCGGCGATCCGGATGACCTCCATGCGGTCCTGCAGCGGCCCGGGGATGTTGTGCATCGTGTTTGCGGTGCAGATGAACATCACCTTCGACAGGTCGTAGTCGCAGTCGAGGTAGTGGTCGTTGAAGGTGTTGTTCTGCTCCGGGTCCAGCACCTCCAGGAGCGCGCTCGACGGATCGCCCCGGAAGTCGGTGGACATCTTGTCCACCTCGTCGAGGAGGAAGACCGGGTTGTTGCTCCCCGCCTTCTTCAGGCTCTGGATGAGCTTTCCCGGCATCGCCCCGATGTAGGTGCGGCGGTGGCCGCGGATCTCCGCCTCGTCGCGGACGCCGCCCAGCGACAGCCGGACGAACTTCCTTCCCGTCGCCCGGGCGATGCTCCGGGCCAGCGAGGTCTTGCCCACGCCGGGCGGGCCCACGAAGCAGAGGATGGGCCCCTTCAGCTTCTGCACCAGCGCCTGCACCGCCAGGTACTCGAGGATGCGTTCCTTGGCCTTCTTCAGCCCGTAGTGGTCCTCGTCCAGGACCCGCTCGGCCTCGGCCACGTCGAGCCGGTCACGGGTCTCCTCGTACCAGGGGAGGGAGAGGATCCAGTCGATGTAGTTCCGGACCACGGTGGCCTCGGCGCTCATCGGGCTCATCATCCGGAGCTTCTTCAGCTCCTTCTTGACCTTGAGCGTGGCCTCCTTGCTCATCCGCTTGGTGC
>Ga0335084_10000497_pt1 | contig 33400 bp, 29 predicted proteins | sample Lox_Sample_44_FD_206721 | JGI IMG/M metagenome (GOLD analysis project Ga0335084, IMG submission 206721) | Soil microbial communities from Loxahatchee National Wildlife Refuge, Florida, United States - Lox_Sample_4.4 | ecosystem: Environmental > Terrestrial > Soil > Wetlands | place: USA...
CTCGGCATCGGCGAGCGGCCGACGCCGCCCGGGCTCGCCGGCGGCGCGATCGTGCTCGGCGCGCTCGTGGCGAACGCGGCCGCAGGGCAGCGGAGCCGGACCGCGGTCGGGGCGACCGTCGCGTAGGCTTTCGACGAGCTATTCTCCTGACTCACTCAGGGCGATTGCGCATCAGCGAGGGCTGGGATGATCACCATCATCGGGCTTTCAGGCAGCACGCGCCGCGGGTCGTTCAACTCGGCGCTGCTGCGCGCGGCGGCATCGGTGATGCCGGACGGAGCCGAGTTGCGCATCGAGTCGATCGCCGCGATCCCGCTGTACAACGGCGACGACGAGGCGGCACACGGCATACCGGAGGCGGTCGCGCGCCTGAAAGACGCCATCGCGGCAGCGGCCGGGCTTCTTCTCGTGACCCCCGAGTACAACAACAGCATCCCCGGTGTCGCGAAGAATGCGATCGACTGGCTGTCGCGTCCGTCGGCCGATATCCCTCGCGTCTTCGGCGGCAAGCCGGTGGCGATCGCCGGCGCTTCGCCGGGCGGATTCGGCACGATCCTGTCGCAGAACGCCTGGCTGCCGGTATTCAGGACCCTCGGCGCGGACCTCTGGGCCGGGGGCCGCCTGCTCGTCTCGCGCGCCGGCACCGTGTTCGACGCGAGCGGCGAGATCACCGACGCCGCGACCCGGGACAACGTGCGGAAATTCGTCGTGGGCTTCGTCGGCTATGTGAGCGCCCGGCTCGCGTCTTGATTCGCGAGGCGGCCCCCCCCGCGGGCTGCTGGCCGGCGCGGCGATCGCTCTCGGGCGTATTCCCTCTTCCGCGCTAGACTGGGGGAAATCAAACGACTTCAGCAGGAGGCGCGCGCATGCCGGTCGACGTCCAGAAGTTGAAAGCGATGGCGCCGCCCACCGGACTGCCGTTCGGTTTCCGGAAGCTCGGGCACGTCGTGCTCAACGTCCAGGACCTCGAGCGCTCGACGCGCTTCTACACCGAGGTGCTCGGGTTCCGCGTCTCGGACGTCTACGACGAAAGCATGACCGCAGGCGGCATGGTGTTCCTGCGCTGCAGCTCGGATCACCACTCGCTCGCGCTGGTCGGCACCGGACGCGCACCCTCCAACCGCGTGGACCTCAACCACGTCGCGTTCGAGGCGGCGACACTCGACGAGCTGTTCCGCTTCCGCGAGCACCTGCGCAAGCACGGCGTGAAGATCATCGTGCACGGGCGGCGCCGAGCCGGCTGCCAGATCGCGGTCGAGTTCTTCGACCCGGACAACCATCACGTCGAGCTGTACTGGGGGCTCGACCAGGTCGGCACCGACGGGCGCGTGCGGCCGCGCGAGGAATGGCGCGAGTTCCACTCGCTCGAGGAGGCGGTCGACAACCCGCCGCCCGGTCAGGACACGACACTGCAGGACCCGACGCTGCGCAAGTCGCGCGATCGCTAAAGGAGAAAGGCTAGCTCTCCGGTCGGCCTACGCCGTCGTTCAGGGTCGATCTCAGCCGGCAGACTTGCTCCGGACAGGACTCCACAGTGCCTGCGCAGCGAGCACGCGACATCGTCTATCCGCTATCCGCCCTTGCGCGGCGCCAGGCTTGCTCGTACCCGCGGTCGCGATGGGGCGGCCGCTCCTCCGCTGTCTAATGTCGGCTTGCGGCAAGAACAACGGACCGCTTAGGGTCGTCTCGAGCCTGTCGCTGCGCTGGAAAGCAGATGCTGGCCGGAGTGTCTGCAAACAGGGATCGTCATCGGCGGGAGTCCGCCAACACCCGCGCCGCAGATCACGCCCCTCTTGACCGACCGACACTCCGCACCGCTTCAGCTCGCGTTCTTTCTCAGAAATGCGAGCGTTCTCTCGTTGAACGCGGGCACGTTCTCATAGAGCGGCGCGTGTGAGCAATCCTGGAAGATGTACAGCTCGGAATTCTTGATGCCGTTCTTCAGCCCGTCGGCGAACCGGGTGGAGGTAACCATGTCGTGGCGCCCGAAGGTGATTTGTGTCGGAGCGCGGATCTTGCCGAGCTGCGCCTCAGCGTCGTGGGTCATCACTGCATCGGACTCTTGGATGAACGCGTCGACCGGCTGCTTGGGGCGGCCGCGCACGAACTCGGACAGGGCTTGGATGTAGTCCGGTTTCTGCGCATACAGCTCTGGCGTGAAGCACCAGGGGAAGATCCCTTGGATCACCATCTCCGGGACGCTGTTTATGGCCCTGGCCATCACCTGCCAGCCCTGTACGACGGTCTTGAGATAGGCATCGCTCTTGGGCCAGGCGCTATGCAGGGAGAGTGACTTGACCCGGTCCGGATGCTTCGCGGCCAACCAGAGGCCGGTGGCCGCCCCCAAGGAGAGCCCAGAGACGTGCGCCTGTTCTACTCCGATCGCCTGCATGAGCGCGGCGACGTCGTCGGCGAACATCTCCGTCGAGTAGGCGCCACGCGGTTTGTCCGACTCTCCGGTGCCGCGCAGATCGACCGAGATGCAGGTGAAGTGCTTCGAATAGTCGGCGACCTGGAACGCGTAGCAAGCGTAATCGGCGGCCAGGTAGGGGATGAGCACCAGAGGCTCGCCGCTGCCCTGCTGATCGTAATTCATCGTGATGCTGCCGGCTTGAATCTTGGGCATAGCCTCCTCCTCATCGAAATCTTCAACAGCGGGAGACCGACCGGTCTCCCGCTGTACGCGAAACACCGCAATTCGACCAGCATACTCCGTGCTTGGGCTGCTGCTTGCCTACGATAGGATGGTTTGTAGTGCAGCGGCGGCGTCAGCGATGCGATCGCATTGCGTCTCTCCTTCGCATTTCTGTCTGATGTGACGGCGGATGAAACCGTTTCGCGATGACGAGTTGCCGATCTACGCGGAGCTATTCAGAGGACCTCTGTCCGCGTAAGCGATCGGCTGCTTAAGTGGTGGGCCGGTGCTCGTCCTACAACTACAAGCGTTTGAACCGCTCGCACGCCGCGACGAGCGCCGCGCTGATCCCCGGCTCCCACGCCGAGTGGCCGGCGTCGGCAATGACCTGGTAGTCCGATTCGGGCCACGCCGCCGCGAGCTCGTGCGCCGAGACGATCGGGCACACGACGTCGTAGCGGCCCTGCACAATGACCCCCGGGATCCCGCGCAGCCGCCCGGCGTTCGCGAGCAGCGCGTTCTCCGGCAGGAAGATGTCGTGCCGGAAGTAATGGGCCTCCATCCGCGCAAGGCCGAGCGCCACGACATCGCCCGCGAAGTAATCCACCGTCTCGCGCGACGGGAGCAAAGTCGAGCACGAACCTTCGTACGCGCTCCACGCCCGTGCGGCGGGCATGTGCACCGCGGGGTCGGGGTCGACGAGCCGCCGGTAGTAGTTGCCGAGGAGGTCGCTGCGCTCGTCCGCCGGCAGGAAGCCGGCGAACCTCTCCCACGGCTCCGGAAAGATCGCGCGCAGGCCATAGAGGAACCAGTCGATCTCGCTCCTGCGGCAGAGGAAGATCCCGCGCAGCACGAGCCCGCGGCAGCGCGCCGGGTGCGCCTCCGCATACGCAAGCGCGAGCGTCGAACCCCAGGAACCGCCGAACACCAGCCAGCGCTCGATGGCGAGCGACTCGCGCAGGCGCTCGAGATCGGCGATGAGGTGCTGCGTCGTGTTCTCGCGCAGCTCGCCGAGCGGGGCCGACCGCCCTGCCCCGCGCTGGTCGTAGACGATGATCCGGTAGGCCGCCGGATCGAAGAACCGCCGGTGCTTCGGCGACGATCCGGATCCCGGCCCGCCGTGAAGAAAGACGACCGGGATCCCGTGCGGGTCACCGCACGTCTCCCAGTACATCGAATGGATCGCGTCGAGCGGGAGCATCCCCGACGCGTAGGGCTCGATCGCAGGATAGAGCTCGGTGCGAGGTGTCCCGTTCGTCACACCGGCCGGCAGCCGCCGTCGACGAGGAGATCGGTGCCAGTCATGAACCGGGAGGCGCTCGACGCAAACCCGATCGCGTTGCGGATGTGCATCGTGCCCATCACCTCCGCGCCCCGGCCACGGAGCCGGGACGCGTCGTACGCGCCGCTCACGGCGTGAGGACGGTCGAGCCCGTGGTCTTGCGCGCCTCGAGATCGCGGTGCGCCTGCGCTGCGTCCTTCAGTGCGTAGCGCTGGGCAATCTCGATCTTCACCTTGCCTGACTTCACCACGTCGAAGAGATCGTTCGCGCATGCGACGAGGTCCTCGCGCTTGGCCGTGTAGTTCACCAGCGTCGGGCGGGTCAGGTACAGCGATCCCTTCGCGGCGAAGATGGTCGGTGCGATCGGGTCGACGGCACCGGAGGCGTTGCCGAAGCTGACCATCATGCCCATCGGCTGCAGGCAGTCGAGCGAGCCCATGAACGTGAGCTTGCCCACCGAATCGTAGACCACCGGGACGCCCTTGCCGCCGGTGATCTCCTTGACGCGCTCGACGAAGTTCTCCCGCGTGTAGACGATCGTGTGCGCGCAGCCGTGCGCCTTCGCGAGCGCGGCCTTGGCATCGGACCCGACGGTGCCGATCACCGTCACCCCGAGCGACTTCAGCCACTGCGACGCGATCAGCCCAACGCCGCCGGCGGCGGCGTGCCAGAGCACCGTCTGGCCGGGCTGCACCTTGAACGTCCGCTTGATGAGGTACTGGGCGGTCATGCCCTTCAGCATCATCGCTGCTGCGGTCTCGAAGGAGATGCCGTCGGGGATCTTCACCGCCCGGTCCGCGGGGTAGAGCCGAACCTCGGAGTACGCGCCAAGGGGCGCCGACGCGTACGCGACACGGTCGCCCGGTTTGAACTCCGTCACGCCCGCGCCGACCGCTTCGACGACGCCCGCGCCCTCGGAGCCCGTGCCGCTCGGCAGTGGCATCTGATAGAGCCCGGAACGCTGATAGACGTCGACGAAGTTCAGGCCGACCGCGTGCTGGCGGATGCGGATCTGGCCGGGACCGGGATCGCCGACCTCGACGTCTTCCCAGACGAGCACCTCGGGACCGCCGGTCTTGTGGAATCGAATCGCCTTGGGCATCAGCTTCTCCTAAGTGAGGGGCCCGCGGGGTGAGCGCGGGACGGATGTCGCTAACGAAAGAGCGTCAGCACGCCGGTGTAGCCGTACAGCCGGTCGTGGGAAATCTCGCCGTTGCAGAAAAACCCCGTGAGCGGAAAATCGCCGAGGCGTTCGCGGATGATCCCGAGCTCCGCCGAGCGCCGTCCGAACATGTGCTCGCCGCGACCCACGCACGCGTAGTAGAGGCCGCCCTTCGGCGGGCCGTCGAGCTGGCCGGCGATCGCGTCCAGCATGCGCCCGAGGTCCTCGCGGGCGGACGCACCGTCGCGGCGGCAGAACATGACCTGCATCCCGGGCTCGACGTAGGCGCCGATCGCGATCGCCTTGTGCTTGGGATCGATCCCGACCAGGTTGCGCACGACGTAGTCGCCCGTATCCGACCCGGACACCGGCAGGCCGACGTGGATCGACTGCACGGCGCCCCGGAAGTCTCCGCCCGCCTCCAGCTCCAGCTCGGCGCGCAGGACGTCGAGGGCGGGACGCCCGTCGAGCGCGACGATGATGTTGCGCTCGCCTTCGGTGACCTCGTGGCGCACCGGCGTCGCGCCGGGGCCGCGGCGCAGCGGCGAGCACCCTTGCGTGAGCCGGGTGGCGAGCTCGATCCGCGACGACAGCACCACGCCCGACAGCCCGCCCTGCAACACGTCGTTCGCGACCTGGAAGGTCGCCGACCGCGAGCTCGAGAGCCCGCCCACGAGATACCCGCTCGCGACCTTCGACGACATGTCCTCGATCAACTCGGGCATATCGTCCGTCTCGGGGTCGCCGTGCACGACCGCGAAGTGCGCCGCCTCGGCGCCGCTCGCGGTCCGGGCGCCGAGCGCCGGCGGCCGCAGCTTGCCCGAGAACACCTGGAACTCGCCGGCCGGGAGTGCCGCCAGCATCACCGATACCGCCGGCTCGTCAAAATACTCCACGCCGCTCCCGAGCACACCGACGCCGACCGAGCCGACCCACTCCTCCACGCCGGTCTCGTCGCGCAGCCGGTCCAGCATGTCTCCGGCTGACTCGCCAAGGCGATCGCTGACGTAGAGGAAACCCAGGTTCGCGCCCGGCGGTGGATCGCCGGCACCGGCAAGAGCCCGCTCGAGGGCGTCCTGCCAGCGCGCGGCGCCGGCATGCCCGGCGCGGAACGCGCTCGCGGTTGCGGTACCGCGCCCGGTCATTTGCCCTTCTTCTCGGGCTTCGCTTCGGGCTTCCCGGCCGGTGGCGGATTCTGCACCTGCTGCAGCAGCGACCACCAGGCGTCCGCCACCGACGGGGCCGCCCCGGTGCTCGGTTGCGCTCCCGGCTTCGGCTGCGCTCCCGGCTTCGGCTGCGCCTCCGGCTTCGGCTGCGCCTCCGGGCTCGGCTGCATCGCCTGGAAGGCCGCGAGCGTCGCCTTCTGCATCTCGAGGCCCTGGATCGTCATCCGCAGGACGTTCATGTTCATGCTCAGCCAGTTCTCGACCGACTTCAGGTCGGCGATCCGCTTCTCGATGTCGTTCGGGTCGAGGAGCGGGGCGAGCGTGCCAAGTGGCAATCCCATCGGCGCCCACATCTTCTTGAGCAGCTCGAACGGATCCTGGAAGGGTGTGTCCTGGCTCATGGCGGGGAAATGCGCGGGGCTGGAGAGGGCGTGCGCAGGGTACCTCGGGGCCGTTGAGTTTAGGCCCCGCGCCGCAAAAACGCCAGCATCTCGTCGCCGCGCGCCATCGTGTCCTCGTAGCCGAGATGGATGAGCGCCTTGGTGAACGGCGCTTCGAACAGGAGATAGCTCGCGAGATTCGAGCCGTTGCGGTTCATTGCCCCGACGGCACGCAGCAGGAACCTGACGGCGCGCGGGAAGTGCTGGGCGTAACGCGCCGCGATCCGTTCGATCTCCTGGCTCGGATGGAGCACGAACACGTCGATCGGCCGGAGCGACAGGCCGAACTCCTTCGCCTTGTCTGGTTCGACGCATTGCAGGGTCTTGTTGATCCGCTGCAGCCGTTCGATGTCGACCGCGAGACTGTCGAGAAAGATCGAGTTGAGCGCGTGGCCGGCGATCTGTGCGAGCGAGGGATACAGGTTCGACCGCACCCGCGCCGGCTCGTGCGACTGGCGGCCGGTGCCGATCACCAGCACCTTGTCCGAGCCGAGGTGGAGCGCGGGCGAGATCGGCGCGATCTGGCGCATCGAGCCGTCGCCGAAGAACTCGCGGTGGACCTTGACCGCCGGGAAGATGAACGGGATCGCGCTCGAGGCGAGGAGAAGGTCGACGTTCAACGTCGTCGACGCCCCGACCCGCTGCCAGCGCTCCCAGTCCTCGAGGCCCGACCCGCCCTGGTAGAACGTTACGCTCTGGCCCGAGGTATAGCCCGAGGCGGTGACCGACACCGCGTAGACCGCGCCGCTGTCGATGTTCGCCTGGATGCGGCCGAAGTCCATCGTGCGCGCGAGCATCTCCCGCAGCGGTGTATTGTCGAGGAGCGAGATCGGGTTCGTGCGGTTGATCAGCATCAGGTTGCTGAGCCACCGCCGGCCGGTGCGAATGATCCCCGGCCAGTCGCTGCGGTACACGTGATCGCAACGGAACCCTTCCCACACGCCGACCAGATTCCGCACGCTCTCGGCGAAGTCGTCGGCGTGGATCGCGAGCGCGGCGGCGTTGATCGCCCCGGCGGACGTCCCGCAGAGGATCGCGAACGGGCTCTCGCGCGGCTGACCGGAGAGTTCCGCGACCGCCTTGAGCACCCCGACCTGATAGGCGGCGCGCGCGCCGCCTCCGGTGAGGATCAGCCCGGTTTTTTTCCCGGTACTCACGGCGCCAGGAACCACGGCCCCGCGTGCTCCCCAAAGCCGGGAGCCCCGCTGCCCGCGGCACCGGTTTTCGCGCTGGTTGTCATCGGTCCCCGCGCGGCCCTCCCCGGACTGCCTCGGGACCGCGTGCGAGGGAAGTTTAGCGCCCGGGGCTAGGCGGAGAAAAGCGTCCGCTGCGCGTTGGCCTCGACCACGGTCAGCGCGGTCATGTTGACGATCCGTCGCACCGTGGCGGACGGGGTCAGGATGTGCGCCGGGCGGGTGCAGCCAAGGAGGATCGGGCCGATGGTGACGCCGTCGGCGGCGGCCGTCTTGAGCAGATTGAACGCGATGTTGGCGGCGTCCAGGGTCGGCATGATCAGCAGATTTGCCTCGCCCTTGAGTCGCGAGCGCGGGAAGGTGTGCGCGCGCACGTCCTCGGACAGCGCCGCGTCGCCGTGCATCTCGCCTTCGACCTCGAGGTCGGGCGTGCGCCGGCCGATGAGCTCGAGCGCCTGCCGCATCTTGACCGCCGTCGGACGGTCGCTCGTCCCGAAGTTCGAGTGGGACAGCAGCGCCACCCGCGGCGTGATCCCGAAGCGGCGGATCTCCTCCGCCGCGAGCACCGTCATCTCGGCGACCTGCTCGGCGGTCGGATCGAAGTTCACGTAGGTGTCACAGATGAAGAGCGTCCGCTTCGGCAGAATCAGCACGTTCATCGCGTAGTAATGGTTGACCCCGTGCCTGCGCCCGAGGATCTGGTCGACGTAGTGCAGGTGCAGATCGTGCGTGCCGAAGGTGCCGCAGAGCATGCCGTCGGCTTCGCCGCGGTGGATCGCCATCGCGCCGATGCCGGTGGCACGCCGGCGCATCTCGATCTTCGCGTACTGCACCGAGACGCCGCGGCGCTCGGTGAGGCGGTGGTATTCCTGCCAGTACTCGCGATAGTGCGGATGCGACTCGATGTTGATCAGCTCGAAGTCCGCGCCCGCCTTGATGCGCAGCCCGTGCCGCTCGATCTGCCGGTCGATCACCGCCGGGCGACCGATCAGGATCGGCTTCGCGAGCCCTTCGTCGACGACCACCTGCACCGCGCGCAGCACCCGCTCGTCTTCGCCCTCGGCGTAGACGATCCGTTGCGGGGACTGCTTCGCCGCCGCGAACAGCGGCTTCATGATGAAGCCGGTGTTGTAGACGAACTGCTGGAGCGAGTCGCGGTAGGCGCCGAAGTTCTCGATCGGCCGCGTCGCGACGCCGGAGTCCATGGCCGCCTGGGCGACCGCCGGCGCGATCTGCACGATGAGCCGCGGATCGAACGGACGCGGAATCAGGTACTCCGGCCCGAACCGCACGTTCTGCTCGCCATAGGCCGCGGCGACCACGTCGGACTGCTCGGCGGTTGCGAGGTCGGCGATCGCCTTCACCGCGGCGATCTTCATCGCCTCGTTGATCGTCGTGGCGCCGACGTCGAGCGCGCCGCGGAAGATGAACGGGAAGCAGAGGACGTTGTTCACCTGGTTGGGATAGTCGGAACGGCCGGTGGCGATGATCGCGTCGGGCCGCGCCTGCTTCGCGAGATCGGGAAGGATCTCCGGCTCGGGGTTCGCGAGCGCGAGGATGAGCGGGCTCGCCGCCATCTTCTTGACCATCTCCGGCTTGAGCACTCCACCTGCCGAGAGACCGAGGAAGATGTCGGCATCTTCGATGATCTCGGCCAGCGTGCGCGCACTCGTATTGCGGGCGTAGCGCGCCTTGTTCGGATCCATCTCCTCCTTGCGGCCCTCGTACACCACGCCGGCGATGTCCGATACCCAGACGTTCTCCATCCTTATGCCGAGACCGACCAGGAGGTCGAGACAGGCGAGCGCCGCGGCGCCGGCACCCGAAACGACGAGCTTCACCTTCGCAATGTCCTTGCCGACGACGCGCAGGCCGTTGGTCACCGCGGCGCCGACGATGATCGCGGTGCCGTGCTGATCGTCGTGAAACACCGGAATCTTCATCCGCTCGCGGCACTTGCGCTCGATGTAGAAGCACTCGGGCGCCTTGATGTCCTCGAGGTTGATGCCGCCGAACGTCGGCTCGAGCGCGACGATCATGTCGACCAGCTTGTCGGGATCGCGCTCGTCGAGCTCGAGGTCGAAGACGTCGATGCCGGCGAACTTCTTGAACAACACCGCCTTGCCTTCCATGACCGGCTTGCCGGCGAGCGGGCCGATGGCGCCGAGTCCGAGCACCGCGGTCCCGTTCGAGACCACGGCGACGAGGTTGGCCCGCGACGTGAGCGACGCGGCCTCGGCCGGGTTGCGGACGATCTCCTCGCACGCCGCAGCGACGCCCGGCGAGTACGCGAGCGCGAGGTCCCGCTGATTGAGCAGGCCCTTGGTCGGGGCGATCGCGATCTTTCCGGGCTTCGGCAGCCGGTGATAGGCGAGCGCTGCTTTGCGGATTTCCTCGTCCATGGTGGGTCGCCCTTCTGGTGGGAGCGGTCGGTCGAGCCATTATATTCGTCCCGGTCCGCACTCCTATAATCGCGGCATGAACGAGCGTGATGTCCTGCTGGTCGTCGATGTCCAGAACGACTTCATGCCCGGCGGGGCGCTGGCGGTGCCGCGGGGCGATGAGGTCGTCCCGGTGATCAATGCGCTCGCCGGCCGGTTCGCGAACGTCGTAATCACGCAGGACTGGCACACGCCCGGACACGTCTCCTTCGCCACCAGCCACGCCGGGAAGAAGCCGTTCGAGCGGGTCGAGCTCCACTACGGCGAGCAGGTCCTTTGGCCGGAGCATTGCGTGCAGGGCACCGAGGGCGCGGCCCTGCATTCGCACCTTGCGATCCCGCACGCGCAGCTCGTCTTGCGAAAGGGCCACCATCGCCATGTCGACAGCTACTCCGCGTTCGTGGAAGGCGACGGCAAACATGCGACCGGGCTCGCCGGCTATCTGCGCGAGCGCGGGATCGAGCGACTCTTCATCTGCGGCTTGGCTACCGACTTCTGCGTCGCGTGGACGGCACTCGATGCGCGCAAAGCCGGTTTCGAGGCGACCGTGATCGAGGACGCCTGTCGCGCGATCGACACTGGGGGGTCCCTCGCCGCGGCGTGGCGCGACATGGAGGCAGCGGGCGTGAAGCGGATGCGCTCCGCGGAACTCGCGACCCTGGATGCGGGTCAACTGGCGCCAGCGCCACGGGTTGAATCAAAAGAAGGTTCAGGAAAGCGTCATGCGTAATGGTGCCGTCACCAGCCGGGGGGCCCCGTCGCAGCGGCTGGTACGGCAGGATAGGCGTCGGCTTCTAGGCTCGCGCCGCTTGGCGCGGGCCGGTGCCGAGCGGTTCCACCGTCACCGTTCCCGGCCCGCCTCGTGCAGCGTGCGCTGCACCGGAGACAGGACGTACTCCAGGACCGTCCGAGTACCCAGGTTGATCTCCGCCGTCACCTGCATGCCGGGTGAGAGGGAATAGCGCTTCCCGTCCGCCTCGAGGTAGGGCGTGTTGAGCGACACCAGCGTCCGATAACCGGACCCCGTCGTCGGCTGCTGTTCGGTGCCGCGCCGGTCCGAGCGCCCGTCGGAAGGATCGCTCGCGTCGGGGCTGATCCGCTTCACCTGGCCGTCGATCATCCCGTACTTCTGGAACGGGTAGGTCGCGAGCTTCAGCTTCACCGGCCGCCCGGCACCGACGAATCCGGCATCGTCGTGCTGCACCCACACCTCGGCCTGCAGCGGGTCGCTGGTCGGCACCAGCGTCATCAGGACGGTGCCGGGCTGCAGCACGCTCCCGAGCGTGTGGGTCGCCAAATCCTTGACGATCCCCTCCTGCGGGGCGCGCAGCTCGAGCAGCTCGTGCCGCGCGGTGGACTTCGCCCACTCCTGCTGCAGCTTCTGGAACTGCGCCTCGGCGTCGACCCGCTCGTTCTGCAGGGTCTGCTGATAGTTGGAGCCGAGCTGCGCGAGGCGCTTCCGCGACTGCTCGATCGTCGCGCTCACCGACTCAATCGTGAACTCCTGCGCCTTGAGATCCTGCTCCTTCTCGATGCGGTCGCGCTGCTTCTCGAGATACATCATCCGGCCCGCGTAACCTTCTTTCGTGAGTTTCTCGAAGGCCGCCTCCTGCTCGCGATAGATGGGCAGCTGCTGTCGCAGCTTCGACTCGATCTCCTTCGCGCTCCGCAGGTCCTGCTCCGCCTTGGCGAGAATGGACTTCTCGGTCTCGAGCGCGTCGAGATACGCCTGCCGACGGGCGCGGAACTGGGCGTCGACCTGCGCGAAGAGCGCCGGTGGGTCGCCTGCCTGCCGGGCGAGCGACGTCCCGGCGAGTTCGGCATCGATGCGGCGGAGCTGCAGGCTGCGGGACGCAAGCTCGTTCCTGAGCGCCTGCCGGTCGGCCTCCGAGAACCGCATGTCCATGCGGGCGAGGATCTGGCCCGAGTTCACCGCGTCGCCCTCGCGGACGAGGAGCTCCTTGACGATTCCCGACTCCGCAGGCTGCACGATCTGGAGGTAGTTCTGCGGCACGATCCGCCCCTGTGCGACCGCGATGATGTCGAGCCGGCCGATTGCCGCCCAGACGAGCGCGGCCGCGACAAGCGCGAGCAGCACCCACAGGACGACTCTCGGGAATGGCGACGGCGGTGCGTCCTGCAGCTTGAGAATGCCCGGCGCGAAGTCGAGCTGGTCGGCCGCGAGCGTCCTGATCCGGGTTGGCGCGTCCACTTCAGCCTCCCGAACGCTTGACCGGCATCGGCTGGGCAGGTCGCACCGGTGCGACCGGCTCCTGCGGCGCGCCGAGCCGTACGACCTCGTCGACGTGCAGGGTGCGCGGCAGATGGTGCGCAATAAAGAGCATCGTTACCCGCCCCTTGAGCTGATTGACGGTGCGCGCGAAGGATTCCGCGGTCTCCTGATCGAGACTCGAGGTCGCCTCGTCGAAGATCAGGACCCGCGGCCGCTTCAGCAGCGCACGAGCGATCGCGAGGCGCTGGCGCTGGCCGCCCGACAGGCCCACGCCGTGCTCGCCGATCACCGTCTGGTAACCCTCCGGCAGGCGCTCGATCACTTCGTGAATCTCGGCCATCTTGCACGCCTGGATCACCTGCTGGAACCCGGCGTGCGGATTGGCGAGAACGAGGTTGTCGTAGATCGTGCCCGAGAAGAGCACCGTCTCCTGCGGTACGACGCCGAAGTTCGCGCGCAACGCGTTCGCGGCGAGCGTGCGGGTGTCGCGTCCGTTCAGGAGAATGCCCCCGTCAGTCGGCAGGTAGAAACCCTGGAGGAGCTTGGCGAGGGTGCTCTTGCCGCTTCCGGACGGCCCCATGATCGCGACGCAGGCACCGGAGCGCAGCCGCAGGTTCAGCTTCTCGTACAGGTACGGCAGGTTATCGGCGTACCGGAACGCGAGATCCTGCGTCTCGACCTCCACGACGTCGGGGTTCGCGCGCGCCGCAAGCAGCGTCGACGGTTCGGCGGGCGCGTTCATGATGTCGCCGAGACGCTTCACCGCGATCGCCGACTGCTGGAACTCCTGCCAGAGGCCGACGAGGCGCAGCATCGGCTGCGAGAGCCGGCTGGCGAACATCTGGAATGCCACCAGCATCCCGATCGTGAAGCCGGCATTCCCCATCACGATCCAGGCGCCGACGCAGAGAATCAGCAGCGTCATCACCTGTTCGAGCGCCGTCGCAACGACGTTATAGGTGTTCGAGAGCTGGCGGGTGTTGAAGCCCGCCGTCAGGTAGCTGGCGAGATAGTCGCCGTAGCGGCTGCGCAGCTGCGGCTCCATCTGAAGCGACTTGACGGTCTCGATCCCCGCGACGTACTCGGTCAGGAACGCCTGGTTGCGTGCGCCGAGCAGGAACTGCTGGTTCAGCCGGGCCCGGATCAGCGGCACGATCAGGATGCTGATCGTCACGATCGCGGCAAGAATTCCGAGCGCGATCAGGGTGAGCTGCCAGCTGTACCAGAACATCAGCGCGAGGAAGATCGCGAGGAACGGCAGGTCGAGCAGGAGCGTCACCGCGGCACCGCTGACGAATTCGCGGATCGTCTCGACGCCGTGCAACCGCGCGACGATCGTGCCGGTCGGCCGGTGCTCGAAATAGCGGGCGGGCAACCCGAGCAGATGCTCGAAGACCCGCGTACCGAGCACGGCGTCCACCCGGTTGCCGGTGTGCAACACCAGGTATTGCCGCACCCAGGTCATGGCGGTGCTGAACAGCGTGACGACGACGAGCGCAACACCGATCACCACCAGCGTGTTGACCGTCTGATGAACGACGACCTTGTCGATGACGACCTGCGTGAAGAGCGGCGTCGCGAGCGCAAGCAGCTGGATCGCGGCCGAGGCAAGCAGCACGTCGCGCCAGATCCGCTTGTGCTTGAGCAGCTCGGGCACGAACCACCGGAAGCCGAAGACCGGTGCGTCCTCCGCGCGGGCGTCGGGATCGGCGAGCGGCCTGCCTGCCAGCGCGAACTGGACGACGAGTCCGGTGAAGCGCGCGCCGAAACCTTCCGGGGTGACGGTTGCAGGGCCGGCGCGACCCGGCTCGATGAGCTGCAGCTCGGTCTCGGTCGCGCGGGTGACGACCGCCAGCCGGTGCGCGGGACCGTCCGTGCCTTCGGCCTGCTCGGCGGCGAGCAAAACGACGCAAGGCGTGCCGATCACGGGGATGGCGTCCGCCGCCGCTTCGCGCGCAGCAGCCTCGAAGCCGAGGCGGCCGGCGGCGTGAAGCAGGGTCTCGAGGGAGTACGGCGGCGGGAACTCGCGGAGGACGAGCGAGGCGTCGAACGGCACGCGCTCGAGTTGGCACATCGCGGCCAGCGCGAGCAGCACGTCCTCCTTCGCCAACCCGACGTCGCGCACCCTTCCCTCCCCGACCGCCCCAAGCGGCGCCGCAGGGAGCCCGGCCAGTTTATGCCCGAACCTTCGCGCGAACAGTGATTTACGTGCGCCCCCGCGCCTTATTCCGCAAGGGTCCCGGCGGTTAGAATCCCGGGTCCCCGAGCCTGCGACAACTATTCCTCATGCCGCCTGCCGACGATCCCTGGACGCACGAACGCCTGCGGCTTGCGGCGCGCATGGACGCGATCGAGCCGTTCCACGTCATGGAGATCCAGCGGCGCGCGTTCGAGCTCGAGGCGGGCGGGCGGCGCGTCGTCCACATGGAGATCGGGCAGCCGGACTTCCCGGCGCCGCAGCCGATCGTCGAGGCCGCGATCGCGGCGCTCCGGCGCGAGCCGATGGGCTACACCGATGCGCTCGGGATCGGCCCGCTTCGCGAGGCGATCGCGCAGTTCTACGCCGACCGCTATCGTCTGAACATCGCGCCAGAACGGATCGTGGTCACCGCCGGCGCCTCCGGTGCTTTCCTCCTCGCCATGGGCTCGCTGATCGACCCCGGCGACGAGGTGCTCATGCCGGACCCGTGCTACCCGTGCAACCGGCACTTCATCCGGATGTTCGAGGGTCACGCCAGGACGATCCCCGCGGACGAAAGCGCGCACTACCAGCTCTCGCTTGCCGACGTGCGGCAGCACTGGGGGCCGCGGACGCGCGGCGTGGTGCTCGCCTCGCCGTCGAACCCGACCGGCACCGTCGTGCCGCTCGACGCCCTGCGCGCCATCATTGCCGAGACCGAAGCACGCGCGGGGTTCGCGCTCGTCGACGAGATCTACCAGGGATTGACCTACGACGGCCCTCATCTCCCCACCGCGCTCGGCTTCTCCGACCGGGTATTGGTCGTCAATAGCTTCTCGAAGTATTTCTGCATGACCGGGTGGCGGCTCGGCTGGCTGGTCGCGCCGCCAGACTACGTGCGCGAGATGGAGCGGCTCGCGCAGAACGCATTCATCTGCGTATCCGCGCCCGCGCAGCACGCGGCGCTGGCGGCGTTCTCACCGGCGACGATCGCGATCCTGGAAGAGCGGCGGGCGGAGTTCCAGCGACGGCGCGACTTCCTGGTACCGGCGGTCCGTTCGCTTGGCTTCAGCGTGCCGCTGATGCCGCAGGGGGCGTTCTACGTCTATGCAGGCTGCGAGCGGTTCGCGGAGGACAGCGAAGCGTTCGCGTGGCGGGTACTCGAGGAGGCCGGTGTCGCTATCACGCCGGGGATCGACTTCGGCGAGCATCGTGCGCGCTCGCACGTGCGTTTCGCCTATACGCGCTCGCTGGCCGACATCGAGGAGGGCGTGGAGCGGTTGGCGCGTCTGCTCGCCCGTTCCCGCTAAAGAAAAACCCCGCCGGCGCGGGGTTTATTGTGGATTCGGCTGCCTTGGCGCCTCAGGCCACGGTGAGCGCTGATTCAAGCTGCTGCGCCTACCGACTCAGGCCGCGGCACCACCGGGGCGCGGGGCGCGCAGCGCCTGTTCGAGTCGCTGCTTCTCCGCCATCACCTTCTGTGCGTAGCCCTGTGCCGGGTCGTCGTGGGCGCCGTTGTACATCTGCAGGCCGGCCTCGACTCCGCCCGCGAGCCGGATGTATTCCTTGAGGATCTGGGCGCCGACCAGGATATTGGTCTTCGGGTCGAGCACCGCGTCCTCGCCGCCATGGACGGCAAGCTTCTCGGTGTGGAACTTGGGGATCACCTGCATCAGGCCTTTCGCCCCCGTGTCGCTTTCGGCGATCGGATTGAAGCGGGACTCGACTGAAATCACTGCGAGAATGAGCAGCGGGTCCAGGCCCACCGTCCGGCCGACGGTGTACGATTCGCTCACGAGGTCCACGGTCGCATCGCCTGCGACGCGGTAACGGCGGGCGAGATAGCCCGCGAGCACCTTGTGCTGGGGGTTACGTGCCGCGGCGGTCTCCGCCTCGAGCGGGTGCGTCGCGTCGATCGTCCCGGCGAACGCGGTGGCGCTCGTTCCCCCGAAAGGCAGGACCCGGCCACCCTCAATCGCCACCAACACCAAAGCAAGCAGGCCGAATCCGGCGAGAATGCCTTGCGCGGCCCCGATCATCGCTTGCCACCCCTTACGCAACTGCACCGGCAGGTTGGGCATCTTCATGCTCACCTCCATGTTCACGACGCGGCGCGGTCTTTCCCACGCACGCTCAACCAAACTCCACCCTGCCCCGAAGGGCGGGCTGGACAGCTTGTTATCCCCTGCTGAACCCCGTCCGACTGGAAGCCGTCGTTCCTGGCTTCCCGAACCGCTGCGGCTCGCTCTCCGACGCCGTCGCCAGCACTCCTCCGATCCTTGGTGCTAACGACGTGTTGTCCGGTTGAGCGATAGGTTGATTGAGTCGTTGTGAAATTACAGAAAAACGCAGTCTAATGAAGGAGTTAAGCCCTGTCAAGCAATGAAAAACCAGTGCCGAATCAGATACTTGGCGATGCGCTGATGGTGCATCGCACAATAAAAAAATTTTGGGCGAAATGCAGCCCGGTGCCGTCGCTAGCCGGCTGCTAAAATGGCGTCGTCCCCTTGGCGAAAACCGGGGGACAAGCAGTTGGAGTGCCGAATGTCTGCGGTTCGGACTTTGCCTGCACAAAGCCCGACCGCAGACGATTCGACTTCCGCCTAGGGTCGTGACCCGGTTGGGAACGGCCAAGCAGCAGCGGGATTGAGGGCGGTTCTCGCCCCCTGCGCCGCCGCGGCCGACGGAGCAGCAGGTGCTGCCGTCGGTACCGATGGCGCGGATCTCGCCGCCGGTTTGGCCGCCACTACCGGCTCCGCCTTCTTCTTGGCGGGTTTCTTCGCAGCTTTTTTCTTGGCGGCCTTGCGGGCCGCCTTTTTCTTTGCCGGCCTCGTCTTGCGTGAGGCCACCTTTTTCTTCGCTGTTTTCTTCTTGCTTACCGCTCTGCGTCTTCCTGCCTTCTTCTTCTTGGCCTTCTTGGCGGTCTTTTTCTTCGCAGCTTTTTTCGCTTTTCTCTTCGTTGCCATGCTTGCACTCCTTCCAGGGTTGACGAAAGGTGCTGCCAGCTGCACCCGGCCGTGCCGGCCCGGGTATCCGGCCGCGGGAGGAAACTCCAGCCGCCGAATGCGTGATGCCGCGGCTTACACGCGGCGCTCCATACAAAAATGTCGGAGCCCGCAGGGGTCCGACACTGTGGTCATTCCGGTCCCGGCGCGCCGGCGCGCACCGGCGCAAGTAACTCGCATTCGCGCCCCGCGCCCGACACGGCCCACCTTGCCCATGAACCGGAACCGCAAACGAGTCCGCGCCGCTCGGCAATCGGTCACTCCCAATTCAGCGCGCCCCCGGTCTGGTACTCGATCACGCGCGTCTCGAAGAAGTTGCGCTCCTTCTTGAGGTCGGTCATCTCGCTCATCCACGGGAACGGGTTCGCCGCGCCAGCATAGAGTTGCTCCACTCCGATCTGCTGGCAGCGACGGTTCGCGATGAAGCGGAGATACTCTTTGAACATCGGCGCGTTCAACCCGAGCACGCCACGCGGCATCGTGTCCTCGGCATACCGGTATTCGAGCTCGACCGCCCGCCTGATGAGCGTCTGAATCTCCTCGCGGAACTCCGGGGTCCAGAGGTGGGGGTTCTCGAGCTTGATCTGGTTGATCAGGTCGATGCCGAAGTTGCAGTGCATCGACTCGTCACGCAGGATGTACTGGTACTGCTCAGCGGCGCCGGTCATCTTGTTCTGCCGGCCAAGCGCGAGGATCTGGGTGAACCCGACGTAGAAGAACAGCCCTTCCATCACGCACGCGAACACGATCAGGCTCCGCAGCAGTTCCCGATCCGCGTCGGGTGTGCCGGTCCGGAAGGACGGGTCGGTCAGCGTGTCGATGAACGGGACCAGGAACTCGTCCTTGTCGCGTATCGAAGGGATCTCGTGATAGGCGTTGAACACCTCGCCCTCGTCCAGCGCAAGGCTCTCGACGATGTACTGGTACGCGTGGGTGTGGATCGCCTCCTCGAACGCCTGCCGCAGCAGGTATTGCCGGCACTCCGGCGCGGTGATATGGCGGTAGGTGCCGAGGACGATGTTGTTCGCCGCGAGCGAGTCCGCAGTGACGAAGAACCCGAGGTTGCGCTTGACGACGCGCCGCTCGTCATCGGTCAGGCCGTTGGGGTCCTTCCAGAGCGCGATGTCGCGGCTCATGTTGACTTCCTGCGGCATCCAGTGGTTCGCGCACGCCGACAGGTATTTGTCCCAGGCCCACTTGTACTTGAACGGGACCAGCTGGTTGACGTCCGTTCGCCCGTTGATGATCCGCTTGTCCTCGAGCCGGATCCGCCGGTGATCGGCTTCCGGATTGGTCCGTTCCGGCGCCGACACCCTCGCCGCAGGCGCGAACTCTGCTGCGGTCGTCGGCACGAAACCGGCGACGCCTGGTAGGCCGAATCCCGATATCGCCTGCAGCCCAAGTGCACTGCCTGCCCTCACATCATCGTCGAACTGCAACATCCTTCTCCTCCGTCGCTCGTGGGGCCCTTACTGGCAGGCCTCGCATTGAGGGTTGTCGATCGCGCAGAATTTCGGCTCACCCATCTCCTTCGCGGAGGCGGCGAGCGCGCCGCCGTCGCTCGGCACGGCGTTGAGCTGGCCTGCCTTGACGGTCGATTTCTCGGCATGCGTCGCACCCAGGGAGCGCAGGTAGTAAGTCGTCTTCAACCCGCGCAGCCACGCGAGCTTGTACGTTTCGTCCAGCTTCTTGCCCGACGCGTTGCCGAAGTAAATGTTGAGCGACTGCGATTGGTCGATCCATTTCTGCCGTCTCGCCCCGGCTTCCACGAGCCACGACGCGTCGACTTCGAAGGCCGTGGCGTACAGCCGGCGCAGTTCGGCCGGCGCGCGATCGATCCGCGCGAGGCTGCCGTCGAAGTACTTGAGATCGGCGATCATGACCTCGTCCCAGAGGCCCGCCGCCTTGAGGTCCGCCACGAGGTACTCGTTGACGACGGTGAACTCGCCCGAAAGGTTCGACTTCACGTAGAGGTTCTGATAGGTCGGTTCGATCGACGGCGACACGCCGATGATGTTGGCGATGGTGGCCGTCGGCGCGATCGCGAGGCAGTTCGAGTTGCGCATGCCGTGGCGCTTGATGCGCTCGCGCAAGGCGCCCCAATCGAGCGTCTCCGACGTGTCGACCTCCACGAACCCGCCGCGCTCTTCCTTGAGGAGCGCGAGGGTGTCCTGCGGAAGCACACCGCGATCCCACAGCGAGCCCTTGAAGGACGAATAGCGGCCGCGCTCTTCGGCGAGCTCCGTCGATGCCCAGTAGGCGTGAAACGCCACTGCCTCCATTGACCGATCGGCGAACTCGACCGCCTCGGCCGACGCGTATGGCACGCGCAGAAGGTGCAGGCAGTCCTGGAAGCCCATGATCCCCAGCCCGACCGGCCTGTGCTTGAGATTGGAATTCCGCGCCTTCGCGACCGCGTAGTAGTTGATGTCGATCACGTTGTCGAGCATCCGCATCGCGGTGGCGATCGTCGCCTTCAGCCTGTCGTGATCGAGTCGCCCGTCGCGCATGTGCGCGACCAGGTTGACCGAACCGAGGTTGCACACCGCGATCTCGCGATCATTGGTGTTGAGGGTGATCTCGGTGCACAGATTGGAGCTGTGAACGACGCCGACGTGCTGCTGCGGCGAACGGAGGTTGCACGGGTCCTTGAAGGTGATCCAGGGATGTCCGGTCTCGAACAGCATCGAGAGCATCTTGCGCCAGAGCTGGACCGCGGGAATCTTCTTGTGCAGCTTCAGCTCGCCGCGCGCGACCTTCGCTTCGTAGCCGAGATAGGCCTGCTCGAACGCGGCGCCGAACTTGTCATGCAGGTCGGCGGCGTCGGACGGGGAGAAGAGCGTCCATTCGCCGTTCTCCACCACCCGCTTCATGAACAGGTCCGGGATCCAGTTCGCGGTGTTCATGTCGTGGGTCCGGCGCCGGTCGTCGCCGGTGTTCTTGCGCAGCTCGAGAAACTCCTCGATGTCGAGGTGCCAAGTCTCGAGGTACGAGCACACCGCGCCCTTGCGCTTCCCGCCCTGGTTGACGGCGACCGCGGTGTCGTTCACCACCTTGAGGAACGGCACCACGCCCTGCGACTTCCCGTTGGTCCCCTTGATGTGGCTGCCGAGGGCCCGCACCGGCGTCCAGTCGTTGCCGAGACCACCGGCGAACTTGGCAAGCAGCGCGTTCTCCTTGATCGCCTCGTAGATCCCGTCGAGGTCGTCGGAGACCGTTGTCAGGTAGCAGCTCGAGAGCTGGGAACGCCGCGTTCCCGAATTGAAGAGCGTCGGGGTCGAACTCATGAAGTCGAACCGCGACAGCACGTCGTAGAACTCGATCGCCCGCTCTTCCTTGTTGATCTCGTTCAACGCAAGCCCCATCGCCACGCGCATGAAGAAGGCCTGCGGCAGCTCGATGCGACGACCATCGACGTGCAGGAAGTAGCGGTCGTACAGCGTCTGCAGGCCGAGGTAGCCGAACTTGAGGTCGCGGTCGGCGTCGAGCGCGGCGCCGAGCCTGAGGAGATCGAAGCGTGCGAGCCGCTCATCGAGAAGCTCCGCCTGAATGCCGTGCTTGATGAAGTGGGGAAAATAGTCCGCGTACCGCGTGGACATCTCCGCCTGGGACACCTCTTCTCCAAGCACCTCGAGGCGAATCGTATTCAGCAGCAGGCGCGCCGTTACGTAGGCGTACCCCGGATCCTTCTCGATTAAAGCGCGCGCCGACAGGATGGCCGACCTGCGCACCTCGTCCATGGGCACGCCGTCGTACAGATTCTTTACCGTCTCCTCAAGGATGGCCCCCGGACCCACCGCGCCCCCAAGCCCCTCGCACGCGATCTCGACGAGCGCCTTCAGCCGCGCAATGTCGAGCGGGCGGCGCTCGCCGTTCTCGAGCGCGTGCAGCAGCGGCTGCGCCGAGGCGGCCTTCTTCTGGGCGGCCTCCTGCGCGCGGACCTGGGCACGCTTCTCTCGGTAGAGCACGTACGCGCGCGCGGTGTCGTGTTCGCCCGAGCGCATCAGCGCAAGCTCGACCTGATCCTGGATGTCCTCGATGTGGAAGGTGCCGCCGGTCGGCTGGCGCCGGATGAGCGCGCCGACGACGCCGTCGGTGAGCCGCGCGACGACCTCGCGGATGCGGGCGGACGCCGCGCCCTGACCGCCGGTCACGGCAAGGAACGCCTTGGTCATCGCGACCGAAATCTTGCCCGGCTCGAACGCGACCACCGCGCCGTTCCGGCGTATGACCTTGTACTGGGCTAGAAGCGAAGCCTGATGAGTTGAGGCGGACTCAGGAACACTTGCGGTGACGAACGGCTGGGACGCTACGGCTTCACCCGCAAGTTGCATCTCGGTCTCCTCTGTTCGTGCTTATTGGTTGCCCGGGCCCCTCCGGCCCGCCTGTCCGGCGCGCGCGGCCGGACCACTACATATAGTGTATTGCTGCACTCCCAACGCTAATTCTAGTGCGCCGGATGGCCGGTTGCAACGCTTTTCTCAAGCCTTTCACGGCCCCAGCGCCCGTTCTGCGCGCAGCGCGTGAAGTTCGTCACGGATCGGTCATTTGGGTGCCGAACGACGCGGATGCGGAGGCAGGCCGACTGCGGAAGCGCGGCGAGAGGGCCGACGGCGGGAACCGCCGACGGGGCCCGACGACCGGCCGCGCCGCCTCAGCGGCGGCGCGCGGCCCCGACAAGCGCTCGCAGGCGCGGCCAGTCGAACGCCGGGCCAGGATCGGTCTTGCGACCTGGCGCGACGTCGCTATGGCCCACGAGGTCGGTGATCGGATAGCGCCGTCCGAGGGCGATCACCACGGCGGCGAGCCGGTCGTACTGGACGTCGGCGTACGGAACGCTGTCGGTCCCTTCGAGCTCCACCCCGATCGAGAAGTCGTTGCAGCGGGAGCGTCCGCCCCACGTGGACTCGCCGGCGTGCCAGGCACGCCGCCCGCACGGCACAAACTGGACGATCTCCCCGGTCCGCCGAACGAAGAAATGCGCCGAGACCCGCAGCGCCCGCAGCGACTCGTAGGCCGGGTTGGACGAGCAGTCGAGCGTGTTCGTGAAGAGCCGCACGACGTCGTCGCCCCCGAACACCCCCGGAGGCAGGCTGATGTTGTGGACGACGAGCAGCGTGATCTTGGTTCCGCGCGGGCGGGCGTCCGCGTTTGGCGAGGGCACCTGCCGCGCTCCGGCCGCGATGCCGGCGGCGTCGATCCGCAACGACGGCGCCCCGCCCCGGCCGGGAACCCGTCCCGGCGGGCGCCGGGCGCCGCGGTCGGCGTGGGTCGCCACGCCCCGCTAATGGATCCCGAGCCGCTCCATCCGGTAGCGGAGGGCGCGGAAGGTGATGCCGAGGAGCTTGGCCGCAGCGGTCCGGTTAAAGCGCGTCTTGTCGAGCGCTTCGAGGATCGCCTCGCGCTCCACCCGGTCGAGGTACTCCTGGAGCGGCCACTTCGCGTTCGGCGCCTGCGGCTCTTCGGCGATCGTCGGCGGAGCGAGCTGCAGATCGTCGGGCTGGATCTCGTCCGTCCCCGAGAGCGCGATGGCGCGCTCGAGGACGTTCTCGAGCTCGCGCACGTTGCCCGGAAAGTCGTATTCGACGAGCGCCGCGAGCGCCGCGGCGGACAGCCTCCGGCGCCGGCCACCGCTCTCCTCGCCCAGCCGCGCGAGCACCGCGTCGGCGAGCAGGGGAATGTCCTCTCGGCATTCGCGCAGGCTCGGCAGGCGCAACTCGATCACGGCGAGCCGGTAGTACAGATCCTGCCGGAACTTGCCCGCTTCGACCAACGCGGGGAGCGACCGGTGGGTCGCGCAGATGATCCGGACGTCGACCGGATCTTCGGTCGTCGCCCCGACCTTGCGGACCCGCTTCTCCTGGATCGCGCGGAGCAGCTTGACCTGCATCGGCAACGGCAGGTCGCCGACCTCGTCGAGGAACAGCGTCCCGCCGTTCGCCGCATGGAAAAAACCCTCGCGGTCGGTGTCGGCGCCGGTGAAGGCCCCCTTGCGATAGCCGAAGAACTCGCTCTCCACCAGGTTCTCTGGGATGGCCCCGCAGTTCACCGGCACGAACGGCCGGTCGCGCCGCGCACCGCCCTCGTGGATGAGGCGCGCCGCAAGCTCCTTGCCGCTTCCGGACTCGCCGGTGAGATAGAGCGGCGCCTGGCTGCGGGCGAGCTTGTCGATCATCGAGCGCACCTGCTGCATGGGCGGGCTGTCGCCGAGCAGCCGGTACGCGCCGCCGCCCTCGGGCTTGGACACCGCCTTCTGCGGCAGGTTGAGCGCCGACTTGACGAGCGTGCGCAGCTGTTCGAGCGAAAGGGGCTTCGACACGTAGTCGAACGCGCCCGCCTTGAGCGCCGCTACGGCGTTCTCGGTGCTGCCGTGCGCCGTGATCACCGCCACCGGGAGGTCGGCGCAATGCGCGCCGATGTAGCGCACCAGCTCGAGGCCGTCACCGTCCGGCAGGCGCATGTCGGTGAGGCACAGGTCGAAGCTCATGCGCTCGAGAAAGCCGGTCGCCTCGGCGACCGATCCGGCGCATTCGACTCCGAGGCCCATCCGGATCAGGGTAAGCTCGAGCAGCTCCCGGATGTCGGCTTCGTCGTCGACCACCAGCACCGTAGTCTTCGCGGCTGCGCGACGCTCCGGACGGTTCATCCCCGCACCCCCTGCCAAGTGATCCGGAAATCGCCGCCGGCCCCGCGGTCGACGTAGTCGAGCGCGGCCCCGTTCGCCCCGCACAGCTCACGGGCGATGTACAGGCCGAGGCCGGTGCCCGCGCTGTAGGTCGTGAAGAACGGCTCGAACAGCTGGCTCTGCAGGTCTTTCGCCACGCCGGGGCCGTCGTCGACGACGTGCAATTCTAGCCGATTGCCCTGCCGCAGAAGGCGTAGACGGACGCTTCCCGCGCCCTTTTGGGAGTGGCGCCACCCGTTCCGGACGAGGTTCCACAGCACCTGGTGCAGATGGGCACGGTCGAACTCGACGATGCCGTCATCGCCGTCGATCTCGAGCGCGAAGCCCTCGCGGTCGACCTGCTCGTTCTGCGCGAACTCGTCGAGGAACGTCTCGAGGAAGGGCGTGAGCCGGATCGCCTCCGACTGCACGCGGTCACGCCGGTTGAGCTCGAGCACGTCCTTCACCATCCGGTCGAGCCGCCCGGCGTTGTCGCGGATGATCCGGGTCAGGCGCTCGCGCGCAGGCTGCCGATTCTCCTCGCTCATCAGCTCGGAAGCGTGGGTGATCGCCGCGAGCGGGTTGCGGATCTCGTGCGCGATGTTGGCGGTGAGCCGGCCTAGTGCGGCCAGTTTCAGCTGGCGCGCCTGGTCTTCCAGCTTGGAGATGTCCTCAAGGTAAATCACCGTGAACCGGTCGTTCTCGACACCGGCGTCCACAAACCGGGCGCGCAACACCGTGCCGGTATCGGGGAGCGTCAGCACCGGCGTCGCGCGGCCGGCCCCCGAGCGCCACTCCGCGAGCGCCTGGGCAAGCTCGGGGGAGAAAGCGCCGATCTGATCGAGCTCCGGCGCTGGCCGCCCGAGTAGCTGCCCGACCCGCGGGTTGTGGCTGCGCACAAGACCGTTCGAATCCACGACCAGCACCCCATCCTGCACATCCTGGATAACGCGCTGGTTGATCCGCAGCTGATTGGCGAGGTCCAGGCCGCGCTGCCGCGCGACGCGCTCGTTGGTGATCACGCGCTGCGCAAGCTGGTTGGTGACCAACGCGGTCGCGAAGTACCCGATCGAGATCATTGCCGGGGGCAGGAAGCCCCCGGCGCTCTCGCTGAAAGCGAGGACCTCGACCGCCTGCTCCACCAGCACCGCAATGGTCGCGAGCGCCGCGTAGAAGAGCAGCAACCGGCCGCGGCTCACGAGCGACGCCGCGGCGATGGAGATCAGCAGCATCACCGCCAGGCCGCTGCGGAAGCCGCCGCTCGCGAACATGAGCAGCACCATCGCAGCGATGTCGGTACAGACGTGGGTGGTAAGGTGGCTATCGAAATTGCGGGGCGCCCGCTTGAGCGCTACCCGGAACGCAACCGCGGCCGCGAGATACGCCGCGGCGGCGGCCGTGAAGAGTCGCAGGTCATGGCTACCCAGGTTGAGTGCGTCGCCGTAAACAAGCGCCGAGGCGAGGAAGAGCGCTGCGATCGCGATCCGGTAGGCGTTGAAGTAGCGAAGCGAGACCCAGAACGAGTCGGGAACCACCTGCGGCTCGCGCGGCTCCACCTGCAGGGTGTGCGCTCGGAACGCGGCGAGCTCCGGTGCGACGGGCTTGTTCAAGCGCTGAACAGCCGACGATGTTCGTCGGAGCAGAAGTACCGGCCCTTCGCCTCGACCGCCTCGGAGACCGGTAGGTGGACCCCGCACTGGCTGCAGTCGACCATGCGCTCGCCGTTCGCAGACGGCCTCCGCGGCGCCTCGCCGTCGCGCCTGAGCCCGCGCCACAGGAAGTAGGCGACGAGTCCGACAAGGACGAGGATCAGCAGCTTGCCCATGACGCGGGGAGGCGTGGAACCGCCGCGATTATAGGGGCGCGGCCGCACTACGGCTGGCGCGTTCGCGCCCGGAACGTGAAGAGTCGCGCACCGGCGCGAACGCACGGGGGGCGACGGCGGGGAAAGCTGGTCGGGGTGACTGGATTCGAACCAGCGACACCTGCGTCCCGAACGCAGTACTCTACCAGGCTGAGCTACACCCCGAGTCGCGGAAAGGAGGCGGCGGCGCCGGCTGAGATCAGTAATTGCGCTCCACCGCGAAGGCCGCCAAGTGTAGCAGACCTTGCTTGTAGGCTGAATCACCGGCGGCGGCGAGCGCGTCACAGGCCACTGCTGCCTCTGCCCGAGCCTGTCGGCGCGCGACCTCGAGCGCGCCACTCGCATGGACCGCGTCGAGGACTGCCACGAGCGCGTCCCGCCCGCCCTCCTCGATCGCCCGCCGGACCGTCGCGATCTGCGCCGGGGTGCCGCGGCGCATGACGTGAATGAGCGGCAGGGTCGGCTTTCCCTCGTTCAGATCGTCGCCGATGTTCTTCCCGGTCTCGTGCAGGTCACCGGAGTAGTCGAGGACATCGTCGACAATCTGGAACGCGGTCCCGAGATGACGGCCATAGGCGGCAAAGCCCTCCTCGACCGCGGGCGACGCACCCCCGAGGATCGCGCCGAGCCGGGCAGAGGCCTCGAACAGCTTCGCGGTCTTGCGACGGACCACCTCAAGATACTCGTCCTCGCCGACGTCGGCGTTGTGGACGTTCAGGAGTTGCATCACCTCGCCCTCGGCGATGGTGTTGGTCGCCTCGGCGAGCACCTCCATCACGCGCATGCTCCGCACGGCCACCATCATCTGGAAGGCGCGGGAATAGAGGAAATCGCCCACCAGCACCGAGGCCGCGTTGCCGAACGCCGCGTTCGCGGTCCGCCGACCGCGGCGGAGCTCCGATTCGTCGACGACGTCGTCGTGCAGCAGCGTGGCGGTGTGGATGAACTCCACCACCGCGGCGAGCTCGTGGTGGTGAGGTCCGTGATACGCGCACGCGCCGGCGGCAAGCAGCACGAGCACCGGACGCAGCCGCTTGCCGCCGCTCGCTATGATGTACTCGGCGACCTGCCGCACGAGGACGACGTCGGAGTCGAGCCGGTGGCGGATCAGGGTGTCCACGGCCGCCATGTCGTCGGCGACGAGGGCGCGGATCGGGTCGAGCGAGGCGGACAAGCGGGGACGGGGCAGATCCAAGGAGGGCCCGGTAGAGGGTAGCACAAGCGGTCTTTGACTCCACCGCCGAGCGATCGGTATAATACTGAGTTTCCTGGGGATTTACCCGAGGCTCGATACCGGATACCAACGCGTATCGGGGACCAGGAACGAACGCGTTGAACTGCAACAGACGGCGAAGACGAAGAGCAACGCAAAGACCAACCCCTAAGGGCGGTGCGCATCATGTACGCGGTTATCAGGACCGGCGGTAAGCAGTACCGGGTATCGGCTGGCGACAAACTCAAGGTCGAGAAGCTTGCGGCGGAAGTCGGCGCCGAAGTCGTCCTCGACGAGGTGCTCGCAATTGGCGAGGGCGAAGCGGTGAAGTTCGGTGGCCCGCTTCTCGCCGGGGCCGCCGTGAAGGCGACCGTCGTCGCCCACGGCAAGCACGACAAGGTCTCGATCTTCAAGCTGCGGCGCCGCAAGCACTACAAGAAGTCTCAGGGGCATCGCCAGCAGTACACCGAGATCGCCATTACCGGCATCTCCGGCTGATCCCCGCCGCAAGCTGAACGGAGCGTCAAATGGCACACAAGAAGGCAGGCGGAAGCTCGCGGAACGGCCGCGACTCCCAATCGAAGCGGCTCGGCGTGAAACGCTACGGCGGCGAAGTGGTCCCGGCCGGAAGCATCATCGTGCGCCAGCGCGGAACCAGGATCCACGCCGGCCCGAACGTCGGGATGGGGCGCGATCACACGCTGTTCGCGAAGGTCGCAGGGCGGATCGAGTTCGGCGCAAAAGGCCCGGACTCGAAACAGGTCGTGAGCGTGATCCCGGCACAGTAGGCTGGCTTCCCAACAACGAAGCCCTATCCGCGCGATAGGGCTTTTTTGTTGGTGCCCTGCGCAAGCAGCATGAAGTTCGTCGACGAAGCCCGCATCTCCGTGCACGCCGGCAAGGGCGGAGACGGCGCGGTCAGCTTTCGCCGCGAGAAGTACGTGCCCCGCGGCGGACCGGACGGCGGCGACGGCGGACGCGGCGGGAGCGTCTACGCCGTTGCCGATCGCAACGTGAACACGCTCATCGACTACCGCTATGCGCGCATCCACCGCGCGAAGGACGGTGAGAAGGGCCACGGGAAGCAGTGCAACGGCCGCGGCGCGGACGACGTGCGCCTGCGGATGCCGGTCGGCACCGTAATTACCGACCGCGAGAGCGGTGCCCTCGTCGCGGATCTCGCCGCGCACGGCCAGGTCGCGGTCCTCGCGCAGGGCGGCCGGGGCGGCCTCGGGAACGTCAACTTCAAGTCGAGCGTGAATCGCGCGCCACGCCGGGCAACCCCGGGCAAGCCTGGCGAAAGCCGCGAGCTCGCCCTCGAGCTCAAGGTGCTCGCCGACGTCGGCCTGCTCGGGCTGCCGAACGCCGGCAAGTCGACTCTGATCCGCGCCGTGTCGAGCGCGCGGCCGAAGGTGGCCGACTATCCGTTCACAACGCTACACCCCAGCCTTGGGGTCGTGCGCATCGACATGAACCGAAGCTTCGTCGTCGCCGACATCCCGGGACTGATCGCCGGCGCCGCGGAGGGCGCGGGCCTCGGGCACCAGTTCCTGCGCCACCTGGCGCGTACCCGGCTGCTGCTCCACGTCGTCGACATCGCGCCGTTCGACCCGGCCGCCGATCCGGTTCGCGACGCGCGGGCGATCGTCGCCGAGCTGCGGAAGTACGACGAGCGCCTGCACCGCAAACCGCGCTGGCTCGTGCTCAACAAGGCCGACCTCCTCTCGCCCTCCGAGCGCGATCACGCCGCGAACGAGCTCGTCCGTCGGCTGCGCTGGAAGGGTCCCTGGTTCGTCGTGTCCGCCGTTACCGGGCAAGGCTGCCGGGAGCTCTGCTACGCCGTGATGAACGAGCTCGAGCGCAAGTCATGAACGAGCGTGTGCGCAACGCAAAGCGGCTGGTCGTCAAGGTCGGGAGCTCGCTCGTCACGAACCGGGGCGAGGGCCTCGACCTCGTGGCGATGGGAAACTGGGCGTACCAGATCGCGCAGCTCCGGGTCGCCGGAAAGGAGGTTGTCCTGGTCTCGAGCGGAGCGATCGCGGCCGGCATGCAGCGGCTCGGCTGGGAGAAACGGCCGCATGCGATGCACGAGCTGCAGGCCGCGGCCGCAGTCGGTCAGATGGGGCTCGCCGAAGCCTACGAAGGCTGCTTCCGGAAACACTCGATCCGCACCGCTCAGGTGCTGCTGACGCATGCCGACCTCGCGGACCGGAGCCGGTACCTGAACGCGCGGTCGACGCTACGCACGCTGATCGGGCTCGGGGTCGTCCCGGTCATCAACGAAAACGACACCGTCGTCACCGACGAAATCCGCGTCGGTGACAACGACACGCTGGGGGCCCTGGTCGCGAACCTCATCGAAGCCGAGGTCCTGGTGATCCTGACCGACACCGCGGGTCTCTTCACCGCCGACCCGCGGCGGGACCCGGCGGCAACGCTCGTCCGCGAGGCCCGCGCCGGTGAGCCGGCACTGGAGGAGATGGCCGGGGGCGCAGGCAGCGCGCTCGCCCGCGGCGGCATGCTCACGAAGGTCCTGGCGGCGAAACGCGCCGCGCGGAGCGGCGCGCACACAGTGATCGCTTCCGGCCAGGAGCCCGACGTCCTCCTCCGCCTCGCGGCGGGCGAGGCGATCGGCACGCTCCTCTATGCGGACACCGCGCCGCTCGCCGCGCGCAAGCAATGGCTCGCGGATCACGTCCAGGTCGCCGGACGCCTCGTGCTCGACGCCGGCGCCGTCCGCGCCCTGGCCACCGGGGGAAAGAGCCTGCTGCCGATCGGCGTGAAGCGCGTCGAAGGCGAATTCGAACGCGGGGGAGTCGTCGCCTGCGTCGCCGCGGACGGGCGGGAGGTTGCCCGGGGGCTGGTCAACTACAGCGCAGCAGAATCGCGCCGCATCCTCGGACGCCCGTCAAGCGAGATCGAAAACGCACTCGGCTACGTGGACGAGCCCGAGCTCATTCACCGCGACAACCTCGTGCTGCTCTGAGCCCCGCTCAGTAGGCCATTGAGCCCTCGGGCCGCGCGTCCGGATGCCGGCCAAAGCGCAGCGCGTCGACGCCTTCTCGCGGGGTGTTGATCGTGTGCTTCCCGGGACAGAAGAAGTTCCAGTACAGCTCCCGGCGAAACATCTGCGTGGTGCGTTCGCTGACCGGCTCCCAGCTCGCCCCCTTGACGATCACCCATGCGCCGTCGCGGTTGGCCCGCGCGTAGATCTTGTGCTCGCGCGTGCTGCAGCGGAATCCCTCGTAGCTCACGTTCTCGGCCGAGGCGTTCTTGGCGACGACGGTGAACCGGACGAGGCCCTCGCCCGGCAGCGTGATCGAGGTCGAATCGACGAAATACTCGAGCGACGTCTTTGGCGTGACGTCGTAGCGGATCAGGGTCTGCTCCTTCGGGAACGGCGGGAGCTTCACCTCCGGCTCGACCTTCGCGCGCTGAGGAGAGGCGGGATCGTCAACCTGATCGGCCGACACGAGCGGCGCGGGGCCCGAGCACGCGGCAGCGGCGATCGCGGCCGCGAGCACGAGCGAGATGCGAGGCTTCACGCGAGGTCCGCGACCAGCGCGTCGCGCACGCTGCGCGGAACCGCCGGGATCTCGGCGCGGTACTCGGGATGGTCGACGCCGATCGCAAGCTCGCCGCCGCCCTTGAGCGTCTGCGCCATCGGCTCGGCTAGCTCGAACCGGAGGAAATGCACCGCGGAGGTCTTCTCCTCGTTCTCCCGTTCGAGGTCCTCGTCGGCCACGGCGTAGACGCGCTCGTAGCCCTGAACGCGGATCCAGACCCGGCCCTCGATGCCCTTCAGGCGCGCAAGCATTCGCTTGCGCTCTGCCGGATCCGGGTACTCGATCATCATCGTCGCCTTGAAATTGCGCCCGTCGGGAACGAGGGGATTATAGGCGTCGAGCTCGCTGCGAATCCCGTCCTCCTCGAAGACCCGCTCGATCCGCAGCATCTCCTGGATCTGGTAGCGGATGGTCAGCTCGTCCTCGAATGCGAGGGCGACGTGAGCGCCGAGCTCGACCTTGCGGTTCTTCTTGTGCGCGATCACGCGCGCGCGGAAGTCGTTGCGCTGCCGCGCGTAGGCCTCGAGCGATAACAGGCTCCCGCGCTCGATCTTGGCACTCGTCATGACCGCCCAGCGAGCCCGTAGGCAATGCGCAGCAGCGCGAGCGGGTGCTCACGGCGCGCGCGCGTCTCGCCCATGCCCTGTTCGATATGCCGGCCGGCGATCGGACAGTCGGAGCTGATGTAATCGGGATCGGCGCCGGCCATCGCCCTGAAGACCGGTCTCCCGATCTTCATCGCGTTCGCAAAATACTCGGTCTTGACGCCCCATGTACCGTCGTGTCCCGAACACCGCTCGACGGCGTTCACCTGCGTTCCCGGCAGGAGCTCGAGCAGCTCGCGCGTCTTCTGGCCGACGTTCTGAACCCGGGCATGGCAGGGAATGTGGTACGACACCTTGCCGAGGGGCTGCTTGAAGTCGCGCTTGAGCAGCCCGTCGCGGTTCCTGAGCACAAAGTATTCGAACGGGTCGAACATCGCCTCGGCCACTGCCCTCACATCCGCATCGTCGGGGAAGAGCAGCGGCAGCTCCGACTTGAACATCAGCGTGCAGGACGGGATCGCCGTCAGGATCGCATACCCGTCGCGCGCAAGCCTGACGAGCGGCGGGATGTTGACGTTCTTCAGCCTCTCGACTGCATCGAGGTCACCGAGCTCGAGCTTCGGCATCCCGCAACAGGCCTCTTTCTCGACCAGGACGTACGGAATCTCGTTGTGATCGAGCACCGCGAGCAGGTCATCGCCGATCCCCGGTTCGTTGTAGTTCACGTAGCAGGTGGCGTAGACCGCGACCTTGCCGGGCGTGCGCTCACCGTTACGGACCTCGCGACGCCTCGCCGGCGTGGCGTGGCTGCGGAACCTGGCTGGACTGTAGGGCGGCAGCTTCCGCTCATGGTGGACCCCGAGCACTTTCTCCATCGCCGAACGCGCGGGAGCGTTCGCATTCAGAGCATTTACCGTCTGTGCAATGACCGGGATCGCGGCCAGCTTGCCGAGGGCGTCGGTGCTGGAGAGCAGCTTGTCGCGGAAGCGGACCTCGCCGTTACGGAACTTGACCGCCTTGGCGCGCAGCATCAGATGCGGGAAGTCGACGTTCCACTCGTGCGGCGGAACGTAGGGGCACTTCGTCATGTAGCAGAGGTCGCAGAGGTAACACTGGTCGACGACCTTGGTGTAGTCCTTGGTGTCGACGCCATCCAGCTCGCCCGTCTTGCCCTCGTCCACGAGATCGAAGAGTGTCGGGAACGCGGTGCACAGGCTGACACAGCGGCGGCAGCCGTGGCAGATTTCGAAGACGCGGTGCAGCTCGCGGTCGAGCTTTTCCGCATCGTAGAAGTCGGGCGAGCGCCAGTCGATCGGATGACGCGTCGGGGCTTCGAGGCTGCCTTCTCTGGCCATGATGGATGTACCCGTGTATACCGGCGCGCGCTCGCGCCAGCGGAAAGCAGCGCGGGTGGTGAGCGACGCGGTCGGAAGCGGAAAGAGGAGCGGCCTTCGCCGCTCCTCCTCCAGAGCGTCCGCGCCGCGCGTCAGTCGGCGAGCGAGTCGAGCGCCTTCTGGAAGCGATTCGCGTGCGAACGCTCGGCCTTGGCGAGCGTCTCGAACCAGTCGGCGATCTCGTCGAAGCCCTCCGACCGCGCCTCCTTCGCCATCCCCGGATACATGTCCGTGTACTCGTGGGTCTCGCCGGCGATCGCCGCCTTGAGGTTCTCGCGCGTGCGGCCGATTGGCAGCCCGGTGGCCGGATCGCCGACCTGTTCGAGGTACTCGAGATGGCCATGCGCATGCCCGGTCTCGCCCTCGGCGGTGGAGCGGAAGACGGCGGACACGTCGTTCTGCCCCTCGACATCGGCCT
>Ga0335084_10000499_pt1 | contig 33388 bp, 33 predicted proteins | sample Lox_Sample_44_FD_206721 | JGI IMG/M metagenome (GOLD analysis project Ga0335084, IMG submission 206721) | Soil microbial communities from Loxahatchee National Wildlife Refuge, Florida, United States - Lox_Sample_4.4 | ecosystem: Environmental > Terrestrial > Soil > Wetlands | place: USA...
ACGTCGTCCACGTCGAGCGAATCCATGAACATCTGCGAGCGCGAGCGGAACTCTTCGCTACGCCGCTCGGATTCCTCGGCTTCGGTCAGGATATCGATGTCCCAGCCGGTGAGCTGCGAGGCGAGGCGCACATTCTGGCCGCGCCGGCCGATCGCAAGCGAGAGCTGGTCGTCGGGAACGACCACCTCGATCCGGTGGGTCTCCTCGTCGAGCACGACCTTGGCGACCTCGGCGGGCGCCAGCGCGTTCACCACGAAGGTCGCCGGATCCTGCGACCAGGGAATGATGTCGATCTTCTCGCCCTGCAGCTCGCCGACCACCGCCTGGACGCGGCTGCCGCGCATGCCGACGCAGGCGCCGACCGGATCGATCGAGCTGTCGTTCGAGATGACCGCGATCTTGGCGCGGCTGCCCGGATCGCGGGCGACGGCCTTGATCTCGATGATGCCGTCATAGATCTCCGGCACTTCCTGGGCGAACAGTTTGGCCATGAAGGTCGGATGGGTGCGCGACAGGAAGATCTGGGGACCGCGCGGCTCCTCGCGCACATCCAGCACCAGCGCGCGGACGCGGTCGCCCACGCGGAACGCTTCGCGCGGCAACAGCTCGTCGCGGCGCAGCAGCGCCTCGGCGCGGGACAGATCGACCGTGACATTGCCGAACTCGACGCGCTTGACCAGGCCGTTGACGATCTCGCCCTTGCGGTTCTTGAACTCCTCGAACTGGCGCTTGCGCTCGGCTTCGCGCACCTTCTGCACGATCACCTGCTTGGCGGTCTGGGCGGCGATGCGCCCGAAATCGATCGGCGGCAGCTCCTCGACCAGGAAGTCGCCGAGCTTCTTCTGCGGATCGGCGCGCTGCGCCTCCGAAAGCGGAATCTGGGTCGCCTCGTTGACCACCGGATCGGCGATCTCGCGGAAGCGCATCAGGCGAATCTCGCCGCTCTTGCGGTCGATGAGCGCGCGGATGTCGTGTTCGTGCCCGTATTTCGAGCGACCCGCCTTCTGGATCGCCTGCTCCATCGCTTCCAGCACCTCGTCGCGCTCGATACCCTTTTCGCGCGCGACGGCTTCCGCCACCTGCAGAAGCTCGAGCCTGGGAATGGCAATTGTGGGTTCCATGATAACCTCGGGATCTAACGATTCGCGTTGTGTGCGGCTGCCGCGATCAGCTCGTCGGTCAGCACCAGTTTGGCTTTCGATATCTCGGTCATCGGCAGGCGGGCCTCCCCGCCCTCGTCGAGCGCGACAACGACCTGCTCGCCGGAGCGTCCGACGAGGCGGCCTTGGAACCGCTTGCGCCCCTCGATCGGCCGGCGCGTCTCGATCCGCGCCTTATGGCCGGCAAAGCGCTCGAAGTCCTTGGCCCGCGTGAGCGGCCGGTCGATGCCGGGCGAGCTGACCTCGAGTTCGTAAGCCGAGGGCAGGGGATCCTCGACATCCAGCAAGGCCGAGATCGCGCGGCTCGAATCGGCGCAATCGTCGACCGTGATCTCGCGGCCGTCGGTGCGCTCGATCATGATCTGCAGCGTCGGCCGCTGCCCGCCCGAGATCTGGACACGCACGATCTCGTAGCCCATCGCCGCAAGCGAAGGCTCGATCATCTGTTCGATCTGGCGCGTCTCGACCATCAAGGGCTCTGTTGTCAAAGGGTATGGGCCCGCGGGCCTTGGCCCACGCCCAAACCGCGGGTAACAAAAAAGGCGGGCGTTCGGCCCACCTTTTTTCTTGGTCCCGTTTGTTCGGAACTATGATGGCCGGGAATATAGTGGCTTTCTGTTCCCGTGCAAGGGCCTTTTTGGCCGGTTTTTCGCGGGTTTGGCGACTTTCCGAGCGGCGGCGGCCAAGGCCGCCCGACCGCGGAAAAACAAAAAAATTTCGGCCGGCCGCGCCCTCAGCGGCGGCGGAACCGGAAATAGGCTGGCTTGCGCCCCTCACGCAAGGCCTTGGCCTCGTAGCGCGTGGCCGGCCAGTCCGCTGGCCGTTGCCGCCAGTCCTGCGGACCGGTGGCAAGCCAGGCGAAGGCGGGATGATCGATCGTTTCGGCCAGCATCCAGCGGATCTGGCCAGGATCGTCGCTGGCCATCCTGAGCTCGGCGCCGGGCCGCAGCAGCCGCGCCAGCCGGTCGAGGTTGGCCTTGCCCACAAAACGGCGCTCGGCATGGCGCGCCTTGGGCCAGGGGTCGGGAAACAGGATGAAGACCTTGGACAAGGAGCGGTCCGGCAGCCGATCCATCAGCAGCCGGGCATCGTCGGGAAAGATCCGCAGATTGCCGAGCCCGCGCTCGACAGCATGACCGAGTGCCCGTGCGATTCCGTTCTCGAAGACCTCGCAGCCGATGATCACGATCTGGGGATGATACTCCGCCTGCCAGGCCAGATGCTCGCCGGAGCCGAAGCCGACCTCGAGCCAGAGCTCGCGGTCCGATCCGAACAGCGCCACGGGATCGAGGCGGGCGCCGGACGCCGGCAGTTCGATCCGCAGCCGCGGCAGTACCTCGTCCATCAGCCGCTGCTGGCCCGGGCGCAGCTTGCGGCCCTTGCGGCGGCCGTGAAAATGCAGCCGCTCGCCGGCCGCGCCGCTCTCGCCCGAAGATCCGTTCCCCACAGGAGGACGGCCCTGCCCGCCGCCGGCCCGCGCGGCCGGTCCTCCCGGCATGGCGGTCAGTGCAGCTCGCGCTTCAGTTCCGCAACCAGATCGAGACGTTCCCAGGAGAAGCCGCCATCGGCATCGGGCGCACGGCCGAAATGGCCATAGGCCGCGGTGCGCGCGTAGATCGGGCGGTTCAAGCCGAGATGCTCGCGGATCGCGCGCGGACGAAGATCGACCATTTCGGGCAGGATCTTCGCCAGCTTCTCTTCATCCACCCGGCCGGTGCCGTGCGTGTTCACGTAGAAGGAGAGCGGCTTCGAGACGCCGATCGCGTAGGAGATCTGGATCGTGCAGCGCTCGGCGAGGCCGGCCGCCACCACGTTCTTCGCCAGATAGCGGGCCGCATAGGCAGCCGAGCGATCCACCTTGGTCGGGTCCTTGCCGGAAAAGGCGCCGCCGCCATGCGGTGCCGCGCCGCCATAAGTATCGACGATGATCTTGCGGCCGGTGAGGCCGGCATCGCCGTCGGGACCGCCGATCACGAAGCGGCCGGTCGGATTGACGTAGAAATCGGCCTCCGGGCACATCCAGCCCTTCGGCAGCACGTTGAGAACATGGGGGCGCACGATCTCGCGCACCTGGTCCTGCGACAGCTTCTCGGCATGCTGGGTCGAGACCACGACGGAAGTGGCGCGAACCGGCTTGCCGTTCTCGTAGAGGAGCGTGACCTGGCTCTTGGCGTCGGGCCCGAGGCCGGGCTCGGCACCGGAGTGGCGCGCCTCGGCCAGCGAACGAAGGATGTTGTGGGCGTAGAAGATCGGGGCCGGCATCAGATGCTCGGTCTCGTTGCAGGCGAAGCCGAACATGATGCCCTGGTCGCCGGCACCTTCGTCCTTGTTGCCGACGGCGTCGACACCACGGGCGATGTCAGCCGACTGGCCATGGACCAGGATCTCGACCTTCGCGTTCTTCCAATGGAAGCCATGCTGCTCGTAGCCGATATCGCGGATCGCCTGGCGGGCGACCTCTTCCATCAGCTTCGGCGTGACCGAGGCGGGCCCGCGGGTTTCGCCCGCGAGCACCACATGGTTGGTGGTGCAGAGGGTCTCGACCGCGACGCGCGCCTGGGGTTCGGCCGTCAGGAAGGTATCGACGATGGCATCGGAGATGCGATCGCAGACCTTGTCCGGATGGCCTTCGGCCACGGATTCGCTGGTAAAGAGATAGGACCCCTTGGACACGGGCGCTCCTCATGAGGATGGTGGCGCTTGATGAGATTGGAGGGCGCGGACCTAGGGGTCCGCGTCGCTGCCAGTCGCCGACTCTGGACAGGCCCCCTGGATTTGGGCGCCGGATGATGTTTCAAGGGCCGCGGACCGGTCAAGCCAAATTGACCGGGGGTGGACCTATGTCACGCCCACGCCCCGGGCGGCAGGTCCGCTCGCGGGCACGCAGCACGCCCATGGCAAGCCCGCGGCACCGATGCCAATTGCCGGCCCGGCCCCTCGGCCCAGCCACTGGGGCAGTGTCCGCGACCAATTGTCCCCGGGGCCGGGGCGAAGCGGTTGCAGAGACGGTCGGAGAAGGCAGCGAGCCCGGCCGAGGGCTCGAAGCCGATCAGGAGGAGCGCCGCTTGCGCACGGTGCGGCCCAGTGCCTTGGTCAATTCGAACACGCGCTTGCGAACCGCCGGATCGGCGATGCGATAGTAAGCGCGCACGAGCTCCAGGGTTTCGCGCTTGGCGAGCGGATCGGGCTCGAACGGCTCGGGCTTGGGCTCGGCCAGGCCCCGCAGCCGCGATGGCGACTTCGACGCGGTTCCCGCCGACATGTCCTCGAAGAAATAGCTCACCGGCACATCGAGCACGCGCGCCAGATCGAACAACCGGCTCGATCCGACGCGATTGGCGCCGCGCTCGTACTTCTGCACCTGCTGAAACGTCAGGCCGATCGCCTCACCCAGTTTCTCCTGGCTCATGCCGAGGAGCGTTCGGCGCTGCCGAATGCGAGCACCGACATGGACGTCGATCGGATTGGGGAAGCCTTGACTGGCCATCCTTCCGGAGGATTTCCGGCCGCGGGGCATGCGAGTTCATCCTTTCAAGGTTCGACCGTCTGCCACACCGCATGACGGTCCACACCCACTAGTAGGTCATACACCCTTATGCAGTCAACACGAGGATGAGGAGTTTTTCCCCAACCGCAGCGCCGCGCCACCTCTTCTGGGTGGCCTCTCGGTTGTTAGCAGGTCGGTCAGGTTTGACGCTTATGACAAACTAGTGCGAACAGCGCGGCGATCAACCCCAAAGCGAGGGCGTTCCAATCGCCGCCGCGCGCATAAGCTGTAGGAGTTAATGGCTGCGGCAATATACCGTCAATGATGCCGATTTCTCCCAGCCCTAGCCGTTTAATAACGCGGCCGTAAGAATCGACGATGCCCGAAATGCCGGTGTTTGCAGCGCGCACCAGCGGCAACCCTTCTTCGACGGCACGCAGCCTTGCGCTCGCAAAATGCTGATAGGGCCCGCTCGTGATGCCGAACCAACCGTCGTTGGTGAGGTTGACGATCCAGCTCGGTCGGTCAGCCTCATTCACAACGGAGTGAGGAAAAATCACTTCGTAGCAGATGACCGGCCCGACAGCGGGCAGTCCGGGTAGACGAATCGTTGTGGGGCCGGGCCCGGCGGTGAAATCCATGCCGCCGGGAGTCACCTTGGAAATGAAAGGAAACACTCGGCGCAGCGGCACATACTCGCCGAGTGGAACGAGATGGAACTTGTCGAAGGTGGCGCGAATGTCGCCATGCTCGTCGAGCACGATGAGACTATTCCACACTTGATCGAGTGGACCAGTTTTCGGCTCGCCACGCGGCGCACCCGTGAAGAGGTAGCCGCCCTTTGGCACGACTTCAGCTAATGCCGTGCGTAACATGGGCTCACGTTCGATTAGAAACGGCACAGCGGCCTCCGGCCAGATGACGAGCCGAGCCGCATCTCCGCCGGGTGTGCCCCGGGTCAATTCAACTTGTCGTAGTACATTCCGATAAGCCGCATCGGTGTCGTTCTTCAGCGTCTGCGGGATCGCGGCTTGAACGATCCGAAGCGGCAGGCCACCCGCGGAGACGGGGGGCGCCATCGCCAATCGGATCGCGCCGCCGACCCCAACCGCCGCGAGCAAGAACAGTCCGCCCGCGACGGCCAGGATGACGGTCCGCGGCCGTCTCGCGGGCCGCGCAAGCAGAGCCGGCAGCCCGAGCCCGATAATTGTCACAAGCGTCAGGCCCCAGATGCCGGCGAGCGCGGCGAACTGATTCATGGCGTCGGAGAAGGCCCAGACATATCCGGCGAGATTCCAGGGGAAGCCCGAGAAGATCCAGCTGCGCAGCCATTCGAAGAACAGCCAGGCCACCGCCAGCGCCAGAACGCCGGCGACGCCCTTGAGCCGGAGGCGTCGAACCACCGCCGCCGAGGCGCCGATGAAGAGTGCCAGCACGCCCGAGAGGCCGCCGACGATGAAGGGAATCATCCAGCCGAATCGAATCGGGTCGACCAGCAGCGCGCTGGCGATCCAGTAGAGTCCCGCGAGGAAATAGCCGAAGGCGACCCACCACCCGGCAGCGAAGGCGGCGCGGCTCGAGGGCGCGCGCTCGATTCCCCAAATGATGGCCCAGAGGCCCGCGCAGAAAGCCGGGACGATATGCACCGGCGGAAGCGCCAGGGCCCCGAGGGCGCCGAGCAGGGCAAGAACCCCATAGCGCCGCCAACCGGCCAGCCGCGCCAGGCGCGCTTCGCAACGTGCCAGCATGGGCCATGCGGGCTCGATCCTGTCGTCCTTCATGCGGGAACTGCGCTCGACCGCCGCGGCGGCCGCCTTATTCTGGGCCATCCGCGGCCGGTTTGGAGAGATTGTGGATCTTGAGCCGCTTGATGCGCCGCGGATCGGCATCCAGCACCTCGAAGGCGATGCCGCTGGCCGGATGCGTGATGAGCTCGCCGCGGCTGGGCACGCGCCCCGCCAGCGCGAAGACCAGCCCTGCCAGCGTGTCCACATCCTCCTCGCGCTCTTCGGCCGACAGGACCGGACCGACCAGCCCCTCGAACTCCTCGATGGTCGCGCGGGCGTCCGCGATCAGGGTTCCGTCGGGCCGCTGGATCAGCTTCGGGCCCTCGGCGACATCGTGCTCGTCCTCGATCTCGCCGACGATCTCCTCGACCACGTCTTCGATGGTCACGAGCCCATCGATGCCGCCGAACTCGTCGACCACCAGCGCCATATGGATGCGCTTGAGCCGCATCTCGAGCAGCAGATCGAGGGCCCGCATCGAGGGCGCCGTGAACAGCACCTCGCGCTTGATCTGCATGAGATCGTATTTGCGCTCGCCGGAGATGCAGGCCAGAACGTCGCGGATATGCACCATGCCGATGGCGTCGTCGAGCGTCTCGCGGAAGATCGGCATGCGCGAATGTCCTTCGCGCACCATCAGCTTGACCAAGTCCTCGAGACCGATATCCGCGGGCGCGGCGATGACGTCGGCTCGCGGCACCATGATGTCGTCGCAGGTGAGGTCGCGCAGCTTGAGGATGTTGAGCAGCAGGCTGCTCTCGTCGCCATGCGCCGGCTCGGCCTCGGTATCCCCCTCGCTCTCCTCGATCAGCTCCTCGATCGCGTCGCGCAGATCGGTCTCGGTCTTGCGATGGCGGCGACGCCAGCGCAGCCAGTTGCGAATGACGCGAAAGCCCGAGGATTCGTCGATGTCGGCGCCGTCGCGGGCCGCGGGGGCTGTGATAGGGTCGCTCATCGGAACGCCCCTGCCTCAGCGCCGCCGCGGCGCGGCCGTCCGCGCCCGGTAGGGATCGGGGACGCCGAGGCTGGCGAGCACCTTGCGCTCGAGCGCTTCCATGCGCCGCGCCTCGGCGGCACTTTCATGGTCATAGCCCAAGAGATGGAGGACGCCATGCACGATCAGGTGGCTCAGATGGTGCGTTGCCGGCTTGCCTTCGGCGATCGCCTCCGCGAGCAGCGTTTCGCGCGCAATCGCCACATCGCCCAGGAATCGGCCCGCTTTCGCCGGCGCCCCGGGCGTCGCGACATGAGAAAAGGATAGCACATTCGTGGGCTTGTCGCGCCCCCGGTAATCCCGGTTGAGGCGACGAAGCAGGGCGTCGTCGCCCAGCGCCAGCGCCAGCTCGGCGCGCGGCCCCGGCGGCAAGGCCGCCGCCAACGCCGCGCGGGCGGCCTTGCGGGCCAGCGCCGAAAGGTTGGGCGCGACGCTGCGCCAGGCCGGGTCCAGCCTTTCCACTGCGATCTTGGCTATCACCGGTTTCGGCCGGTTGCGAACCGGCACCTTGGCACCGCCAGTCTCGGTGCGTCCGGATCCTCCCGCGCTCCGGCGGGGCGGTCTCGTCTTCGAACGCGCGGCACCGGAACGCGTGGATCTGGAGCGCGTCGGGAGCGCCGCCGATTTGCCCGCTCGGCTCATCGCTCTTACCGACGCGGCGTGTCGCGGAGGTTGCCATCCGGAGCCGAGCCATCGCCTGCCCGTGCCCGCTGCTCGCGCTCGCGCGCTTCGTAGGCGCGCACCACGCGCCCGACCAGCGGATGACGCACGACGTCCGCTTCGGTGAAACGGATGATCGTCACGCCTTCGACGCCTTCCAGGGTCTCGACCGCGTCGGCGAGCCCGCAGCGCTGGCCCGCCGGCAGATCGATCTGCGACAGATCGCCGGTCACCGCCATGCGGCTGCCTTCGCCGAGGCGCGTGAGGAACATCTTCATCTGCACCGGCGTGGTGTTCTGCGCCTCATCCAGAATCACGAAGGAGTTCGAGAGGGTGCGACCGCGCATGAAGGCGAGGGGCGCCACCTCGATCTCGCCGTTCGAAAGCCGGCGCATGACCTGCTCGGCCGGCATCATGTCGTAAAGCGCGTCATAGAGCGGCCTGAGATAGGGATCGACCTTCTCGCGCAGATCGCCCGGCAGGAACCCCAGACGTTCGCCGGCCTCGACGGCGGGGCGTGACAGCACGATGCGATCGATCGATCCCTTGGTCAGCATGGCGACCGCAACTGCGACGGCGAGATAGGTCTTGCCGGTGCCCGCGGGACCCAACCCGAAGACGAGGTCGTGATCGCGCAGCGCCCTGAGATAGGCGGCCTGCATCGGCGAGCGCGGCGTGATATGGCGGCGCTGGGTGCGAACCGCGGTGCCGTCGGGGCCCATTCGCTCGAACAGGCCCGGCTCGCCCGCCGGGTCCTCGGCGCGGACCAGCCGCACCGCGGCATCGACTTCGGCCATGTCGACCGGAAGCCCGCGTTTCAATCGCTGATAGAGCGCGATCAAGGCGGCGCGCGCATGGGCCACGGCTTCGGCCGCGCCGGAGATGGCGAGACGATTGCCGCGCGAGACCAGCGAGACGCTAAGTCCCTGCTCGATGCGAACCAGATGCTGGTCATGTTCGCCGAACAGCGAGGGCAGCAGCCGATTGTCGTCGAACTCGAGATGGATGGGTGGACTGACGGTTGCCGAGGGCAAGGACTTCACGCGGAGAGGCGCTCGCAAGCATCGGCGCTTGCGGAGGCAAGACGGCCGGCCAGCGAATTGGGGGCAAGAGCGAGGATATCCACCGGCATGATCCGGCCGATGAGTGTCGCCGGCGCATCGAGATGTACGGACTGCAGATAGGGGCTGCGTCCGATCAGCTGGCCGGGATGGCGGCCCGGCTTCTCGAGCAGCACCGGCAGGGACCGGCCGATCGTCGCCCGGTTGAAGGCCAGCTGCTGCTCGCGCAGCAGCGCCTGCAGCCGATCGAGCCGCTCGCTGCGGACCGTTTCGGGAACCTGCGCCGGCAGGGCCGCCGCCGGCGTGCCGGGCCTGGCGCTGTATTTGAAGGAATAGGCCATCGCGAACTCGACCTCGCGCACCAGGGTTAGGGTCGCGTCGAAATCGGCCTCGGTTTCACCAGGGAAGCCCACGATGAAATCGGAGGACAGCGCCAAGTCGGGGCGCGCGGCACGCAGCCGTTCCACGATCGTCAGAAAATCCGCGACCCGGTGCTGACGGTTCATCGCCGCCAGCACGCGGTCGGAGCCGGACTGCACCGGCAGATGCAGGAATGGCATGAGCTGGGGCAGATCGCGATGCGCCTCGATCAGCTCGTCGTCCATGTCGCGGGGGTGCGAGGTGGTATAGCGGATCCGCTCGAGACCGTCGATCTCGGCCAGATGGCGCGCGAGCCGGCCGAGGCCCCATTCCGATGCGGAGGCGGATCTGACCAGGAATCGCGAGGGCGCGCGCCCGTGATAGGCGTTGACGTTCTGCCCGAGAAGCGTGATCTCGCGCACCCCGGCCGCGACCAGCCGGCGCGCTTCGGCGGCGACTTCCTCCACGGGGCGCGACATCTCGGCGCCGCGCGTATAAGGCACCACGCAGAAGGTGCAGAACTTGTCGCATCCTTCCTGCACGGTGAGGAAGGCGGTGACGCCGGCGGCGGTGGTCGCTTCCGGCAAATGATCGAACTTGGATTCCACCGGAAATTCGGTCTCGACGATGCCGCGATGCTCGGGGTCGGCCGCGCGCCTGGCGCGGGCGATCAGCTCCGGCAGGCGATGATAGGTCTGCGGCCCCAGCACGATATCGACGTAAGGCGCGCGGCGAACGATCTCGCTGCCTTCCGCCTGCGCGACGCATCCGGCGACGGCGATGATCATCTCCTGCCCGGCCGCCTGGCGGTCGCGCTTGGCGGGCCTGAGCCGGCCCAGTTCCGAGAACACCTTCTCGGACGCTTTCTCGCGGATATGGCAGGTGTTGAGAATGACCATGTCGGCCGCCTCGACCTCGCCGGTCGGTTCATAGCCGAGCGGCGCCAGCACGTCCGCCATCCGGGCGGAATCGTACTCGTTCATCTGGCAGCCGTAGGTCTTGATGTAGAGCTTCTTGGCCAATGTTTACGTCGCACGCAGAAAGGGGATCGCGGGCGGCACGACCAGTCGAGGCCCGCACCGGCCCCGCCCGATCCCGTCCGCGACACCCTTGCTCATTCCCATATGTGTTTCATTCTATCACGAGGCCACGCCGGAAGGTAACTGGCGGGCCGGCAACGCGCCGGCCATGCCGCTCGCAGCACCGCCCCCGGCCGGCAAGGCCTGGGGCCGGCCGGCCAGGGCGGCCGCGACTCCGCCGGCCACTTCGCGGTAGCAATGATCGGTCAGCGCCTTGCGTGAGCCGAAGGATTCGATCGTGACGGTCGGATGAAACTCGACCACGACTTCGATGTCGCCCAGCCCCAGGAATCGACCGAGATGCGGCGCGAGCTCCATGTCGCCGTACCAGGCGACCAGGGGGCGCAGCCCGTAGCCCAAAGGCACGCCGTTGAGGCGCGTATAGGCGACCGAGACCGGCTGCAGCGTCAGGGGCGCTTGCTTGGGTCCCACCCGGCGCTCGGCCACGGACAGCAGCGCCGAACGGAAGGGTTTCACCGAGGTACCGTCATCCGAGGTGCCTTCCGGAAACAGGATCAGGTTTTCGCCGCCGTCGATCCGCTTCTGCATCTCGTCGCGCTGCAGATGCGTATTCTGGCGCTGGCGGTCGACGAAGACCGAACGTTGCAGCTTGGCCAGCGTGCCGAAAAAGGGCCAGCCGGCGATCTCGGCCTTGGCGACGAAGGAGGCCGGCACCAGCGAGCCCAGCACCAGGATATCGAGGTAGGAGCTGTGGTTGGCGACGAACAAGGTCGGATGGGCGCGGGAACGGTGCCCGCGGATCGTCACATGGATGCCCATGATGCGGCAGCAGATGCGGTGATAGAAGACCGGCAGGCGCTGCGCCAGCGACCAGCCGATCGCCACGGCGAGGGCCTGCAGGGGAATCAGCAGCAGCGTGCAGGCCAGGTAAGGAATTGCCCGGAAGATCGCGCGATAGGTCGAGCCCAGCACGAGCTCGGGCGGCGGATCTTCAGGCGGAAGAAGCTTGAGGCGTGGCGGTCGCGGCAGGACCATCAACCGGGTCCGTTCGGCGAGCGCGAGGCGGAATCCTCGCGCGTATAGTGCTTGTAATACTTATCGGTGACCCAGTCGGTCTTGACGATCACGCAGACATCCGTGGTGTGGAACTGAACGTCGACCACGGCGCCGTCGCCGACAAATCCGCCGAGCCGCAGATATCCCTTGATGAGCGGCGGGAGCGCCAGCAACGCCGCCTTCGGATCGATCGATTCGCGGGGCATCAGGCGCATATCGACATAGCGCGACGGCAGCGCGCGCGGGCGCAGCGCCTCCGGCGCCAGATGATTGTAGTAGAGATAGGAGAGCGGCAGGGCGTGAACGGCCGGATCGATTCCCGGCAGCGACGCGCAACCGAACATCAGGGCCACGTCGTGAAACATCACATAGTCGGCGATGCCGCGCCACATGAGCTGCATGGCCGCGCGCGATCGATGCTCGGGTCCGATGCAGGAGCGCCCGAGCTCCAGGATCTCGCCCGGATGCGCCAGGATCGGCGCAATGTCGTATTCATCGACCGAGTAGAAGCGGCCGCGCGCGGCTGCGCGCGAGCGGCGCAGCAGGCGGTAGGTGCCGACCACGCCCGCCGCGCCCTCGCCCAAGCGCCGGTCGATGACCAGAAGGTGATCGCAGAAAGGATCGAAGCTGTCGAAGTCGCGGCCCATCGCCGCCATCTCCGGCGTCGGCTCAGCCGACATCTCCCGATAGAAGATGCGATAGCGCAGGCGCTGAGCCGCCTCGATCTCGGCTTCGTTCTCCGCCAGCCGCAGCTCCAGGTCGCCGGCGCGGATATCGACCGGCTTGCCGGTCTTCGCCGTGGCCAGTGCCGCGGCTTCGGCGCGCTTCGGCAACGGCCGCTCGGTCGTCGGCGGTACCGACGCCCCGCTCATTCCTTGCGCTCTTTTCCGCCGACCAGCGGCACGCCATAGAGCTCGAGCCGGTGGCCGATCAATCGATAACCGAGCTTCTCCGCCACCGCATGCTGCAGCTTCTCGATTTCCTCGTTGTTGAACTCGATGACGCGGCCGGACTGCACATCGATCAGATGATCGTGGTGGTGCTCCGGCACCTCCTCATAGCGGGCGCGGCCGTCGCGGAAGTCGTGCCGGTCGAGGATGTTGGCCTCCTCGAACAGCTTGACGGTCCGATAGACCGTCGAGATCGAGATCCGGGGGTCGATGGCGGTCGCCCGGCGATAGACCTGTTCGACATCGGGATGGTCGGTGGCGTCGGAGAGGACCCGTGCGATGACCCGGCGCTGGTCGGTCATCTTCAGGCCGCGATCGTTGCATAGCTTTTCGATTCGAGAGGTCATCGCTGGAGCCTACCTCGACCGCCGGGCTCACGGAAGTATGGTGGCAAGGGAGGCCGCCCGCCTCCTCTCACAGGCGCCGGGCCACCACGGACAAACCCCTGAATCCTGTGAGGAAATTCTGCAGGCGCCGTTCAGCGCCGGCGCCGCGCCTTGGTGCCGAGGCCGATCTGCTTGGCCAGCTTGCTGCGCTGTTTGGCGTAGTTGGGCGCAACCATCGGGTAGTCGGCGGGCAGGCCCCAGCGCTCGCGATATTCTTGCGGGGTCATGTTGTAGGCGGTGCGCAAGTGCCGCTTCAGCATTTTGAGCTTTTTCCCGTCCTCCAGGCAGACCAGGTAGTCGGGGAACACCGACTTCTTCGCCGGCACCGCCGGCTCCGGCCGCTCACCCGGGATCTCGGCCTCGCCCACGGTCGAGAGGGCGCGATAGACGTCGCGAATCAGGTTCGGCAGCTCCGCGACCGGCACCGAATTGTTGGAAAGATGCGCGGCCACGATGTCGGCAACGAGCGGCAGCAAGTCCTGGGTCTTCGCGGTGTCGGCCATGGGTCTGAGACATCCGGGTTGTTTGAAGGCCGCGCAAGCATAGGGCCGGTCCCTCATCGGTCAAGGCTAAAACGCAAATATTCGGATAGATCCGAATAGGTGTAAGGCACTCTTTTCAGAGGTTATTGTCGGCTCTACTGGAGGGCCTTCACCGATACTGGCGCCTGGAGTGAGAATCTTGTATCAGGACGACAGGAAGGGCAGAGCCGCCAGCGGGCGCGCCAGGATCAGCGCCGCCGCCTGGTTGGCGCCGTCACGAACGTAGTAGCCGGGCCGGCGCCCGACCTTGGCGAAGCCGGCATGCTGGTAGAGGGCCTGCGCCGGAAGATTATCCTCGGCCACCTCGAGAAAGAGCCTTTCAGCACCCTCCGCCGCAGCGCGGCCGGCGGCTTCGTCGAGCAGCAAGCGCGCGAGGCCCCGGCGGCGGGCATCGGGCACGACGCCCAGGGTCAGGATCTCGGCCTCCCCGGCAGCCACCCGCGAGATGACCAGCCCCGCAGGCGCACCGTCGATCAAGCCGATCAGTCCGAACGCCCCCGGCATCGCCAGCAGCGTGGCGATCGACTCCCGATTCCAGATCTGGTCCCCGGCTTGCGCGAAGGCCTCGGCATGAAGTGCGGCCAGGACGTCGAGATCGAAGGCGACCGTCGGTCGCACGGCAAGGTCGGGGGTCCGGTTCGTCACGGGGTTCCTGCCGGCGCTGCGGCCCGGCCGGGCAGTCCGACATCGGGCGCCCGCAGATAGAACGGCTCGGGCTGGCGCAGCGGTCCTTCCGGAAGGTCGCCGCCACGCGTCAAGAGGCGCGCCGCCAGGGCCGCGAGCGCCGCGGCGTCGGCGTGACCCGGGCCCGGTGCCAGCAGGACATCGCGATCACGCGGCAGGAGCGGCGCCACCAGGGGGAGCCCGTCGCCCGCGAGCAGCACTGGCTCGGCCGGCAGCGCCGCGACCAGCGCCTGCGGCGTCACGAGGCGCGCGGGCCCGACCGCACACAAGGCGGCGTCGAAGCGTTGCAGGAACAGATCCTCGCGCCGCGTGTCGAGCGCGACGAGAACCGCGCGACCTTCGCGCAACCGCGCGGGCAAGGCCGCGGCGACCGCCGAAAAGCTGGTGAGGCCGACCACCGGGCGTGCCAAGGCCAGGCCCAGGCCCCGTGCCGCGGCCAGACCGATGCGCAAGCCCGTGAAGCTCCCCGGACCGATCGTGACCGCGATGACGTCGATGGCCGCCATATCGAGCAAGGACGCTTTCATCGTCTCGGCCACCATCGGCAGGAGCGCCTCGCCATGGCCGCGCGCCATGGCTGCCAGACGATGCGCGGCCAAGGCGCCATTGCGCCAGACGGCGACTGAGCAGGCCGGTCCCGCGCTGTCGAGCGCTAACAATGTCGGGTTCTCGAGCGGCGCCATAAGCAATGGTGCGGGCAGACCAACCGGCCCGTCGGGCTCGAGGGTGGCACCCGGCGACTCAGCCGTCTTATGCTCGCTCATGCGGATTCACGGAAGCTTGAGTTCCTGATAGCTATGATGCCGGGGTCATTTTGCGACAAACGCCGCGACAAGCCGAGAGCGAGAGAGAGCCTATGGACCTGGTGGAAATAAGCCAGCCGCAGTGGGATGTCGAGATCGCGCTGGCCTATGCCACGCCCAACAACATCACCGGCAGGCCGATCTATGCCCATGCGCGCTGCTATCTGCATCGCGACGCCGCCGAGGCGTTGGCGCGGGCGATCGAGCTGGCGCGCGCGCTGGGCCTGCGCTTCAAGATCTTCGACGCCTTCCGGCCGAGCGAGGCGCAATGGGTGCTGTGGAAGAAGAATCCCGACCCGGAGTTCCTGGCCGATCCGCGCCGCGGCTCGCCCCACTCGCGCGGCGTCGCGGTCGATCTCACGCTCATCGATGCGGCCGGCCGTGAACTCGAGATGGGAACCGGCTTCGACGAGTTCCGGCCGATCGCGCATCATGCCCGGCTCGATGTCCCGGTCGAGGCGCAGCGCAACCGCGCCATTCTCTTGGGCATCATGACCGCCGCCCATTGGGACTTCTATCGCAACGAGTGGTGGCACTATCAGCTGTTCAATTCGCGAAACTATCCGGTCTATAGCGATTCGGTATTGCCGCCCGGCCGCGAACTGATGCCGCGGCCCCTGGAGCCGATCCCGGCGGCATGAAAGACTCGCCATCAATCGGAGCTGGGAGAGGGCGCTCCCGCAACAAAGGACCCCCCTCACCCGGTTCCGGCTAAGTCTCCACTTCGCTCCGACTAAGCCTTCGCATCCCTCTCCCCCCGCTACGCGGGCGGAGAGGAAGAGTGATGGCCTGACATCCGATACCTGACATCTGTCATCTGACTTAAGGCACCGCTTCGACCGCGACGACTTCGGGCACGTAATGCTTCAGCATGTTCTCGATGCCCATCTTCAGCGTGGCGGTGGAACTGGGGCAACCGGCGCAGGAGCCCTGCATATGGAGATAGACCACGCCCTCCTCGAAGCCGCGGAAGATGATGTCGCCGCCATCCTGCGCCACGGCGGGGCGCACGCGCGTATCGAGGAGATCCTTGATCTGCGAGACGATCTCCTCGTCCTCGATCGCGACGTCGCTCTCCGCCGGCGCCGGAGCGCCCTCGAGGATGATCGGCTTGCCGGCGACGAAATGCTCCATGATGACGCCGAGGATGGCGGGCTTCATCAGGCTCCATTCGCGGTCCTCGGCCTTGGTGACCGTGACGAAATCGGAGCCGAGGAACACGCCGGCCACGCCCTCGATCTGGAACAGGCGCTGTGCCAGGGGCGAGCGGCCGGCCGTGTCCGGAGTCGGGAAATTGGCGGTGCCATCGCCCATCACCTCGCGGCCCGGCAGGAACTTGAGCGTGGCCGGGTTGGGCGTCTGCTCGGTCTGGATGAACATGGGGTCGGCGCCTCCTCCGGCGCGGGGGGTGAATAACCAAGCTCTCTGCTGCGATAAATGGGCGATCGGCGCGTCCGGTTCAACCACAATCTCGTCGTGGTTTCACGTGGTTAATCGGCAATTCCCGGGGAATCGGCGAGATCCGGTCGACGCGCAGGGCTCGGCCCCATTGTCGCAGGCCCGAGTGGCCCTTACATCCGCTTCACCTCTCCGATTGCGGCGGATTGCTTGACCGACGCAAAGTCCCGGGGCTATGTCGAAACTTCCATGTCGCAAACCCTGACCGATGCGCTGCAGGCGTCCGTCCTGCCTTCGACCCCTTGCACCGATCCGGCGGCGCAGTGGCTCCTCATCGACGCGCGCGAGCAGCGCGCGAGCGAGGCGGTGATCGACGGGTTTTGTCGCCGGCTGGTCGATAGCGGCTTTCCGCTGTTCCGGTTCTTTATCAGCGTGCGCACCCTGCACCCGCAAGTGGCGGCGCAGGGCTTTCATTGGTGGCGGAATCGCGATCAGGTCAAGATCGTGCCGCGCGAGCATGGCATCTATGAAGACCCCGCCTATCTCGACAGCCCGATCCGGCTGCTCCACGAACGCCGCGTCAACGAAGTGCGCCGGCGCATCGAGGACCCGGCGGTGACGCCCGATTTCCCGATCCTGCAGGATCTGAAGGCCGAAGGCGTCACCGACTACCTGGCGCTGCCGATCCCCTTCACCAGCGGCACCATCAACACCGTGGCGATCGCGACCGACCGGCCCGGCGGCTTCACCGCGCCGGAGATCGCCCGCTTCAAGGGGCTGCTGCCGCTCTTCACCATCGCCATCGAAGTTCGCGAGGTCAAACGCATCGCCTCGACGCTGCTCGATACCTATCTCGGCCATGACGCCGGCCAGCGCGTCTTGTCGGGCCAGATTCGGCGCGGCGCCGGGGTCACCATGGCCGCCGCCATCTTCTATTGCGATCTGCGGGGCTTCACCGCGCTCAGCGAGCGCCTGCCGCCGGACCGCGTGATCGAGCTGCTCAACGACTATTTCGGCTGCATGGCGGCCCCGGTGCAGGCGCTCGGCGGCGAGGTGCTCAAATTCATCGGCGACGCCATGCTGGCGATCTTCCCGATCGCCGACGATCTCGATCGCGACCGGGCCTGCCGCACGGCGCTCAAGGCGGCGCGCCGCGCCATCACCGCGCTCGACGAGCTCAATATGCGCCGGCGCGAATCGGGCGAGGCCACGCTCGAGGTCGGGCTGGCGCTGCATACCGGCACGGTCATGTACGGCAATATCGGCGCGCCCGACCGGCTCGATTTCACGGTCATCGGCCAGGCGGTCAATCTGACGACCCGTCTGGAGCGGCTGTGCCGCCAGCTCGGACGGCGTGTCGTCGCCTCCGAGCGCTTCGCCTCGCCTTGCGGCATCGAGCTCGTGCCGTTGGGGCGCTTCGAGCTGCCCGGCGTGGCCGCGGCCCAGGCCGTGTTCGGCCTGCCCGAAGAGGTCACGCGGCTCGGCGGCGAGGCATGACCGCAGCGGTCGAACGCTGGCTGCTGGAGGAAGGCCGCCGCAGCCCGGATGCCGGCACGATGCTCGATGGCATGGCGCGGCGGCTGATCGATCTGGGTCTGCCCCTCGCGCGCATCGGTATCCATCTGCGCGCCCTTCACCCGCAGGTGGCGGGCCTGCGCGTGCTCTGGACGCCGGATCGCCCGCCCGAAGAAACTCTCTATGGCCACGACACCGCCGTCTCAGATGCCTTCGCGCGCAGCCCGCTGGCCGCCTGCTACAACACCGCTGATACCATCCGCCGCCGTCTCGAAGGTCCCGAGAGCGCGTTCGACTACCCGGTCCTGCATGAGCTGAAGCGCGAAGGCATGACCGACTATCTCGTCACGCCGATGAAGTTCGGCCAAGGCGAGATCCATGGCATGTCCTGGGCGAGCCGCACGCCCGGCGGCTTCAGCGACCAGGACGTGGCGGTCATTCAGAATCTCATGCCGGCGCTGACGGCGACGGTCGAAGTGCTGCATCAGCGGCGCACCACCGCGACCTTGCTCCATACCTATCTCGGCCGCGAGGCTGGACGGCGGGTGCTCACCGGCTCGATCCGTCGCGGCGAGGCGACCACGCTGGCGGCCGCACTCTGGTATTGCGACCTGCGCGGCTTCACGCAGCTGAGCGACCGGCTCGAGCGCGACCAGGTGGTGGAACTCCTCGACGACTATTTCGGCTGCATGGCGGCGCCGGTCGAGGCGATGGGGGGCGAGATCCTCAAATTCGTCGGCGACGCCATGCTGGCGATCTTCCCCATGAAGGACGACCTCGATCGCGATCGCGCCTGCCGCGACGCGCTGACCGCGGCCGAGGGAGCGCTGGCCGACCTCGACGAGCTCAACAAGCTGCGCGGGCGCGCCGGCAAGCCCGAGCTCAGGGTCGGGCTGGGCCTGCATGCCGGTGCGGTGATGTACGGCAATATCGGCGCGCCGACGCGCCTCGATTTCACCGTGATCGGACCGGCGGTCAATCTCGTGACGCGGATCGAATCGCTCTGCTCGCAGCTGGGTCGGCCCTTGTTGACCTCGCGGCCCTTCGCCTCGCCTTGCGGGTCGCGGCTGACGTCGCTCGGCCGCCATCCGCTCAAGGGCATCGAGGAACCGCAGGAGATCTTCGGGCTGCCGTGAAGACCGACGGCGTCAGGCGATGCTCTGGATGTCCTGATCCGAGAGATTGCCGGGCACGATCGTGAGCGGCACGCGCAGCTTGCCGATGAACTTGCCGCTCAAGGCCGAGACCAGGGGCCCCGGCCCCTTGGAGCTGGTGGAGGCGCCCAGCACCAGGATCGAGATCGAAGGCTCCTCGTTGATCAGCTTGATGAGCTCGTCGCGCCGGTCGCCTTCGCGCAAATAGAGCACCGGCATGGCGCCCGACAGGCGATAGACCTCGGCCGCCATCTTCTGCATCAGCGCCTCGGCGGCCTGGCGGGTCTCCTGCGCCATCACTTTGCCGACGCCGAAGAACTGTTGAAAATCGCCTGTCTCCGCCACATGCAGCAAGGCGACGCGTCCGCCGGTCTTCTGCGCGCGCCGGCAGGCATAGAGCAGCGCCACCTTGAGCTCGGGCGATTCGTCGACCACCACCAGGAAGACGCGGCCTTGCGTCCTGGGCGCCTCGGCGGGTGCAGCCTCGGGACCGGGCGGCTTGGCGGGTGGTTCGGTGGATGGCGACATGAGGGGTCTCCTCCGGATCAGATCTTGCGGAAGATGAGATAGGCGAACCAGCCCAGGAGCAAGGCCGCCAGAACCGCGCTGATGCCATAGGCCAGCGATTGGGTATGGGCGAATTGAAAGATCTCGGCGCCCACGCCGGTTTTGCTGATGACGAGCGGCGTGGTCTGGGCACTGACCAGCTTTCCGTCGCGGATCAGCATCACCTCGACCAGGTAGCTGCCGATCGGCACGTTGGAAGGAAAGCGCAGCTCGGTTCGGAACAGCTGATTGCCGAGAAAGCTGACCTTGCCCAGCGTCGGCGAATAGAGCCCCTGCTCCTCCTTCACCCGCAACAGCGCCTGGCGGAATTCCTCGACCTTGGTCGGCTTCGCCTCGGGACGAATGAGGGCCAGGTTGCTCTCGCCCACCTGTTGGCGCTGCAGCAACTCGGGCGTGAGCAGCTCCTCGACCGGCCGGCTGCTGGCGACCGCGTAGAAGCTGGGGACGAGCCCGAAGGTGAGGCTGTCCCGATTGACCCAGATGCCGGCAACACGCTCCTTGCGGCGCACCGAGACGTCGGTCAAGGGGCCGCGCACCGTCACGATGATGTCGCCCGGGCCGTCGGTCGCGCCGAACATCAGCACATCGGTTCCGGCGAACCCCGTGGTGATCGCGATCAGATGGTTGGAGAGATCGGCGATCAGGGGCGCCGCCAGCGCGGGCCTGCCTTGCGAGCCGGCGAGCGCGAAGAGCGCGATCAACAGCAGGGCCACGGTCCGATAGGGCAAGGGTCGATCGCGGCCCGTCATCGCGGTTCCCCAACCAGCGCGATGGAATAGATGCTCTCGGGCGTCGCCACCAGCTCCCAGGCCAGCACCGCGCCGACCACCAGCACCAGGGCCGCCAGCAACACGCGGATCTGATCGGCCGGCAGTTTCGCGACCACGCGGCTGCCGATCTGCGCGCCGACCACGCCGCCGACCGTCAGCACCAGCGCCAGCACGACATCGACCGTCTGGTTCTGCACCGACTGCAGCAAGGTCACGTTGGCGGCGACGAAGATGATCTGGAACAGCGAGGTGCCGACCACGACCATGGTCGGCATGCCGAGGATGTAGATCATCGCCGGCACCAGGATGAAGGCGCCGCCCACGCCCATCAGCGCCGAGACGATGCCGACGAAGAAGCCCACCACCAGCGGCAGAAGCGCGCTGATATAGAGCCGCGACTTGCGGAAGCGCATTTTGAAGGGCAGCCCGTGCAGCCAGATATGCTGATGCAGCTTGCGCGGCGCCACCGCGCGATGGCGCCGCCTGAGGATGCTGCCCAGGCTCTCGATCATCATCAGCGCGCCGATGAGGCCCAATAGCACGACATAGAGCAGGCCGATCACCAGATCGATCTGGCCCAGGCGACGCAACAGGCCGAACAGCGCCACCCCGGCGGTGGAGCCGACGAAGCCGCCGATCAGCAGCACGAAGCCCATCTTGAAATCGACATTGTCGCGCCGCCAATGGCCGAGCACGCCCGACACGGAGGAGGCGACCACCTGGTTGGCCTGCGTCGCCACCGCAACCGCCGGCGGCACGCCGATCAGGATCAGGAGCGGCGTCAGCAGAAAGCCGCCGCCCACGCCGAACATGCCGGAAAGAAATCCCACGCCGGTGCCGAGCGCCAGCAGCAGGAAGATGTCCAGGGACATCTCGGCGATCGGCAGGTAAATCTGCATGGCCGGAGCTCGGGAACCCACCAAGGAGGAATCGGGCGCCAATCCAGAGCCCCAGCGCCCGATCCCGCGCGCGCCCTCGCCGAATCGGACGAAGCCCTCGATTTCACAGAAGATTACACAGGTGTCGCGGGGCCTGGAAAGCCTTGGCGGCCTTTTCACGCGCAATGTCGGGCCCGCGTCCCGACGAAGCGGTCGGGTTGTACCCATCCGCTGACCGTCATCCCCGCCTTCGAGCGTGTGAAGAAATCGAGCGGCACCGCGAGTGCATGAAAACTCCCAGCCCCCTCCCCCTACCCCCTCCCGCAAGGGCAGGGGGCTTGAACATTCTTCTGTCGCGCTTCTTGCAGCGCGGCTCGATTCCTTCACAAGCTCGAAAGCGGGGACCCACCGTGAAGCCCGGGGCCCTGGGGCGGGATGGATCCCCGCTGCCGCGGGGATGAGAGGGGAGCGACCGCTCCCCTCTCACTTCTGCAAAATGTTCGAGATCTCGCGCAGCTGGGCGCGGGCGCGCAGCAGGAAGAAGCCTTGGGCCGCCAGATGGCTCGGCCGGATGAACGCGTCGGGACGGCCATTCACCACCACCAACGGGTCGAGCGCCGCGGCGGTCTGGAAGGTTTCGAGCATTTGCGCCCAGGCGGCTTTGAGGTCGCGCTCGGCGATCACGGGGGCGAAATCGGTGCCGAGATCGCGCAGCAGCAGGCCATAGGCATAGAGCCGGCCCTTGGTCGCGTAGAAAATATCGTCGGCCTGGAAATCGACCCAGTCGCCGGAATGTTCCTGCACCTGCTTGTCGAGAATGGCCGAGGCCGAGCCCAGGTCGGCCGCGATGCGGTCGAGCGTCCCTAGAAGATTGTCCGCGCGACGCTCGAACACGGCTTGGCCGTGGGCCAGGCGGTCGTTGAAGTTCCGCAGCAGCCGGGCGGCCGAGAGATATTGCTGCTCCGAGGAAGCGGTCGGCGCCCAGGAGGTCGACAGATCGAAGATCCAGACCGTGGGCGAATAGCTCAACTGGCCGGCGGCTTTCTCCAGATCGGGGTCCGCCTGGCTGGTGCCGCGGACGCGGCCGATCTGGTCCCGCATTTCCGTGGCGAAGCGCGCCAGGGCCGAGACGATGCCCTGCTGGTAGTTGGGCATGTTGTCGAGCGCCCATCCCGGCATGAAGAAGGGATCGTTCGAGGGCCAACCGTGGCCGACCTCGCGATCGATCAGGGCGGCCGCGAGGGCGACCGCCCGGCTCGCTCCTTCGGGCGTCTCGGGCGCCTGGAAATTCGGATCGTCGTCGATCCGATGAACCAGGAGCATGCCGACCGGATAATAAAGGGCGGCGATGACCAGCAGCGCCAAGATCCCGCGCAGGATCCAGCGCCAGAGCCGGCCGCCGCCGAGCCTGGGCCGCCACCAGCGCCGACGGATTCCAGGCTCCTCCAGCAAGGGGTCGTTCGGCAGAATCTCGTTCTCGCTCATCCGGCACTCCGGTCTTGCGGGCGCCCGCCCGCTGGTCCTGGTCTTGGCCTTCGCCCCGCATGGGCAGGTCCGACGCTATCAGGCGAGGCGGCCCCGGAAAGCGAACAAGATCGGGCGCCGACGCCGGGACGGCGTGGTCCTGCTCAAGGACGCAGAAAGCCGACGGCGTCTTCCACCTCGCGCAAGACCGGTGCCGAGGCGGCACGGGCACGCTCCGCGCCGTGCCGCAACACGGCATCGATCTCCACAGGCTCGGCAAGGAGCCGTTTCATCTCGGCCCCGATCCGCCCCAGGGTCGCCACCGCAAGATCGGTCAGCACCTGCTTGAAGAAGGAAAATTCCTTGCCTTCGAACTCGGCGATGACCGAGGCCAGCGGCCGGTCCGAAAGTGCGGCATAGATGCCCAGCAGATTGAAAGCTTCAGGTCGGGCCGCGAGCGCCTCCTCCTTCACCTGGCCGCCCGCGCCCAGCACCTCGACGCCCGGCAGCGGATGGGGATCGGTCTTGGCCTTGCGGATCTTCTGCGCCACCAGGTCGGCATCGTCCGTCATGTTGATGCGGCTCATATCCGAGGGATCGGACTTGCTCATCTTCTTGGTGCCGTCGCGCAGCGACATGACGCGTGCGGCGGCACCCTGGATCATGGGCTCTGGCAGCGGAAACAGCTCGACGCCGAAATCGTTGTTGAACTTCTGCGCGATGTCGCGCGCCAGCTCCACATGCTGCTTCTGGTCCTCGCCGACCGGCACATGGGTCGCCTTGTAGAGCAGGATGTCGGCCGCCATCAGGTTCGGATAGACGTAAAGCCCGGCCGACGCGTTCTCGCGGGTCTTGCCGGACTTCTCCTTGAACTGGGTCATGCGGTTGAGCCAGCCCAGCCGCGCCACGCAGTTGAAGATCCAGGCGAGCTGGGCATGGCCTGCGACCTGGCTCTGATTGAAGATGATATGGCGGTGGCCGTCGATGCCGGCCGCCATGTAGGCCGCGGCCACCTCGCGGGTGCTCCGGCGCAGCTCGGCCGGGTCTTGCCAGACCGTGATGGCGTGCAGATCGACGATGCAGAAGATGCAGTCGAACTGGTCCTGCAGCCGCACCCAGTTGCGGATCGCGCCCAGATAGTTGCCAAGATGCAGGTTGCCGGTGGGCTGGACGCCGGAAAAGATGCGGTTCATGGGGTCAGGAAGGGCTCTTCGGAGGGTCAAAACACGGGTTTTTCACGCGACCTGCAGCGATTCTGCCGGGTTTTCGCCGGCCCGGCGCGCTCCGGACGGGCGCTTTTATGACGGTCGGCGGGGGCCAAGGTCAAGCCAAGGGCCGGTTTCGGGCCGAATTTGGCGGCCCTGCAAAGGGGTGGGAATAGCCCTTTGATTTCTATTGAAACCCGAGCGCCTGGCTCCAATATTCAAGGGCGAGTTTTGTGGCTAACCCCAGGAGGGAACGAAACGCCATGGCTATGGGACCCGATCCGCGTCTGATGACGCGCGCGCAGGCCGCCGGCGCCGACATCGATGTCGGGCTGCGGCAGTACATGCTGCGCGTCTACAACTACATGACGGGCGGCTTGGCTGTGACCGGCATCATCGCCTATGTCGTCGGCACCAACCCGACCTTTCTCCATGCCGTCTATGGCACACCGCTGGCTTGGGTCGTGATGTTCGCGCCCCTGGTGCTGGTGATGGTCTTCAGCTTCCGGCTCCAGAAGATGTCGGTCGGAGCCGCCCAGGCGGTGTTCTGGGCTTTCGCCGCGCTGATGGGGCTGTCGATCAGCTATATCTTCGCCGTCTATACCGGCGTCTCGATCGCGCGGGTGTTTTTCATCACGGCGGGCACCTTTGCCGCCATGAGTCTCTATGGCTATACGACCAGTCGCGATCTGACCGGCTTCGGCTCGTTCCTGTTCATGGGGCTGATCGGGCTCATCATCGCCTCGGTCGTCAACATCTTCCTGGCGAGCTCGGCCCTGGCCTTCGCGGTCTCGGTGATCGGCGTGCTGATCTTCACCGGCCTCACCGCTTACGACACGCAGCGGATCAAGTCGATCTATAGCGAGCTCGACGGCGCAGATGTCGCCTCGAAGAAGGCGATCATGGGTGCCTTGCAGCTCTATCTCGACTTCATCAACCTGTTCCTGATGCTGCTGCGGCTGTTCGGCAACCGCAACTGACCGCTACCGGCTGCATCGCAGCCTTACGGCGCGCCCGGAAGCTCTGGCTTCCGGGCGCTTTTGTTTATGATGGTCATGCGCCGAGCCGGCGGGTCGACGGCCAAGGCCGAACCAAGCGAGGGCGGAGCCCCCGTGATGGGAACCATATTCGACGACCGGGACGAAGGCTGGGCGCTCGCACCGGTCATCGATTGGCTCTTCCAGGAAGGTCGATTCCTCGCCGATTCCAACGAGCTGGTCCGCCTCTTGGGCATTCGCTTGGCCGAGGCGGGCGCACCCATCATCCGCATCCGAATCATGATGCGCACGCTGCATCCGCTGCTGACCGGATGGTCTGCAAGCTGGGAGATCGATGGCCGGTTCGAGCGCGACAACATGGCGCCCTACGGGCTCGAGCAGCAGCGGAGCTATATCGGCAGCCCGTTCGAATATGTGGCACGAACGCGCCAGGCCTTCCGACGCCGCCTCGACGAAGGGCTGACGCCATCCGATCATTCGATACTTCATGAGTTCGCCAGCCGCGGCGCCACCGATTATGTCCTCCTGCCGACGCCACTCGTCAGCGGACAACTGTCGGTGCTGGCGCTTGTGACCGACCGCACGGGCGGCTTCACGCCAGCCGATATGAGAAAGCTGGAAGGTCTGGCGATGGCCTTGAGCCCGATCCTCGACGCGGCCGCATCTCGACGCCTCGCCCACACCGTGGCCACGACCTACATCGGGGCCCACAGCGGCGCGCGCGTACTCGAGGGCCGCATCCGTCGCGGCGATGTCGAGACGATACGCGCCGCGATCTGGTTCAGCGATCTCCGCGACTGGAGCCGGATCGCGAACGACCGCCCGGCGAGCGAAGCCATCGACCTTGCTAACAGTTATTTCGAAATCGTCGACGGGGCCATCAGCGAAGCAGGCGGCGAGGTTCTCAAGCTCATCGGCGATGCGGTCCTGGCGATCTTTCCGGTGGATGACGATGCGCAAGCGCCTTGCCGCGCGGCGATCGCCGCGGCCGGGGCAGCGCAGCGGCGAGCGCTCGACGGCCACAATCCGCTCGCCTTCGGGATCGGGCTGCATCTTGGCGAGATCGTCTATGGCAATGTCGGGTCGCCCGGCCGCCTCGATTTCACCGTGATGGGCCAGGCCGTGAACCTCGCGGCGCGGATCGAGAAGCTCAGCCGGTCGCTGGGTCAACCGATCATTCTGTCCAGCGCTTTGGCGCAGGCGGCCATCCTGCCCTGCGCCGATCTGGGTCAGCATCGGATCGCCGGCTGGGACAATCCCGTCCGGGTCTACGCGCCGCCGCCGGCAGCCGGTCGATAACACCGCTCAGCTTCTGCCGGCGAGAGAGGAGAGGAACAACGAGAACAGCTCGGCCTGGCTGGCGATGCCGAGCTTGGCATAAATGTTCTTGCGGTGAATCTTGACCGTGCCCGGCGCGATCTTGAGCTGGCGGGCGATCGCCTCCGAGGAATGACCGCGCAGCACCAGGCCGCCCACCTCGCGCTCGCGCCGCGTCAACGGGCGCTGCCCGAAGGCGTCGAACAGCTTCGCGAGATCGAGGCCCGAGGGCAGCGCGCCCTTCTCGGCCCGGCCCCCGACGCCGACCGGCCCCGCCGGCTCGGCCTCGAGCTTGCGCCAGTTTCGCTCGGAGGCGGCGATCACGACCGGGGCCACCATCTGGAGACGGCTCATCTCGCGCGCCGGGAACAGGGTGCGATGGCCGTCGCGCATCAGCGAGATCACCACCGTCAGATCGGGTGATGGCGACAGGAAGAACCCGATCTCCTCGGCCAAACCGGTTTTGGCGTAATAGGAGCGGTAATACTGGCTCTGATAGAAGCGGTCCGGTGCCAGCTCGCGCACGCGGTGGAGGCCGCTCGGCACGCGGGTTCGGCTGGCATGATAGAACGGGTCCAGCAGATAGGGCCCGGCCTGATAATCGGCGACGAAGACGTCGCGCCGGGCTGACGGGAAGTCGTCATAGAGGTCGATCGGCCGCCCCTCGCCGCGATAGCCGAAGATCACCGAGAAGTCGAACTCCGCGATTCCGGCGAGCGCATGGATCAGCGCCGGCGCGAATTCGGGCGTCTCCAGCGCCGCGAGGGCCGCCGCGAGATTCTCATGCCAGCGCGGGTCCAGGACAGTCAATCTATCCCCCAAACCGGGGCCATTTTGGCAAATCTATCACCATGGAGGTATATACAGGTCGGGATAGATGTCGCAACCTCACGGCAAAACAAAGGGATAGGCTCCGGCTAGACGTCTGGGACTGGGAAGCGCGTTGGCGATTGCCACCATCAGCACTGCGACCGAACCGCGCCCGGCGACTGGCGAGCCGGATGTGCGCTTTCGCGCCGTCTCCAAGCGCTTCGGCCCGGTGATCGCGGTCGACAACGTCTCTTTCGAGATCCCTCGCGGCGCCTTCCACTCCTTCCTGGGGCCGTCCGGCTGCGGCAAGACCACGACCTTACGCCTGATTGCCGGCTTCGAGCAGCCGAGCGAGGGCATCATCGAGATCGGCGGCGCCCCGGTCGTGGGCGTACCGGCCTATCAGCGCCCCGTGAACATGGTATTCCAGCACTATGCTCTGTTCCCCCATCTCGATGTCTTCGCCAACATCGCCTATGGCCTGAGGCAGCGCAGGCCGCAGCCGGGGCGGGCCGAGATCGAGCGGCAGGTCGGCGAGGCCCTGGAGCTGGTGCGCCTGCCCGGCATGGGCAAGAGGCGCATCTGGGAGCTTTCGGGCGGCCAGCAGCAGCGCGTGGCGCTGGCCCGCGCCCTCATCAACCACCCGACCGTGCTGCTGCTGGACGAGCCGCTGGCGGCCCTGGACCGCAAGCTCCGGCGGGACATGCAGATCGAGTTGCAGAACCTGCAGCGGGAGGTTGGCATCACCTTCATCCTGGTCACCCATGACCAGGAGGAGGCCCTCTCCATGAGCGATACGATCGGCATCATGCGCGATGGCAGGATCGTGCAGATGGGATCGCCCAGCGAGCTCTATGACGCGCCGGTCAATCGCTACGTGGCCGATTTCGTCGGCGAATCGAATTTCTTTCCCGGTCGCATTCTGCAGCAGGATGCTGGCGGCGCCTCCGTCAAGACCGACAAGGACGTGACGTTGGCGGCGCCGCTATCGCGCAAGGGCGAGCCCTTGACCGGCAAGGAGCGCGCCGTGATCGCCGTCCGTCCCGAGATCGTGGAGCTCTGGGATGCCGCCGATGCCGGCGGCGGAAGCGGGCTCGACTACCGTTTCAATGGCCGGGTCCAAAACCGGATCTATCTGGGCGACCAGACCGAATTCAGCATCGAGACGACCGAGCTGGGAGCCGTGCTGGTGCGGGCGCCCAAGGCATCGCGCGCCGGTTCAGGCGCCTTCGCGCCCGGCTCCCGGGTGGGCTTGGGCTGGCGACGCCAAGGTGCGCTGGTGCTGGCCGACGCGTAGACGGAGAATGAGGATTTCGGCCGGCGCGCGGGAACCGACGGCGCCGCCGGCGGAGGAGAGGTGAAGGCAACCGTCGCGTTCGACGAACCGTCGCCATCGAAGACGACGGACCAACCGAAAGGACAGAGGAGACGATCATGGATCGCAGGGAATTCGTCTATCACATGCGGCGCTGGCAAAAGGGTTCGATCTCTCGCCGGCAGTTTCTGGGCGTGACGGGCCTCGGCATCGCGACCGCCGTGCTCGCAAAGGCGATGCCGGAGCTGGTGGCGCCGCGCGCGGCCTATGCCGGCGATCTCGGCGACAGGGTGTCGCTGACCACCTGGCCCAATTATCACGACCCGAAGAACTTCGAGGATTTCACCGCCAAGACCGGCGTGAATGTCGAGGTCAACGTGTTCGGCTCGAACGAGGAGATGCTGGCGAAGCTCCAGGCCGGCGGCACCGGCTGGGACCTGTTCGTGCCCACCAACTACACCATCTCGACCTACAAGGATCTCGACCTGATCGAGCAGCTCGATCTCTCGCTGCTGCCGAACTACGACCCGGCCAGCATCGAGAAGCGTTTCGTCGCTGCCGGCACGATCGACGGAAAGACCTATGCGGTGTCGAAGGACTGGGGCACTACGGGCTATGCGGTGAACACGAAGAAGATCACCGAGAAGATGACCTCGTGGAAGGATTTCTGGGACCTGGCGATGGGCAAATATACCGGCCGCGGCATGGTGCATGATTACCAGCTCACCACTATCGGCAACGCGCTCAAATATTACGGCTATTCTTTCAACTCGATCGATCCAAAGGAGCTGGCCGATGCCGAGAAGCTACTGCTGGCGGCCAAGCCGCATCTTTTCGCCATCAACTCGGACTATCAGCCCTCGATGCGCAATGGCGATGCCTGGCTGACGGTCTGCTGGACTGGCGATGCCAAGCAGATGCACAAGGATCTGCCCGAGATCGAGTATGTCATCGGCAAGGAAGGCGGTGAGATCTGGTCCGACTTCTACGCCATCCCGAAGGGGGCACCCCATCGCGCGGCCGGCTATGCGCTGGCCGATTTCCTGCTCACCCCCGCGATCAATGCCAAGGAAGTGCTGGCTCATGGCTATCCCTCGGCCGATGCCCGCACCAACAAGCTGCTGCCGAAGGAACTGCTCGAGGATCCGATCATGTATCCGGCGGCGGAGCTGCTGGCGCCGCTCGAGTTCGGGGCGGCGGCGACGCTGACCAACCCGGCGCGCGCGGAGATCATGGCGCGGTTCAAGTCGGCCTGACCGCCGGCACCAGACCCCTCGCCCGCGCGCATGAAGCGTGCCGCCCTCTCTCCGCCCCCAACGGAGAGAGGGCCGGGCGAGGGACCCTTTTACTTTTCGATTTTCATGACCAAGACAACCGCAAGCGAACAGGCCGATAGGCGCAGCCGGTGGGTCACCACATTGCTGTTGGCGCCGAGCGCCTTCTGGTATCTGGCACTGCTGGTGGCGCCGCTGGCAGTCGTGGTCGTGTTCAGCTTCGGCGAGCGCGCCGCGGCCGGTGGCTATCAGGCCGCCTTCACCATCGCGAACTATCTCAACCTGCCGGCGCGCGCCGCCGCCTTCCGCAATACCCTGGTCCTGGCGCCGCTCGGCACCATCGTCTGCCTGCTCGCGGCCTATCCGCTCGCCTACTACCTCGCCATCAAGTCGAGCCCGCGGATCCGGCTTTTCCTGCTGATCCTCGTCATCGTTCCGTTCTGGACCAGTTTCCTCATCCGCACCTATGCCTGGATGTTCATCCTCGGCGGGCGTGGCCTGCCCTCTGTCATCGAATGGCTGGGGCTGGGCGAGGTACGGCTCATCAACACGCCACTCTCGGTCCTGATCGGTATGGTCTACGGCTATCTGCCGCTGATGGTGTTTCCGATCTTTGTGAGCCTCGAGCGGCTCGACAAGCGGCTGATCGAGGCGGCGGCCGATTTGGGATCCAATCCCTGGCGCAGCTTCCTTCAGGTGACGCTGCCGCTCTCGGCCCCCGGCGTCATCACCGGCTGCATGCTGGTCTTCATTCTGCTGATGGGCGAGTACCTGATCCCGCAGCTTCTGGGCGGCGGGAAGGTCTTCTTCATCGGCAACGCGCTGGTCGATCTCTTCCTCCAATCGCGCAACTGGCCGTTCGGCTCCGCGGTCGCCATGAGCCTCGTCATCATCATGCTGGCGACGGTGACGATCTATCTGCGTGTGACCCGGCGCTACGGCGCCGGCCGCGACGTGTCGCTGCTGTAGCGGATGAGCGGAGTGAGAGACATCGCGCCGGCGGCACCCCCCTCCCACACCCTCCCCCTCGAGGGGGGAGGGGATGGTATTGCGTATGCGCGCCTATAGCATTGCCATCTACCTATTTCTCTACGCGCCGATCGTGCTGATCGTGCTGTTCAGCTTCAACAGCGGCAACAACGCGGCCGATTTCCAGGGCTTCTCGGTGCTGTGGTACGGCAAGGCCGCCAACAACCGCTTCGTTCTCGAGGCGGTGACGCACAGCCTGATCGTGGCCTCGACCTCGGCCAGCCTGGCCACGATCTTCGGCACCATGGCGGCGCTGGCCGTGCAGCGGGTCAAGGGCGTCGTCCGCCTCTTCTTCGATGCGATGACTTATGTCGCGATCATGGTGCCAGGCATCGTCATCGGCATCTCGACCCTGATCGCGCTGGTGACGACCTTCGGCCTCGTCAACGAGATGCTAACCGCGATCTGGCCCGGTGATCCGGCGACCGCGCCGCGGCTGGGGATGGGATTCGGTTCGATCATCGCCGCCCACACCCTGTTCTCGCTGGCGCTGGTGATCGTCATCGTGCGGGCGCGCATCGCCGGGATGGATCGCAGCCTCATGGAGGCCTCTGCCGATCTCTATGCCACCCCCTGGGGCACGTTCCGCCAGGTCACCTTGCCGCTGATCCTGCCCGCGGTCGTGGCCGGCTTCCTTTTGAGCTTCACCTTCAGTTTCGACGATTTCGTCGTCGCCTTCTGGGTCGCCGGCTCCGAGACCACCTTGCCGATCTATATCTTCGCCTCGATCCGGCGCGGCGTGACGCCCGAGATCAATGCGATCGGCACGGTCGTGCTGACTATCTCGTTGATCATACTGTTCAGCGCCCAGCTCATGCTTCGCCGCGGCGAGAAACCGAAAGCGAAAGCCGCCTGATCCCCCGACGATAGGTCCAGAAGAGGCTTGTCGAAGCCCGCGGCACACGGCACCCTCACTCGCCGTCACGAGCCGAGAACGGTTCGTCGGGAAACGGAACGGAGAGGACAATGACGACCGCGCTTCTAGTTGTCGATGCGCAACGGATCTACACGGTCAAGGGCAGCGAGCTCTACTGCAAGAACGCGGGCCAGACCGTCAAACGGATCAACCAGCTCATCGAGCGCTTCCGCGAGAAGAAGCAGCCGATCTTCTTCATCCGCCACGTCCATAAACGCGACGGCTCTGATCTCGGCCGCATGTTCGACTTCGCCGGCCCGGCATCGGATTTCGGCTTCAAGGAGAAGTCCGACGAGGTGGCCTATGACGAGAAGCTCGCGGTTCCGACCAAGCCGGAGGAGATCGTCAAGAACCGCTACTCCTCCTTCGCCGGTACCGGCCTTCACGAGAAACTGAAGAAGCTCGGCGTGACGCGCGTCGTCGTCACCGGCTTCATGACGAACTTCTGTTGCGATACCACGGCACGCGACGCGCACGATCTCGACTACTATGTCGACTTCATCCTCGATGCCACCGGCACCCCCGGGACCGCGAAGATGAATCAGGAGCAGGTTCGCGACGCCGTGGGCGATTTCCTCGGCGGTGGGTTCGCGCGCGTCATGTCGACGCGCGAGTTCCTCAAGCAATTCGCGGCTGCTTGAATGAAACGCAAAGGAACCGGACCATGTATACGCTCTACTGGGGGCCGAGCAGCGCCGCGCTCGCGCCGCAGATCATGCTCGAGGAGATCGGCGCCAAGCACGAGTTGAAGCTGATCGAAATATCAAAAGATCAGAACAAGACCGCGGACTATCTGAAGCTCAACCCCAACGGCAAGATCCCGACGCTGGTGGTCGACGGCAAGCAGGTGATCTTCGAATCGACGGCGATCTGCCTGTATCTGGCCGACCGCCATCCCGAGGCCAGGCTGGCGCCGGCGATCGGCGATCCCGCGCGCGGCTATTATTATCAGTGGCTGACGCATCTGACCAACACGCTGCAGCCGACCTATCTCGCCTATTACTATCCTGATCGCTTTAGCGACGACGCCAAAGGGACCGGCGCCGTCCAATCGCGGGTCAAGACCGAGCTCGGCGAGATTTGGGGCCGGATCGACAAGGCGTTGGGCGAGAGGGGTCCCTATCTCCTGGGCGACCGCTACAGCGCCTGCGATGCCTATCTCTTCATGCTCTCGACCTGGCAGGACCCGTTGCCCGACCTCTATGGCCGCTTCAAGAACGTGAAGCGCTGCGCCGATCTGGTTCGGGCGCGGCCGGCGGTGCAACGGATCCTCCCAGCGAACGGGCTGGCCGCTTGAATCGAGGCAAGGCCCTGCTTTCTTCACCTCCCCCCTTGAGGGGGAGGCTGGGGTGGGGGGTGGCCACGAACTCGAAGTATGCGGTGTTCGCGCGATGAGATGCTCTTGCCGCATCGCGGTCCACGATCACCCCCCACCCTAACCTCCCCCTCAAGGGGGGAGGGGTTAGAGTGCGTATCTGACCGATATCGATTGAACGGAGCTGGCTTGAACGGCGTCCCACAATCCGCTTGAGTCGAGGACGCTTAGGGCGGCCGCTTCGACCGGGGCGGCCGTTTTCTTGACGGAGCGACAGGGGAATCATGGCCGCCACGGAACATGCGGAAATCGTCATCGTCGGCGGCGGCATCATCGGCTGCTCGATCGCCTATCACCTGACGCGGATGGGCAAGACCGACGTCCTTCTCCTGGAGAAGAGCGGGCTCACCCATGGTGCCACCTGGCACGCCGCGGGCCTGGTCGGCCAACTGCGTGCCTCGCGCAATCTGACCCGCATGCTGCAGCGGAGCGT
>Ga0335084_10000501_pt1 | contig 33289 bp, 19 predicted proteins | sample Lox_Sample_44_FD_206721 | JGI IMG/M metagenome (GOLD analysis project Ga0335084, IMG submission 206721) | Soil microbial communities from Loxahatchee National Wildlife Refuge, Florida, United States - Lox_Sample_4.4 | ecosystem: Environmental > Terrestrial > Soil > Wetlands | place: USA...
ATATTGGTGAACGTGCCGCCGTGGCACGTTGTGCATGAGCCAGCGGCGACGCCTGTGTGCCCAAACGTCGCCGGCACCGGCAGCCATGTCATGGTCCTGGTATGGCACGCGTCGCACGCCGCGGTGGTCGGAACGTGGCTGCTCGCGGGCTTGCCCGTTGCCGAGGTGCCGTTGTGGCAGGTGGCGCAGCTCCCCGCCGCAATGCCCTGGTGGTTGAAACTCGTCGGCAGCCAGGCCGTGGTGCGATGGCACGTATCGCAGAATGCGGTCGTGACAATGTGGTTCGGTGTCTTGCCGGTGGCCGTGGTTCCGTTGTGACAGGTCGCGCACGTGCCCGCTACTACGTTTGCATGATTGAAGCCCGCGGGCGTCCACGCCGAGGTTCGGTGGCACGTATCGCAGGATGCGGTCGTGGGGACATGGCCGGGCGGCTTGCCGGGGGCGGTCGTGCCGTTGTGGCAAGTCGCACACGTACCCGTCGTCACGCCGGTGTGATCGAACCGTGCACCGAAGAAGGTGCTGGTGTTGTGGCACGTGTCGCAGGAGGCTGTTGTCGGCGCGTGATTGATGTTCCTGACGATGTTGCTGCGCGCGTAGCGCGTACCAGCTGTGTGGCAGGTTGCGCAGTCGCGCGGCGTGCCCATGAATACCCCGGAGATGTGGCACGACTCGCAACGTTGCGCGCTATGCGCGCCAGTGAGCTGGAAGCCCGAGCGCAGGTGATCGAACTCGCGGATGCTGCCGCCTTGCGCGATCCTGGTATCGCCCTGACCGAATGCGACTTCATCGATGCCGCCTGCGAGCAGCAGCGCCAGTGCTCCGACTCCGGCGGCGCGAATTGCCCGAACCAGCCACGATGCTGAACTCATTGCCACCCCGCGCTGTTCGGCAAGGCGCCGCGCGAAATAACTCGATTGGCTTACAACGAAAGCCGGATCGATCTTCTCGTCGCGGTCTTAAGAATCGCTTAAGTGATCCAGACGCGAATGGCCTAGTCCGAGAGGCGAACGGATGTCCTGCCATCTGTTGACGACGTGACAACGTTCGCAAAGCGTGCCGAACGCGCCGTCGTGCTGGTCATCGCCGCGGTGGCACGCGAAACAGGACTTCGAGATCGCCCCGATGTCCTTGCCCGTGGGCGCAGCCGTCGCATGGCATGCGTCGCAAGCGACGCGCCGATGTGCGCCTTCGAGCTTGTAATCGGTGCGTCGGTCGTGATCGAAGTCCCACAACTTCCAGTCGCGTGTGCTGTGGCACTTCTCGCAGCGCCCGCCGAATCTGAGCTTGTGCCCGTCGTCTTTCCGATGGCAGGCGAAACACGCGTGCTGCGCGTCTTTGAAGCGGTTCGTCTCATGGCATTTCTTGCAGTCGACGGTGACGTGGCGACCTGTCAGCGGAAACTCGGTACGCGCGTGATCGAAGGACGTGGTCTTCCAGTCACGGTCGTTGTGGCATTGGTCGCAACGCGTGCCCTGCTGGCCCTGGTGCTTGTCGTCCTTCTTGTGGCACGCATGGCACTCGAGCGCCGTATTGCGGAAACCTTTCAGGTCGCGGTGGCACGAGTCGCATTTCACCGTCGTGGCCGCGTGCCCGCCATGCAGCCGGAACCTGGTCCGCTCGTGGTCGAACTTGCTCGCCTTCCAGTCGCGCTCGGTGTGGCAATCGGCGCACCGGTCGCCGAGCGTCGCCTCGTGCTTGTCGTCCTTCTTGTGGCAGCCGATGCAGGTCGATGGCGCCTCGTTGAACACGGTGCTCTTGTGGCAATCCCTGCACTCGGCCTTCGCGTGCCTGCCGAGCAGCGGGAAACGCGTCTTTTCGTGATCGAAGCTGGCGGGCTCCTTCCAGTCGCGTTCGTTGTGGCACCTGCCGCACTCGGTGCCGAGCGTTCCCTTGTGCTTGTCATCCTTGCGGTGGCAATCGACGCAGGCGGTCGTGAGCTTGTCCTTGTAGAGGCTGCCCTTGTGACAGCTTTCACATTTCGCGACGCGATGTTTCCCGCGCAACACGTACTTCGTGTCGCGGTCATGGTTGAACGTGGGGGTCTTCCAGTCCCGCGTGCCGTGACAGCTCTCGCACTTCTCGGCGAACTGGCCCTTGTGCTTGTCGTCGGCCTTGTGACAGCCGATGCAGGTGCGCGGCATCTCGCGGTAGCGGTTGTCCTTGTGGCAGTCGGCGCACTTGACGTCGGCATGCTTGCCGGTGAGTTCGAAGCGCGTCTTGTTGTGATCGAACTTCGCGACTTCCTTCCACTTGGTCTCTGTGTGGCAATCGGCGCACTTCGTCCCGAGCGCGCCCTTGTGCACGTCGTCCTTGGCGTGGCAGGCGTTGCACTCGGGCGGCGCATCGCGCCAGCGCTTGCCCGGGGCGTGGCACTTCGCGCAGTCGATCTTCACGTGCGCGCCCCGTAGTGGATAGTCGGTGTGGTTGTGGTCGAACGCCGCCTTGTCGAATTCGGCGATGCGTGCGTCGCGCCCGCGATGCTCGGTGTGGCAAGTACGACACGCCTGGGGTTTCATGCGGCCGTGGAAGCCTTGCCGTGCGCCGACGTCCCGCCCGACGTCCTTGTGGCACTCCATGCAGAGCTTGTCCTGGCCCGCCCTCTGCAACGGGACGTGGCAGCTGCGGCAGTCGTTCTCGTACTTCGCGTGGGCCTCGATCACCTTGCCGGGCGAAAGCACGGACTCCAGCGTCTGTGCATGCGCGGCGGTCATCATCCCGGCCGCTACGCAGATCGGAGACGCCCACCGGCGTAGCCAGGGCCAGTTCACGTTGGACTTCCGCGGTCCGCCCCGCCGACATCGTCAGTACACGTGCACCGCGATCACGTGAGCGATCGCGCTGACGACGAGCACGTAGACGAATGGAATGTGCAGCACATGCCAGAGCGCGAACAGGCGGTCATATGCCTGGAACTGCGCGACCCGCACGACCGAGGACAGGTAGCCGTCGAGCAGCGCATGCGCCCGCTTCTTGCGCCGCTCGAGGTCCTTGCGCCGCCAGCCGAGGTGGCGCGCGATGCGCGCGAGCGCGGTGTTGACATCGCGCCGACAGCGGAAATAGACAATCCGCCTGCGAACCGGCAAGACGAACACGCGCCGCAGGTGCGAACCCAGGCTGGCGCCACCCTTCAGGGTCTCTGCTTCGAAGGCAAGCAGGCGCAATTCGACGTCGGGCACGAAGTGAAAGCGCGACTTGACCGCGTCCTGCTCGAACCCGGCTTCCAGTTGCAATTCGCGCAGCGAGCTTCGTTCGCCGAGAAAGCCACGATGGATCTGGCGATACAGGAAGCGACCGACGATGCCACTCAACGCGACGATGATCATGCAGGTCAACGCGATCGCGGCATTCATCGACCCCACCTTGAAGGTGGAGTGCAGCAGGATCAGCATGGGGCCTGCGATGCCGAAAACCATGTGCACCACGAACCAGTACTTGAGCGGCCCGAGGCGTTGCATGAAGCGCAGATGCTTGCGCATCGGATAGGCGAACAACAGCAACATCATCGTGCCGCCGGCGACGCCGAGCCAATAACCGAAGTCGTCCCTGGAAGTGAAATATCCGAGTTCGCTCACCTGCCAGGCGACGAGCACCAGCAGCGCGAGCAGCGCATAGAGACTGACTTCGCCGAACCGAAAGCGGCTCCGGATCGAAGGCGCGCGGGTCGATGCAGCCGCGTTCGCGACCTCGGCCATGGTCGCGGCCGCATTCCTTGCGTCGTTCATTGCCACCAAATCAGGAAATGGAAACTCGATCTTCATGGCGGTGCGGCCACACGCTCTGCCGAAACTAGCCGCTGCTCCATCGTGTGGCTATCGGAAGAATGGTCTAGGCAGAGAGGATGGGTTTCCCCTCCAACGCGAGGTATGACAGCGTGTACTTAAGTGCGGCTTAAGCATGCTTGCGGTATTGCTTAGAGTCACGCGCCTGAAGCACATCGTCATTCAGAAATGCAGTGGTCGTATCTCCTCATCTACGTCGCGCTCGCGGCCGCGGTTGTCGTCGTGCATCTCGCGCGACGCGGTATGAAGGAGCGCGCGCACGCGGCCTCGCTCAAAGAGGCGACCGAGGCCGGCATGATGGAGCCGCCCTCGCTGCATCCGATCATCAATCCCGAACGCTGCATGGGCTCGGCAGCGTGTGTGCAGGCGTGCCCCGAAGAAGCCCTCGGCATCATTCAGGGCAAGGCGGTACTCGTGAACCCGGCCTCGTGCATCGGACATGGCGCCTGTCAGGTGGTTTGCCCGGTCAACGCGATCAGGCTCGTCTTCGGCACCGAGAAGCGCGGCATCGACATCCCCAACGTGCGGCCGAACTTCGAGACCAACATCGCAGGCATCTTCATTGCAGGCGAACTCGGCGGCATGGGCCTGATCCGCAAGGCCGCGGAGCAGGGGCGCCAGGCGCTCGAGACGATTCGCAGTCGCAAGGGCGGTAAGCCGGATCTCGATGTCGTGATCGTCGGCGCAGGTCCTGCAGGTATTTCAGCGGGGCTCGGCGCGATCCAGCACAAGCTGCGTTACAAGATTGTCGAGCAGGAGGACTCGCTCGGTGGTGCGATCTATCACTATCCGCGCAACAAGGTCGCGATGACCGCGCCTGTGAAGCTGCCGGTGATCGGCAGCGTGAAGATGGGCGAGATCAGCAAGGAGAAGCTGCTCGAGTTCTGGCACGCAGTCGTGACGAAAACAGGCCTCATGATCGCCTTCAACGAGAAAATGGAGACCATCGAGCGCAAGGAAGATGGCTTCCTCGTCAAGACCAGCAAGGCGTCTTATCAGACTCGCTCAGTCCTGCTGGCGATCGGCCGGCGCGGCTCACCGCGCAAGCTCGGTGTGCCCGGCGAAGAGCAGTCCAAGGTCGTCTATCGTCTGATCGATCCCGAGCAATACCGCGGAATGGCCGTACTCGTCGTCGGCGGCGGCGACAGCGCGCTCGAGGCGGCGATCGCGATTGCGGAGCAACCCGACACCAACGTCGTGCTGTCGTATCGCAGCGCTGCGTTTCAGCGCGTGAAGGAGCGGAACCGCGAGCGCCTCGCGCAACAGGAACAGGCGGGCCGCCTGCGCGTGATCTTCAATTCGAAGGTGAAGAAGATCGAGGCGAACACCGTTTCGCTCGAATTCGACAACGCGACCTGCGAGATGCCGAACGACGGGGTGATCGTCTGTGCGGGTGGCGAACTGCCGATACCGCTGCTGCAAAAGATCGGCATCACGTTCGAGACCAAGCACGGCACCGACTGATCACACTGCGGCGCGCCGGCGTCAGTGCAGCTTGTACTCGATCAGTTCGAACTGTGCCGCTTCCTGCTGCGTGCCGGCCACCTTCGTCGACACGGAGTACTTGACGATGCGCTTGACCTCGGGCGCGTACCAGATGACGTGTTCGACGTTGATCGGCCCGTGTCCGGGACTGCGCCCGCGCGCGTGGCCGCTCAGCACCAGCTTGATCGCGCGGAAACGCCCCGCCTGCACGGTCACGTTCTCTTCTTCGACGACGCTCGACTTCAATGGAACATCGACCTGCTCGATGCGACGCTTCTGATCTGCGATGCGCTGTCCCGGGCGCAGCAGGCCGGTCGCCAGCAAGTATGGCGAGAACTCCGGCGGCGTGAGATCGAGTCCGGGCAGCGGGCGGAACCCCGGCTTGAGCGGTACGAACGTCGATCGCACTTTCGGATCCAGTGTGCTGGTCCAGGTTTCGGCGATGCCGCTGTCGGTGACATCGTCGACCGTCGCCGTGACGAAGAGATCGCCGAGCATGTAGCGATCCTGCACTCGATAGCGCCACGTATCGCCGTTGCGCGGCAGCGGGCTCACGGTCGGCGCCGTCGATGCAGGGTCGACGGCAGCGGGACCGAGTGCCGCGATCCGCGTCTGCGCCAACGCGACGAACCGGCCGCGGGGATACTGGCGCAAATAGGCGCGGAACTCGTCGGCGCGGTTCGATGCCTCGATGCTGTTCCAGAACGCCACTTCTCCTGCCGCTTCGTCCTCGGCGCTCGACTTGCTCGCTTGCGCAACGCCGGGAACGAACGCGAACTCCCCCAGCAGCGACGAGTTTTCCCACGGTACCTGTGCGCCGTTCGTGCCGCGCACCACCGCCTCGCGCACGCGCTTGAAGAGCGTCTCCACCGGCAGACCGGGCGTCAGCAGATTTTTCGCGAGCTGCGCCGTGTACAGGCTGTTCTGGCTGTTGCTGTCGGGACCATCCTCGGACACCTTGCCCGGCGCGGTCGCGTACGCGAGGAACGTGCCGACCGGCGCGTCCATCTGAGCAAGGCCGCGCGCGGGCCGTGTCTTGCCGGCGTAGGGATTGTTGCGACACGCATCGAGGATGACGATGTTGATGCGGCTGCGCGCCGAAGACATGCGCGAGAGAATGAAGCCCACGTCGACACTGGTCATCTCGATCTCGTCCTCGTTGCGTATCTCGGCGTCGACCGGGACGAGGAAGTTGTGATCGCGCAGTTGCAGCGCGTGGCCGGCGTAGTAGAAGACCGCGATGGTGCGATCGGTCAGGCGATCACCGAAGTCGCGCAGCGCCTTGGTGAGACCGTTGCGATCGAGGTTCTCGTAACGAAACACCTTGAAGCCGGCCTTCTCGAGCAAACCGGCGATGAGGCGCGCATCGTTCACCGGGTTATCCAGTGGCGATACGCGATACGCGGCATTGCCGATCACGACCGCGACCCGCTCTTCCGTCACCTCGGTGAGCGCAACGCCGCGGGTAGCCTGTGCGGCCGCGGTCGGTGCGAACAGCAGCGCGCCGATCAGAGCGAGCAGGGCCAACCATCCGACGCGGCATGCGGCGGGCGCGGATCCTTCACGCGGCTTCATGGAGCGAATCGTACTCACAGGCGCTGCGGACACTGGAACTGCTCCAGCGCCGCAAGCCGGGCGGGGTTCGACGGGGTTGGACTCTTCACCTCGAAGCGCGCACGGCGCCCGAGGACGTTGAACGTGACGAGGACGCGATCGGGTGTCGCGCCAGGCTCCGAGCGCAGACGCGCGAACAGTCGCAACAACGCCCACTGTCCTTCAAGCGGCTCGACTTCGCCGCCGCTGCCGGGCGTGCTCGTGAACAGGCGTACCTGCACGTAGCCCGAGTTCCCGCTCGCATTCGGCCCGGGCCAACGCACGCTCTGCGGCTGCTTCGCGTCACGCGTGAACCGCAGCACCTGCCCGTCGACATCCAGCACCAGCGCTCCCACGCCCGCATCCATGTCGAGCAGCCGGAATTCGAGCCGCGTGCCGAGCGTGCGGCCGCCGTCCGTGAACAGCGCCTCGCGAATCGCCTGTGCGCGCTGGAACGCCTGCAGCGATTCGGCCGGTTCGCTGCTGCCATCCGGCTTGTAGAGAGTCCACGTCGCGGCCGAAGTGTCGACGTACGGCGCGAGCTGGCGCTGGAAGAACCCGTCCATCAGGCCGCCGGTTGCAAAGACTCGCGCGAAGTCCTGGCGCGAGATTTCTTCGGTCGCCGTCGGCGCCAGCGGAAAGCGTGCGCCGAGCGAGCGAGTGCACGAGACCGTGATTTCGCTCGCCAGCTGGCGCGAGATTTCTTCGCGCCGCGTTTCGAACACCTGGCCGGCGCTCGTTGTCGCAAGCTGCGCCAGCATGCCGCGCAGCGGCTCCGGCGTACGCGGCGCGAACAGCACGAGCTCGCGTGTGACGTCGCTGCCAGGCGGCGCGGTATGGCGTTTGACGGCATCCTCGACGGCGGCAAGATGTGTCGCGAGCTTCGCCAGCAGCGACACCGCCTCCTGCATCACCGATGGTTGCCCGGTCACGAGATGTGCAAGGCCGTCGAAGCGCTCGGATGCGCTGGCACTGGCATCGACCGAGCGAGTGGCTGTACCGGTCGTTGCCCCCGTGCGCGCGAGCACGCCGACCTCGCGCTCGACACCTGTGAACAACGCCACCAGCGGCGAATCCGGACGGCCCAGCTCCTGCGCCACCTGCGTCGTCCGCGCAAGGTTCTCCAGCTTCACGAGGCGCACGTCGCGCAAATACTCGTCCCACGAGCGCGCGTAGTCGCTGAGATAGAGGCGCTCGATGTCGGCCTGCAACGACGCGGGCACCTTTTCCGACGCAGCTGTTTTCTCGCTCCCCAGCACCCAGCCGCTTTCCTCGCTGAACTGGCGCAGGACGTCCTGGCTGCGCCCGCGCAACGATTGCTCGAGGAACGAGCGCGTGTAGAGCCCCGCGATGCCTTGCGCCAGCGACTGTCCGCTCGTCCGCGTGAAGACCTGTGCGGCATTGGCGCCGGCGGCGGAAGCGATCGAAAAGCCTGGAACGCTCGGTCCGAGGTCGAGGCTCTTCAACCGGTCGTAGACGCGCTGCTGCAGTGGAACGCTCGCCACGAGCGCGCGTGACTTCTCGATCAATTCACGATCTGCACGTGCCGGCGCGCCAACCTCACCGCCGGCGAGCAACTGATCCAGATGGCGCCGCAAGGCCTCGCGCTCGACCGGACCCACCGACTGCGGCAGCGTCGCGTCCCAATCGGCGAAGAGATAGCCGCGCAAGGACGCGGCATCGAAGTTGCGACCGCCATAGAGCATCAGGTAGGCCTTGAGCGCCTCGTAGATGAGGCCGACGTTGTCGGGCCGTCCCGCGCGCAACCGTTCTTCGAGGCGTGCGGCGATGCGTTGCTGGAATCCCTCCTTCAGCACGTGCTGGTACGCATCCGCTGCGGCGACGGTGAGCATTTCGCTTTGATCGAGGCCCATCCCGAACGAGACGCGGCGCGGCTTGGCGCCGCCCTTTTGCGGCTGCCCGCCGGGCTCGCCGATGCTCTCCAGCGAGTCGAGCGCTGGCACGAGCGCGGCTAGATCGGTTGCAGGCGCTGCGCGTGCCTTCGCGACGTCGCCTTTGAGCGCCACGAGGTTCGCGTCGAGCGCGACCACGACTGCGCGATTCGCCACATAGGACCGCCAGGCGAGGCCCACCGCCGCGATGACGACTGCGCACGTAGCGGCGATCGCGCCCCAGTGCAGCAGTGCGCGGCTCTTCCTCAGGCGCAGATTGGTGCCTGCAAGACCGGCTTCGGCGAACACCACCTCGCGCAGCAGGCGCGTCACGAAGAACGTCTTGCCGCTCGGCCGCGCCGGCGCAACGATGCGGCTCTTCAGGCCCAGCGCGCGTCCGAGCTCGCCCAGCGCGCGATCTACAGGCGTGCCTTCCTGGGTTGCGCTGGTGAAGTAGACACCGCGCACCAGCGGCCGCGCTTCGCCGCGCGTTTGCGCGAACGTGCCCTGCAGGAAACCCACCAGCGTTTCGCGCAATACTCGCCATTGCTGCGGGAACGCGTAGATGGCGGCACGCCGTTCGCGATCGTGTTCGCTCTGCAGTCGATCGAGGAGGCACTCGTCGAGGCGCTTTTCGAGCGCTGCGAGTTCGGCGCCGAGGCGCGCCAGCGGATCGACCTCGGCCGCGGCAGGCGCGTAGGGAAACGTCACGCCCCATACCTGCGCGCGTTCATCCTTGTCGAAATCGGCGAAGAACTCCATGAATCCCGCCAGCAGGTCGACCTTGGTCACCATGACGTAGATCGGAATGCCCGCTCCGAGACGCGTGTGCAGTTCGTCGACGCGCTCGCGCAACTTGCGCGCATGCGCCTTGCGCTCATCCGCGTTGGGAGCGAGCAGATCGGTGACGCTCAGTGTCAGCAGGACCCCATTGATCGGCCGGCGCGGCCGATAGCGAACGAGCAGATCGAGAAAGCCGAACCACGTCGCGCGGTCCGCATCGCGATCGCTGTCCTGCGTCGTGAAGCGGCCAGCGGTATCGATCAGCACCGCATCGCTCGCAAACCACCAGTCGCAGTTGCGCGTGCCGCCGACACCGCGCACAGGCGCCTTGCCGAGCTTTGCGGCGAGTGGAAACTCGAGCCCCGAGTTGACGAGTGCGGTGGTCTTGCCGGCGCCCGGCGCTCCGATGATGACGTACCACGGGAGCTGGTACATGAACGGGCGGCCGGACAAAGCGCCGAGCAACGCACGCTTGCCGCCAAGGTGGGTGCGCTTGAGCAGCGTGATCGCTTCTTCGAAGCGCTGCCCGATCTGCGCGAGGTCGTGCGCACCCGGTGCTGCACGCGGGCGCGCGCCGCCGACCAGCCCTTCCATCAACTTGCGGTTGCGACGCGCAGAGCGCGCCGCACGCATCAACGCATAAGCGAGCGCGCCCGCGACGAGCACCGCGATGGCCATCCAGCGCGGGGGCTCGCTCGTCAACGGATGCGTATCGCCGAACGACAGCAGCGGACCGACGAACCAGATCAGTATCGCGGCGGCCGCGACGCCGATGGCGACGAACAGCGGGCGGTTGAGGAAAGCGAGCAGGATGCGTTTCATTGCTGCGCATCCGGTCGCGGCAGTTGCAGAAGGATCTCGACGCGCCTGTTGCGCGCGCGCTCGGCAGCCGTCGTGTTGGGTGCGCGCGGGTCGGCGTCTGCAAGGCCTTCGGAGCGGACGCGTTCGGCACGCAGGCCGCGTTGTGTCAGCGCCGCGGCGACCGCACGTGCGCGCTCGCGTGTGAGGTGCCAGCTCGACGGAAACTGCAGCGAACTCACGGGCACGTTGTCGGTATGCCCGCTCACCACCACCTGGCCCGGCTGCGAGGCGAGCGCCTGCGCGATCCGCCCGAGCAAAGCGTCGTTGCGCGGCTCGATCTGCGCAGTGCCAGCCACGAACAGCGTGTCGGCCGACAGGACGACAACGGAGCGGAGCGCTTCATCGCGGACCTCGATTGCATTCGCTGAGACGTCCGCGGCGAGTGGCGTGCCCAAGCGCGCCGTTGCCGCGGTTGCGGCTGGGGTTCCCGACTCGGCGCGCAGAGCCGACGGCACTGCCGCGATCTGGCGAAACGCCGGCCGCGACAGGTTGTTCAAGCGCGCGTTCAAGAACAGGAACGTCGCAAGCACGATCGCGCCGCCCACCGCAACCACGACCCAGATCGGCAGCACCGAAAGCGTGCGGCTGCGCTGCATCGGCACTCCGGTCCAGCGCAGCGAAAGGGTACGGGCTGTTTGCCTGCTTCCCGGGGGGCTCAAAACCTCGAGCAGCCGGGCGGAGATCGCATCGAGCTGCGCGCGCCCGTTCGGCTTGCCGCGATAGCGCCCTTCGAATCCCAACGCGATGCAGACGTAGAACAGTTCGAGCACGTCGAGATTTGCGGCGACGTCCTGGCCGAGCCGCTCGAGCAGCTTGAACGACTTTTCGCCGCCGTCACGCTCGGAGTGGAATTCCTGCAGCAGGTTGTGCTCTGCCCATACGCCGCTGCCGCCCCATGGGGTCGCCGCCGCCACTTCGTCGATGAACGTGCAGAGCACGTAGCGCGCGGCCACGACCTTCGTCGGCGGCACGCCGCTGCCCTGCGCGGCAAGTTCGAATTCAGTCACGCGCGTCAGCAACTGGCCGTGCAGGCGCGCTGGATCCGGATGCGAAGTGGTTGCGCGCAGTTGCGGGATCAGCGCAAGCAGGACGTTCGCCGCGCCGAGCAACGGATTGATTCCAACGACACGCCGCTGCAGTTCGACGCTCGCGCCCTGGCGCGCCACCAGTGTCGCTTCGGGATCCGCGCCCGCTGCTGGCTTCTCGGCGCCTTTGCCGGAACCCGGTCGCAGCGCGTCGCGGACCAGAGCGCGGTAATCCTGACTCATCGAAACAACACGGGGTTCGCGCTCGTTCGTTGCACCTTTGCTGCGGACCTGCCACGCTGACCCGATCCAGGCGCCGCCCCCACGGCCGGGATCTTCGGGCCGAGGATGCTACAAGCGGCCGGACATCCCCGCCTCGCGCAGGAAACGTTCGCGCTGCGCTTCGGTGTCGAGACTTTGGGCTATGCGGGCGAAGAAATCGCGCCGGCTGACATTCGGGCCGGCGGCTCGTTTTGCAACTACCTTGGCAATCGGCCCGATGAAGGTGGTAAGGATGCGCGTCGCCCGCTCGAGGTCCTGCTCGGACATCGCCGGGCCGGTCATGATCGTCTCGCCCACCGAGCTGTCGGTGCCCTCGGCCGGGACGAGCGCAGGGACCGCCTGCAGTCCCCTCCCGGTCACAGCGCGCGCAAACGCATCGCGATCCTTGGACGCGTCGATCGACGGGGCAAGTGCAGCGACCAAAGCCGGCACGGTCTTGTGCTGGCGCGCCGCGCGCCGTACCAGCACCTTGGAAACCGGGCCCACATAGCGAGCCAGCTCCACCTCGATGCTTGCCAGCACCGGCAGTTCCCATCCCGGTGGCGGCGTGGTGCCGCCGGTCGAGATCGACGGAGTCTTTTGCGTCTGGGGGGCGCTGCTGCCTTCAACGGTCGCTGGCCGAACGGGGTGGCGGATGATGGTCGACTCGGAGATCGACTCGCTCACCGGCCGTGCGTATTCGGCAAGGATCGCCGCGCGAAAATCGCCCGCGGAGGGGAAGCGATTGTCGGGAGCCTTGGCGATCGAGCGCGCCACGATGGGGTCGTACTTCGGCCAGCGGCGCGCGGTGTCCGATTCCGAAGGCGGCGCCGGATCGTGATAGCACACGTCGTGCATGATCGCCTCGGGCCTGCCGCGGAACGGCGCCTGGCCCGCGAGCAGCACGTAGAACAGCACTCCGGCGGAAAAGATGTCGATCCGGTGATCGGTCGGCTGCCCGAGGTAGTGCTCGGGCGCGATGTACCCCGGCGTGCCCATGATGACGTTGGCAAGCGTGCGATCGCTCGACTCGATGCGCGCGATGCCGAAGTCGGCCAGCTTGATGCGGCCGTTGCCCATGATGATGATGTTGGCCGGCTTGACGTCGCGATGCCACACCGTGCGCTTGTGCGCGAAGTCGAGCGCGTCGAGCAGCTGCGACATGATGCTCACGATGTCGCGCTCTTCGAAGCGGGCACCGCGCGCCAGATACTCGCGCAGGCTGTTGCCTTCGACGTATTCCATCGCGATGAACGCGTGGTTCGCGTCCTCGCCGTACTCGTAGATCGCTACGATGCCCGGGTGGTTGAGCGCGCCCGCTGCCTGCGCTTCCTTGCGGAAACGGCCGGCCAGCGATTCGGCGCGCTCGTCTTCCTCGATCAATTCGCGCCGGATGGTCTTGATCGCGACCGGGCGCTTGATGACGGGGTCGTACCCGCGATAAACAATCCCCATCGCCCCTTTGCCGAGAATTCCGGTGATCGGGTATTTGCCGAGGCGCTGCGGACTGTTCATCGTGGTTGGTAGTCGGGGTGGCCCTGTTCAATCGGGCCCACCCTCAAGTTTCCAGCATCTTCATGGCCTGCACCATGCTAGTCCGCATGCGGCCAATGGACTTTGCCAGGACACCGATCTCGTCGTTGGCGGTTCGCTTGAATTCGGGAATCTCGAGCTCGCCCAGGCTGACCCGGTCGGCAAACTGTGACAGTTTCGATACGGGCCTGATCACTATCATCCAGAGCATCAGGTTCAGCATGATGCCGATGACGATGAAGACCGCGGTGATCGAGGTCATGAAGACCTTGAACGCCTGTTCGGCGCGCTCGAGCGGCACGCGCGTCGGCACCGAAATGATCTGGGCTCCGACCACCTCGTTCAGGTTCCAGCCGAAACCGTTGGCCGTGCCGTAGCGTTCGATCATCGTCTTCGGCGCAGCGTCGACCGTGCTGTGGCAGACGAGGCAGTTCGGATCGCTGATGCGCAGCGGACGCGCCACGTAGAACGAACGGCCGGTCGGTGTCTCGCGGTCGCCGACAATCTCGGTGCTGCTGCTGCCGCTGCGGAACTGCGAAATGATATCGGTCTCCCACTCGACCGCGCGGTCGCGCGGATTGGTCGGATTCAGCGTCGCTTCCTTGTAGCCGTATTCGGTGTGTTTCTTGTTCAGGTCAGTGAACACTTCGGTGGCCGAGTAGGCGGGCACCGACTGCGGCAGGAACGAGTACTTCATCTGCGTCTGCAACAGTGGCGCGATCTGCTTCGACGTATAGCCGCGCGCGGCGATGGCAGTGTCCATGAGCAACCGCGCATTTTCCGCGATTTCGGCGCGCGCATTGCGCTCGAGCAGCCGCCAGGAGACGCTTCCGGTCGCCACCAGTCCGGCGGCAAAGATCAACAAGAAGACCAGGTTGAACTTGAGGAGCAGCTTCATACGAATCTCTTATTTCGAGGGTGGCGGGTTCATGGAGGCGGGCGTTACGGTCTGCTGCGGCTGAGGCGCCGATGGAGTGGAGGGCGGCTCCTTCGGCAGGTATTTCTCGGGGAAGAGCACCGGATCCCATTCGGGGTGCGAGTTCATTTCGGCGACGATCCCCGCCTTGAAGGCGGAATCCTTGAACGCCTTTGCCTTCCACCGCTGCACGAACGGGCGGCGGATCGACGGTTCGGCCTTCAGCCACAACTCGACATCGGCGTAACCGAAGTCCGGCGCGTCTTTTGGCTTGATGTCCTGATCGCGATAACGGTCCATGCGCGACGGCAGTGTGTCGCGGAAGTATTTCGGCATCTTGGCGAGGAAGTCGGGGCTTGCCTCCTGCACGACGCTGCCATGCGCGGCGCCCTTGCGCCGATAGGTATCGCCGGACTTGAGAACGACCGGCGTGTTCGGTCCCGTCTTCTGCCGCTCCGCGAGGCGCACTTCGCCCCGTTCGACGAACAACTGCACCTCGATAGGCGTGGCCAGTATCACCACGGTGCCGGGGCTGGGAGGCACCTCGAACAGCGGCGCGCGCAGATCGTATGCGTCGGCTTTCGGATCGCGTTTCGCGCCAGAGAACTTGGCCCATCCGTTCATGAGATAGAGCCAGCGTTCGGGCTTGGGTTTGCCTGCTCCGCCGTTGATCATCACGCGACTGATGCCGCCGAGTTGCAGCGCCGACTGGTCACCGAGTTCGATCTGGATGAATGTGTTCTCGCCTGTCTCGACGATGTCGCCGAGGGCGAGACGTACGCCTTCTGCGGCAACGTAGCGCGACATCCCGCGAAAGATCTGCGCTTCACCCTCGAGGATCGTGATCGTGCCGGGAATGTCGGCTGCCGACGCGCTCCAGGAAGCCGCGGCAAGCATCGCGGCCAGCACCATCGAACGAAAAACGGCCACGCAACCTCCTCGCCATGGGCGCGCGCACGCTCCGTCTGGCGCGATGCCCCCGCCTGTTGATGAATCTTGGCTGCCGCATTTGCGGGTGTCAATGCAACTATCGGACAGACTGGCGACCGGTCTCTCCGGCGGGACAGCCGCGCGGGTCGTGTCTGCCGTCGCGAGCAGCGGGCACGCGGTGGTATAAGCGGCGCATGCTTGATTACCCGCGGTCCGCATGATCTGGATCCGGATCGTGTCGAAGGACGGCACGCCTGCGAGCGCGCTCGCGCTCGGAGTCCCTCTGGCAGCGCGCTTCGGCGAATCGGTCGGCGACCTCGGGCGCGGGGTCGGCTGCACGCTGGTGCTTCCTGACCCGGACCGCGCCATCTCCCGCAAGCAGGCGCTGGTCACCAACCAGGGCGGGCGGCATTTCATCCGGCCGATCGGCACCAACCTGGACATCCACCTCAACGGCCGGCAACTGCCCGCCGACGTCGAGTCGCCTCTGGAGATCGGTGCCGAGATCCGCATCGGTCCGTATCTGATGCGCGTAGAGCGCACCCTCAACGAGTCGCTGCCCAAGGGCGCGCCGCAAGCGCCGACCGCGCCAGCGCCGCCGCGCAGCGGCGACGATCCGCTCGCGATCTTCGGTGGCGCAGATCGCCCAGCGCGTGGCGGCGTGTTCGACGATCTCCTCAAGAGCTCGGTTCTCCAGCCGCGCGCGGTTGGCGCGCCGCAACAGCTGGTGCCGCCGCCGCGGACTCCATCCGCAGCGCCCGAGAAGCCGAGTGCGCCCGCCGGCGCGCCGCCGTCGAAGGCGGCGGCAGTGGCCAAGGCCGACGCAGCCACCGTGCGGGCGGCTCCGCCGCCTGCCCCGCCGACCCCGGAGAAGGCGCGCAGGGAGGGTGCGCCCGAGCGCGCAGCGGGCAGTGACGACATGGTCAAGGCGTTGTACAGCGGGCTTGGCATGGCCGTGCCTCCACCTACGGAGCGTTCTGCGCAGCGGATGCAGCTGATCGGCGAACTGTTGCGCGAATCGCTCGCCGGAACGCTCGGGTTGCTTGCCGCGCGGACGATCGCCAAGCGCGAGCTCGGCGCGGGAGCGACCATGCTGCAGACGCGCGGCAACAACCCGCTCAAGTTCTCGCCCAACGTCGATGCGGCGCTGACCCACCTGCTAGGGCCGCCGCTGCGCGGATTCATCGGCCCGCGCGATGCGGTCCATGACGCCTATGGCGACCTGCGCGCGCATCAGGTTGCGGTGCTTGCGGGGATGCGCGCGGCCCTGGAGGCGGTGCTGGAACGCTTCGATCCGGTCGCACTCGAGGCACGCCTTGCGCCGAAGGGTATGTGGGATCACCTGCTTCCGGTGAATCGCCGCGCGAAACTGTGGGAACAGTTCGGCGACCAGTACGCCGAGATCCTGCGCGAAGTCGAAGACGACTTCGACTCGCTCTTCGGCAAGGCCTTCCTGCAGGCCTACGAAGCACAGCTCGCCGAGCTGGCACGCGCTCCAGCGGTCGACGACGACAGCCAGCTGTGAGACTGCGTCGCTCAGGCGTGCGGCGGAGCCGAACGCCGCGTCAGCGCTTGAACGCGACGACCTTCTGGCTCTGCACCCCCAAGCCGTCGATTCCCAGGCGCATCACGTCGCCGCGCTTCAGAAAGATCGGTTCCGGCTTGATGCCCTGGCCGACACCGGGCGGCGTACCGGTCGTGATCACGTCGCCAGGAAGCAGCGTCATGAACTCGCTCACGTAGCTCACGATGGTCGCCACGTTGAAGATCATTGTTTTCGTATTGCCGGTCTGCATGCGCTTGCCGTTCAGATCGAGCCAGAGCCCGAGCTTTTGCACATTGGGTATCTCGTCGCGCGTGACGAGCCACGGTCCGATCGGGCCGAACGTATCGCAGCCCTTGCCCTTGTCCCATTGGGGACCGCGCTCGAGCTGGAACTCGCGCTCGCTGACATCGTTGACCACGCAATAGCCGGCGACGTGCTCGAGCGCCTGGCGCTTGCTCACGTAGCGGGCGCGAGTGCCGATCACGACGCCGAGTTCCACTTCCCAGTCACCCTTCTTCGATCCACGCGGCAGCATGACGGGATCATCCGGACCCTGGATGCATGTCACGGCCTTCATGAAGATCACCGGCTCCTTCGGGATCGCCATGCCGGACTCGGCCGCGTGGTCGCTGTAGTTCAGGCCGATCGCGACGAATTTGCCGACGCCGGATAGCGGCGGGCCCAAGCGGGGAGAACCCTTCACCGCAGGCAGGCGCTTGACATCGACCTTGCGCAGGCGCGCAAGCGAGGCATCGCCAAGCTGCGCGGGACCGATATCGGGAACGACCTTGCTCAAGTCGCGCAACACACCGTCTGCGTCGATCAGACCGGGTTTTTCCTTGCCTGCATCACCGAATCGCACCAGTTTCATCGCGGGCCTTCGTGGGAGAAACAATCAGATGGCAATCCCGCCGTCGACGATGAACGTCTGCCCCGTGGCAAACGCAGCCTCGTCGCTGGCGAGGTAGACGATCAGCGGCGCAATCTCCTCCGCCTTGGCCAGGCGCCCCATCGGCTGGCGCGCGATGAAGCTCTTGCGCGCGGCGACCGGATCGGCACTGGCATTGATGCGGTCGGCGAGCGAAGGCGTATCGACAGTGCCGGGACAGATGGCGTTGCAACGAATGCCCTGTGCGACATGATCGATCGCGACCGCCTTGGTCAGGCCGATCACCGCCGCCTTGCTTGCGCCATAGACGAACCGGTTGGGAATTCCCTTCACGCTCGAGGCGACCGATGCCATGTTGATGATCGAACCGCCACCGCCCGCGATCATCTTCGGCAGTGCGGCGCGGATGGCCCAGAACTGCGAGCGCACGTTCAGGTTGAAACTGAAATCCCAGTCGCGATCCTCGGTCTGCAGGATCGTGCCGTTGAAGACGAACCCGGCGCAGTTGAACAGCACCGACAGCGACGACATTCCGCCGATCGTGCGCTCGATCGCGGCGCGGTCGAGGACGTCGAGCACTTCGGTGCACACGTTGGCGACGCCGCCGAAGGTCGACAGCAACTCCGGTTTCACATCGGTGGCGAGGACCTGTGCGCCCTCGGCGGCCATCGCAAGTGCCGCGGCGCGACCGATTCCCTGTCCCGCAGCGGTCACCAATGCGCTCTTGCCTTTCAATCTCATCGTCTACTTCCTGTCGGTGACCGTCGTCGCGACCTTCTGTCGTCGCGACCTTCTGGCGCTGGCCGATCGCGTCCCAGTTCCATTCGATGCCGAGCCCGACCGTGGTCGGCGCGTGCGCGAATCCGTCTTCGATGCGCACGCGACTGTGCGTGACGTGGTCGAGCTGTGAAATGAACTCGACCCAGCGCGCGTTCCGCACGCCCGCGCACAGGCTCACGTGCAATTCCATCAGGAAATGCGGGCAGTTGGGAATATTGAACGTCTCGGCAAGGTGCGCCACCTTGAGCCAGGGCGTGATCCCGCCGATGCGGGCGACGTCTGCCTGCACGATCGAGCACGCGCCACGCGCGCGGTACTCGCGAGCCGATGGCAGAGAACGCAAGACTGGTGATCGCGCCGACCGCTGTTGCAGACACCGACGACCCGCCGGTGCCGATCGTGTACGTGTAAGCGGTGCCCGCGCGGCCCTCGTCGTCGATGATCGTAACGAGCAGAGTCTCCTGCCGCACGAATGACTGGATTGCGTCGGTACGCACCACCTTCGGTTCGAGATCGACCTGGCGCCGTTCGACGCGCTTGATCCGGCGCATGGTCGTGTCCCCCACGAGCAACTCGGACCGAAAGTGCCTGGATTGTTCGGGCTTGTTGTTTGGCGACGGCGAAGTTAGCATGAAATTGGTCTGACCATTTGGCCACTTGCGCGCGCACTTGCCGTCATGCCGCTGCGAAGCATCGAGTCCCGCCGCCTGTACCGCCAGATCGCCGACCAGTTGCGCAAGCTGATCGCCGCCGGCGAGTTTCCCTCCGGCGAGCGCCTGCCGGCCGAGCGCGATCTCGCGCAACAGCTGCGCGTCAGCAGGCCGTCGGTGCGCGAGGCGCTGATCGCACTCGAGGTCGAGGGCCTGGTCGAGATCCGCGGCGGCTCGGGCGTGTACGTGCGAGCCAAGGCGAACGGTGCACGGCCGGCGCCGGACAGTGAATGGGGTCCGCTCGAGCTGATCCGCGCACGGGCGCTGATCGAGCGCGAGGTCGCGGCGCAGGCGGCACAGCTTGCGACCCGCAAGCAGATCGCCACGATCGAAGAGACGCTCGCATCGATGGAGGCCGAAGCTGCGGCCGGCAACGCCCCGCTGGAAGGCGATCGCGCATTTCATGTCGCCGTCGCCGAAGCCGCGGGCAACAGCGTGCTGATCGAACTGGTACAGCGTTTCTGGGATGCGCGCGACGGCAAGCTGTTCCGCCAGCTCGGCAGGCATTTCGAGTCGCCGCGCTCGTGGCAGGCGGCGATCGAGGAGCACCGTGCCGTTCTTGTCGCGATTCGCAAGCGCGACGCGAAGGGAGCGCGCCAGGCGATGCAACATCACATGGACAAGGCGCACGCGCGCTTCAGCGCAAGCTGGCGCCGCGTACGCCGTGCCGATTGAGTAACGCCCGCGCAGTAGCGCGCGGAGCTTGGGGGGAGAGCAGCATGGGACAACGACATCCGCAAGCGCGAAGGTGAACTCGTTCACTTCGGCGTCGTGATGGTCCTGAACCTCACGATCTGCCTGCTGCACCCGCCAATGGGCATGGTTCTGTTCGTGCTCGCCCGCGTCGCCAAGCTTTCGGTGGAAAAGACGACAATAGCGATCCTGCTGCCGCTGCTCGTTTCCCCTGCCATCCTGACCTACATCCCGAGTGTCGTCCCATGGCTGCCCAAAGCATTGCACAAGTGCAACCGTTCATCCGCCTCCACCCCAACGACGATGTGCTGATCGCGCGCAGCCAGCTCGTGGGCGGAGTCAACATCGAAGGCGTCAGCGTGCGCGGGCTGATACCTGCCGGCCACAAGGTGGCGGTGCGGCCGATCGCAGCCGGGCAGCCGGTGCGCAGGTACAACCAGATCATCGGCTTCGCCAGCCAGCCGATCGCGGCCGGTGAACACGTCCACACGCACAACCTGGTGATGGGGGACTTTTCGCGCGACTACGCATTCGGCGCAGACGTGAAGCCGGTCGGTGCGTACAAGCATGCAACTTTCATGGGCATCAAACGCGAGGATGGGCGCGTCGCGACGCGCAACTACATCGGCATCCTGTCGAGCGTGAACTGCTCGGCGACGGTGGCGCGCGCGATCGCCGATCACTTCAGGCGCGATATCCATCCGGCCGCGCTGGCCGACTATCCGAACGTCGACGGCGTCGTGGCGCTCACGCACGGAACCGGCTGCGGCATGGACAGCGATGGCGCCGGCATGCGGGTGCTCGAGCGCACGTTGGCCGGCTACGCCACGCATGCCAACTTCGCGGCCGTGCTCGTGGTCGGCCTCGGTTGCGAGGCCAACCAGATCAATGCATGGCTTGCCAACAGCCGGCTGCGCGAGGGCGAGACGCTGCGCACGTTCAACATCCAGGACACCGGCGGCACGGCGAAGACCGTTTCTCACGGCGTCTGGCAAGTGGAAGAGATGCTGCCGATGGCCAATCGCTACGTGCGCGAGCCCGTGAGTGCCGAACACATCACGATCGGATTGCAGTGCGGCGGCTCGGACGGCTATTCCGGCATCTCGGCCAATCCGGCGCTCGGACGCGCGGTCGATCTTCTCGTCGAACATGGCGGCACGGCGATCCTCTCGGAAACGCCGGAGATCTACGGCGCTGAACACCTGCTCACGCGCCGCGCCGTGACACGCGCAGTCGGCGAAAAGCTGATCGACCGCATCAAGTGGTGGGAGCACTACACCAAGATCAACGACGGCGAGATGAACAACAACCCGTCGCCGGGCAACAAGGCGGGCGGTCTGACCACCATCCTCGAGAAATCGCTCGGTGCAGTGGCCAAGGGCGGAACGACGAATCTGAATGCCGTCTATGAGTACGCCGAGCACGTCTCCGAGCGCGGCTTCGTCTATATGGACACGCCGGGCTACGATCCCGTGTCAGCAACGGGGCAGGTCGCCGGCGGAGCGAACATGATCTGCTTCACCACCGGCCGCGGATCCGCCTACGGCTGCGCGCCCGCGCCGTCGCTCAAGCTGGCGACCAACTCGGTGCTCTGGGTGCGACAGGAAGAGGACATGGACATCAACTGCGGCGAGATCATCGACGGCAGGTCGAACATCGCCGAGATGGGCGAGCGCATCTTCCAGCTCGTTCTGCGCACCGCTTCAGGCGACGCCACGAAGAGCGAAAAGCATGGCTACGGGCAGAACGAGTTCGTTCCCTGGCAGCTTGGCGCGGTGATGTAAGCGCCCCTTCCGCATGGCAAGCGTTACTGATCGAGCTTGAAGACCAGCTCGACAGTCGCCTGGCGCTGCTGACCTGGCGCTTCATAGCGCCATGACGAGAGCGCGCGGCGAACTTCCTTGTCGAAGACGTTGCGCGGCTGCGCATCGACGATGTCGACCCGCCCGACGCTGCCGTCGCTGTTCACGCTCAGCTGCGCGAGCACGCGTCCATCGCGGATGCCTTCCTTCAGTGCGGCGACGGGAAATTCCGGCTGAGGGCGTTCGAGCAAGCGCAGCGGCCGCGGTGTCGCCTCCGGCTGCGGCCGTTCGACTGCCTGTGGCGCCCGCGGCGCGGGCTCGGTCGGCGGAGCGACGACCGTTTCGACTGCAGCGACGTGCGTGACTTCGGCAGCGCGCTCCAGCGGTGCAACCATTTCGTCCAAGCCGCGCGTCTTGGTAGCAGTTGCCGGGCGCGTCGCAGTAGGCGCCGGTGCAGACGCGGTCAGCAAAAGCGCTGCACTACCGGTTTCGCGCTGCGTGCGGTCGACCGTCGATGGCTTCGGCTGCGACGTCGCCTTCGGCTTGGCAGTGGAGGCTGAGGCCACTGGAGCGGGTGCTGGCGCGGGTGCAACCGGCGGAAGACTGCGCGCGTCGATCTTCGCCGGCGCGAGCGTCACTTCTGCGGGCTTCGCTTCGACCATTGCCTCCGTGCCGTTGAGCGCCGCGGCTCGCTCAGCGACTGGAGCGGGTGCTGGCACGGGTGCAACCGGCGGAAGACTGCGCGCGTCGATCTTCGCCGGCGCGAGCGTCACTTCTGCGGGCTTCGCTTCGACCATTGCCTCCGTGCCGTTGAGCGCCGCGGCTCGCTCAGCGACTGGAGCGGGAGCAGGAGCGGGTTGCGGCGCCGGTTCGGTCTTGCGCTCGATCACCGCTGCGGCCGTCCTCGGGTTGGTGCTGGCGTCGACATACGCTTCCAGGCCGTAGGCGGTCAGCGCGAGCACGCCGCCGAATGCAAGCAGCACGCCTGCGTACCCGGCGACGCCGAGCCAGCGGCTGTGTCGCGCGGAACCGGACACTCTGGTGCGGACCGCATCGACGAGCGTGGAAATCGCGTTCGGGTGCGACTGTGCGAGACGCTGCAGTGTCGTTGCCTCCGTGCTCAGCTTCACCCGTGCGGCGGTTTGCGGACGCGCCGTGGCGGGCGCGGCGGTTCGCTGCACGCTCCTTGGCGCGGCAGTACGGGGCGCATCGCCCTCGGACCGGGCCGCAGCCATGTGCGCCGCATCGGTCGCCGCCACGATCGATTGATGGGTGTCCGAGCCGACAGGCGCGCGCACGATCAGCCGCGTCGGTTCCCATTCGCCAGCCTGATCCGAATCCAGCAGGCTGCGGAAGGCCGCGATCGTCTGCGGGCGGCGCTCGGGCTTGACCGCGAGCGCGGTGTCGATCGCGCCGAGCAGTGCATCGGAATACTGGCCCTTCAACCGCAGGCGCAGCGGCACGACTTCGTCTGCGAGCACGCGGCTCACGGCAGGCGCAGGCGCCTGCCCGGTCAGCGCGTAGTGCGCGACCGCCGCGAGCGCGTAGACGTCGCTCCACGGTCCCTGCTTCATCTTGACCGTGTCGGCATATTGCTCGAGCGGTGCAAAGCCGGGTTTGACGATCACCGTGAGCGCCTTGCGCAGATCGCCGATGACGCGCCGCGCTGCGCCGAAATCGAGCAGCAGCGGCGCCGCGTCCTTGAGCACGAGAATGTTGTCGGGCGCGATGTCGCGATGCAGGCACGACTCTGCGTGCAGCACTTCGACTGCCTCCATTGCGGCGAGCAGGAAACTGCGCAGCCACGCTTCGCTGACCGGCTCGGTCCGGCCGCGGATCCAGGCCCGCAGCGTCGGTGCCGAATAGAACGGCATCACCATGTAGGCGGTGCCCTTTTCCTGCCAGAACTGATGCACCTTGACGAGAGCGGGATGCTCGAAGCGCGCGAGCAGGCGCGCCTCGTTGATGAAGCTGCGCAGGCCGATCTCGAACGCGTCGCGATGGCGCTGGCTCGTCAGCATCTGCACCGAATAGTCGGTGGCGCGCGTGGCGAGCGAAGAGGGCATGTATTCCTTGATCGCGACGCGACGCTCGAGGCGCAGGTCCAGCGCGGAGTAGACGACGCCGAACCCGCCATCGCCCAACACGCGCTCGATCACGAATTCCCGCAACCGGAAGCCGCGCGGCAGGCAACCGTGATTCGGTTGTCCGCTCGGGGCGGGGGAAACGGCCGACGTATCTGAAGATGCTGCGCTCATCGTCGAAACCCGGTTGCGACTGCGGCCGTAAGTGGCCGCGGCGTCCAGGGAACCTTACGCAGCTACCCAAGGGGTTGACAGCGAATTTGCGGCAGTCGTCCGGACGAATGTTCGCGGCATTCGGCTCTGTCCACTCTGGCACGAACACATCGCGTCGGCCGTCCTGGAGTGAACTCTCGACGCCGCAGTCAGCCGAATTTTCGACAGACGCGCCGCGTCTTCGCCGCTGGGGCCTGCCGGTCACCCAAGCCGGATCACGCGGCCACCGATTGCGACGGCATCGGCTTCGTCGTGGGTCACGAGCAGGATCGGCAGGCCGCGCTCGCGCGCGTGACCGATGACGAACGCGCGGAAATCGCCGCGCAGTTGCGCATCGAGGCGGTTGAACGGCTCATCGAGGAGCAGGGCGCGCGGCTCGGCAAGCAACGTCCGCATCAGCGCCACGCGAGCGCGCTGGCCGCCCGAGAGCGTCGCCGGATCCCGCTCGGCAAAGCCGGGCAGCTCGGCTTCGACGAGAGCGCTTTCGATGCGCCACCGGCGCCGCGCGCGTCCGCGCACATGAGCCGGCAGTGCAAACGCGAGATTGCCGGCGACCGAAAGATGCGGGAACAGAAGGTCATCCTGGAACAGGATGCCGACCCGCCGCCGCTCCGGCGGCAGTCCATCGAGCGGCTCGGCACCGATCGCGACGGCGCCGCTCGGTGTGAACGCTGGATCGAGCGTGCCCGCGATGAAGTTGAGGAGCGTCGACTTGCCGCTGCCGCTCGGCCCCATGAGGGTGACGCATTCGCCGCTCGCGATGGTGATGTCGAGCGGAGCGAAGAGCGCGCGGCCCGCGATCGCGATCGTGACCTGCCGCAATTGCAGCGACTCTGCAGCGACGGTCTCGCGGCGCGGCAGCGCCTCCTGCTCGCGCTTCATGACGTCAGTGTGCGCCGACGCGAATACAGCACTGCGGGCACGAACGCAGCCAGCAGGTAGCCGAGCCACGGGAGCACCGCCTGCAGCAGCGCCCACGTTCCGATCACGCGCCGATCGGCGCCGCCGGAGAGCGTCACTGCCTCGGTGGTCAAGGTCGCCACGCGGCCGCTGCCCGCAAACAGGGTCGGCAGATATTGCCCCACGCTGACGGCGAAGGCGACCGCACAGGCGATCAGAAGCGGCTTCAGGAGTATCGGCAGCTTGACGCGCAAGAGCACGCGCCATGGTGGACTGCCGAGGGCCAGCGCGCTGCGCGCGTAGCGCGCGTCGAACGCTCGCCAAGGATCGGCGAGCGACAGGAACATGTACGGCAGCACGAAGATCAAGTGCGCCCAGATCACGGCGAGCAGCGTCGCATCGAAGCCCATTCGCACGAGCAGGACTTGCGTGCCGAACAGGAACGCGACCTGGGGCACGAGCAAGGGCAGATAGAGGAGCCATAGCACCTGCGCACCGCGTGCGCGCGCGCTTCGGCGCGCCGACAGATGCGCCTCGTGCTCGAGGCACGCGAGCGTGAGCGCAAGCGCGATCACCGTCGCCGCCACTCCGACACCCAGCGTCGTGAGCGCCGGCTTCAGCAGGCTCGTCGATTGGCGCTCCCAGTTGCCGAGCGTGAGACTCTGTGGCAGCGCGGCCGGAAACCGCCACGCCTGCGCGAACGACCACAGCGCCAACCCGACGATCGCCGCGACGGCAAGCGCGAACAGCGCGGCCAGCACACTCGTTGCGATCGTCGCTGCGGGCAAGGCGGGCGAAAGGCGCGCACCGCGTTCGATCCAGCGCCGGCCCAGGCGCGCCAGCAATATTTCCATCCCGAACCACAACGCGATCGCGGCGGCCACCAGCACTAACAACAACACCGCCGCAGCCGCCGCCTGAAAGTAGCGCGAGGTATCCGGATCGGCGAACCAGCGCACGGCGAGCACGGCCAGCGTGGGCGGATTGCTCGGGCCGAGGATCAATGCGACATCGACCACCGACAGCGAGAACGAAAGCACGGCATACACGGGCAAGCGGATCTGCGGATAGACCTGCGGCAGCACGACCTTGAACCATGCGGCGACACAGTCGTAACCGAGCGATTGCGCGATGCGCAGGTGCATGCCGGCAGGCACCTGGTTCAGCGCTCCGAGCGTCATCAGGATCAGGTACGGCACTTCCTTGAGCAGCAGGCTGCCGACGATGGGCAGGCCCGAGGGGTGTCCGACCGTGAGCACGTCGGGCGGCACGCTCCAGCCGGTGAGCCAGGGCGTAAGTGCGCGCGCGATCCATCCCGAGGGGAGGATCACGAATGCGAAGCCGATTGCAAGCGCCGCGTGCGGCATTGCCAGCAGCGGAGCGATCAGCGCGCCAAGACGGCGCTGCAGGCGGCTGCCGTGCAGGAATGCACAACTGCCAAGTGCGATGACGATCGACGCGAGCGTCGCCAGCAGCGCGGTGAACAGGGTCAGCGTCAGGCTGCTCACGAAGCCCGGATACGCAAACAGCGCCTTCCAGGGCGCCAGAGTGAGTTCGCTTCCACCTATCGCAGGCAGGTAGCCGAAAGCCGGAGCGATCGTTCCCGCGAGGCCCGCGCCGATCGGCACGACGAACACGGCGACCGTGAGCGCGGGTGCCCAACCGAGGGCGCCTTGCGGACGCGCGAGGCGACCTACTTCGTGTAGCGCCGTTCCCATTCCGCTGTGATGCGCGTCATCCACGACGCGTGCGGTTCGAGCAACGGCTTGCCGAGTTCCGCAGCGGACGGCAATGCGGGGCTCGGCGTCAGCGCATCGAAGCGTGCGCGATCGGCTTGCGGGAGCTTGCCCAGGTCGAGCACATTGCAACTTCCCATGTTCTTGATGTCCTGTGCCTGCGCTTGCGTCGCCGGTTCGAGCAGGAAGTTCGCGACCACGAGCGCGCCCTCCTTGTTGGGCGAGTTGAACGGAATCGCGACGAAGCTCGTATTGCCGATCGTGCCGCTCTTGAATGCGAACGTCCGCACAGTGGGCGGGAGCAGGCCATTGGCGATCGCGACCGCAGCCTCGGACTGGTTGAACGAGATCATCAGGTCGATCTCGCCATCGTTCATCAGCTGGCGCTGGGCCGGGCCGTTTTCCGGAAACTGCCGCCCCTGCCGCCAGAGGTTGGGGCGCAACTTCTCATACCAGTCCCAGAGCGGCGCCGTCACGCGATCGAAGTTCGCGTCGGTGACCGGCTCCTGCAACACGGCCGGATCGGGCGCGAGTTCGTACAACGCCTGCTTGAGGAACGTCGAACCGAGGAAGTTGCGCACGTTTGGATGCGTGGTGCGCCCCGGATTTGCACGCGCCCATTCGGCGAGATCGCGCGCGGAGCGCGGCAACGTCTTCGCATCCTTGATGCGTGCGCTGTCGTAGACGAACACGATCTGCGCCATGCGCCAGGGCGCTGCGAGGCCATCGACCGGCGTCGTGAAATCGATCACGTTGGAGCGCTTGTTGATCGTGTCGACGTACTTGAAGTTGGGCAGCTGCGCGGTAAACGGGCCGTAGAGCAGCTTCTGCGTCTTCAGGCTGAGAAAGTTCGGACCGTTGATCCAGATGAGATCGACGGTGCCGTTGGTTTCGCGTCCGGCCGACCTTTCGGCGATCACTCGCGTGACCGCTTCCGATGTGTCCTTCAGCCGCACGTGGTCGACGGTGACGCCGTAACGCGCTTTCACCTGCTCGCCGACCCACGCGATGAACGCATTGGTGCGCTCGTCGCCGGCCCAGGCATTGAAGTGCACCGTCTGCCCGCGCGCCTTCGCGACGGTCTGGTCCCATCCCGAGGTGTCCGCTTTGGTCTGTGCGAACGCCAGGGTACAAAGCGCCGCCAACACGACACCGCTGCCCCGCGCAACCGTGCTGCGCGTGAACGAACGCTGCATCTCAGTCTCCGATCTGCGCCAGGACGATCGGCGAGGCAGGAGGTTCGGCCGGAAGGCCCTTCGCGGCGCGCCGACGCGCGCGCGCCTGCGCGAGCACGGGACCGAGGTTTTCTTCATGGAACCGGTCGCAGCCGATGCACAGGTTCTGGTACGGCGTGCCATCGGGAAGGTGCGTCCGACTCGCCTCGATGAACTGCGCCTCCGACCAGCCGTAGGCGAGCCCCATGCGTTCCGGATGGCCCATCGTGATCGCCTCGTAGGCCGGCACCCCCGCGAGCGAATCGAGGATCTCGATCAGCGAATCTTCGAGCAGATTGCCGATCGGCATCCGCGTCTTCACGCAGCATGGATACACATCGCCGGTCGGCTCGATCGATACCTCGGAGCCGTCGTAGCGATGCCGCAGGAAATTCAGTCCGCCCGACCAGCGGTTGCAGAAATTGTCGGCGAGCGTCGCGCGCGACAGGCTGTTCTCCCACGCCCGTCCGCGCGGCCAGAGTTTGCCGATCCAAGAATCGGGCGTGGCGCCGAAGAAGCTGTAGACGGGTCCGTGTTCCTCGTGCCAGTTTCGCGTCACCGCCGAGAGCCCTGACTTGCGCATGCCGGCGCTCTCGAACATCTGTGACAGTTTCTCGACGAACGCCTTCTGCTTCGCCTCGCCTTCCAGCCCGACGTGGTAATCGTCGATGCTCGCAACTGAGATCATCCAGACGCCGCGTTCGAGCAACTCCTCGACGATCCGCGGCGTCAGGATGTCGCCGGTCGTCTGCACGACGACCTTCGCACCGCCTCGCGGTGCGTACTTGCGCTGCAGCCGTTCGATGACCGGATACGTGACGTTCTCGCGCACGGGATCGATCAACGCTTCCCCGCCGGAGAGAATCACGCGACCCCTCTTTTCCACGAACGACCCATCCGGCCGTGGATCGGCGGTGTCGAGGTACGTCATTCGCTCGGGGAGGTGATCGACGATGCGCGCATGGTTGCGCACCGCCTGCTGCACGACTGCATCGAGTTCACCCCGCACGTAGGGGCGAAAGCGCTCGTCGTAACAATGTTTGCATTTGCGATGGCAGGCAAACGCCATCACGTAGTAGATCGATTCCATCGGTGAGTCCGTCGCGTTCTACGCGGCGAACTTACACCCTTTCGTCAGCGCGAGAGACGACCGCCCTGGTCCGCGAGCCGCAGTCGCGCGGACGAAACTTCCGTCTTGCGCGACCGCGGCCCCGGGTGCGTGCTCAGTTCGGGAACAGGCGATCCTTGGGAACTGCTGCGAACGTCGTGTTGCCCGGCGTGCGCCAGAGAAGGCGCGCTACTGCAGCGCCGCCGTTCTCGTAGAACTCCATGGTAACGGCGTATCTGGCACCAGCAACGAGATTGATCGGACCGGCGGTGTTCGTCGTCGCCGAGTGGTCAGTCCAGTTGTTGACCAGCTGCACACCATTGACCCAGAGCCGCACGCCGTCATCCGAAATCGTCTGAAACACGTACGTACCAGTCGCAGGTGCTTCGACGAAACCGGTCCAACGCACCGAGAACGAATTCGCATTCACGTTGGGGCCGGGCTTCGCGCTGCCCCATGTGAAGTCGACTGCCTCTATACGCGTGAGGCGCACCGTCCCGGTCATCGTCTTGTTGTTGTAGTACCGCCCGGTCAAGCCAGTGCCCGTGCCGGCACGGATCGGTGCGCTCGCTTCTTCGCCACCGATCTCGCGTAGATAGGCAACGAGGTTGGCGAGATCCGCATCGCTGACCGTCACTCCGTTGTGCGCGCGTACCGCATCGCCCAGTGTCGCTGCGGAGCCGTCATGCAGGAACGGTGCAGTCGCCCACACATCGCGCAGTGTCGGCACGTCGATCCCGGTCAACGTCGCTCCGAGGCGCGTGCCGCTCGACGGCTTGATCGTGCCGACGTTCACGAGCGTGTTGATGCCGCTGCCGGTAAACGCAGCACCCGCATGGCATGCGCCGCAGCCGAGATTGGTGAACACCGTCTTGCCCGCCGTCGCCGCGGTCGAGAGCGCGCCGGTGCTGCTGCGGAACGGGCTCGACGCGAAACTGCTGAGCGATGCGACATACGCGGCAAGCGCATCGAGATCCGTGCTCACGCCCGCCTTGGTGGTGCCGAGCGGCTGGTTGCGCGTGCCGGAGTTGAATGCGGTGTCGGTCATGAGGCCGGTGCCGCCCGCAAGCTGACGGATCTGGCCTTCGAAATCCTGCACCTCGTCGAAGTTCGCGCTCCAGTGCAGGTAACCCTGGCCCATCGCCGCACGACCGCGCAGATTGATCGTGTTGCGCAGGCCTTCGCCGAAGCCGGTGAGATCCCACACGCGACCGTCGTGCCCGCCGTCGTTGTGGCACGTAGCACAGCTCAGATAGCGGTCACGCGCGAGGCGTGTGTCGCGCGCGTCGTAGAAGAGTTGCTTGCCCAGCAACACTTGCGCCGTGAGGCGCTCGGTCGTCACCGCTGACAGCGTGGCGACGAGCGACACGCTTCTCATGCCGCGGTCGACCAGCGGCTTCAAATCGAAGACGCTGACCGTGCGGTCCATGAAGTTGTTCACGTACAGCGTCTTGCCATCGGCTGAAAGTGCAAGCGCCTGCGGCGCACGACCGACATCGAAACGAAAGAGCTCCGTGCGCGCGTGCGCATTGATCACCGCGACCTCGCGGCTGGTCTCCAGCGCAACGAAGAGGTAGACCCCGTACTGGTCGAACACCGCGGCGCTCGCCAGGCTGGCGTTGTCGTGATCGACGCGCGACGCGAGATCCTCGGCTCCTGCGCCGAGATCGATGCGCGAGCTGATCGCGCGCGCGGTGTTCTGGAAGTTCAGGCCGGATCCGTCGCGCAGGGCGCCACGCTTGATGTTGTCCTGCTTCGAAGGCACGAATCCCTGCGTCGCATCGGGCGACAGCGCGGGCGCGCCGAGATAGTTGGGAATACCACGGCCCGAGATCTCGGAGTCGTCGCGCTCGCTGTGAGCGAGAACGACGGTGCGCACGATGCCCATCGAGCTCGTCGACAGTTGCACGACCTGCCCTCCGACCGCGACGTTGTTGACCGTGGTCTGCACCGACGCCGTGGCCTCGCCGGGCAACGGCGGAGTGATGAACAACGACACGTATGCGCTCGCGCCGTCGGCGCTGACTGCGACGTGGCGCGGATTCGCACCGACGTTCGCTGCACCGGTCTGCGCGTATGACCCGGTGTCGAAGCGCAACACCTGGCCGGTCGCTTCGAGTGCGACGAATGCCATGCTCGCCCCAGGGACCATCGCGATGCCGAACGGCTGCGAAGCGCGCGGCAACGCGATCGTCCGGCTCACCGCGAGGGAGACGGGATCGATCACGCTGATCGAGCCGCCGAGCTTGTTGGCGACCCACAGCATGCCGTTCTGTGCCTGCGCGATCGACCGCGGCGCCGTGCCGACCGTGATCTCGCGCAGCTTCGTGCGTGTCACGGCGTCGAACACCGTGACCGAGTCGTTGTCCTGGTTGACCACCCAGATGCGCGCGTTCCCGCTCGCGGGCTGCTCGTAGACAAGGCTCGATGATGCGGTCGGGCGCTGCGACGCCGGCGGCAGATAAACCATCTGCAGGAACATCTGACTCGTCTGGACGCCGCGGTCGTCGATCGCCGTGACCGTGACATAGAACACGCCGGCACGCGCATACTGGTGCACGGCGCTGCCCGAGGACGACCACGCCGTTTCAGGCGATCCGTCGCCAAAGTCCCACTTGTACAGCGTGTTGAAGCCGTTCGCCGTCGCCGTGAAGGTCACCGTCGTGCCCGACTGCAGCGGCGCGGGTGGCGGCAGCGGATCGATCGCGAGCGGTGTGCCGGTCGCAATCGTCCACACGAACGCGGCGCTCGCCACGTTCACGCCGTCGCTCGCGGACACCACGACATTGAAGGTACCCTGCGTCGTAGGAGTGCCGGTCATGCGGCCGGTCGCGTTGTCGATCGTGATGCCCGGCGGCAACCCGGTCGCAGCGAAGATCAGCGTGTCGCCATTCGGATCCGAAGCGTTGAGCTGCACGTTGACGCTGGCGCCTGCCTGATCGGTCCGGTTACCCGGATTGACCAGCGTCGGCATGATGCCCGGATTGGGCACGGCTGCGACGTTGATGCGGACCATCTTCGCCACGGACGGCACGCCGTTGCCATCGATGATGAACAGCAGGTAATTGCCGGGCGTCGCATCGGTCGCGCGCGCCGGTGCCTGCACGTTCAGGCGCGAGCCGCTGACATTGAACGTGAGATCGATATAGCGCTGCTCCATGTTCCAGCTGTGCGTCACCGAGCCGGTCTTGACCAGCGCGACGCGGCTGACGGTCGACGCGTCCGTGAAATCGAGCGTGAAGGTCTTGCCGATCTCGAGCGCATCGGGCGCGGTGGTGATGACCGGCCGCGGCGCGAGCGCACCGTCCGCGGTGAAGAGATACGGCGGGTAGTAGACCTCGATGTTGAGGTTGTTGAGCGGGCCCGGTGCGCCGCCGCCCATCACCAGCACGCTGCCATCGGCCATCAGCAGCGCGGTCGAGTGGTACAGGCGCGCCAGCGCTCCCGACGATCCCTGCGTCCAAAGGCCGGTCTGCGGGTTCCAGATCTCGGCGATGTTGTTGACGCCGGTGAGGTCGTTCCATACCTGGCTGCCACCCGTTGCGAGCACCTTGCCGTCGGGCAGCATGGTCGCGGTGACGAGGCGCCGTTGCGAGGACATCGATTGCGTCGGCGTCACGACCGGCGCTCCGCTCGTGATGTCGATCACGATCGCGCCATTGCTGTTGCCGCCGAACTGCAGGATGCGACCGGGGCGGAACATCGCCGCGCTCGCGTCGTTGCCCGTGTAGGCCGATCCGAACTGGCCGACGTTCGCGACGGCGCCGGTACCGGTCGGGTCGATGTAGTACATGCGGCCTGCGCTGTCGTAGCCGAAGATGCGCGCATCGGGCGCCACGAAATTGCGCGGATACATGAAGTCGAACGCACTGGTGTCGGCGGTGCTCAGCAGACGGAACGTGCCGTCGCTGCCGCGGACTTCGGGCCGGTCGGTACCGCCGCTTCCGCCTTGCGTGTAGACCTCGCCGCTGATGAGCACGGTCGACGACGAATACCAGCGCGCGCGGTTCATGTTGTTGCCGCGCGTAAGCGTGTTGGCGCTGTAGGAAAAGACGTTGGAGTTGTTGTTGCCCGTGTTGGTGGTCGACGTTCCGGTCCAGTTGTCGCCACCGGCGATGAACACGCCCGCGCCGCTTTGCGGCAACACCACCTGCGAGCTGCAGAAGATGTCGGTCGCGGTGGCGTTGGGCAACGTCATGTGCCCGCCGCTCGGTCCCGCGCTCGGATCCCAGACGTCGTAGATGAAGTACGCGGTCTGCTTGCCGGTCGCATCGGTGCCGTACGTCAGCACGCGGCCATCGGGCATCAGCACGGCATGCACCGCGATCACCGGCCAGCTGTAGACCGGCGACCACATGCCTTTTTGATTCGCATCGGCCGGAATCGGCCCGGCCGGAAATCCCGTCGGCGTGACCTGTGCCTGGGGTCTGACGAGGCGCGTCGGCGCCGCGGATGCGGGTGCACTGTCATCACCGCCGCCACAACTCACCGCGAGCAGTGCAATGCAGAGAACGGCGGTGCTCCGAAGAATCGGGCCGACTGTCGGGTGCGATTCG
>Ga0335084_10000503_pt1 | contig 33266 bp, 27 predicted proteins | sample Lox_Sample_44_FD_206721 | JGI IMG/M metagenome (GOLD analysis project Ga0335084, IMG submission 206721) | Soil microbial communities from Loxahatchee National Wildlife Refuge, Florida, United States - Lox_Sample_4.4 | ecosystem: Environmental > Terrestrial > Soil > Wetlands | place: USA...
GGACACAGGCGATGCCTACACGACCCTGGTCAAGGCATTCCAGAAGTTCGCCGTTGCCAAGTACAACCTGTCCCAGTACGGCACGCCCGTCTGCATCCACTACGCGGCGAATGCCGAAGCGCGGGCGCGCGCGGCGCTGGAGCAGTTCGCATCGAAAGGTGCGAAAGCGGTGTTGACCGGCTGGAAAGGCGAGGCTGCGGGAACAGGCGCGCCAGCGACTGCTCCCGCGCCGCCCACCCCGCATTCGTCTACTGCTCCAGCGCCGGTGCCCGCACCCGCTCAGGGCGCCCCATCAGCAGCGCCGCAAAGCGCGGCCTCTGTGAGCACGAGCGTGACGCTGCGCCTGGTCGATCAGGTGCACTCCGCGACCGATCCACCGGGCAAGAAGTACCGCGCGGTTGTGACGAAGGCCGTGACCGCAGGCGGCGTGACCATTTCGCAAGACGCGCTCGGTTCGGTGACGATTTCGCAGACGCAGAGCGGCTGGACGACGCAACTCAGTTCTCTGACCATCAGCGGAGTCGCCAGACCGGTGACGAGCAGTTCGGTGACGACGACAAATCCCGTCAATGAGGCGACCAAGCAGATGGGCTCGGTGCTTTCGGGCTTCGGCAGGGGAAGAGGCGCAACGCAGACCCAGGCTGAGATCAGCGCGGCGGGCAGCCACGTGGTGTTGCCGCCAGGGACGCTCCTGACGTTCGCGGTGACGATTCCGCCGGCGGCCGCGCCCACCCAGTCGAATGCGCCCGCGGCGGCGCCCGCGGCACCCGCACCCGCGATGGCCTCAGGATCGTCCGGCGCGGCGGTCGCGAGTCCCGCTGGACGTTCGAATCAGTCATCAGCCAGCCTGCCGGCCGGAACCAAGGTCGCGTCGTGTTTTGGGAGGGCCAACAAGTTCTACTACAGCGGCTTCTTCGACGGGACGAAGGAAAACACGGACAAGACACTGTGGACAATCGCATTCACCAATTACCTGGCAGCGAAGTACGAGCCAGCCGAAGTGTACTGTACGACGTACGGCTCGCTTGCGCAGGCGCAGCACGCCCATGACGTTGCGACACAGCAGCAGAATCCGAGCAAGGTCGTTGAAACCGAGTGGGTCTACAAAGGCGCGGAACCGGGTCCGTCCGCCGGGCCGGCCGGAATGTTCGGCCTCTGCTTTTCGGATCCTGGTCAGTCACCCGTGTACTACTCCGGCGACCTTCACGTCGACTTCGAACCGGTGCGGCAGAATGACAAAGTCGCACTGGACCAGCGCGTCGTCGATCTCTCCAATCGCTCGCAACAACAGTTCCTCGCGTTTCTTCAGAAGACATACGGATACAAGAACCCTGGCTCGTACCCGACCACGTGCCAGTTCGCCATGAAGGACCGGAGCGAGATCTCCGCCTTGAAGGATCGACTGAAGGGCCGGTTTCCACAGGCGAAGTTCGTCGAGACCGGATGGCTCCCTGGGACGGACAACTCCGCGGCGCCAGCGCAGAAGCCGGCACCCGCGGCGCCGACCCCGCAGGCGTCGATTGCCGGCACCTACACCGGCTCGTACATCTGCGGCGGCCGCACGAGGTCGCTGACGCTGGCGATCTCAGGACCCGAGAACGGGCTCGTGACCGTGCATTTCACCGCGTATCAACCGCCCGAGTCGCACGACAAGCCGTACACCTTCGTGGCAAATGGGCAGTTCGATCCGGCCACCGGCAAGTTCAAGGTGATGCCGCTGAAATGGGAGACGCCGGCGCCGCCGAACATCGTGATGGTGGGCCTGACCGGCACCTTCGACGCGAAGACGAACAGGGTCACCGGCACCATCGACTTCAGCGGCTGCACGACGTTCGAGGCCAGACGTGGTGGCAATGACCACTAGCCTGCGCACGTCGAATCGCCGTCAACCCGGGGATTGCCGATCTCGCCACGCGCGATGGGGGCGCGCGGATTTTCGCGCAACCTGAGGATGAATCCGCAAGGCGCGGTCGTCAATTTCACGTGAAACGCACGGCACACTTCGTGCTCTTCGAATCGGATCGTGGAGCACCTGATCGAGTTCTTCGACCGCTACGTGCGAGGCCCTCGCCAGGCGCTCGCCTACGACGACGGCCTCCGTCGTTGGTCCTACTCGTGGGATCAGTTGCGCGCCACGGCGGACGCGGTCGCGGTCCAACTGGTTGAAGCGGGCTTCCGTCCCGGCGATCGGCTGCTCATCTGGAGCGACAGCCGGCCCGAGTGGGTGGCGGTCTTCTGGGGGGCCGTGCTCTCCGGAGTGGTCGTCATCCCGGTGGACGGCGCCGCGCCTCCGGAGTTCGTCGAACGCGTCGCCCGGGCCGCGGGCCCGCGCGGAATCTTCGCCGGAGACGGGCTGCCGATCGGGGCAGCGTGGTCCCCGCGATTCACGCGGCGCATGCGCGATGTGCCGTGGGTCGAGTCGCGCGCGGCGGCCGCCGTCGGCGCCCCGGCGGCGCCGAAGGCCGTTCGCGCGCCCGTTGTCCCGGACACCGTCGTAGAGATCGTCTTCACTTCGGGCACGACGGGCGATCCGAAGGGCGTCGTCATCTCTCACCGCAATATCATCGCGAACATCACGCCGATTGAGCGCGAAGCCCGGGCGTACCGACACTACCTGTGGCCATTCCGGCCGATCCGCTTTCTGGACCTGCTCCCGCTCAGCCACATGTTCGGCCAGGCGCTGGCGATGTTCTTTCCGCCGGTGGTCGGCGCGGCGACGTTCTTCATGGCGGGACACAACCCGGACGAGATCAACGCACGCATCCGGCGCCACCGGATCACGCTCGTCATCGCCGTGCCGCGCGTGCTGGATCTGCTGCGGGCCCGCCTGCGCCAGCAGGTGCCGAGTTGCGCGGCCCCAGAGCCCGCGGAGCATCGGCTGCCGGTGCGGTGGTGGCGCTATCGCGCGGCCCACCGGCTGCTCGGCTGGCGATTCTGCGGGTTCGTGCTCGGGGGCGCTCCACTCGACCGGGATCTCGAGGACTACTGGCGACGGCTCGGGTTCGCGGTCGTCCAGGGCTACGGCCTGACCGAGACCGCCCCGATCGTTGCCTGGAATCATCCGTTCAAGATCGAGCACGGCACGGTGGGGCGGCCGCTCGAAGGCGTCGAGGTGAGACTGGCCGCCGACGGCGAGATTCTCGTACGGGGGCCGACGGTCACGAGCGGCTACGTGACGACGGCGGGGGGCACACGATCGGCGCTCGAAGACGGCTGGTTTCACACGGGCGACATCGGGGTGTTCGACGCGTCCGGGCACCTGATCATCCGCGGGCGGAAGAAGGACATGATCGCCACGGCCGAGGGCCTCAAGGTGTTTCCGGAGGACGTCGAGCGCGTGCTCGAGGCCGTGCCGGGCGTGAGGGAAGCGGCCGTGATCGGGCGCCCCATCGATCACACCGAGGCCGTGCACGCCGTGCTCGTGCTGCAGCCGAACGCGGACGCGGCGGCCATCGTCCGCGAGGCGAACGCGAAGTTGCAGGCCCATGAGCGCGTTCGGGACGTCTCGGTGTGGAAGCACGGCGCGCTTCCGCGAACCGAGCCCATGCACAAACTCAAGCGATTTGAAATCCGGCGCTGGGTGGAGGCCGGGGCGCCCGAGCGGGCGCGGGCCGAGACGGTGCCGGCGGACGAGGTCGAGCGGCTGCTGGCGCGATTCGCGAAGGGCCGCGTCACGACGCCCGACACGACGCTCGACGATCTCGGGCTGACCTCTCTCGATCGCGTCGAGCTCGTGATGGCCCTCGAGGAGCAGGCTCGGGTCAGTCTGAGCGAGGCGGCGCTCGGTCAGGCACGAACCCTGGGCGACTTGCGGCGCCTGACCGAGCAGGCCGCGGCGGCAGCGCCCAAGTGGTCGTCGTTCCCCAGCTGGAACCGGGCGCTGATCAGCCGGGCCATCAGATCCTTCAGCCAGCTCACGTGGATCCTGCCGCTCGCCGGCATCTACGTGCGACTTCGAGTCGAGGGCCGCGAGCATCTCCGCGACGTGTCGGGTCCGGTGATCTTCGCGGGTAATCATCAGAGCCATTTCGACACGCCGGCGATCCTGAAGGCGCTGCCCGGCACATGGCGCCGGACGATCGCCGTGGCCATGTGGAAGGAGTACTTCGACGCGCATTTCTTTCCGGCACAGCACTCGCTCAGCGAACGATGGCGGACGAGCGCTCTGTACTACCTGATCGCGCTCCTGTTCAACGCGTTCCCACTGCCGGTGGCCGAACCAGGCGCGCGAGAGACGATTCGGTACATCGGCGACCTTGTGAGCGACGGCGCGTCGATCCTGATCTTTCCGGAAGGGCAGCGGACGGAGCGGGGCGAAATCCGGGCGTTCGAGCCCGGCGTGGGGCTTCTCGCCTCGAGGCTGCGCCTGCCCGTCGTGCCGATTCGGCTCGAGGGCCTTGACCGCGTGCTGCACCATACCTGGCGCTGGCCTCGTCGAGGCACCGTCACGGTCAGATTTGGTGCGCCGCTCGCGCTCGCAGGCGACGACTACCCGGCCCTGGCGCGGCGGGTCCGCGACGCCATTGTCGCCCTCGGACCGGCGCCTCCCGGCGAGGCGGAGCGTGCCGCGGAGGCGCGGCCATCATCGAAGATCGCGTGACGGATCCTACCGGTTCAGCTCAGCGCGCGTCTGGATCAGCCGCAGCACGTGCGTGCGGGTGACGATGCCGACGAGGCGCCCGTCGTCCAGCACGGGGAGCTGATTGACGTCCTCGCGGCTCATGGTTGCGAGCGCGTCGGTCACCGGCGTCGCCGGGGTGACGGTCTTGAGGCTCTGAAGCGGACGCATCGCGTCTTTGACGTGGGATGTCGGCCAGCGGCTGCGATCGACCCTCCGTACGTCCTGCGGCGTGATGAGCCCCAGGACCTCGCCGCTCACGCCCGTGACGATGAAGCAGCGCCGGCCGGTTCGGAGCAGAAGATCCGCGAATGCGTCGAGCGCGGTGTTGCCGGCCACGGTGTCGCAGTCCCGTGCCATCACGTCGCCGGCGCGTACGCCGCGCAGAGCCGCCGTGAGTGCCACATCCGCATAGCCGGCCCGGGCCGCGTCGAGCAGGAACCAGCCGATGAACGCGAGCCACAGCCCGCCGAACCCGGCGCCGCCAAAGAACTGCAGCAGACCGATGAGGATGAGGATGATGGCCACGGCCTGGCCGGCGGCCGCGGCCTGTCGCGTGGCGCGGTCCGCGTCGCCCGACACCCCCCAGAGGATCGCGCGCAGCACGCGTCCGCCGTCGAGCGGGTAGCCCGGGATGAGATTGAACAGCGCGAGGACCACATTGATCGATCCCAACCAGCCGAGAATGGCGGCGGGTGGGCCGGCGCCGCCGCCCTCGATGGTCCAGCCGGCGGCGCTGGCGATCGAGATGCAGGCGAAGCCGATGACGAGGCTCGCGATCGGCCCGGCGATTCCCATCCAGAATTCGGTCTTGGCCGACCCGGCGTCCTTCTCAATCTGCGCAATGCCGCCGAGCGCAAAGAGGGTGATGGATCGCACCGGCAGGCCGCGCGATCGGGCGACGAGCGCGTGAGACAACTCGTGCGCGAGCAGCGTGGCGAAGAAGAGCAGGGCCGTGACGACGGCCGAGGGCCAGATCACGCCCGGGCCCCAGGCCGGGTTGGTCTCGCGGAAGTGCGCGGCGAGCGAGAGCGTAATGAGCGCGGCGATGATCAGCCAGCTGTAGTGCAGCCGGATCGGGATGCCCGCGATCCGCCCCAGACTGATGCTGCCGCGCATGCGGTGGTATTTCGCAGGGCCGCGGAGGGATCGAGCCTCCGACCCGCTGGTCAGAAGTCTCGCGAGGGAAGTGTAGCAGAAAGAAGCGCTGCGCCCGAACCTCGGCCGCAAGGGCTAAGGACGGTAGTTCGTGAAGATGGAGTCGCCTGCCTTCACCTATGCGCTCGTGTTCCGCGCCGGCTTCGTCGCCAGGCCACCGCCGCGCCCAGCATCAGCAGCGTGATCGACGCGGGCTCGGGCACGGCCTGCACCGAGGACGTCACCGCGTAGCGCCCGCCGCCCGCCAGCGGTCCCTCCAGGATCGCGAACGACGGTGGAAGCATTGGATAGGCGCCGGTCGCGCTCGGCGTGCTCCAGAGGAGCGCCGGTGCGAAACAGCAGGGCCAGTTGCGATCGAGGGGACCTTCGAGGAGGTTCGGTCCGCTCCACGTCACCAGGCTCAACTGCGCCGTGTTGTCGGGCGCGCCGGTGCAACCCCGCGCGACGTTGGTCCCGACCGTCAAGATGCCGCCGATCTGAAACGTCATCCCGCCGATCGTTTCCGTGAGGGTCTGGCCGAAGTAGACGCCGACGCTCGGATCCGAGCCGGCGCAGGCGTTCGGCGTCGCCGGATCGGCCAGCCAGTCGATCGCGACCGGCGTGCCCACCGGGAACTGGCTGAGCTGCGACGAACTGACGGCCCCCTGAAGCCCCCACGCGATGGGCGTGGCCGACGCCGGCCCCGCGAGCCCACACGCCAACCCAAACAGGAGTCCCCCGACCAGGACGATGCGCTTCATACGGCCTCCTGGGCAGCACCGGAATGTCTGAGCTGGGAAGCGCTGAGCCTAGCAGAGGCCGCGTGGCCTGTCGAGTGGGCCCTTAGTCGAGGGTGAAGCTGACGTTGACGCTCGCGCGGATGGAGATCTGGCCGGGCGCGATGCTGGTGTCGCTGGCCATCGGCGCGCCGCCGAAGCTCTACGCGACGTTCTGGGACGCGAATCGGCCGCGTGCGACTAATTCTAGGTGCGGCCGAGACGCTGCGCCGCGCCGAGGGCCAGCAGGCCGGACGCGATGAGCGCCAGCGTTGCCGGCTCAGGCACCGCGGCCGCGCACGGGTGGAGCGGCGACGCCGAGTTGCGAGGAGCCGGGGCGCCGCTCGAGAAGTCGGCCGCGTTGTCGTCAGTGTCGGTGCACCCGCCCGAGGCGCGAAACGCGGCGGTCGTGTTCGAGAGCGTCGGCGCGGCGCCGGTGCCCTCGAAGAAGTTCGCGCCCGTGGTCGGGCCGGTGCCGTAGCCCACGAGATCCTGGATGAGCGCGAGCTGACCGCCGCTGCACGGCGTCGAGCCGCCGTTGCAACCGAGGCTGGCGGTGCCGAGGACCAGAGCGACCTTGCCCGCGGTCGCGCTCATGGAAATCGGGCTCACGTCCGTAATGTCAGGTGTCGGCAGGGCCGTCGTCCCGCCCGCGCCCTGGGCTTCCTGCACGAGGAAGTACTGGCCGGGCTGGATGAACCCCGAGAGCAACGTGAGCTGCGCGGAATTGACGCCAAAGTCCCCGGTCCCTGTCGCGCTCGCGTATTGCAGCGACCAGCCCGTCAGGTCGACGGCTACGCTGCCACGGTTGAAAATCTCGACGAAGTCGTTGGTGTAGGTTGCGCCGGTGTTACCGCCGCCGCCGTAGACCTGACTGATGACGATTTGGCTGGCCGCGGCCGGCCGGACAACGAGCAGGCAACCGACGATGGCAAGGATGACGCAGCGAGAACGCATGAGGGACTCCGACGTTTCGCAATTCCGTTGCCATGCCAGGACTGTCAGCGCGCGGGCGGATCATCACGACCACGGGCCCGGAAGTCCACCTCCGCGCCGTCTATTGTCAGCCCGCGAGAATCGACTACCCGCGCGAGGCGCCTACTTGTAGACACCCGCCGTCTTGAAGTCGCCGGCCTTGACGATCGAGACGCCGTTCGGGTCGATGTGCTTGCGGAACGCCGCGTTGATCTGCTCGACGGTCAGCGCCTGAATCTTCGCCTCCACGTCGGCGTCCCACCGGTACGGGCGATCGAGCTGCGCGTGCGAGACCATGAAGCTCAGGAGCGCCGCGTCGGTCGATCGACCGATCATCCGCGCGTCGGCGTAGGCCTTCTTGGCCTCGGCCACTTCCGTCGCGGTGAAGCCGCTGTCGTACACCTTCTTGAGTTCGTCCATGAAGCTCGCCTCGACCTTCGGGCCGACGCCCGGGTTGAGGCTGACCGTGCCGGAGAGCAGGGCGGACTCGCCCTCCGCGGGGATCGTGATCCGCGCGTTGGCGCCGTAGCTGAGGCCCTCGCGGTTGCGGATGCGATCGGAGATGCGCGATGTGATCGGCTCGCCGAACATGTAGCTCGCGAGCACCATCGCCGGATAGTCGGGGTCGTTCTGCGACATCTGGAAGCGCTCGCCGGCGAGGAACTCGGCGTTGGCCTTGTCCGGCGTCTCGATCTTCTCGTTGATGGGCGCGACTTTCTTGAAGGGCGTCACGAGCGGCTTGTAGGTCTTCGTCGTGGTCCACGAGCCGAAGAGATCCGCCGCGGCCTTCTGCACGTCGGCGGCCGGGATCGGACCGACGACGGCGAATACGCCGTAGTTTGCGCCGTAGAACTGATCGTGAAATCGCTTCGCATCGTCGAGCGTGACTTTCTGGAGGAGCGGGCCCTGTTCCTGGCGCGTCGGCGCGTACTGCGGGTCGGCGGGCGTCAGCGGGCTGAGGTGGCGGTTGAGTCTCTCGTTCGCGAGCTGGTTCGGCTCGGTCGGCACGACCTCGAGCGCCTTGAGCCGCTGCGCCTTGATCCGATCGAACTCGTCCTGCGGGTACAGCGGTTCCTTGAGGATCTCGGCGGCCAGCTTCGCCGCCGCGAGGAAGTTCTCCGCCGGCGCGGAGATGCTGGCCGTCGCAGATGACAAGCCTCCGCCGCCGCCGGCGCCTCCGGCTCCACCACCGCGGCCGCCGCCCGCGCCCCCGCCTCCGCCGCCGCTCACGTTGACCTGCGCGTTCAGCTTGCGGAATTCATCCTGCAGCTGCTGGCGCGTGTGACTCTTCGTTCCGGCCATCAACAGGCTGCCGGCGAACGACGCTGCCTCGCGCTGGCCCGCCAGCGTCGTCTGGTCGCCGAACCGGATCTCGACCGTGCCCGTGACGATGTTGTTCGCCGTCTGCTTGGTGAGGACGGCGACCTTCATGCCGTTTGCCAGCTTCGACTGGACGACGCGTGCCTCGATGTTCGCGACCGTCGGGTCGAACGACTCGCCGCGCACGACCGTGACCTTGCTCGTGTAGCCGGTGAACATGCTGCTGAGCGTCGGGGCGGCCGGCACGACGGTGCGGTCGGGCGCCGGGTCCGGGATGTAGTAGCCGACCGTGCGGTTGGACGGCTTGAAGTAGGCCTGCGCGACGCGCACGACGTCGGCCGGCATGATGTCCTGGAGCCGGTCGTGCTGCAGGAACATCAGGCGCCAGTCGCCCTGCGCAATCGCGGTGTTCAGCGCGCCGGTTGCGATCGACTGCGCGTTGGACAAATTGTTCTCGAGGCCGCGCAGGAGTTGCGTCCGGACGCGATCGATCTCGTCGCGCGTCGGCGGGTTCTTGACGATGTCGTCGAGGACTTTGTAGATCGCATCCCGAGCCGCGTCGAGCGACTGGTCCTGATTGAGCGTCGCCGAGATCATCACGAGGCCGGGGTCGTGCTGCTGTTGGAAGCCCATGTTGGCGGACTGGGCGAGCTTCGTGTCGACGAGCGCCTTGGCCAGTCGTCCCTCCTGGCCGCCCGCGCCGCCTCCGCCGCCGCGTCCACCACGGCCGCCACCGCCGCCGTTCATCAGGCCCGCCAGGACCTGCAGCGCCGCGGCGTCCGGGTGACTCGCCGCCACGGCGTGATAGGCAACGATCACGTCCTGCCCCTCACCGACGCGACGGAGCGCAACGAAGCGCTCGCCATCCTGCGCCGGCTCGACGGTGTATGTCTGATCGAGGATGCGCGTCGGCTTCGGCAGCTTGCCCATCGAGTCGGCGACCATTTGCAGTGTTTTGGCCTCGTCGATCCGACCCGTGATCACGAGCACCGCGTCGTCGGGCTGGTAGTACTTCTTGTAGAACTCGGCCAGGCGGTTGACGGGCACCTTCTCGATGTCGTCCTTCGATCCGATCGCCGACTTGCCGTAGTTGTGCCAGAGATAGGCGGTCGACGCGACGCGCTCGCGGAGGATCGACGCCGGATTGTTCTCGCCGCGCTCGAACTCGTTGCGCACGACGGTCATCTCGGTGTCGAGGATCTCTTTGGTGAACTTGACGTTCACCATGCGATCGGTCTCCAGGCTGAGCGCCCACTTCAGGTTGAGGTCGCTCGCCGTGAACGTCTCGTAGTAGTTCGTCCGGTCCTCGGACGTCGTGCCGTTCCAGCTGGCGCCATGCGCGACGAGCTCGTCCTTGATCTGGCGGCCGTTCGTCGTCTCGATGAAGTCCATGTGCTCGAGCAGGTGCGCCATCCCGGTCTCGCCGTAGCCCTCATGCCGCGAGCCGACGAGATACGTCACGTTGACGGTGATCTTCGGCTCGGCAGGATCCGGATAGAGCAGCACCTTCAAGCCGTTCGGGTAGTCGTACTCGGTGATGCCGCCCATCGACGCCATCTTCTGCACGCCAGGGGGCAGGGTCTGGGCGGAAAGCGCGAGCGTCACGGTGACGCCGAATGCCGCGACAAGTGCGAGTCGATTCATAGGAGGAGTCCTTCGGGCGGGATCATAGCGCAAGGGACAGTACGTCGGGTACGTCAGGTACGTCGGGTACGTCAGCTAACGGTGTTGTGAGTCAAGCGTGGGCGCCCAGCGTTGCTGTGTCCGGACGATCGCGTTGAGGATGCCCAGGAGTTGGCGGGCGATCGCAATGAGCGCGACTTTGGCCGGCTTGCCCGCGGTGCGCAGGCGTGTAAAGCGCGCTTTCAACACGGGATTACATCGGGCCGCCGACACCGCCGCCAGATAGAGCATGTGGCGGACCTCGCGGCGGCCGCCCGTAATGTGTCGACGTCCGCGCCAGGTGCCCGACTCGCGCGCAAAGGGCGCGAGGCCCGCGAGCGCGGCGAGTTGTTGCCGGGACAGCTGGCCGAGTTCCGGTAAGCGTCCCAGCAAGGTCCGCGCGATCGTCGGTCCGACCCCGGGGACCGAGCGCAGCAGATCCTCTTTCGCGCGCCAGAGCGGACTCCGCTGGATCCAGCGATCGAGATCGCGATCGACCCGCTTCACGCGATGCTCGAGCCAGCGGATATGTTGAGTCAAATCGGCGTGCACGGCGGCGATCGCCTGGCGGCGACGCAGTCGCTCGGCGACCAGCATGTCCACCAGTTGCCGCCGCCGCGTCAGCAGCGCCGCCAGTTCGGTCGTCTCGGCATCCGCCAGCGGGCGCGGCGCCGGCCGGACGACGGCCGCAAATCGCGCAAGGAGCTGGGCATCGAGACGATCCGTTTTCGCGAGTTGCCCCGTGCTGCGGGCAAAATCGCGGACCTGACGCGGATTGGCCAACACCACCGGCCACCCGGCGATACTCAGCGCGGCGACGATCTCCCGTTCATACCCGCCGCTGGCCTCGAGCACAATCAACGTCGGCGTCAGCTCGCGACACGCCGCGAGGAGTACCTGGTGGCCCGCGGCGTCATTCGCCACCGTCCACGCACGATCGAGATCGTGCGCCGCCATCTCGAGCTGGTGTTTGCTCACATCGATGCCGAACGCGACCGAAGAGGACATGGACACCTCCTCGCTTCGCGACACCGCGCGGCCCAGCCTTGCAGATGCGAGCGGTCAGCTCGGGTAACGGTTCGGGCTCTGTGGCGGTGCCGCTACGCGATGAGGGGCCCCAGCTGTCGTCCGGGGTGATCCCAGGTACGGACGGGCTCACCTCATCGCGGAAGCGACACCCTCAACATACAAGGTACGTCGGGTACGTCAGGTACGTCGGGTACGTCAGGTACGTCGGGTGCCAGGAACGCACTGCCGCTCGCCAAGTTCTTTCTCTCTAGTCTTGTGGCGGGAGTCGCCCCCTTCGCCAGTCGCGCCGCTGACTCAGTTTCAAGCGCACAATTGCCTTACTCCCGCGCTTCGCGTAACGGAGCGCCTCTGAACACTCCGCGGCGTCAAAGTACCCTCTCTTGATGCCGTTCCGTAGTCTTCGCTCAGTCTCGCCCAGCGAGGACACGGCGTAGTCGAGGAATCGGCAGAAGTCACCCGGTGAGCACCGGAGGAATCCCTCGGAAATATTCGATGCAATGCCATCGGCGGCGTCGAGAATCTGGCTCTTGTAGCGCAGATCGCTCCGGGCGTCGGCGCTTCCAAACACGAGCCGATACACCTCGGACTGCAGAGCGTCCGCGAGCTGCCAGGCGACCAACTCTTCAAATCGTCGAACTCCCATGCCAGGCTGGTCTGCACGGGCCGCGCCCGGACGCAGGTCCGAAAACAGCCGAAATCCCGATCCCCTTGCGGAATCTGCAACGCGACCGCAGTCTCAGGTACGGAGATTTTGAGAAGGAACGAACGATGACTGGATTGCACGTTCCTGGGACCCGACGTACCTGACGTACCCGACGTACCCGACGTACCCGACGTACCTGACGTACCCGACGTACCGTCGTAGTAGTCTCTCTCGCCATGGCCGACCCCGGGCTGACCTCGAGCGAAGCCGCCCAGCGCCTGGCGCAGCACGGCCCCAACGAACCCGTGCCGGTGCGGCGGTTGTCGGCGGTCGCGCAGTTCCTCCGGCTGTTCGCGAATCCGCTCGTCGCGATCCTGCTCGTCGCGAGCGCGATCTCGTCGGCGCTCGGCGAGGCCCTGGACGCGCTGATCATCGTCGCGATCGTTCTCACGAGCGTCGCGATCAATTTCTGGCAGTCGTTTCAGTCCCACCAGGCGGCCGAGCGGCTGCGCAGCTCGGTGATGCCGACCGCGACGGCGCTCCGCGACGGCGCGTGGCGCGAGATCCCGTTCCGCACGGTCGTGCCCGGCGACGTCCTGCGGCTGTCGGCCGGCGATCTGGTGCCGGCCGACGGGCGATTGATCGAGTCGCGCGACCTGTCGGTGCAGCAGTCGATGCTGACGGGGGAGTCGCTGCCGGCCGACAAGCACGCGTCGGCGGCCGCCGCGTCGACCGAGACCGGCCCCGAGGCGCCGCATCTCGTGTTTCTCGGCACATCAGTCATGAGCGGCACGGCGACGATGGTCGCCGTCGCGACCGGCCCAGCGACGATGTTCGGCGACATCGCGACGCGGGTGGGATCGCGCGCGCCCGAGTCCGAGTTCGAGCGCGGCCTGCGGCGCTTCAGCCTGCTCATCCTCCGGACGACCATCGCGCTCGTGCTGTTCATCCTGCTCGTCGGCATCGCGCTGAAGCACAACCCGCTCGAGTCGCTGCTGTTTGCCGTCGCACTGGGCGTCGGCCTGACACCCGAGTTCCTGCCGATGATCGCGTCGATCACGCTGACGCAGGGCGCGCTGCGGATGGCGCGCGACGGCGTGATCGTCAAGCGCCTGCCGGCCATCCAGAACTTCGGCAGCATCGACATCTTCTGCAGCGACAAGACCGGCACGCTGACGACCGGCGTCATGCAGCTCGAATCCGCCGTCGATCCGGCGGGCGCGGAGGCCGAGCGGCCGTTCACCCTCGCCTACGTGAACAGCCGGCTCGAGACCGGCATTCGCAGTCCCCTTGAGGCGGCGATCCTGGGGCACGCCACGATTGATATCGCCGACTACAAGAAGATCGACGAGGTGCCGTTCGACTTCGATCGTCGCCGGCTCTCGGTCGTCGTGGAAGCGCCGGGCGGAGATTCCCGGCGGCTGCTCATCTGCAAGGGCGCGTCGGAGTCGCTGGTGCCGCTGGCCACGGCCATCGAGGTCGGCGGACAGGTCCAGGCGCTCGACGCCTCGCAGCGACAGCGTTGCATGGACGTTCACGAGCGACTGAGCGCGAGCGGTCTGCGCGTCCTGGCGGTCGGCTACCGTTGGCTCGACGCCAGGCTCGCGTACTCGCGCGACGACGAGACGGACCTGGTGCTGGCGGGATTCCTGAGCTTCGCCGACCCGATTCTCCCCGATGTCGCCGAGGTGCTTGCCAGGATGAAAGAGGATGGCGTGACGGTCAAGATCCTGACGGGCGACAACGACCTCGTCGCTCGCCACGTCTGCCATCAGATCGGCCTGGACGATCGGCAGGTGACGACGGGCGACGAGCTTGCGCGGCTCGACGATGCGGCGCTGGGCCATGTGGCCGAGCAGAGCACCGTGTTCACACGCGTCTCTCCCGCCCAGAAGAACCGAATCATCGCCGCGTTGAAGCGGCGCGGTCACGTCGTGGGCTTCATGGGTGACGGCGTCAACGACGCGCCGTCGCTGCACGCGGCCGACGTCGGCATCTCCGTCGTGACGGCGACCGACGTCGCTCGCGAGGCGGCCGACGTGATCCTCGGCAAGCCAAGCCTTCGCGTGCTGCACCGCGGGATTCTCGAGGGCCGGCGCGCCTCGGGCAACATGATGAAGTACCTGCTGATGGGCACGAGCTCGAACTTCGGCAACATGTTCAGCATGGCCGCCGCCTCGCTGTTCCTGCCGTTCCTGCCGATGCTGCCCACCCAGATCCTGCTGAACAACTTCCTGTACGACCTCGCGCAGATCACGATTCCGACCGACAACGTGGACCGCGAATACCTCAGCCGGCCGCAGCGCTGGGACCTGCGCATCATCCGCGACTTCATGCTGTTCATCGGGCCGATCAGCTCCGTGTTCGACTTCCTGACGTTCTACGTGCTTCTGCGCGTCTTCCATGCCGGCGAAGCGCTCTTCCACACGGGCTGGTTCGTCGAGTCGCTCGCGACGCAGACGCTCGTGCTCTTCGTCATCCGCACGATGGGCAACCCGCTCCGCAGCCGGCCGAGCGCGGCCCTGATCGCGAGCACGCTGGCGGTCGTCGCGGTCGGTTCGGCCCTGCCGTTCACGCCGCTCGCAAGCCTGCTGGGATTCGTCGTGCCGCCGCTCGGCTTTCTGCTGTTCGTCGCCGCCGCCAGCGCGTCGTACCTGATCCTGGTCGAACTGGCGAAGCGGCCGCTCGTCGCGCGTCTCGGATTCTGACGTGACCGGCGCCGCCACCCGTCCGACCGTCGTCCGGCTCGGGACGCGCGCGCTCGTCGTGCTGACGCTCATCAACATGTTCAACTACATCGACCGGTGGATGGTGCCGCCGCTCTTCGAGAGCCTGCGGCGCGAGCCGGCGCTGGGCCATCCGAGCGACGCGCGGCTCGGGTCGCTGATGACGGCGTTCGTCGTCGTGTACACGCTGACGTCGCCCGTCTTTGGCGCACTGGGCGATCGCCTGTCGCGCACGCGCCTGATTGCGTTCGGCGTCGCGCTGTGGAGCCTCGCGACCGCGACCGCCGGGCTGGCTGGATCGTTCGCGATGCTGTTTCTGGCGCGCGCGACGGTCGGCGTCGGCGAAGCGGCCTACGGCACCATCGCCCCGGCGATCCTGGCCGACTACTTTCCGCCGACGCGCCGCGGACGCGTGATGGCGGTCTTCGCCTGCGCCATCCCGATCGGATCCGCTCTGGGGTACGTCATCGGCGGGCTCGTGGACACGCACTACGGCTGGCGGACGGCCTTTTTCGTGGCCGGCGGGCCGGGGCTGCTCCTCGCGCTGCTGACGCTCGCCGTCGCCGATCCGCCGCGCGGCAGCCAGGACACGGCGCCCGCCGGACCCGACGGCCAGGGACCGGCCTCCGTCCGGCGTGCCTACGAAGCGCTCGCCAGGAACGCGACCTACGTGCTGACGTGCGCGGGCTACGCCGCGTACACGTTTGCCCTGGGCGGCATCGCGGCCTGGCTGCCGTCGTTCTTCGAGCGCGTCCGCGGCGTGCCGCACGACCAGGCCGCCTGGCTGCCCGGCGCGATTGTCGTCGTGACCGGGTTTGTCGGCACGTTCGCCGGCGGCTGGCTCGCCGACCGCCTGCTCGCGCGCAACCGCCAGGCGTACTGGTGGCTGTCGGGCCTGGCGACGCTGGCTGCGGCGCCCGTCGTGCTGATCGTGTTCACGGCGGCCTCGCCCGCGATCTTCTGGCCGGCCACCGCGGTGGCCGAAGTGCTCCTGTTTGCGTCCACGGCGCCCATCAATGCCGCCACGCTGAACATCGTGCCGCCGACGATGCGCGCGACGGCGCTCGCGACGCAGATTCTGATCATTCACCTCTTCGGCGACGTTCCTTCGCCGTGGCTCATCGGCGTCATCTCGGACGCGTCGTCGCTCGCGACCGCTGTGTTGATCATGCCGGTGGCCGTGCTCGCGTCCGGGCTGCTCTGGATGCAGACCGCCCGGCGCGCCAGGCGTGACGCGGCAGGATAATCTCGGAGGATGTCCACTCGCGCGGACCTCGCTGATCGGCTCTGGCGCGTGCGCAAGCGCCACGATCACATCGACGCGGTGCTGCACGCGAGCCCGGCGGGCTGGGAGCTGCAGTTCGGCCGCAACGACCGGCCGCTCGTCGTTTGGCAATTTGCGACCGAGGCGGAGGCACGGCGTGAGGCCGACGCGCGCTTGAAGGAGCTGCAGCGCGCGGGCTGGACCTCGCACTGGTGAGGCGATGAGGAGACTGGGTGCGTGGCTCGTGCTGGGCGCCGCGATCGCCGCCGCGCCGACGGTGAAGATCACGGTCAAACGCGGCAGCGACCGGGAGCTGCGGACGAAGGCCGAGCTCGAGAAGGTCCTGCGCGACTACGACCTGACGAAGTATTTGTTCACGCGCGATGTGGTGATCGAAGAGCAGGCGATCAACCATGCGTTTCCAGAGCTGACCTTGAACGCGCGCTTCGCGGATTCCGAGGACGATTTGCTGTCATCGTTCGTCCACGAAGAGCTGCACTGGCATCTGCGGGATCGCGGCAGCGTGATGCCGCGTGTCGTCGCGGACCTCCGTCAGCTCTATCCCCGAGTGCCGGTCGGCGGCACGGAGGGCGCGGAGACGGAGTACAGCACCTACGGTCACCTGATCGACTGCTACCTGGAGATTCTGGCCGACCGCCAGCTGATCGGACCCGAACGGACCGCCGCCGTGATCGCCCGCAAGGGTCACTACACCTGGATCTACAAGACCGACCTGCAGGATGAGCCGCGGATCGCGACGATCGTGGCTCGCTACCAGCTGGCGGTCAGATAGCGGCCCTCAAACGCTGCCGCACGCCGTTCGTGGCCGGACACTGCGGTGTCCATTCGCGAACGAAAATCGTCGCTCTGGCGCTTCCGCGTACTGAACGTGCGACACCCGCCGTCCGTCTAATCGCCGTAGGTCCTCGTGTCGTCCTGGCCGTCATCCCTTCGTCACGGTGCGCCATGATTGGTGAGAACTTTCGTCGCGATCTCCGGATTGGGCTGCGCGTCCTCGTGAAGGAGAAGTCGTTCTGCGCGCTTGCGGTCTTCGTGATCTCGCTCGGGATCTGCGGCGTGACGACGATGTTCAGCGTCGTCAACGGCGTGATGCTGCGCGGTTTCTCGTTCCCGACCGCCGACCGTCTCGTCAGCGTGAACTTCGTCGATCCGACGACGGCGAATTTCTTCGGGGTGAACGGCAACGTGTTCGCGATGGACTACGAGGAGTTCCTGCCGACGCAGCAGTCGTTCGAGCTGATGGCGGCGTACATCAACGGTTCGACGGTCAACGTCACGATCGACGGCCACGCCAAGCGATACACGGGGGCCTACACGACCGAGAACTTCCTGCGGTGCCTGGGCACGGCGCCGATGCTGGGCCGCGACTTCACGGCGGCCGACAACAAGCCGGGCGCCGAGAAAGTGGCGCTCATCGGCTACGGGCTCTGGCAGCGCGACTTCGGCGGGTCGCCCAACGCGGTCAACCGCGTCGTCCGCATCAACGGCAAGTCGGCCACGATCATCGGCGTGATGCCCAAGGGCTTCGCGTTTCCTCAGAACGAGGAGCTGTGGATCCCGCTGTACAGCGAGTTTCCGCCCCAGCCGCGCGCCGATCCGGCCAACGTCAACCCGGCCGTGCTGGGCATCCTGAAGCCGGGCGTGTCGCTCGATCAGGCGAACGCCGAGTTCACGCAGATCGCGCACCGCTTCGCGACGGCGTACCCGGAAACGAACAAGCCGTTCAACACCGGGCAGGTCGAGCCGCTCATCAAGACGTTCACGCCGCGCCCGCTCCGGGGCACGCTGCTGACGATGCTCGGGTTCTGTGTGGGCGTGCTCCTGATCGCCTGCGTGAACGTCATGAACATGCAGTTCGCGCGCGCGACGCTCCGGTCGCGGGAGCTGGCGGTGCGGTCGTCGCTCGGGGCGACGCGCGGGCGGCTCATCCGGCAGATGCTGACGGAGAGCCTGCTGGTCGCGGGCATCGGCGCGGCGGTCGGCATCGCGCTCGGGTATCTGGCGATCGACTGGCTGACGGCGGCGCTCCACAACCTCGACAACCCGCCGCCCTCCTGGATCACGTTCGACGTGGACGGCCTCGTGCTGACCGTCACGGTCGGCGCCACGCTCGCGGCCGCGGTCGTGTCTGGCCTGCTCCCGGCGTGGACGTCGTCGCGCACGAACTCGAACGCCGTGCTGCGCGACTCGGGGCGCGGCAACACGAGCCGCAGCGTGACGCTCATGTCGCGCAGCCTGGTGGTGTTCCAGATTGTCGTCACGTGCGTGCTGCTGATCGGCGCCCTGCTCCAGGTGCGCTCGATCCGCAACCAGCAGACCATCGACTACGGCTACGACACCACCGGCGTGATGTCCGCACGGATGGGGCTGATGGAGGGCGACTACCCGTCGCCGATGGCGCGCAAGGCGTTCTACGACCGGCTGCTGCTCCAGCTGAAGGACGACCAGCAGTTCGCCGCCGTCGCCTATACGAGCCGGTTCCGCATGGTCTTCGCGAACAACGCGCCCGTCGAGCTCGAGGGCAAAACGTACGCGACGAATCGTGACCGGACCAACGCGAGCCTCGAGCAGGTGACCGGGTCGTTCTTCGACGTCACGAAACAGCGGCTGATCGAGGGCCGCACGTTCACGGACGAGGACCTGGACGCCCGGCAGCCGGTCGCGATCGTCAACGCGGCGTTCGCGCGGAAGCACTTCGGCCACGACAGCGCGCTCGGCCACCGCTTCCGCACGACGGCGCCGGACGGCTCGCAGGCGGGCCCGTGGCGGACGATCATCGGCGTCGTGTCGAACGTGCGCATGCTCGGGCCGTTCAACAATCCGAACGTCGATGACGCGGGGTTCTACATTCCGTTCTATGCCAGTCCGTTCGGGCCCCTGCGCTCGCCGGATCCGTTCGTCAACCAGTTCACGACCGTGCTCGTGCTGCCGCGCGCCGGGGCGAGCGTGGAGGAGATGGCGAACGTGCTCCGCCGCGAGGTCGCGAAAGCGGACCCGAATCTGCCCCTGTATTTCGTCGGGACGCCTCAGAGCCAGCTCGACACCTTCGTCGCGCAGAACCGCATCATCGCGACGATGTTCTCGATCTTCGGCGTGGTGGCGATGGTGCTCGCCTCGGTCGGGATCTACGGCGTGATGTCGTTCTCGGTGAACCAGCGCACGCAGGAGTTCGGGCTGCGGATGGCGCTCGGGGCGAACGCCGGCCGGATCCTCGGGCGCGTGCTCACGCAGGGCGCCGTGCAGATCGGCGTGGGCCTGGCGGTCGGTCTGGGCCTGGCCTTCCTCATCGGCACGCTGATGGGCAACGGCATCCAGAGCACGCTCTTCAACGTCAGCGCGCGCGATCCCCTCACGTACGGCGTGGTCGTCGCGCTCGTGACGGGGGTGTCGCTCTTCGCGACGCTGGTGCCCGCACGCCGGGCGACGCGCGTCGATCCAATCATCGCGCTGCGCGCGGAGTAGGACGCCGGCGGAGCAGGACGCCGGGCGGAGTAGGACGCCGGGTATATTGTTTCGAGACGGGCAAAAATATACCCGGCGTCTTATAATCTCGCCGGTTCACTCCCATGACGCTGCTCTGGTGGCATTGGCTCGTCCTCGGCCTCTTGCTGGTGGTCGCCGAGATGGCGGCCGCCGGCGGGTTCTACATCATCTTCTTCGGCGTCGGCGCGATCGCCGTCGGCGTCCTGGCGAGCTTCGATCTGGCCGGGCCGGTCTGGATGCAGCTGCTCCTGTTTTCCGCGATCTCCGTCGGGTCGCTGTTGATCTTCCGCCGGCGGCTGCTGACGTGGTTCCAGGTGGAGCCGCAGTCTCCGCCCGTGGACACGATCGTCGGCGAAGTCGGCGTCGCCGCCGAGGATCTCGCGCCGGGCACGGTCGGCCGCGTCGAGCTGCGAGGCACGGCGTGGTCCGCGCGCAACACGACGAACGCGACCCTCGCGCGGGGCGCGCGCTGCCGCGTCATTCGAGTGGACGGGCTGACGGTGGACGTCGAGCCGGAAGGAGCCAGGCCATGACCCTCAGCGGCACGATGATCGCGTTCTTCGTCCTCGCCTTCGCGGTCATCATCGTCATCGCGCGCACGGCCGTGGTCGTGCCGCAGCAGAGTGCGTACGTCGTCGAGCGGCTCGGCCGGTTCAACGCCGTGCTGCAGGCCGGCTTCCACATCCTCGTGCCGTTCGTGGACGTGATCCGGTACCGGCATTCGCTGAAGGAAGTCGCCATCGACATCCCGGCGCAGGTCTGCATCACGCGCGACAACGTCCAGGTGGGCGTGGACGGCATCCTGTACCTGAAGGTGATGAACCCCGAGCGCGCGTCGTACGGCATTCTGGACTATCACTTCGCGATCACGCAGCTCGCGCAGACGACCCTGCGCAGCGACATCGGCAAGATCGACCTCGACCGGACGTTCGAGGAGCGCCAGAACATCAACGCCTCCGTCGTGAGCGAGCTCGACAAGGCGACCGAGCCGTGGGGCGTGAAGGTGCTGCGCTACGAGATCAAGAACATCACGCCGCCGCACGACGTCCTGGCCGCCATGGAGAAGCAGATGCGCGCCGAGCGGGAGAAGCGCGCGGTCGTGCTCACGTCCGAGGGCGCGCGCGACGCGGTGATCAACGCCGCGGAGGGCGACAAGCAGCAGGTCATCAAGGCGTCCGAGGCGCGGCGGCAGCAGCAGATCAACGAAGCCGAGGGTCAGGCGAACGCGATTCTTGCCGTCGCCACCGCGACGGCGGAGGGCATCCGCAAGGTCGCCGATGCCATCCGCCAGCCGGGAGGCATCGAGGCGACGCAGCTGCGCGTGGCCCAGCAGTACGTCGAGCAGTTCGGCCAGCTGGCGCAGAAGAGCAACACGCTCGTCATCCCGGCCAACGTCTCGGACATCGCGGGCATGGTCGCGACGGCGATGCGGGTGTTCCAAGGCGGGGCGGGAAAGACGGCCTGATTAGCGCCAGACGAGCGCCGCCCCCAGCGCGAGCGCCATCAACGCGAGCCCAATCGCGGCGAGCGGGCGGAAGCGTCCGCGGCCGACCACGATCGCGATGCCGAGCTTGACGATCGTGTTCGAGATGATGCCGATCGTCACCGCCCGCGCCGTGATCTCCGCCGCCGTGCCGGAGGCCGTGAGCCGGGCCATCGAGATCGTGAGCGCGTCCATTTCGACCAACCCGAGCACGACCGCCGAGCCGTAGAGGCCCTGCGTCCCCAGGCGCGACGTCGCGAACCACACGGCGAACAGCACCAGCTGGAAGAACAGCGTCATCTGGATTGCGGCCTTGAACTGCAGCGGGTTCTTCTCGCGCTCGAGGCGCTCGACCGCGTGCGCGCCGCGCAGGCCGCGCATCGTGAGGGCGACGCCGATGAGCGCCGGCACGACGCACGCCGGCCACAGCGCCTGCGCGAGGGCGGGCGCGAGGATGAGGCTCGAGAACAAGACGCGAGGAAAGAGGACCGTATTCGCGCCGAGCGCGCCCGAGGCGAGCGCGCGGCCGATCTCGGGCTTCTTGCGGCTGAGCTCCGCCATCGTGAGCGTGGCGCCCGTGGACGAGATCATGCCGCCCAGCGTGCCGGCGATGGCGTAGCCGCGGTTGCGCCCGAAGGTCCGGCGTGCGGCGAACCCGACGAAGCTCAGTCCGGAGAAGAGGAGCACGAGCGCCCACAGCGCCCGGGGCCGGATGCCGCCGAACGGGCCGTACGGGCCCTCGGGCAGGAGCGGCAGGATGACCGTCGCCATCACGGCGAACCGCACGGCGGCGCGAATTTCCTCGCGGTCGAGCTTGGCGACGAAACTGTGCAGCCGGCTCTTCTCCACGAGGAGCAGCAGCGTCACGGCCATGATGCCGGCCGCTACGCGGTTGTTGCCGGATCCCGCAAGCACGCCTGCGGCCATGACGACAAACGCGGCGACTTCGGTCGTGCCGTCCACGTCGCGCCGGCTTGCCGCGAAGTAGGCGGCGACGATGAGCGCGCCCATGCCGGCGAGCAGAATCAGGGCCGGCCCCTGCGCGCCGGCGCTCCAGAGCCAGCCGGCGAGCCCCGACGCGAGCGCGAGCAGCGTGAACGTGCGCACGCCGGCGAAATGCGCCCGCGCGCCTGCGGCGTGGCCGCTCCACTCGCGCTCGATGCCGATGCCGAGGCCGCCGAGCACGGCCACCGTGAGGTTCCAGAGCGCGGTGAGATCGAAGGACACGACTGGCGCCACTCCTACGCGAGGGCTTCGGACAATCGGGTGAGGCCGGCCGCCAGCACCTCGGGCCGTCCCGCCAGGCTGATCCGGAAATGCGCCGGGGCATCGAAGAAGTGCCCGGGCGCCACGGCCACGCCGTGCGTCTCGAGCAGGCGGCGCACGAACGGCGTCGCGTCGGTCAGGCCGAGGAGGCGAGGGAACACGACCGACGTGCTGGGCGGCTCGACGATCTCGAGCTCCGGGTGCGCCGCGAAGAAGTCCCGTGCGCGGGCGACGTTCCCGGCGAGCAGCGTCGTCGCGCGGCGCGCGAGCGCCGGCAGCTGGCCGAACGCGTGCGCGGCCAGCCGGTCGGCCGGCGCGCTCTCGGCGTTGTCCACGACGTCGCGCGTTCGCCGGAGGCGGGCGGCGATGGCCGGCGCGCTGACGGCCCAGCCGCATCGCAGCCCCGCGAGGCCGTACGACTTCGTGAGGCTGCTCGTGGAGATGAACGGACCGTCGAGCGTCGCAGCGGCTGGGGCGCGCACCCGGCCGGCAAGGCCGTTGGCGCCGTCAAGGTAGACCTCGTCGACGAGCACGTGGGCGCCGGCGTCGGCGGCCACGCGTCCCAGGCCCCTCAGCGTCTCTGTCTCGATCACGACGCCCGTCGGGTTGTGGGGGGACGTCACGATGATGAGCCGCGTGCGGGGCGTCAGGCGGGCGCGAATCGCGTCGAGATCGATCCGCCAGGCGTCGGCAAAGCGCCGGTCGAACCGCTCGATGCGCGCGCCCATCAGGGCGCACGCGCCGAGCAGCGGGTCGTAGGCCGGGCGCTCGACCAGCACCTCGTCGCCTGGACCGACCAGGGCGGCAATCGTCAGGAAGTTGGCGCCCGAGCAGCCGTGCCCGGTGACGATGCGATCCTCGGTGACGCCGTAGTGCCGAGCGATGGCCGAGAGCAGCGGCGGGTAGCCGTTGTCGTTGGGCGCCGTGATGTCCATCGCCTCGCGGGCGCCCGGCACGTCGTCGATCGTGCACGGCAGGAGGTTGCTGCCGGCGAGATCGATCGCCGCCGGCTGGCGCGTCTTGGCCCAGAGCAGATACGGCGCGAGGGGCGCGTCGAGCATCACCGCGCTCCCGACCGCGCGAACGCGTAGTACACGGGAATGCCGACGAGCAGCAGGCCCGCGCCGACGAGCGAGCGAAGCGGCGCCGCCCGCACCGTGCTGAACACGACGGCCACCGCCACCGCCACGAAGAACCCCGGCAGCCAGGGATAGCCCGGCGTGCGGAACCGGTCCGGCGAGGTGAATCGCCGCCGCAGAAGGAACAGCCCGCCGACGGTCAGTCCGAAGAAGATCCAGTCGGCGAAGACGACGGTGTCGAGCAGGTCGCCGTATTCGCCGGTCAGCGCCAGCACGATGGCCCAGGCGGACTGCAGGACGATCGCGAGCGCCGGCGTCTGAAAGCGGGGATGCAGGCGCGCCAGCGCCGGGACGAAGGCGCCGTCGGCGGCCATCGCGTAGTAGACGCGCGTCGGCGCGAGGATGGCGAGGTCGAGGAAACCAAACGTCGAGACCGCGATCGCCGCGGCGACGAACCGCTCGCCGGACGATCCCAGCCAGCGCGCGGCGGCGTCGGCCGCGGGCGTCATCGTCGCCGCCAGCCCGTCGAGCCCCAGCGTCCGCAGATACGCGACGTTGACGAGCAGGTAGATCGCGACGACCGCGAGCGTGCCGACGATCAGGCTGCGCGGCAGATGCCGCACTGGGTCCCGCATTTCCTCGGCGACGTAGTTGGCGTTCTGCCAGCCGCCGTAGGCGAACAGGATCGGGATCAGGGCGGCGCCGAAGGCGAGGGCGCCCGACGGCGTGGCATCCGCGCGACCGGCGGTCAGCCAGCCCGGACTGGCGGGCACGGTCCAGGCGAACGCGACGATGGCCGCGAGCGCGGCGACCTTGAGCACGACGAACACGTTGAGGACGCGGCTACCCGGCTTGACGCCGACGTAGTTGACCGCCGAGAGCAGCGCGATCGTGGCGACTGCGACGAACCGCGCGGAGGTCGGGGGCGCGCCGGCGAGCTTCAGCGCGTACTGCGCGAACGTGATGGCGACGGCCGCCATCGCGCCCGTCTCGATCATGAAGAGCAGCGCCCATCCGTAGAGGAAGCCGACCAGCGGATGCCAGGCCTCGCGCAGATACACATACTGGCCGCCCGCCCGCGGCATCGCCTGGCCGAGCTCGGCATACGAGAACGCGCCCGCCAACGCGACCGCGCCGCCCGTGGCCCACGCGGCCAGCACGAGGGCCGGCGTATCGAGCAACCGGGCGACCAGATACGGATTGATGAAGATGCCGGACCCGATGATGCCGCCGATGACGACCATGGTGGCGTCGAACGGTCCGAGCGCGCGGCGGAAGACCACGCGCGAATACTACACTGGCGCAAGTCTCGTAAAATGCTGGAAGGGAGGCGCATGGCCCGGGGGTGGGAGAGCAAGTCGGTCGAAGCGCAGCAGGCCGACCGCGAGCGGCATGAGCCGACGGCCTCGGCGCCCGCGATCGATCCTGCACGGGCGGCCGCACGACGCACGCTGGAGCTGGCGCGCGCCCGCGCACAGTCCGATCTCGACGCCGCCCGGCATCCCGCGCACCGGGCGATGCTCTAGGCGGCCATTCGCGCGCTCGACGAGCAATTGAGCCGCGACGGAGCCGTGCCGCGATGACGCGACGAGTCACACGCCTCGCGCTCGCCACCGCCGCCTTCACCGTCCTGGCGGCCTGCTCGCTGCGCACGATTTCCTGCGCGACGCCCGAGCCGGGCGCGCCCCCCGCGCCCGTCGCGGGCGCGGCGAACACGCCGAGCGCCGGTCCGTCTAAGTTCAAGATCGTCTTTCTCGGCGACAGCCTGACGGCGGGGTTGGGGCTGCTGAGCGATGAGTCGTACCCCGAGCTGATCCAGCAGAAGTTCGCCGCCGAGGGCTACTCGCTCGTCGAGGTCGTGAATGCGGGCATTTCGGGCGACACCACGGCCGGCGGCTTGCGGCGCGTCGACGACGCGCTCGAGCCCGAGACCCGGATTCTCGTCGTCGCGCTTGGCGGCAACGACGCGCTGCGCGGTCTCACCGCCACACAGACCCACGACAACCTGGCCGGCATCATCGACGCCGCGGAGGCCAAGGGCGTCGGCGTCGTGCTCGCCGGCATGGAGGCGCCGACGAATCTCGGGCAGGAGTATCGCGACGCGTTCCACAACACGTTCGTCGAGCTCGTGCGCACGTATCGCGACCGCATCGTGTTCATCCCATTTCTGCTCGAAGGCGTCGCGGGCAATCCCGCGCTCAATCAGGCCGACGGCATTCATCCGAACCCGCAAGGCGCCGCCGTCATCGCCGACAACCTGTATCCGCGCCTGCGGACGATCGTCGACCAGATGGGCGGCGGAGGGTAGCGAGTGATCGAACTGATTGAGGTGTCGCGCACGGTCACGAGCGGCGCCGGCCCCCTGACAATCCTCCACCCCACGTCGTTCCGAATCGAGCGCGGTCAGTCGGTGGCGATCACCGGCCCGTCGGGCAGCGGCAAGTCCACACTGCTCGGCCTGATTGCGGGGCTCGATACGCCGACGACGGGGCAGATCCGCCTCGACGGCACGGACATCACGGCAATCGGCGAGGAGGCGCTCGCGCGCCTGCGCGGCGAGAAGATCGGCATCGTCTTCCAGTTCTTCCATCTGATTCCGTCGCTCACGGCCTACGAGAACATCCTCGTGCCGATGGAAATCGCGGGCGCGGCCGACGCGAGGACACGCGCGCGGACGCTGCTCGCCGACGTCGGGCTCGAGGACCGCGGCCACCACTATCCGTCGCAGCTCTCCGGCGGCGAGCAGCAGCGCGTCGCGATCGCCCGCGCCCTGGCCAACGACCCGCCGATCGTCCTGGCGGACGAGCCGACGGGGAACCTCGACAGCGCGACGGGCCGGCAGGTGATCGACTTGCTCGTGGCGGTCAACCGGGAGCGCGGCCGCACGCTCGTGCTCGTCACCCACGACGCGGAGCTGGCGGCCTTCGCGGGCGAGAGCATCGCCTTGCGCGATGGCCGCGTCGTCGAGCGGCGGTCCACCGCCGGGGCCCGTCAGGCAGGCCGATGAGCTTCGTCATCCGCATGGCATGGCGCGAGACGCGCGCCTCCTGGGCGCGGCTGCTCTTCTTCTTCGCGTGCGTCGCGCTCGGCGTCGCCGCGATCGTCGTGCTGCGCAGCGTCGTCACGCACGTGCGGACGACGCTGACGCGGGAGGCGCGGCATCTGGTCGGCGCCGACATCGTCATCCAGGCCCAGCGGCCGTGGACGGACGAGCTGCGGGCGCGGATCGACCAGATGCTGCAACACGAGCCCGTACGCGACCGCCAGGAGCTCGTGGACACGCAGACCATGGCGGTGCCGATGGACGGGCAGGGCGGGGGCGTCGTCCGCCTGGTCGAGGTTCGCGGCATCGAGGCCGCCTATCCGTTCTACGGAGCGCCGGAGCTCGAGGGCGGTGTGGCCTATTCGCATGCGCTCGTCGAGCAGCACGGCGTGCTCGTCCAGCCGGAGTTCCTCATCGAGCTCGGGCTGAAGGTCGGCGATCGGGTGAAGCTCGCCGGCGAGCCGTTCACGATTCGCGGCGTCGTCACCAAAGATCGCGTGCAGCGCGGCGGCGGCATCGCGTTCGGGCCGCGGGTGTACGTCGATCTCGCCGACCTCAAGCAGACCGCACTGCTCGGCTTCGGCAGCCGCGCGACCTACCAGCTGCTGCTGCGCGTGGACGAGCCGGCGATCGTGTCGCTCACCGACCGCCTGCGCCGCGAGTTCAGGAAGGACGCCGTCGGCGTCCGCTCGTGGCGCAGCCTGGAAGACCGCCTTGGCGAGAACCTGACGACGGCGGAGAACTACCTCAGTCTCGTCGGCTTCGCGATCGTCGTGCTCGGCGGCATCGGCGTGTGGAGTGTCACGCGCGTCGTCGTGCTCCAGAAGATGCGCAGCGTCGCCGTCCTCAAGTGCCTGGGCGCGACGTCGGGCCGCGTGCTGGCGACCTACGTCCTGCAGGTGCTGTGGCTGGCCGGCGGCGGCAGCGCGCTCGGCGTCGGGCTGGGCGCGCTCGCGATCGCGGCGATTCCCGCGCGCGTGCTCACGCCGCTTGGCGTCGAGCACGTCGGGGTGACGGCGAGCGCCGTCGGGCAAGGCGTCGGGGTCGGCGTTCTCGTGTCGCTGCTCTTCGCGCTCGTGCCGCTGCTCGAAGTGCGGCAGGTCAAGCCCCTGCTGCTCCTACGCGCCGACACGGCGACGACGGCGCGGCGGCGGGATTGGCGGAGCGTGCTGGCCGGCACGGCCGTCATCCTGGCGCTCGCGCTGGTGGCGGTCTGGCAGGCCAACTCGTGGCGGGCCGGGCTGTTCGTGTCGGGCGGGCTCGCGGTCGTCGGCGCGAGCTTGCTCGGCGTGAACCGCGTGATCCTGTCGGTCGTCGGACGCTTCGCGCGATCCTCCCGGTTCGCGGTGCGGCACGCCGTGCTGAGTCTGGGCCGCCCGGGCAGCCAGGCGCGGGTGATCCTGATGGCGGTCGGGCTCGGATGCTTTTTCATCCTCGCCGTCCGCGCGATCCAATCCAACCTGCTGGACGACTTCCGGCTCGAGGTGGGCCGCAACTCGCCGGATTTCGTGCTCATCGACATCCAGCGGGACCAGGTGGACGGCGTGCGGGCGGCCGTCGCGCCGTACGCGGCGGCGCCGCCGCGGCTGCTGCCCTTGATGCGCGCGCGTGTGGTCGGCGTCGACGGCCGGCAGGTCAGCCTGCCGACGGCCGAGGACGTGCGCCGGCAGGGCGAGCTCACCCGCGAGTACGGCATCACGTTCCGCGACGCGCTGCAAGACAACGAGAAGCTGGTGGATGGCGCGTTCTGGCCGGGCCCGCTCGCGGACGCCAAGACGCCGGATGGCCTCGATACCGAGGTCTCGATTGAGCAGATGGTCCGCGAGCAGGCGCACGTGGGCGTCGGCGACATCATGCGGTTCGACATTGCCGGCCGCGTCATCCAGGCGCGCGTGACGAGCATCCGCAAGGTCACCTGGGACGAGGCCCAGAACGGCGGATTCGTCTTCATCTTCCGGCCGGGCCCCGCGATGGAGCGCACGCCGCACACCTACGTGGGCTTCCTGCAGGTCGTGGCCGATCCGTCCGCGCGCGGCGCGGTGCAGCGGGACCTCGCCCTGGCGTTTCCGAACGTCTCGTCGATCGACGTCCGCGACGTGCTGGCGTCGATCAAGGAAGTGCTCGACAACGTCACGCTGGGCGTGACGATCGTCGGCGCGGTCACGCTCGCGGGCGGCGTGCTGATTCTCGTCGGCGCCGTCGCCATGACGAAGTTCCAGCGGCTCTACGAGGCCGCCATCTACCGGACGCTCGGTGCGAGCACGCGCATGATCGCGTCGATGGTCGCCATCGAGTACGCCCTGCTCGGCGCGCTCGCCGGCCTGGTCGGCGCGGCCGGCGCGCTCGCGCTGTCCTGGGCCCTCGCGCGGTGGCTGTTCGACATCGAATGGCGGCCGGCGGGCTGGCTCTTCGCCTCGGGGGTCGTCGCGACCGCCGTGACGGTCGCGGCCGTCGGCCTGGCCGCGAGCGCCGACATTCTCGTGCGCAAGCCGCTCGCGGTGCTCAGGAGCGAATAGGTTCCCGGGGCGTCCAGGAAGGTGCCGAAGGTTCCAACGGGTTCTCGGCGTGGTGTAAGATGAGGGATTGAAGCTGTATCTGTGAGCGCGGCTGTGTGCGTATGACTGAGAAGGTACTGGACGAAACGCTCCTCACCAGCCTGAAAGAAATCCTCCTGCGGAAGCGCGGCGAGATTCTGGCGACGTCCACGGGCACGCGTCCGCTGCCCGCGGCGATGGACGTGAACAGCCGGCAGGGCGACCTGGCGGATCAGGCCAGCGGCAACAACGAAGTCCATATTCAGCTCAAGCTGAAGCAGACGGACGCCAAGATCCTGCAGGCGATCGAAGAAGCGCTCTATCGCATGGAGAAGGGCACGTACGGCATCTGCCGCGACTGCGGCGATCCGATCGCGCCGGCGCGGCTCGAGGCGATCCCCTGGACGCGGGTGTGCATCACCTGCAAGCAGAAGCAGAACGCGTGAAGCCCGCCGACCTGGCCGCCGTCCTTCGGGAGTTCCACCACGAGAAGCTGGCGCTCCGCCAGCGGCACGCGGCCGTGGCGAAGCACGTGACGGACTACGCCTTCAACAACACATATCAGTACGTGATCGCGCGCGAGGACGTGCACCTGTCGTGGCTCGAAGCGGCGCTGGCGGACCTGGGTGCCACGCCCGACGTTGTGGCCGAGCCTTCGCTCGGGCCCCCGGGCAGGAAGGACGGCTTTCTGGCGCTTGTCGCCGAGGACGCGCGCGAGGCCGGCGAGTTCGTCGCGCGGTGGCGCGCGCGCACCGACGAGGTCACCAACGCCCGGCATCGCGGGATGATGGGCGTTATCCTCGGCGAGACCCTCGAACAGAAGCGGTTCTTCGACCAGATGACCGCCGGCCGCGAGGACCTGCTCGGCCGCCGCGCCAACGGTCCGGGCAGTCCCGGCACTGGCGACGGCGTGCTGCCGGTCCGGTGGATCGAGTAACGGTTGCGGTCTCGCTCGGGTCCAATCTCGGCGACCGCCGCGCGCATCTTGGCTGGGCGCTGACCCGCCTCGGGGATCTGCTCTCCAGCGTCCGCGCTTCCCGCATCATCGAAACCGACGCCGTCGACGTTCCCGCGCCGCAGCCGCCGTACCTGAACGCCGCCGTGGTGGGGGAGACCGCCCTCGCGCCGGCGGACCTGCTCGGCCGGCTGCTGGAGATCGAGCAGGAGCGCGGACGCGAGCGGCGGACGCCGCGCGCCGCGCGCACGCTGGACCTCGATCTCGTTCTCTACGGCGACCGCGTGATCGAGACGCCCGGCCTCGTCGTGCCGCACCCGCGCTTCCGCGACCGGGCGTTCGTGCTCGAGCCGCTGGCCGAAATCGCGCCGGACGTCGTCGATCCGGTCAGCGGCCTGACCATGCGACAGCTGCGCGATCGACTCAAATGACCAAGGGCCGGGAGGCGTCAGCCGTCCCGGCCCTCGGTGCTCAGTCCGAACTTCCCACGTCTGGCTTCCAACTCTTCACGTCGCGAGCGTCTAGCCTTTCTTGTACGTCTGCTTGGTCGACATGCCCTGGCCGCCGCCCATGCCGCCAGACGTCTCGACGACCATGTTGCCGCCCTCCATCGAGACCGTCGTCTTGGTCGTCATCGCCGTGCCGTTCATGTCGCGCGTCGTCGAGATGACGAGCTTGTCGCCCTCCCAGGCGGCTTTCGAGACGATCTCGACGGGACCACGGCCCATCTGCATCGTGTTCTTGCTTTCGGACCCGTCGAGCTTGTAGGTCGTGCTGACGGCGTTCTGGCCCATCATCCGGTCGATTTTCAGCGTGCTCGCGTCCTGCGTGATCGTGCATTCCTGTCCGCAGAACCCCGCGCCGCCGCCCATGCCGCGGCCGCGCTGGCCGCCGCCCCCGCCCGCCGCGGCGGCGTTCGGATCGGCCTGGAGCGTCCACTTGCCTGCGAAATTCGGCTTACCCTGGGCAGAGAGGCCCGAGGCGAAGACCACCACCGTGAGTGCTGCCACTGCCATTCCCAGTCGTCGCATACGTGAGTCTCCTCAGCAAGCTCCCGGGCGCCTGCCCTGCGCCGGTTGCTCTGACTATCGATCACGCCCGCCCGGTCGGCCGACGCGTACGCAAAAAGAGGCAACGCAGGGATGCTGCGTTGCCTCGGTCGTTCGAGCTTCGACGTGTGTCGGCGAAGCTCGCGCGGATGCGCGGGCTAGCCCTTCTTGTAGTAGGTCGCGACCGGGCCGTTCTGAGTCTGGCGCTCGATCTTCAGGTCAGCGCCGTCCATCGACCAGGTCTGCACCTGATCGCCGTTCGCGCCCTTGGTCGTGATGACCAGCTTGGCGCCGTCCCACTTGGCCGTCGACTCTTGCTCGGTCGCCTGACCGCCACGGCCCATCACCTGATTCTTGCTCGGTGATCCATCGAGGTTGTACACGGTCTTGACGGCGTTGCCGCCCATGTCGCGCTCGATCGTGAGGGTCTTGGCGTCCTGCGTGATGGTCATCGGTCCGCCGCCGCCACGTCCGCCGCCACGTCCGCCGCCACCGCCGGCCGGGGCCGGGTTCTTCTCGGTGTCGGGTGTCCACTTGCCCGCGAAGTTCGGGGTCTGCGCAAAAGCAACGGCCGTCGCGAGGACGAACGCCGCTACGCTCAGCACTGCTGTCACACGTCGCATGAGGAGTACTCCTTACAAATCGAGGCGGCCTCTTGCCGTCTCGAAGCCTGTGGGCGCCGAGATTCTACTCGAACCTCAGAGCCTCGATCGGATCCAGTCCCGCCGCCTTCCTGGCCGGATAGAACCCGAAGAAAATCCCGACGGCGGCCGAGAACGCCACGGCCGTGAAGACCGCGGTAATCGGCACGAGCGCCGGCCAGTTCTGGTAATACTTGACGGCCTCGGAGACGCCGTAGCCGAGCGCGATCCCGATCGCGCCCCCGACGCTGCTGATGACGACCGCCTCGATCAGGAACTGCAGCAGCACGTCGGAGCCACGCGCGCCGATGGCCATGCGCAGGCCGATCTCGCGCGTCCGCTCCGTGACCGACACCAGCATGATGTTCATGATGCCGATGCCGCCGACGACGAGCGAGACGAACGCCACGCCGGCGAGCAGCTGCGTCATCGTGTTGGTCGTCTGCGTGCGCAGCGCGACGATGTCGTCGAGGGTCTGGACGGTGAAGTCGTCCGGGTCGCCCGCGGTGATCTCGTGCCGCGCGCGCAGCGCCTGCGTGATCGCCTGCGCGGCGCTATCGATGTCGTCCGCCGACCGCGCCGACACGTAAATGCGGTTCAAGTTGAGCTGGCCCGACAGCTTCTTCATCACCGTCGTGTACGGGGCGAACACCTGGTCGTCGAGATTGGTGCCGCCCGATCCCGCGCCCTTGGAGGCCATGACGCCCAGCACGCGGAACACGTGATTGCGCACGCGAATCACCTGGTCGGTCGGGTCCACGTCCTCGCCGAAGAGGTTGTCGGAGACGTTCGACCCCAGGACACAGACCTTGGCCGCCGACTTCACGTCCTCGCTGCTGAAGAACGAGCCGTACTTCTGCGGCCACGACCGGATCGCGGGGAGATCGACGTTCGTGCCCTCAATCTGGGTGTTCCAGTTCTGATTGCCGTAGATGAGCTGCGTGCGCGTGTTGACGCTTTCCGCGACGTACTGGATCTCCGGCAGGTCGCGCAGCGCCGCGGCGTCCTCGGGCACCATCTTCGTCGAGTTGCCGAAGCCCGTGCGCACGCCCTGGGTGTTCGTGCTGCCGGGCGAGATCGTGATGAGGTTGGTGCCGGCCGACTTGACCTGCTCTTCGATCGTCGCCTGCGCGCCCGATCCGAGCGCCACCATCGCGATGACCGCGGCGACGCCGATGATCATGCCGAGCATCGTGAGCGCCGTCCGCAGCTTGTTGCGGCCGAGCGCCTTGAACGCGATGCGCACCGTCATCAAAAGGGACATACGTCTCTCTGCTCTCCGACTTCCGCCTAGTGCCCTGACGGCGCCGGGGCCACCGGCTCTTCCGTCTGGACGATGGCGTCGGGCTCGGGCGGCGGAAGCGCGGCCAGCTCGTCGACCGCATTGCGCCGCCGCGCGACTGCCTGATCGGCCACGACCCGCCCGTCGCGGAAGCGGATGATGCGCGTGCCGTATTCGGCGATGTCTATTTCGTGCGTGATCAGCAGCACGGTGATCCCGCGCTCCTTGTTCAGGCGCTGGAAGATGCCCATGACCTCGATGCTCGTGCGCGTGTCGAGGT
>Ga0335084_10000504_pt1 | contig 33129 bp, 30 predicted proteins | sample Lox_Sample_44_FD_206721 | JGI IMG/M metagenome (GOLD analysis project Ga0335084, IMG submission 206721) | Soil microbial communities from Loxahatchee National Wildlife Refuge, Florida, United States - Lox_Sample_4.4 | ecosystem: Environmental > Terrestrial > Soil > Wetlands | place: USA...
ATGTTCCCCTCTCGAGGTGAAGCGACGTGATACTCGGCGTGCCGCCGAGCTTTTTCTTCCTAGCGATCCATGCTGTTCCAGCCGTCTGCAACGAGCGGCTGTTGATCCTTGAGGACACGGGGCAAGGCCGCTCCGATGTGGTCCGTATCGGCGGCCTCGACAATGGCAGTGAGATTGCCTGCCAGAACACCGCTGCCAACGGTCGCTAGTGTCCATAGGCGAACCAGCTGCAGGCCACGCTCCAGATCTTGGTGTCTGCCCATGTCGACAACCTGAGAGTAAACCCAACGTTCGTGACGTTGACGGGACTCACGCCCAATCTGCTGTTGGCGCTGTTCTCGATATCGAACTCCGCCAAACCGACCACCACTTGGGGCGGCGAGGCAAATGGCCGAGGGAAACTGATCGGATGGTCGATATGCCTATCACCCGTCCCCGTTTTGAAGAACGTGGTATGCGTATCAACCCCCTCGACTCCGTTTTGGAATGAGACGATGTTCGGCGCCGAGACACTGCCTGTTACACTCAGGTTTCCCCGAATGCCGACGTTGCCCGCTTGATCGATCACCAACCGCACATTGCTATTGGTTCCCAAGCTCAGCGGGTGATTCGTCTTTGTTCCAATGATCATCCCGGCTGGTGCACCCCACCAGCCGGCGTCGTGTGCGCAGACCCGCGCATCGATGTTGGGCGTTCTGACGGATAGCTTGGTGGCCTTCACACTTAGGACATCGATAACCTTGCTCCATCCTTCGGCGTTCTCCGGGCTCGATATTCCTATGCCCACGTTACCGCCAGTAACTACGAGCTGATTCGCGCCCACGACCAGCCCGTTCGCGGGCAGATTGAGCGCCCCGGTCATCGTGTCACCGCCCTTGGACACTTTGGTCGGATCATTTACCCCCGTCAGGGCCGAGCCGTCTCCCTTGAAACCCGTCGCCTTCACGCTCCCAGCCACGTCGAGTTTCTCTGCCGGCGCAGCAACGCCGATGCCCACTTTGCCACTGCTTAGCGCCAGGTAGGCGTCCTGACTCGCCCTTAGCGTTCCGGCGACATCGAGCTTCGCTCCGGGCGTGCCCGTACCGACTCCAACGTTGCCCTCCACAATCAGCCCATTGGCCGGAGCGCTAAGACTGCCGGAGTAACTGGCACCCACGGCCATCGCCCCTTCCACGTCCAGCGCGTTGACCGGATTAAGGGCACCGATTCCGACTTTGCCCATGATGTAGGCTTTGTTCCCCGCCGGAATGATGTCGACGAACACGGGCCCACCATCACCGTTGGTGACGGACAGTTCACTTGTCGCAGTAACAGTGTTGTCTGTAATAGCCACGGTCGTCTCCTCCATCGATGCTTGCTGTGCTCGTCACGTTCCCCTGTCTAGCTGGAGAACACGAAGATTTCTATCGTTCCGGAATTGCCGTCGAATGCCTCCAGCGCCTTGCCTATGATCGTTCCCGGCTGGTAAATCACACGGCCGTCGACTTCTATCGGTTTGGCCCGCATGGCATGCCCTGCTGTAGATGATGATGTCAAGAGGTCTCCCTTCCCGATCGGTCCACTTTCACTGACTACTTTGCAGGGCACGCGCCCGCATAGCGCGACGGGGAAATGGCGGCCGCCTTGGACCCCGTCACGATCCACGTTGAGCAGAAATCCCGGCTCCGCGGAGATCACTCCCAACACCATCGGATCGTTGGGCCGGCATGCTTTCACGATGTTGTCCTTCTCGGAGTCGATACAGACGATGTCCCCGGGCTCCAGGCCTTGCTCGGACAGATAGTTCTCGGCCAGGTCGCGTGCGCCGCTCTGGTATCCGTGGCAGGACCAGACCGTTCCCTCGGCCTCGATATCCCAGGTGTGGATGCCGCCTCCCCAGCCTGGCGTTCGCGGCGCGGGAGACCATCCCGAAGTACCGAGCCGTCCGCTTATGACGGCGTCACCATTGACTTCCAATCTGTCCCAGATGGATACCCTGCGGCCCATGCCGGCGGATCGGTTTCCAACGATCATCAGCGTCTTGAAGGCCCCTGTATCATTGGAGATCTCGGCCTGGTTGGTGGTCGCATCGGGGAATCCACTCCAGGCGGAAGTGAAACGGACCGGATTGGACCCGATCGTAAGTGTGCCGGCGATCCATGCATTGCCCCAGCCGGGATTGCCCCAGTTGCCAACGCCTCCTACGTTCAGCGAAGCCGGGGCGAAATTGGACGGCGTGTGCACACCGCTGGTAAAGGCACCGTCCTGGTTCAGCCTGAGCCAGGTATCGCTGCCACGCAGCGCGTGCTTTCCTTGCAGGGCGACATCGCCGATCACGTCGAGCTTGTTCACAGGGGCGAGCGTCCCAATCCCGACGTTGCCCGACGCCATCAACGCGATGTGATCGTCCGCGTCGTTCGAGATGCCGATCTCCAACGTCGTGCTCTCGCCTGCCCGCACGTAGTAGCGCATCCACGCCGCGTCCCCCGCGCCTCCCCCGGGATTCGGCGGAAACGCAATGCCGGCGGTCGTCGAGTTGCCAAAGCTGGGCATGATCGCCCCTCCGAGCACCTGCAGCTTCGCCAACGGCGAGGCAGTGCCAATGCCGACGGATCCGCTGCTAGTGGCCAGATAGACATCCTTACTTACCTTCAGGTCGCCGGCCACCTCCAGCTTCGTCACCGGAGAGACTGTGCCGATTCCGACCCCCCCACTGGTGGTGGCCAAATAGGCGTTCTGGCTCACCTTCATCGCCCCTGTGACCTCGAGCTTTGCCGTGGGCGTGCTCGTGCCCACGCCGACGAATCCGCTGCTGGTGGCCAAATAGGCGTCCTGGCTTACCGCTAACGTTCCGGCGACATCCAGCTTGGCTCCGGGTGTGCTCGTGCCGACCCCAATGCTGCCCTGCACGATCAGGCCATTGGCCGGAGCGCTGAAGCTCCCGGAGTAACTGGCACCCACGGCCATCGCCCCCTCAACATCCAGCGTGTTGACGGGATTGAGGGCGCCGATCCCGACCTTGCCCATGATGTAGGCCTTGTTGCCCGCCGGAATAATGTCGGCAAACACGGGCCCGCCGTTGCCGTTGGTGACAGCCAGCTCGCTTGTCGCAGTGATATTGTCGTCGGTGACCGCCATCGCATCATCTCCTTAGTTCACGCGCCCCATCCCTCAGGCGACACGCCACGATCTCGAAGCATCGGCGCCGCCCGGAAGCCGCCATCGGAGACGGTGCCGCAGCGTAGCGGCCGAAGCCGAGACCCCACGATGGTCAAACACGTTAGTGCTGCTTCCCGGGACCAGCCGATTCAGCGGGGCGCACGGCTGCTTCCAATCGTTCCAACCGTGCGTTCTGCTCCTTTATTGCCTCGATCAGGATTGAGACCAGCGGCCCATAGGTAATGCCGTACATGCCCTTGCTGTCCTTCGACACCGCCTCCGGCACGATACTGAGGACCTCTTGGGCGATCAGGCCCACCCGTTTGCCCTCCTTTCTCCGATGAGCGTCGTCTGCCCAATCGAACTTCACTCCGCGCAGCTTCAGCACCTTGTCTAGTGCGCTGGATATCGGCTCGATATTGGTCTTTAGTTTGACGTCGGACGATTGGACGAAGCTCTTGGCGTAGAGGTTCATCGAGGTCCCGGTGCCAGCGTTCCAGAATCCGACGTTCATTACGCCAGGGTTGTTGCTCCCGATCTGAACATCGTTGCCCCAGCCGTCTCCGCCGATATACGACTGCTCGCCGCCGGCGCCGTTCACGGTTACCCAACTTCCTTCTACCGTAAGATTCCCGTTGCCACCCCAGGCTCTGCTCACGATCACACCGCTTTTGTTGAGCAGGTAGAGGATCTCCTCGCCGTGAATATGCATCCTTCCCGGGTTATATAAAATGCGCCCGTTTCGCATATGAAGGTCGCCGTCTGGCGTTACCGTCAGCAGGTCGCCATTGCCAGAGGTCCACAAGTTCGCGTTGCGACCCGTGGAGTAGAGCACCCATCGTTCTCCGGGCCCGCCGTTGTCCCATTGCCTGTTCGCCTCCCGGTCCGTAAACGAGAATCCCGCCGTCGCGCCGCTTGCGTGGATTTCCGCGCCTGCGCTCCAGGTATCACTGTGCACGTGGAGTCTGCGTGCCGGCGCAGTCGTGCCCGCGCCGATCGCGCCGGTGATCCACACATTGCCGGACCCTGGGTTGCCCCAGTTGCTGGCTCCGCCGACGTTCAACGACATCGGCGCGAAAACGCCCGGGGTATGCACTCCGCTCGTAAAGGCGCCGTCCTGGTTAAGCCTCAGCCAACTGTCGTTGGCGCGAAGCGCGTGCTTGCCGTTCAGGGCGACGTCGCCGCTCACGTCCAACTTGTTGACCGGGGAAAGCGTTCCAATTCCGACATTGCCTGACGCCATCAGCGCGATGTGATCGTCCAGGTCGTTCGATATGCCGATCTCCAACGTCGTGCTCTCGCCTGCGCGCACGTAGTAGCGCATCCACGCTGCGTCGCCGGCGCCTCCCCCGGGGTTCGGCGGAAACGCAATGCCCGCGCTCGCTGTGTTTCCGATGCTGGGCATGAGCGCCCCGCCGACCACCTGCAGCTTCGCCATGGGCGAGGCGGTGCCGATGCCGACGGACCCACTACTGGTGGCCAGGTAGACATCCTGACTCACCTTCAGCGCCCCTGCCACCTCCAGCTTCGCCGAGGGCGAGGCAGTGCCGATGCCGACGGATCCGCTTGCGGTGGCCAAGTAGGCGTCTTGGCTCGCTCTTAGCGTCCCGACGACCTCTAACTTCGCCATGGGAGTATTCGTGCCGACGCCAACGTTGCCCTCGACGATCAGCCCGTTACCCGGAGCGCTGAAACTGCCGGAGTAGCTGACCCCCACGGCCATCGCCCCCTCCACATCCAGCATGTTGACGGGATTGAGGGCGCCGATGCCGACTTTGCCCATGATGTAGGCTTTGTTGCCCGCTGGGATGATGTCGGCAAACACGGGCCCGCCGTCACCGTTCGTGACGGCCAGCTCGCTTGTCGCGGTAACGGTGTTGTCGGTAATGGCCATGGTGTCCTCTCCTCGAAGCGCTGGTTGTCTGTCAACGGCTCGCGACGGCCATCCGCACCGGCTCCGCACGCGTCGCGGCTGAGTCCTCGCCGGCGTACGGCTCCTTCGCGCACTCCTCTTCCAGCACCTGGACCGCTCCACTGATGCGGATCAAAGTATGCTGCAGGCTTTGCCGTTTCGCGTCCAACTCGCCGAGCATTTTCTGGCCCGACTCGAATTCGGATTTCAATTGCTCCAGGCGCTTCAGCAGTTGCTCCTTCATGATCTGTTCCTCCTCATTGGATTGACTGATCGACTCACTTTGGCGGCTCAGGGGAGAATCGCTTGAGAAGCTTCATTCCGACGATATTTCCCGCCCGATCGCGATCCCAGTCCCAGTTCCTCTCCTCCTGCACTATCTCGGGCGCTTGAACCCCGGTGTTGACCTTACAGATCACGGTGAAGTAACCGGCGCGGCTGCCCAAGCCGATGATGCCCTTGTCCGGGTTCACGGCCGTGTTGCGGACTCGCTCGCCGGCAAGATCTGTCACGCTCTTGATCTCGGCGTACGGTTCCCCAAAGACGAGGATGTTTTGGCCCAAAGCCGAGTCAGCGACTGACACCAGATCCTTCGTCTTGTCCTGGAGCAGAGATTGCATCTGCAGCTTTCCGTTGCGGTCGCGCTTGTACGTGCGCAACGTCATCTGCGCGATGACTTCGTCTGCGATGAGAATCACGCCGTATCTGTTCGGATCGGCTCCGGGATACACTTCCTGGAGATCGACACGCTCCTGCCCCGAGTGTGTGGAATGGATTCCCACGATGGGATTGTCCGCAGACGCCTTGTCATAAATGACGATGTGAGCCATAGCACCTCCCGCTCTCACTCTTGCCAGGTAAATTGAAATACGTAGCCGATAGTGAAGCTCGTCGTTGTGGTCATGCGCAGATTCAAACCGGGGGTGAGGAAATCCAAGAAGAAGTTCACCTTGTTCAGCGCGTTACTCGCATCGGTAAAGGCAAAGAGGAGTGTCGTGGTTCCCGACGCTGCGCCCGCCCTGCAGTACGCCCAGGCTTCCAGGGCGCCAAAGTTGGCAGGGTTCCAGGTGATCGCCTGCGCACTGCTCAGAAGTAACGGTGTCGCGTCCGTCGCCGTGGAGGCCCAGCCGCGGACCGTGATCAGCTTGTTGCGCAGATCCCTGGTCGTCGTAAGGGGAACGGTGGACCCGCTGGGTGTAAGGTTCGCAAGCCCGAAAATGCTCCTGCCGTTGAGCTTTTCCGGGGAAACGCGCGCGGCATTGATGGTGCCCGTGCCGTTGTTGATTTGGGTGACGATTAGATTGCTGCCACCGTCGATCTGAGCCGCAGTGGTCTGGTGCGGGTTATTGGTGAGGATGGAATGCGTCTCACCGATTGTGATGTTCTTTCCGATGTTGTCGCTGACGATTGTGATGGCGCTTGCAGCGTCACGCGTCAGACCGATTCCGCCGCCCGGATTGCTCACACCACCAACGCTGATCACGGGCTGTGCGGTGCTCGCTAATTTTGTGAGGGTCACCGCCCCGTCCGCGAGCTTGATGGTTCCAACGTTTCCGTCGACAATCTTGGTGGCCGTAACCGAAGCATCCGCGAGCTTAGTCGTGGTGACCGCATTGTCAGCGAGCTTGGTGGCACCGACATTTCCGTCGACAATCTTGGTGATGGTAACGGCGTTATCTGCGAGTTTCGTATTGGTGACCGCGCCATCGGACAACTGGGCCGCTCCGAGGCTCGCGGCGACGACCTTTGCGGCGTTGACGGAATTGTTGGCCAACTTGGAATTGGTTATGGCGCCGTCCTGAATGTGGGCCGTCTTCACGCCCGCGCCGGTATTGGGGTCCTGACCCGATGTCCCATCGGCCTCGGCGAGCTTGACGCTGCTAACGGCATTGTCCACAAGGTCGCCGGTCGTCACCGTATTGACGGCAATGTTGCCCTGGATCGTGCCGTCAACCACGAGGCTGCCCGTTACGTGCAGGCTGCCGCCGAGAGCGGCACGTCCGCTCGCATCGAGCGCCGCGCTCACCCAGCCGGTTTGCGATAACGACTCGGAGGTCAGCGTCAGGCTGCGGACCGCCAAGTCGCCGCCTTTTGTACCGGCGACCCGCCGGGCACTCCGATCGATGGAGCTGATGGCGTTGCCGGTACGGCTAATACGCGCGAGGACAAGCTTCTGGCCTGAATCCGACGGCGCCGTGCCCGCTGTCTCGATCAGTGCCGCCTCGGTCCAGCGCGTGTTGCCTGTGACACCGGTGTCGTCTTTCGAATCGGTCTGCGACTCGCTGTACGCGATGGTGACATAGACGTCCTGACCCGCAGGCGCATCTTTCAGCTCGAGCGGATAGTTGTCGGCCAACACGATCCGTTGTCCCAGAGCGTCGAAGGCAACACCCGCGTTAACCGTCACCGCCGTGGTGCCCGGGATGGTCGGATCTGGAATCTCGAGACCCTCGGCAACGCCCGGTGTGTGAAGCAGACGGGCGTGGTCCCGCTGATTCCGGACGTGATAGCCCTGCTCGTCGTTGAAATCGTCCGCGCGCAGAAACTCGCCGTTGAAGTAGTTGACCCGCTTGACGACGTCTGTCATGACATATCTCCGGTAAGTTTCAAGCCCTTCACCCCACCAGTGTGTCGACACCGACCGTCGAGTGAACATTCACCTGCAAGGTCGGTGTCACGACGTTCAATGTGTAAAACGTATGCGCCGGCTTCTGCAGGTCGACGATGGCATACGCGACGGGCAACTGCGCCTTGCTCTCCTCCGCGCTCGGCTTCGGCAGCAACAGATCGACGTGGAAGAAGAACGGCGCACCGCCGTCAAGAAGAGTGTCCTTGCCGACGGTCGAACGCACATCCAGCTGAAATGCGAAGTCGAACTCTTCTATGGTCACCCCGAGCCTCGTGTAGATCTCAAGGAACGCCTGGACGCCGCGCCTCGTTCCGCGGAGTCGATAAAGCTGCGCAGCCTGGGCGATCAAGTCGCGCTGGCGCGACACGTCCCAATCCTCTCGCAGGGTCAGCGCCACCCAGCCGGCAAGCCACTGCAGAAACTCCGGTGGCGCAGCAAGTTCTCCTGGTTCGAGCTTGGCTCCCGGCTCGAAGTAGCGATAGATGGCCGCGATCTTTTCCTCGAGACCCCACTTGCTTTCGTCCGCCTCGCCAAGGCCGAGCAGCAGGCTCTCGAACCCGAGCAGAAAGCGGCCGAGGAAATCGGGCGCGCCCGCTTCGCGGTCCTCCTGCAGGACCGCGGGCAACATTTCCAGAAGACTGCTCACTTGATCCGCATCAACAGCCATCGCCGCTCCCAGTTGCATTCATCGCCTGCCCTCTATGCATCCTGCACGACGAACTGCGTGTGCCAGTCGACGACCTCACCTGCGTTCAAGTGCAACTGCGAGTTAGGCCCCGTCAAACGCGTCGGGTCGGCCGGCGATGCGAACGTCACTTGGGCTATGCCTGCGATGGTCACCAATGCGCTTTGCAGATCCGCGAGCACGAGGCCGGAGCTCTGGCCAGTGTATGCACCTCGCCCGCCGTAGAGCGGGTGGAAGAACTCTCTGCTAACCCGCTTCGCCTGTTGCTTCAGCGCTGCCGGATCAGTCGATGCCAACCCCGTCATCTTGACGGTGACCACCACCGGCAGAAAGCTCGCGTTCGGTGCGCTGACGATGGCATTGAGGTCGATGCTGGCGACCGGCAAGTGATGCCCCAGAAGACGCATGCCGACGAGGTCGCCCTCTGGATGCCAGATCGGGGCTGCGACGACGCAGCGCTTCGCTTCCGCTCCGCACTGGCTCATGAGCATGATGTCCGTCACGTAATCCACGCCGGGGATCGCTTCGATTGCCTGGTTCAGCTCGGACACGTAGACGTCCCGCCCGAACGTCCAACCGTCCTGCTGCGTGCCGCCGGTCAACCGATCTAGGAATCCCTCCAATGCGGCCTTGACGCGCGCGTTCACGGCATCGCGCGCTCCCCCCGTTAGGGTGTCGCTGGTTCGGGCGAGCACGACCTCTGCACTGATCGGTGCGTAGCGCGGGCCGACGACGTGGTGGCGCGTTGTCAGCATGCGACGCTCATCGAGGTAGCTCCGGACTGCGACCTGTAGTGCGACCGGCGGCTGCAGCACGCCCACGTCGGGATCGTAGAGCTCGGCGCTGGCGAGAGAATTGCCGTCGGCGTCTCCGGCGACTACCAGCAGCTTTGCGATCACCAGAAACGTCGCGGTGTGATCGGCGCGGGCGGTGCCGAGAGCGCCCGCCGCCGACCACGTGTTCGAGGCCGGATCGTAGAGCTCCGCGCTCGCAAGCGCAGCATCGCCGGCGGCTCCCCCGACCACCAGCACCTTCGCACTTGGCAAGGGTGTTGCGGTGTGACCGGCTCGGGCGCCGGCGAGCGTGCCGGCCGCCGACCACGTGTTCGAGATCGAATCGTAGAGCTCGGCGCTGGCGAGCGCGGTATTGCCGGCGGCTCCCCCGGCCACCAGCACCTTCCCGCTTGGCAGAAGTGTTGCGGTGTGACCGGTCCGGGCACTGGCGAGCGTGCCGGCAACGGTCCACGTGTTCGAGATCGGTTCGTAGAGCTCGGCGCTGGCGAGCGCAGTGCTGCCGGTGGCTCCCCCGGCCACCAGCACTTTCCCGCTCGGCAAAAGTGTTGCGGTGTGACCGGTGCGGGCGCTGGCGAGCGTGCCGGCCGCCGACCACGCGTTCGAGGTCGGATCGTAGAGCTCGGCGCTGACGTCGGCTCCCCCGGCCACCAGCACCTTCCCGCTTGGCAGAAGTGTTGCGGTGTGACCGGTGCGGGGGCTGGAAAGTTTTCCAGCCGTCGACCACGCGTTCGACACCGGATCGTAGAGCTCGGCGCTGACAGGCTCGGCGCTAGCAAGCGCAATGCTGCCGACGGCTTCCCCGGCCACCAGCACTTTCCCGCTTGGCAGAAGTGTTGCGGTGTGACCGGTGCGAGCGCCGGTGAGCATGCCGGCCTCCGACCACGCGTTCGAGATCGGGTCGTAGATCTCTGTGCTGGCGAGTGCAGTGTCGCCGTCGGCTCCCCCGGCCACCAGCACCTTCCCGCTTGGCAGAAGTGTTGCGGTGTGACGGGTGCGAGCGCCGGCGAGAGTGCTGGCCGTCTGCGGCAGCACGATCAGGCTCACATGCGCCGGTGCGTCCGCGGTGCGCTCCGCTTCCGTACCGCGATCGAGATTGCGCGACGGGAGACAGCGGGCGCGCGCTACCGGCGGTACGCTGGAGGGGAAATTGGCGCGATCGGTGGGATCAAGCAGCGTTACCGTCCACCATTCAAGCGCTCCGCCACCCTGCTCGGCGCGTTGCATCGTTGCGAGCCACCGATTGAAGTCGTCCGTTGCGAGGCGTTCGAAATCGGCCGCGGTGACGGCACGCTCGCGTGCACGCACGGCAAGCACGGTGGTGCGGACATCCGCTGCAGGGTCTGCGGTCGGCACCCAATCCGGTCCGTTGAGCAGCTTGAGAAATCGCCGCTGATTCTCCAGCGTCACCCTGTCAAGCCGGTAGAGCAGCATCTCCGTGAGATAGGCGAACAGCTCGATCAGCGTGATGCCCGGATCGGATGGATTGTGGTTGGTCCAGTCGGGGTCGTAGACGGGGATTAGCTGGCGCGCCTCCGTCACGAGGTCGGTATACGAGCGGTCGTCGAGGTTGGGTAGTTGCAGAGGCACGCGTTGCTCCCGCCGATTCAGTCTTCCTCGAATACCAGGTCGATCTGGTGCTCGCCGGAGAAGACGAGGAAGCGCCCCGTCGCGCGCACGCCCGGCTGATCCTCGATCTCGGCGAGCTGCAGGTAGCGCACGTGGTCCACGCCCGGAACGGACTCGATGAGCGAAAAGAAATCCGAGCGGTGCGGTGCGCGCCCGAAATCCCAACCGTCGCCGCTCAGACCACCGGTAAGCGGATGAAGGAAGGCATCGAGCCGGTCGTGAACGGCCCGCCCTACAGCGCTCGCGCCATCGGCTGCGCTCAGCGCGATCTCCGCGGTGACATCGACGCGCACATACAGCGGGCCGACCACAATCACGCTGGCTGTCGCTGGGGCGCGCGCCATCAGGTAGTCGCTCACACGCGCGATCAGTTCGAGTGTGGGCAGCGGTTTCGCGTCCCCCGTCCGCGGCACGATGATCACGCTCACCACCCCGGCTTGCGGGGCGTCTCCAAGAGGATCCGCCAACAGGTCGCGCAGAGGCACGCAGCGGCTGCGCACCACCTCTTGCGATGCGAGCAGCGCGATGTCCTCGTAGTCCTCGACCGTGACCGCGCGATCGCGGTGACGCAGCGTACGCGGCATCCGCTGGAGGAGCGCGCTCGTATCCTCCGCCTCGGCGCCGCCCGCGGCCGCCTCCGGATTCGTCGGCTTTTCCACGTAGGGCACGGCGGTCTTGAGCTGTGCGATCGTGCCGGCGGCGCAGTTTCCGACACTCCCACCCCCAGTCTGATAGCGCCTCAGGCGCAAGTTGCCCGAGCCCCGCGGCGGCACGCGCCCGTTCACCCCGTCGCCGAAGCGGATCTCGCCGGTAAGATGGTTGATCATATAGTGCCGGTCGCGTGCCCCCGATCCGTAGAAGTCCGGCACTTCATGCCAGCGAACCCAGATCTCTCGCGGCCGGCCCGCGGCGTCGGCCACGACATTGATGGCGCCGTCTCCCTCTTCCTCCTTCAGGGTCGCCTGCTCTTCGGTACTCGGCATTTCCGGTTCGCGCACCTCCAGCTGCTGCCCGGCGAGCACCGGTACGCGTGCGCTTTGGAATTGTTGCTGCTCGACGCCGCCGCTCGAGCCGAGGATTTCATTGACGACAGTGATCGTCTGCCGGGCCACCGTAGTGTTGAGCAGTATCTGGCTCAGCCGCGGGGGCACCGAGTACCGGCCCCTGTCCCACTCGACACGCAACCAGTACCGGCTGCGCCCGAACATCTCGCGCTGGGCGAGATCGGATGGCGCGAGAAATTCGATCAGACCCGAGCGCGTGAAGTTTTCGGACCCGTCCTGCACGGCAAGCTTCGTCCAGCGCGTTCCGTCCCAGTACTGCCACGCCACGGCGGGCGGTTCGGCGCTAGGCAAGACGCCGACGCTCGTCAGGACGACCACGCTGTAGATCGTCTCGGGTTCGCTGCGCGCGCGCAGCCTCACGAAGCAACGATCGCTGTCGCCGGGCTGGGCACCGGCCGGCACAGTAACCTGTACCGCGAGCTCGCCGGTTGCACCTGCCTCGAGGGAGGTGGCGGTGGTGGTAATCGTCGCCCAGCTGCACCCGAGCACCTCGATGTCGAATTCTTCGGGTTGCGCGGACACATTCGAGATCGTGAGAGCGTAGGTCACCGTCGAACCCGCCGCACCCGCACTCACATTGACTTCCGGCGACAGCGGTACCGCGCGTTCGCCGTACCGGATGTCGGCGACGCGGTTGTAGACACTGATGGTCGTATTCGGAAACGCCGAACGCCCCGGCGGGAGTGAAAAGCCGAGATACAGGCCGGGCTGCTGCACCTCAGATCCCGCAGCGAACGGCGCAAACGCAGGAGCCTTGCCGGCGGCTGCATCGGTGCTATCTTCAAAAGCGAGTTGATTGTATGTGAGGCAGACTTCGGGCGAACGGTGCGGTGCGAACTCGTAACCGATCCTGATCACGGCCACGATGGGTGGCCGAAAGCTAGCGGGAACTAGAGTGAACCCGTCGTCCGGCTTCACGGGGTTCTTCAGCACATAACTTGCGTCCCGACCGTAGTTGCCCTTGGTGAGCCGCACGCGCAGCCAATAGCTCTCTTGCCCGTTCACGACCGTCGGCGCCGTCGCATCCGGGAGGCGAAGTGTCACGACGCCGCTTTGGCATAACCCGAAAGTTCCGTCCGAAAACCCGCCCGCATCGGGGGGCGGCGCAGCCGCGCGGCGACTGACCGTGAGTCCCGCCGCCGCCAGCCGTGTCGTACCATCCGCCGCTAGGGCCTCGACAAGCAACTCGTTGCGGCCTTCCACAAGCTTGACTTGCACGGGACCCGTTGGTGCCGACTTGACCGCGTCTCCGGTCCTGCCGTTGGTCACTTGCAGTGTGTTCACCGAAGCCGCGTTGGCACCGCTGATCGTCACGTCGAGCTTCCATACGTCCACGTCCACGGGCTGCGTCGGCGCAGCCACGGTTAGCGCGACCGTTGGCGGAGCGCCATACACGATGACGGACCACGCCTTGCTGGTGCGTGCCTGTGTCTGGTCCTGGTAGCTCGCATCGAACTCGAATACGTTGACGCCGTTGACAAGAGCACGCTTGTCGGCGAACCGGCCATCGGCGCCGACCGATAGGTATCGCACGTCCGTCCCGCCCGATGGCGATGGGACTTGGCTGGCCACCTGCGCCCCGAGTTGCGCGGTTCCCTGCACGATCGCCGAGGTCACCGTGCCCCCGGTCACCATGGTCTCGGTCAGCAGAGAAGGCGTCGGATCGAGTTCGAGCAGGCTGAGCCAGCTCGGCGCCACGCTCGTCCCGACCCGCTGCCACGCTCCGCTACCCCAGCATTCCCATGCCAGCTCGAGATCCATCGACGGACGCACGCTGCCGCTCCCCGGCACCAGATGTGAGTTTGCGAGCTGCACGTCGATATCAATAGAGGCCCCGGGGTACGATCCGTCGGCGGCGGCGCCCTTGGAGAAGGCCTCGGCGCTGGCCAAGGCGAGCGTATCGTGCAGCTTCGGCGTCTCGCCGAACGGGAAGAACTCCTTGCTCAGGTCGAGCGGCGCAGCGTTGATGTAACCGAGCTCGGGAGTGACGCCCGCATCGACCGCACGCTGCACCTGCGCCGTGACATCTATCCCTTTGACCAACGGCAGGTGGAGCGCGCGCACCATTCCGGCGAGGCCGACGGGCGAGATCGTCACCGGTGTCACCAGGCGGCAGCGTAGCCACCGACTCAAGCGAAGATTTACCGCGGTTTCGGGCAGCGGTTGAAATGGGCCGAACTCAATCGTTCCCGACGCCGTCAGATTGTTCGTCCCGTCCACCGTTGGCGTAAGCAATCGCCAGCCCGTACCATCCCAGCACTCCCATCGCACCCCGCGCTCGTCCGACGGGACCGGCACCGACGCGCCGAGCGTGACGCTCACCGCCAGGTTCCCGATTTGCGGATACGCGAGCAACTCGCCATCACCAACGTAGAAGACGTGATCCGAGGCGCGATCCCCCTCAAAGACCGGGAACCTCGAAGGCGCCGCCAGACGATCGCTCCAATCGCCGTCGCTGTCCTGGTCGGGATCGAGTGTAAGAAGCGAACTTAAGCTCGCAGCCGTCACCACGAGCGGGCTTTCGGTTTCGAAGACGATCGGGTCCTTCGCGCCTGGAGCAGGCGGTGCCGCGACTTGGGTCCCTTGGGGAACTTGCGCCTCGATTGTCGCGCCCGCAGTGAGCGCGAACGTGATCGGCACGCGGGCCGGCTGCGGCGGCTGACGTTCAGCGCCCAACAGGTCGAGAAATGCGAGGAAGTTCTTGTCGGGAACCTGGTTGAGGCGCTCGATCACGAGCTCCCCGAAGCGCGCGAAAGTCCCGATCAGAGCGGCGCTCCGCCCGCCCGGCGCGCCGGTCACCGGATCGTATTCTTGCCACCGATGGAACGGATACTGCTGCGCCGGCTCATTGGGATGGGTCGTGTACTGCGCCAACAACGCGACGAGCCGTGCCACGAGGTCGGACGCCGATCGCGAATCGATCTTAGGAGCGGCGACGCTCATCCCGGCGCCCCCGCATCGAGGTAGAACGGATACACAAGGTTGAAGGCGTTGTTGGTGGCGCGGACCTCGTAGTCGACACTGATCAGCAACACCGCGCTGTCGTCGCCCACGCTGACCGTTACGTCGCGGACGTAGATGCGGGGCTCGAAGCGCAGCAGCGCGTCGCGCACAGCCGCCGCGACCCGACCTTCGGTCGCCGCGGTGACCGTGTCGAACACGAAGTCATGAATCCCGCAGCCGAAGTCGGGACGCATGACACGCTCACCCCTCGCCGTGCCCAGAATGATCTGGATCGACTGTTCCACGCTGTCCTCGTACTGGGCGGAATCGAGAGCGCCGTTTGGATCCGTGCTCAGCGGGAACCCGACGCCCACGCCCAGAAAAGCGTTGCCCTGCGAGTCTTTCATGCCGCGAGATCCTTTATCCGACCATCACCGTTCCGACCGCAATGACCTGGCCGGCGGGCAGGTCCGCCGGATCGTTGCAGGTCAGCGCTACATCGCCATTGCGCGCGGCCATCTTGCCGTTGATCTTGACCGTCGGGCTGCCGAGCTTGATCGTCGCCTTGTTCGCGGGCGGCTTCTGGAACGTCGTGCCCGGCGGGGTCGGGATGTGCGGCGGCGTGTTGTCTGCGGTGCTGTCTACGGTCGCAGCCGGCATGCCCATGATGTTCACGTCCGAACTCAAGCCCCCGTTGATGATCCCGGTGAAGGGATGCGGCAACGGGGTCGGCACGGGAGGCCCGGGCGGTGCTGGCACCATCACGATATGTGTGTCGGTGGCGACGATCTGGTCGCCCTGTTTCGCGGCGGGCTGTCCCATGATCAGTTGAGATTCACGGTGGCGCCCTTGATGTTGAGCGTCGCGCTCGCCTTCACGTCCATGCCCGCGCCCGCCTCGATCTTGGTGTCGGCCGAAGATTTGATCTGGATCTTCTGTGCCTCTAGCTTGATCGTCCCCTGCGTCGCCGCAAGCGTGATGTCCTTGTCGGTCGTGATCGTGAGCGTGTTCTTCGCCGTGTCGATCACGATGCTGTTCTTGCCGCTCTTGTCGACAACCTCGATCGTCTCCTTGCCGTCCTCGTCGTTCAGTTTGATCAGATGCCCGCTGCGCGATTTGATGAGGCGCAGATTGTTCTTGCCGTCGCCGTTGGTGGCGGGGGGCGCATCCTTGCCGTTCCACAGCGCGCCGAGGACATAGGGGAAGCGCAAATCGCCGTGCTCGAATGCGACAAGTACCTCGTCGTCGACTTCGGGCAGGAAATAGGTGCCGCGGTCATTCCCGCCCATCGGCACCGCGATTCGCGCCCAGTGACTTTCCTCGGAGGCGCTGAGCCACGGAAAGCGGACCTTGACTCGCCCGAGGCTGTCCGGATCCTGGTTGTTCGTGACCACGCCCACGACCAGCCCGAACAGCCGCGCCGCCGCAGCCGGGGGCTCCTGCGCGTCGAGCAATGCGCCGAACAGGTTCATGAAGCGTTCCTCCGCACCGCAAAATGAGTCTGGTATGCATGGCGCGGCGTGTACCGGTGGCTGGTGGCGCTGACGTAATACTGGCCGCTGAAGCGGGTGCCGATTCCGTCGATCTTGACGACCTGTCCCGGCCGCAGGTCGGTTCGGCCGCTGCACACGCCTTCGCCCGAGATCAAGTCGAGCACGGCACGGTTGAAGCAAGCGCGCACGAGCTGATCGGCTTCCGCCTGGGTGAGCACCGGCAGATCGCTCAACAGCACCCCGGCGTCTCCGAAGGCGCTCTGGGCGATGGCGGCGCCGCTGTCGCTCCCTCCCATGGTCGATACCTCGTCGCCGCCCTTGGCGGTGGCGACGATCTCCTTCTTGTCCTTCGGGCTCCAGCCGCGCAGCTCGATCTCGCTCAGCTGGCCCATCGTCGAAAGTCGCGGGTAGAACTCGAGCAGGTCGTCGTCGAACGTCAGAGTCAGCACCTCGCCCTGGGCGTTCTGCACCGGCCGGAAATGCAAGGTCTTGTCCTCGACCACAACCTCGTACTCGATGCGCCGCGCACGCTCCTGCAGAAACTCCAGATTCGTCTGGTTCGGTTGCAGTACGTAGTCATGCACGACCTGGCTGTCCTCGGCCTGTGCCGTGAGCCCCGCCTCCGAGGCGATCGTAGCGGCGATGTCGCTGTCCTTCTGCTGCACGAAGCTTCGAGTCTTGCGACCGCGCAGCAGTCGATGGCGCCGATCATGGCCACGCACGGCGAGCATTGGCCTGCGCTGACGCGTAAAGGACGGCTCAACACCGGTGATCTCCCCCGCGATGAGACTCTGCAGCGCGTCACCGTAGCCGAGTTTGATCTCGACGGCGGCGCCGACGGTGAATGTGCCGTCGTCGATCCACACGGTCTCGCCGCTGCTGTCACCGCCGGCAAGCTCGATGACGAACATGCTCGGCAACCCGGCGTCCTCGTCGACGCTTACCCGGCCCACCTGCAGAGCGATTGCGACGGGCAAGGGCGAACTGTCCACTGTGATCGCGAATGCGGGCCGGGAGATATCCTGGGATTGGGCCGCCATGGCATTCGCCCTAGGTCGGCGTCGGTATCGACAGCCGCTTACCAATCTCAATGCGGCGCGGGTCGTCTATGCGGTTCGCCACTGCGATCACCCGCCACTTCGTCGGATCGCGATACAGTCGCGCCGCGATCGCGCTCAATGTGTCGCCGCGCTTCACCAGAACCGTAGTGAGATCCGGATCGTTCTGACGCTTGTTCTGCTCCGGGTCGATGTACTCGTTGAACACCACCGTCACGTTGGCACGCACGGGTTGGCCGTTGTCGCGGAACATGACGAAGTTCTGAGTCAGGTTTGCCACCACGCCGACAAACGGAAAGTCGGACCCGGTTGGGTCCGTCGTCCCCCATGTGATCATGCATGCGGGCGGCCGCGAATGGCCGGGCTCGATGCGGGTCAGCGCCACGAGCTTGTTGGTCTCGGTTCGCACGTCTTTGGTCTGGCCGTCGGCACCGCCCTCTGTCACGTCGAAGAACAGCTGCAGGGTGAGGACCCGGGCGCCGCCACCCCCGAACACTAGGGGAGGCGCGTCCAGGTCGCGGTTGGTCGCTGCCGCCTTGCCTGCGGCGCTCGTGGATCCGGAGGAGTCGCTCGACGCGGCTTGCTGGTTCCACGTGACCGGTTTGACGATGGAATAAGTGTTCGGATTGAAGAGCACGTCGAAACCCTTCGGGTACGTATTGGCAAGATCCGACGGCGGCAGCGGCTGGATGTTGAGCTTCGTTGGCATCATGTCCTCCCGCCTCTACGATCGCGCTCGATCTCGAGGCGCCGCGCGATCAGGCGCGCGACGCGCTCGGCCAGTTCACCCAGATCCGGTATCGGCGCAGCGGGAGAATCACCCTCCCCAGGGACCCCGCTAGCACCTGGAGGTGCGGTTTGCGGGTCGGCCATAGCGGCACTACTCGTACCTTCGTAGCCCGCGCGCATCAGTGTGGCGCTCCCTCGAAGACCGGATGAATCGCTGGGCGCGGCGCGTGCGGCGGCACCCCCCGGCGTGCGCCAGATCAAGCGCGGGACAGCCGGCGTGGCGGCAACGGGGTGTTCCGGAGTGTGCGCAAGCATCAGCCGGCTCGCCGGCCTGCCTTGCACAGGTTCCTCGCTCGACGATGTGGCACGTACGCCGCGCGCGATGATCGGCGCGGAAGCGAGCTCATCCGCCGTGCCGAATACAAGGGCCCCGAGTTCTTCTTTCGCTGGGAGGGCAACCACGCCGGCGTTTGCATCGGATACTGGAGATGAGCGCGGCGCCATCGTGGGCGTCTCGCGGCGGATGGTGCGAGCAAGCTGCATCCTCGTCCCGCTGGGGCCAGAAACGGATGCTGCACGCGAGATCTCACTGGCGTGCCGCGCCATTTTTCCTTGCTGCAGAAATCCCGGATCATCCATCGACGCGCCGTCGGATTTGCGAGCGATCGGCGATGTGTGGGTTGTGCCGCCACGTGCGATGCGCAACAGAGTCGGCAGAGCGCTGTCGCGGGCCGTCCTACCCGACTCCGGGACCGGGCTCGCGGGTGCGGTTGTCGTGCGCGTTGTCGACGCGCTACCGGCCCCGGTATGGGCAGTCGTCCGCGCGATTGGTCGCCTCGGCTCGACGCCAGGAGCGCCGGGGCTGATGACGTCGAGCTCCGGTGCCCCGTCTGGGAGTGCTCTCGTCGACGACACCGACCTGGTAGAGGGGTCGTTTGGTTTGCGCGCGATGACCGATGTTGTCGGATGGACGAAGGCTACTGATCCGGGCAATAGGGCCGCGGACGTAGTTGAACTTGGAGATCGCGTCGTGCCGGGTGAGTAGCGCGGTAGAGCTGCCGGAGTCGTTGCTCCGATCGGCGCTAGGGGTTCCGGTTCTGGTAGAGACTCAGCAGACGTGTAGGCCGGTTGGCGAGAGATGACCGGCGGAGCAGTGGGGGTGACGGCGGGAGCCGCTGGCGAGGCGCTTGGCAGCGTATCTGCGCTGTCATCCCCGTGCGCCGCGCGGGCGGCGGTCGGAAGGGCGAGTTCGACACGGTCGAGGCGCGCCTGGAATTCCGAACCGCGCGCCAGCGGCGATGCCGTTGCCATGGGATGGGCCGCTGCAGGCAGGCGTTCAGTGAGCCGCTCGTGCAAGTCAGACCGTAACGTGACGCATGCCTCGGGGTGGCCGAGCGCTCGCGTGTGCGCCGTCATCACACCCGATCCCGCGATCCGCCGGTGGAGGCGCCCGGCGAGCACCGATGCCGCAGGAGACGCCACCGCACCGGGCGCTTGGCTCACCGTCGGGGTGTACGATGCAACCGGCCGGTACAAGATATGATCGGCAGAGGCTCCGCGGCCGGTCGTCGCGCCGTCAGCTTTGCTGGTCAGGGGTTCGGCGAACGCCGGCGCCGCCGGCACGCGTGCGAGCAGCAGGCTGCCGGAAGCCTCGCTGTGATCGGCGTCCGCGTATCGCGCCAGCAGGTGACGAGCGTGTGCCATGTGCTGCATGGCCCATCCAGCCGTCCGCGCATACAGCCCCTGCGCCTTCGCAACGTCGATGACGCCAGGCGCGGTATCCAAACGGCGAAGCCAATGCGGTAGCGCCACCGGCGGGGAGCGCGGTTCGCGGCCGGACGGGGCGGCGCTTTCGCTCATGATCAGAACAAACTCCCACTGATATCGAACGATGCACTGAGCTCTGCTCCCAGACCGGCCAGGGCGGTGGCCAGCTGCGGCCGGCTCAGGCCGTGATGGGTGAGCTCGACGCTTTCGATCGCAACGTTGCCAGAGTCCGCGCGCAGGTCAGGGCCGGTCCATTTAACCGGCAAGGCCTCCTTGAAGTCCCACCACATCACGGGGATGCGCGTCTTGTCGAGCAGATAGATCGTGCCGTTGTGGCGCGTGATCTGTCCTTGTACAACGTCCTGGTGCCATGCCCAAAGCCCGTCGATTTGGGTGAGGCCGTGCTTCAGGACAAGCGGCGGATATTTCGTCGGGCCGGCGAAGCGGTGTACGTAATCGTTTAGACCGCCCTCGCGGTACTCAGTGAACTCAGTTTCAACCTGCAACCCGCTGCATTCGGAGAAACCGCCCGCGAGGATGCCCTCGATCTCGACCAGGAAGTTGAACGCCTGGTAGGGGTCGGCGCGCACGCCAAGCAGATTTGTGACTACGCTGAATGCGGCATTTAGACCCAGTGATGGCATTGATCATTCTCCATGCGTCACGTCGGCGCACCCACCGGGCTAAGCGCCGTTTTCAAGCTGCTCATTGAGTCGCCGGTTGATCTTGGCGATCTCTGCGACCCAGCGCTGACGCTCCCCATGTTCCAGCGCCAGGACCTGCTCGTGCGGCCAGTGGAAGTGAAATGCGACATAAGCTACCTCCTCATAGAGCCGCTCTAGGGGGTAGCGCCATACTCCCCCAGTTGACCCAGCTCCACGTCGAATGCTTGGTCGCAATGCGGACACCGGGTACGCACGCGGTTGTGCCCATTGCCGTTGATACGCCCGTAGAGGTCCTGCAGATGGGCGAGATCGGCGGCGTAGAGCGCCTCGACCACCTTGGGATTGATGTGCTCCAGGGATCCGAGCTTGGTGATCACACGCGACAGCAGGATCACCAGCAGGTAGGCAGGGTTGCTCTGCACGCGTGGATCCTTGAGCGGTCCGATCTCGTCGAACGCCGTCGCCAGGCGCATCGTGCCTTCCCTGTGCAACGTGCCCTCGGGGTCGACGTAGCCCATGGGTAGCGTGAACGAGTACTCGGTCTGCAACATGGCTGCACCTCGTGTTCAACGTTGCTGGGCAAAGCGCCCAGCGGCCGGATGGTGGAAATCCTGGAGTGCCGGCTTTACGCCTTCTTCACCTCCTCGTGAGTCAGCTCGAGCGTTTCGACTGCCACCGTGTTGCCGGTGGAGTTGAACGCGGGGCCGGTCCACTTCGACGGCCAAGCGTTTCCGAAATTCCAGCGCAGTTTCTCGGCCCCGGCCTCGTCGAGCAGCACGATGGAGCCATTCTTGCGCTCCGTCTTGCCGTCGATCACCGTCTGCCGCCACTTCCACAGCTCGTCCGAGTCTGTAATGCCGCGCTTGAGTGTGATTGGCGAGTACTTGTTCAGGCCGGAGAGCTTTCGCACGTGATTCGGGTCGGCGCCCTCGCGGTAATCGACCGGATCGGTGCTCGCATCCAGGCCGCTGCACTCCTGAAAGCCAGCCTGGGTGATTCCGTCGATCTCGACGAGGAAGTTAAAGCCACGATAGGGGTCAACTCGAGTGGTTGGCATCTGAGGCCTCCTTTAGCGACTACGATATGGAGCGGATCGATTCTTTCGTCATGATCGGATTGCACTAGCCCGGATATTTCATGAGGGACTCGGGATGATGGCGGTCGAGTTCCGAGCCAGTTGTGGCTCGACCGTCGCACCCAATAGCCATGGCTATTGGCGAGAGGGGCATGCCGCAAATGGCCGGAAATCGACCGCCAGCACCCGAGTAGCCCGGCGGTACAAAACGTGCCAACTGCGGTCTCGCAAGATCGGCGGTCCATCAAGGCATCGCTGGACGTTCGGGGCGTCTTCATGAAATATCCGGGCTAGCTGAGCTGTACTACGCCAGCTCGCTGAATGATGCGCACGACGACAAACTCTGCGGGTGAGCCTGCGGATAACCCGATTTCGGTCGTGACCTGACCTTGTTCGCGTTGGTCCGCCGGGTTGGTTTCGGCATCGCACTTCACGTAAAACGCCTCGGCTGCGCTCGCGCCTTTGAGCGCCCCGGCCTGCCATAGCTGCCCAAGGTAGACGTTGAGCTCGCGCTGGATTCGGAGCCACAGGCGAGGCGTGTTCGGCTCGAAGGCGGCCCAGGCCAGGTTGCGGTCGACCCAGCGCACAAGGGTAAGGAAGAGGCGCCGCACGTTGATATAACGCCAGTTCGCGTCTGTGCTGAGCGTTCGTGCGCCCCAGACGCGCAAGCCGCGTCCGGGAAACGCACGGAGACAGTTGACTCCCCCGGGATTCAGCCGATCCTGCATGGCGGTGTCGATCCCAAACTCCAGGTCCACCACACTCATCAGCTCTTCGTTGGCCGGCGCCTTGAAGACACCGACCCGAGCGTCCGAGCGCGCGAAGACCCCCGCCACGTGCCCGCACGGCGGCACGGCCCGTACCGAGGGAGGATCTTTCACCGCCACCTTCACCCACGGGTAATACAGCGCCGCATCGGCCGGCTGCGCCGTGCCGGTTGAAAACCGATAAGCCCATGCCCTGACATCCTCCACGGCATCCACTTGCGGATCGTTTGGGTCTTTACCTCCGGGCGCGTCGAGGATCGCGAAGCGGTTGCCATGCTCGCTGCAGTGCGCGAGCGCGGCGTACTGCACGCGCTGCGCAGCGTGCTCCTCCAAGGTCATCGCGTCGGGGACCGCGACGAGGTCGAGGTCCGTCACCGGCGCCAGCGCGTCTATCGCTTGAATCAGCGCCGCTTCGTCCAACTCGGCCGGCTCGACAGCCACGACGTAGCAGCGCGCGCCGCCGTTGGCGAAAAACCCCTGTACGGCCGCTTCAAGGTAGCCATCGGCGGGGCTGGTGAAAGCCGTCGTGAAGTCGTCTGGGCGTTGCAGCGGCACAGGCGTGAGGGGTGCGACCGCTGGCGTGCCGATCGCATGCGCGCAGCCGACAAATCCCGGCACACCGGTGGGCAGCTGCGCTTGCGGCCGTACGAATACGGTCTCACGGTAGACGCCCGGGGTCTTGTAGGCCAGCGCCACGCGCCTCGCCTCCCGCTACTGGGTCGCCGCGGTGAACTGGCTGATGCGGAAGATCACGAACTCGGCCGGGCGCACAATCGCGACACCGATCTCGGTGACCACCTGTCCGATCTCGCGCAGCTCCGGCGGGTTGGTTTCCGCGTCGCACTTGACGTAGAAGGCCTCCTGCGGCGTGGTTCCGAACAGCGCACCCGAGCGCCAGACATTCGTGAGGAACGCGGTCACATTGCGCGTGATCTTCTGCCACAGCCCCGGAGTGTTGGGCTCGAAGACCACCCACTGCGTGCCTTCGTCGATGGACTCGCGCAGGAACAGCAAGGTACGCCGGACGTTGATGTACTTGAGATCGGCGTTGGCATTGCCCCCAACCGTACGCGCACCCCATACACGGATGTTGCCGTTGAGGTTGCGGATCACGTTGACGCCCTGCGGGTTGAGCCCATCCTGTTGCGCCTTGCTGATCTGGTATTTCAGGTCCAACGCACCGAGCACGACCTCGTTGGCAGGCGCTTTGTGCACGCCGCGCTGTGTGTCCACCCGGGCATAGATCCCTGCAATGTGACCGCTAGGCGGCACATACCCCAGACCTGTAGCGAGCGGATTTTGCGTCTTTGCGGCCGGGTCGAAAACCTGGATCCAGGGGAAGTACACGCCGGCGTAGTCTGAGTTGGCGGGCAGAATGTTGGATGAGTTGGACGGATCCAGGAGGGTCAAATCCAGCTGATTGCCGGTCTCCACCGATTCCGCGCAGTCCAGGATCGCGAACCGGTCGGCCGTGTTTACACAGTGATCGACGATCTCCGAGCGGACCGTGTTTGCGACCATCCCGGGGGCGGCGACGATGGCGATCTCGTCGATGGCGGCGAACTTCTCCAGGGCCGTCGCGATCTGGGTGTCCGCCGTGACTCGGACCACGTAGCAGCGCGTGCCGCCGTTGTTAAAGAACCCGTATACCGCCTGCGCGAGCATGCTCTGCCCCGCGTCCAGCGAGAAGTCGCCGAAAGAGTTTTTGAAATCGGCAAAAGTGGTGCACAGCTTCGGGATGCCCGCAGCGGCCACGGCGAACGTCGCCGTCTTGTAGTCATAGACGAAGTCCCCCGTGATGACCGCATCTTTGAGCGGCGCGGGCGTGAAAGTGACCTTCGAGACGTGGTTGGTGTCGTCGTTGGATAGTGTGGCGGAGGTCTGTACCCCATCGACGCGCACCTGGAACGCGCCCGCGGTCGTCACCACCGGGTAGCGCTGCAGATTGAACGCCGCTGTAGTTCCGTCGCCCTTTCCGACTTTTTCGTCCCTGACTAGGCTGGAGCTTACCGGCACGGTAATCGAATCCGGTACGGTCCCGATGAATCCGGCTGTGCTGGTGCCGACGCCGGCAATGGCCTTAACTGCCGAGGGAACCTCCTCGACATATACACCTGGGGAGAGGTACTGTGCCATGAGTGTCGCTCCTTGTTTCGGTAACTGCTGGGTTTGCGTCTAGCTTGGGGTGAGGTTGAAATTGACCACTGTGTTTTGGCCCGCGCTCAAGCTGACCGGCTGGGAGAGTGTCGCAAAGCCGATCGCCGAGACCTGCACGGTTTGCGTGCCGGCTTCGACCGCCGAGAGCGCGTACTGGCCCGCCTTGTTCGTCTTGACTTGGGTGTTACTGGCGCGCAACAGCACGTCGGCATACGGGATCGGCGCGAGCGTGTCACTGCGGCGGACTAGTCCCGTCAGTGCGGTTGCCGGCAGGGCGAGGTTGCCCTTGGCATCGAGAACCGGATGGCCGTTTCCGTCGCTGGCGACGGTGACCCCGCTGACGGTCACGGCGCCGTACCGGCTGCCCAACGCCGGCGCGGCGGCCTGCAGCGTATACGACCCATCCGCCAGATCGAGGAAATAGTAGAAGCCATCGGCGTCAGTCTGCGTCTGCAGCCCGTTGCCAGGAATCCCGACCGTGGCACCGGCGATACCAACACCGGAGCTGGCGTCGCTCAGGTATCCGCAGATCGCGGCGCGATGGCGAACGATCTCTACGGCCGACACCGCCGTGGCCTCCTTCCGGCGCCGTTGAGGTGTTGGGGCTGCAACGTCACGATCCAATCTCCTGCAGCTTGACGATCTTCTCAGTCACCAGACCAACCGCTTCGGGCGAGTATGGCTCGAGCGAGGCCGTTACCACGTAGCTGATCCCGGCCTTGAGACGACCGTCGAGGCTGCCCCAGAAGTCCCATGCATTCGGCGTACGCTCGGGCTGCGCGATCCACGCTTGCAACGGCAGCGGCTGGGTCTGCATCGTGCCCTTCAGGGCCTCTTCTGGGAGCATCGGATAGCGCAGCAGCGTAGTGAGCAGCCGCCCCAGTAGCTGGTGCTCATCCGAGACGTCGGTGGTCCAGGCCGTGATGAGATAGGTGAAGTCGAGGCGCACGGGAGCTCGACGCTCGGTGGCCGTGGCGCCGCTGCGCGTGAGATACCGCTGGTTGTTGCGCAGTTCGTGGTTTTCGCGGACGTCGTATAGGAACAGGTCCACAGTGGGTTTGGTGACCGCGGCCGCCCAGTCCTTGGTTGGCATGTCGAACTTGATGTCCACGGACGTGGCATCGATCGGCACCTTCTGGACGAGCAGCTCCTTGAGGGTGTCGTCGAGGTCCTGGATCATTCCGCCCCCCCTGCCTGCATCTCCTCCGGGCTCAGGTTGCGCGGCCAGTCGGGATCACAGATCTTGGGGTTCACGATCCGCTTCTCGAAGTCCAGCCAGATGCGTTTGTCTTGCCGGCAGTCGTAGACCCGGCAGGGCAGCGGCCGCTGCGCATGGACCGCGCACCGATGACCGTTCTCATCAAGATGCTGGCAGTAGCCGTTGGCGCGCTTGGCGATCACGAAAGGCCGGCCGAGGTCCCAGTGGACCACAGCCTCGTCGACGTCCTGGCGACTCAGGGGGAACACCATCTTGCAGCACGTCGCCTGGCACAGCGCGATACGACTCGCACAGTCGATCACGGGCTCGACCGGCGGCTTGTATTTGTCATGGCGCGAGTCCTGCAACGCCACGCCCGGATCCTTTTCGGCGTAGCGCCGGGCCAGCCGTTGCGATACTACGGCTTTGCGTGCGTCGAGTTCCTCCAGGGTGAGAAGATGCTTCTCGACCAGCAGCTCGACCAGCGCGTAGAGGAAAGAGGCGGCCTCGAGCGAGCGCGCGGTCGTGGCTCCAAGCCGCGTGTGCAGAAAAGCGATACCTTCGGCGACTTCCCCACGAAGCGTATCTGCCGGGTCGGACTGACAGGCTAGCGCCGGGTCCAACGTGTGCGCCTCGCAGCAGCTGGGGCGCTGGGTCAGGTCAGCCGACACCGCAAGCTCATCGGGCGCGCCCATGCTGTTCCTCCATGATCAAACGGCCCATCTTCTGCAGCTCGCGCTGAGCAGCGCCAAGCAGGTGCGTCATGCTGACCGGCTGTCCCTGCTCGCTGGCTCGGAATGCTGCAGCGAGCGCGATGTTGCGGATGTTGCCTCCGGTCAGGCGAAACTGGCTTGCCAAAAGCCCGAGGTCCACGTCGGCGGCAAGCGGGGTCTCGGCCGGCCAGATCCCCTGCCAGATGCGCTGACGGTCGTCCTGTTCCGGGTAGGGGAACTCCACGATGAAGCGGATCCGGCGTGTGAAAGCCTCGTCGATGTTCTGCCGCAGGTTGGTCGCGAGCACCGTGATGCCCTCGAACTCTTCCATTTTCTGCAGCAAGTAAGCGACTTCGATATTGGCGTAGCGGTCGTGCGCATCCCGCACTTCGGAGCGGCGGCCGAGAAGCGCGTCTGCCTCGTCGAAGAACAGAATCGCTTGCGCGGTGTCGGCGACACGGAAGATCTGGTGCAGGTTCTTTTCGGTCTCCCCGATGTACTTGCTCACTACCTGTGACAGATCGATCTTGTAGAGGTCGAGACCCAGATCGTTGGCGATCACTTCCGCTGCCATGGTCTTGCCCGTTCCAGAACTGCCGGCGAACATGACATTCAGGCCGCGCCCCAACGAGAGCTTGCGATCGAATCCCCACTTGCCGTACACGATGCTGCGGCGCTTGGCTTGCGCGCAGATCTCGCGCAATTGCTGGAGCTGTCGAGCCGGCACCACGAGATCGTCCCAGCCCGCTTTCGGTTCGACCTTGCGAGCAAGTCGCCCGAAGTCTGTGCGCGCGTGCGCCCGGCAAAAGCGCTCGAGGTCGTTCGCTCGCAATGTACGGTCGCCGCGCACATCGGAGAGCTCGCGCGCGAAGCCGACAACCTCGGCAAGCCTTGCAGGCGGCAGCGGATATACGGAAGCCAAGCGGTGGAGCTGCTCATCGTCGAGGCGGCTGTCCGGCCCGACTGCGGAGCGCCAAAGCTCAACTTGCTCGGCGTACTCGGGGCGTCGCAGCATCACCGGGACCGGGATGCGCCCGCCAGTCGGTACAGGCCAGGTCCAGGGCTTCTCGCCGGACAAGAGGACCAACCCGCCATATCCGTCTAGACACCGGTTGAGCTCACTCGCGCGCTGCGCTTCGGCGTCCTCAGCGAGAGCCCGATCGATCTGGCTGATCAACAGCACCGCTTGCAGCAACACACTTTCGCGCATGGCCAGTAGCAGGCCGTTCTCGAACCCGCCGCCAGACCGCGCAAGCTGCTGCCCATCGACGGTCAGCAGCCGGGCACTCAGCCGCCTGCACAGCTCGGAGGCGACACTCGCGCTCGCTCCCAGGGTCGGGCTGCTCAGATAGAACATCGGTGCGCGCCGGCCCGCGCTCTCTCGTTCCGAGCACGACGCGATGATCTGCCGCAACGCGGCTTCCTGTGCCTCCGTTAGGTAGGCCGGCCCTGGCGCGGGCAGGCTGACCGTCGCCGCATCGCGGAGCTGCGCATCCATCGCGTCGTGTCCGAGCAGGAAGCTCACGACGCGTTCGTCGAGCCGCAACGGACGGGAGGCGAGCGGCTGCAGCGACGCGCTTTCGTCGGTCACGTGGACGATCTTGTGCCTCACCAGTGGGGCGTGCCACGCGAACAGGCCGGGCAACGTGATGCGGCTCTGCGAACCCGAGGCACAGACGTCGATTGCGAGCCCCACCGAAGGCCGGCGCCGCGTCATGTCATCGTGCAGATAACCGTAGATGCGCTCGTAGCGCCGGTCGATCTCCACCGCCAGGCAAAGAGTAACCACGTCGAGTTCGTGGTTCGTGAGGCCAAACCCGCGCGCCAGCTCCACCGCCGGGAGGCGGACACCCGCCCGAAGGCTAAACGCCATCCGTTGCGTCTGCTGGGCCGCAAGCTTCGACAGACGCTGCTCTATTCGCTGCAGCGCTTGAACGACATCCGAGCTGGCTCCCTCGGGTGATCGCGGCGACAAGAGGCCGTCGATCTCTTCGTCAGTGATGGCGGCAAATCGCAACCAGTCGTTATCTGGCGCGGCACGGATCCCACCGCGGCTCGCTCGGTAACGGAGGATCTCGCGATGGAGCAGTAGATCGACGCGTCGCAAGATATCGACGATGTGTTCGCCGGCGCCAGCATACGCGCTCGGGGCTGCATCCTTGCCCTCGCCAACGAGCTCCGTGCGCGTTGCGCCCAGCTCCGCTTGCAGCACCGTGTCTCGTCCTCCCTTAACTTTGTGTTCCGTCTGTCTCCACACCGGATCCCTCGGCATCGGATCTGGCTCTGCGGTAGATCACGCGACCGCGCTCCAGCACGGTCTTGCTCACGATCCGACGCCGCTCCAGTTCTTCCAACGCCGCAACGACTGCCCCCAGCGGCTCCTGGCTGAGCGGCGGGGCGAGCCACCAGACCTGAATGCCTTCCGCACTGTCAGCGGCCTGAGGATGCGCCTCTAGGTAGGATTCGATTGCGTCGGCGACCGCACGCACCGCCGCGTCGTCTGTTGACATGACAACCCGAGCTCCTGCCGCCTGGTGACAATTGAGTCCTATGGCAAGCGCCATGCCGAGCGCATGGAGAAACGTAAATCATTGATCGCGGGTGCGATTCTTACTGGTCGCCGATCAGCCCTGCGGCAAGTCAGCCCCATCGGTTATTCCCGTTTGCGCAGCCGATCGGCCCAGGAGATCAGTTATGGATGCGGGAGTTGGGGCCTTGGGTCAGTCTCCCCCCATACTGGGTCGCGAATGCCCAATGGACAATGCGAGCGTCACGAATCAACATATGAAGGGAAGAGCGGTGCATGCAGACGAAGGCAGTCGAGCATTTCGCGCCGGGCCAAACGAATGAAGTCACAAGGAGGTGACGCACGCGATGGCCGACGGTACTGCATCTCCCAACGCAGTCCAGCCGTCTAAGCCACCTGACGTTGCGGGCGTGCTCGCGAGATGGATGGTCCGCGGCGGGCTGATCTACATTGCGGTGATCTCGCTGCTAGCGTTGGTGGGGACATTCGCTGGTCCCGAGAACCGGCTCGAGGAGGTGACGGCTCAGTGGAAGGACATCCTCACCTTCACGCTGCCTGTCCTTGGCGCGTGGGTGGGCACCGTGCTTGCGTTTTATTTCTCCAAAGAGAACTTCGAAGCCGCTAACCGGAGCATGCAGAGCATCGTCGGCCACCTCTCGACCCCCGAGAGCAGTTCAAAGGGGTTTCCGTCAAGTCGGTCATGGTCCCTCGGGCCCCGATCATGGAGATCAAGCTTTCCGCAGGCCAGAGCGAAGCGCAGATCTCACTGAGGTAGCGTGTGCTTCCCCGCTTCGATGGCAAGATCACCAGGCTGCCGGTACTTTCCGATGCCAATGCTGCCAAGTATGTGCTGCACGAGAGTACCACGGTCAAGTTCGTGCTCCGGGAGGTGACGCAAAATGCCGCGGCCGATCCAACGTTGCAGAACATGCTCGGCGACCCCGGTTCCAAAGCGCTGGTCACCGCATTGGCGTTTGTCGCCGGGTCGGCCTCTCTGGCCGACGCGCAGGAGGCAATGAACAAAGTCGACCACTGCCAAGACCTGTTCGTAACGGCTAATGGGCGCCCGGAGGAGCCTGTGCTCGGCTGGGTCACCAACCCCGAAATCGCCAAGCAGGTCCAGGTCTAGGGTATGGATGTGTGGCCTCTGGGACCCTCTGCACTACCGCCACCGCTGTCTCGGGGCGCTGTCGCTCGCAGGGGCCGGGGGCTCTTCGGGCATCTGCTAGTACCTGTGGTTCACAGGCCTCTGGCATCCGCCTCAAGAGGACTCTCTAGCGCGCGAGCTCACGTACCGGTGCGACTGCGTCTCGCCCATGCTCAGGACCGCACATTACTGTCTCTGCAGCAACCATCAGGGAAGTCGCCTCCGAAGAGCGATCACACTGGTTACCTTGCAGCCGCGAACAACCAGCGGCGCGAAGGCTTAATGGGTATCCCAAAAGCTTCGCGCTTACTCGCACTATTCAGCGCTCGCCGCATAGTGATCTTCGGCTCCTGTGCAGACGCCGCGGCTAAAGAGTCGCATCCGGAATGCGCCGACATCCCGCGGACAGGACCTCAGCCTGTCGTTGCGCCCGACTTTCACGGAACCTAACAAATCGAACAAAAGGACCCGCCGCGCGCACTAGACCAAGCTCCCCCCTGTAGCAGGTGTCAACCAAGTAGATCCTGCTGCTGGGCAACGGATATAGATGCCTACCATCTTCATCAGCTACCGGCGTGAGGACGCAATCGCGAGCGCCGGTCGGCTGTTCGACTGGTTGTCGCGCAAGTTTGGGCCGGAGCGTGTATTCCTCGACACCCAAAGTATTGGCGCGGGCGCGGCGTTTCCCGCGATCCTGCGCGAGCGCCTCGAGACGACCGACATCCTACTTGTCGTGATTGGTCCGAAGTGGGTGAGCATTACCGACGAGGCTGGACAGCCCCGCCTCGCCAATCCTGAGGACTTCGTCCGCTTGGAGGTGGCCACTGGACTCGCGCGTGGGATCCGGACGATCCCGGTTCTGGTCGGCGGAGCGTCGATGCCCAAGGCCGAGCAATTGCCTAAGGAGGTAGCATCGCTAGCCACACTCAACGCCCAACAAATCAGCGACTGGCACTTTGACCAGGACTTTGACCATCTCGTCGATGCGATTCTCGGTAGGCACCGCAACTTCGCGCGCCGTGAGCTCAGCCGTCTTCAGCGGTTGCTCCGCGTCGCGCAGCGCTCGTCACTGATTGCGCCGGGCGTAGCACTGGCGCTCCTGTTTGCGGCCTGGCTGCAGGTGTTCGATTATCTCGACCTCGACACAAAGGTCTCGAGCTACAGCATTTGGCTGGGGGAACAGTTCATCGGCGAGGCACCGGATGTTCCGGTTGTGCTTGTCGCAATCGATGATGCTACCGAAGATCGGTACGGTCCCTACGAGCCAAGTGGCGACTGGCGCACCCGTCATGCCGAGCTAATTGGGCGATTAGCCGAGGCCGGCGCTAAACGTGTGGTGTTCGATCTGTTCTTCGAGAAAGACCTGAAGGGCGATGATGTGATGGCCGGTCAGATCCTGGCGCTCAGAAACCGCACACAGGTAACCCTAGCTGTGCGCAGCGCAAGCAAAGGCCAGCCGGTGCTCGCGCCGACGTTGCGCAACGCGGCGGTCAGCTGGGGCACGGCGTGCTTCATTCGACGCACGGGAGGCTACACGCCCACCGTGCCGCTTGCCTTCGCACGCCGCCCAGATGCCCAGAGTCGGTTTCCTGCGATGTATCCGGCGCTCGCGCTGGTCGCAGTGACGGGCCCGCCCGTGCTGCTGACGATAGACACCGAACGCGAAGCAGTAGACGTCACCTTGGACAAAGCCGACCTCCCCATCCCGATTGCCTATTCTGTGCTGGAAGAGCTCAGGAGCCCCGTGCGGACGTGCGGAATCCTATCGGAAGACTACACCGTCGCTTCGTTGATGCTGTCCGTTTCCCCAGCGGGGTACTGGCGTGACTCCCGTCACCGAGTGTCCTATGTCGACGTCCTCGAGCTTTCCCCCGATGCGCTGACCGCTAAGTTCCGCGGCAAGATCGCGTTGGTGGGAAAAACGCTCGGCCGTAGTAACGAGCTCCATCCAATCGTGCGTGGGTTCGGCATCGAGAAGGTGTATGGCGTCGAGCTTCAAGCGGACGCCATTGTAGCTCTCAGTGCCGGCAAGACCGTGCGCCCGCCGAGTGTCACCGGCCAATGGCTGTGGATGGTCGCACTCTGCGTTGCGGGGGCAGCCGCGAGCTTCCAGCTGTATAGGCGTTCGCGCGGGCTGCGGCTGCTCTTCCTGGGAGGCGCGCTGTCGCTCTATCTGTTGCTTATCGCAGTGCTCTACGCGGCGTGGGGATGGCTCCTGAATGGGTTGTACGACCTGACGGCGTTTGCCAGCGGCTACCTCATCCTCACCCGGTTGCAGAGGAGGTGGATAACGTCCAATACGGAGGAGGGCTTGCCATGACCCGACGCTCAGGACCATTCGTTCGACTGCCTTGGATTCTCGCGGCGGCCGTTAGCGGCATGCTGCTCACGGGGTGCGCCAGCGGGCCGGCGCTGGTCAAGGTTGCGCGGGTGGATCCTGCCAACCCGGAGCAGTACGTCGACCTTGCGGACGAGTCTGCGACCGGGGTGACGGTCTATCGTGACGGTCACCAGCTGGAGGTCGAGCTCCCACAGATCCTGCAGCCCGGTGACGAGGTCGAGACCAAGAGCGACAGCGTGGCGGTCATTCGCTATGCGAACCTCGGTGAGGTATTGGTCAACGAAGCAACGCGCGTGCGGCTGGGTTCGTTGGATGTGCTGTTCGGCGAGATTTTCGCGCACGTGAAGGGGTGGTTCTCAGTGGAAGGCCAACTCCTGGTCGCCGGCGTCGAGGGGACCGAGTTTGCTTTTATCGTCAACTCGGATCAACGGGAGTCTGTCGCTGTCCGCGAGGGTGCCGTGCGCTGCACCCCCAAGACTCGGGCGTGGAAGCCAGTGCATCTGCCGCAATGGCAAACCTTGGTGTTGGAGTATGGGCAATCCAAGCCGCAGGTGAGCCCGGCAAGCGCTCACGAGATCGGGCAGTTGAACATCTGGGCGGCACTGCTCGATCGGTTGCTCCCGCCTCCCAGTGCCAATGCCCAGCCCGCGCGCGGTGGTGCCGCCAAGGGCGCCGGGGAAGCGGCTACGACTACGCCCGTC
>Ga0335084_10000505_pt1 | contig 33125 bp, 28 predicted proteins | sample Lox_Sample_44_FD_206721 | JGI IMG/M metagenome (GOLD analysis project Ga0335084, IMG submission 206721) | Soil microbial communities from Loxahatchee National Wildlife Refuge, Florida, United States - Lox_Sample_4.4 | ecosystem: Environmental > Terrestrial > Soil > Wetlands | place: USA...
GGAGGCGTCGACCCGCTCGAACGCGATGGCGCCCTCCACGCCGGCCGCGGCCGCGTTCTTGCGGGCGAGCCGGAGGACGCCCGCGTTCCGGTCGGAGGCCGCGATCGGGACCTCCACCGGACGGGCCGTTGCCTGGAGGCGCGCGCGGAGGGCCGCGGTGCGCGCCGCGTCGCGTCCGGGCCAGCGCTCGAACGCGAAGGTCCGCCCGAGGCCCGGGGCACGACGGCCTGCGGCGAGCGCGGCCTCGATGGCGAGCGTGCCCGTCCCGCACATCGGGTCGAGGAAGGGCCGCTCGCCGTCCCATCCCGCCCAGCGCAGCATCGCCGCCGCGACCGTCTCGCGCAGCGGCGCGGCGCCCACCCGAGCCCGCCACCCCCGCCGGTGGAGCGGTGCGCCCGCCGCGTCGGCGGAGACGCTGGCGGGTGAGCCGCGCCGGACGAGGAGCTCCACCCCGGGCAGCCGGCGGGCGGCCTCGGCCCGGCCGCGCCCGAGGGCCGCCGCGGATCCCTCCCAGACGCGCAGGAGCACCGTCTCGGCGACGCGCGAACCCAGGCACGCGAGCGCGGCGGCGTCCTCACCCTCGGCCTCGGCGCCGCCCGGCAACGCCCTCGCCGCGAGGCCGAGCGCGGCGAGCTCGGCCGCGAGGATTCCCTCGAGCCCGGGCGCAGACGAGCAGAACACGCGTTCCCGGGCCGCCACGGCGTCATGGTACCGTGGGGCGCACCCATGGTGATCGGGTTCGACGCGAAGCGCGCCTTCCAGAACTTGACCGGCCTCGGGAACTACTCGCGCGACGCCCTCCGCATCCTCGCCCGGCATCACCCGGAGCACCGCTACCACGCCTACACGCCGCGCCCCGGGACCTTGCCGGAGGGGCTCGCCGGCCGGGTGTCCGTTCACGGCCCGCGCACGCTGCTCGGCCGCTCGCTCCCGTCCCTGTGGCGCACGCGCGGCGTCGTCGCCGACCTCGTGGCGGACGGCATCGAGGTCTACCACGGCCTCTCCGCGGAGCTGCCGATCGGGATCGAGGACACCCGCGTGGCGGGAGTCGTCACCATCCACGACCTCATCTTCGAGCGCGCCCCGGACCTCTATGGCGCCATCGATCGCCGCATCTACCGCGCCAAGACGAGGAGCGCGGTGGCGCGGGCCCGGCGCATCGTGGCCATCACCGAGGAGACCGCGGGCGACGTCGTCCGGCTCTACGGCGCCGACCGCTCCCGGATCCGGGTCGTTCACCCGACCTGCCACCCCGCGTTCCGGGAGCCGATCCCGCCGGAGGCGCTCGAGGAGGTGAGGCGGCGACACGCCCTGCCCGCCGGGTTCGTGCTCGCGGTCGGCACGCTGGAGCGCCGCAAGAACCTCATGGTGGTGCTGCGCGCGCTGGTCGGCCTGCCCGGCGTCCCGTTCGTGGCCGTGGGCCGGCCGACGCCCTACCTCGACGAGCTTCGCGCCTTCGCGCGGACGAACGGCCTCGACGATCGCGTCCGGTTCCTCTCGGGCGTGTCCTCGGCCGACGTCCGGGCGATGTACCGGCTGGCGACGGTGGCGGTCTATCCGTCGCTCCTCGAGGGCTTCGGGCTGCCCATCCTGGAGGCGCTCGCCTCCGGCACGCCCGTGGTGACGAGCCGGGGAGGGTGCTTCGAGGAGGCCGGGGGGCCCGCGGCCGCGTACGTGGACCCGCGGGACGCCGACGCGGTCCGCTCGATGCTCGGTGCGATCCTCGCGGACCCCGATCGCCGGAGGCTCATGATCGAGGCGGGCCTCGCCCACGCCGAGGGGTTCCGCGACGAGGTCGTGGCGGGGAAGCTCGTGGCCGTGTACCGCGAGGCGCTCGCCGGCTGACGCGGGCGCCCGCCGTCAGGCGTGGCGGCGCTGAGCCGCGAGGGTCCACAGCGCTCCCGCGGCGAGAGCGGCGGCGGGTACGGCGAGGACGGCGCGGCCGAGCGACGCGGCGTCGGCGAGCATCCCCACGAGAAGCGGCCCGGGGGCGTCGCCCAGGATGCGGGCGGCGAGGAGCGCGACTGCGATGGCGGAGGTGCGCTCGACGGGGCCGGCGTCGGCGAGCAGGGCGGCGGTCGCGGGCCGCGCGGCGGCGAAGAGGAGGGCGAGGCCGGCCACCAGCGCGGGGAGATAGATGGCCGGACGCGCGTCGACGCAGGCGACGAGGAGGACCGGCGCCGCGGCGAGCGCGCACAACCCGGCGGCCAGCCGGTCGGCCTCTCGCGTGCGCGTCCCGAGCCAGGACGCGAGGCGCGGGCCGAGGAGCGTGCCCGACAGGCCGGCCATGATCGCGGCCGCCGCGAGCTGGCCGGTGGCGACGTGGCGCGGAAGGCCCCGCACCCGGACCAGGAACGCCGGCGCCCAGAACGCGAGCGCCGAGGCGGCGAAGGCGAGGAGGGCGAAGGCGGCCAGCGTGAGGAGCCAGGGGCGGCGCTCCGAGAGCTGGCGGGCAGCGAGCGCGATGCGGTCCGGGGCGAACGGGACGAACGCGCCGCCGCTCCCGCCGGGCGCCGGGTCCCGGGTGCGCAGCCAGGCGAGGGCGCAGAGGAGGCACACCACCCCGGCGGCGAGGAAGGAGGACCGCCATCCCATGAGGGCGTCCGCGCCGGCCGCGAGCGCGTAGCCGGCCGCGGTGCCGCCGGCCACCATCGCCGCCGACCGGCCGCGCCTCGCGATCACGTCCGGGGCGAGCGACGCCGCCGCTGCGAGGCCGATGCCGGCCGTGCCCAGCGCGGCGAGCAGCGCGGGGAAGTTGCCGGCCGCGCCGGCGAGCGCGGTGCCGAGCGCGGCGAGCCCGAGCCCCGAGGCCACGAGGCGCGGGCGGGGGCCGCGGTCGCCCAGCGCGAGGAACGCGGGGCCCGCGAGGGCGAGGAGGAGCGCGTGGACCGAGGCCACGAGCCCGAGCGTCGCGTCGGTCAGCCAGAGCTCGGCGCGGAAGGCCTCGACCGCCGCCGCCAGCACCGCCCGGTCGAGGTAGGGCAACGCGGGGGCGATCGACCCGAGCACCGCGATGGCGGCGCGGCGCGCGCCGGGTGCGACGCTGCCGCCGGTCTCGGCCTCGATCACGGGGTTCGCAGCCTAGCCGCGCCCGCCGCGGGCTCCCAGCACAGCGCACATCCCAAATGGGTACCCCCGCGGCTCACGCGCGCGCCGGCCGGGGAGCCGCGCGCCTCGCCTCGTCCCCGGATTTCCGCTAGAAGGCGCGCCGATGATCTCGGTCCAGGATGTCAGCAAGGCCTTCGGGCCGAAGAAGCTCTTCGAGGACGTGGACGTCTCGTTCTCGCCCGGCAACCGCTACGGCCTGACCGGCCCGAACGGCGCCGGGAAGACCACCTTCATGAGGATCCTGTCCGGCGACGAGGAGGCCGACACCGGCCAGATCTTCCGCCCGCGGAAGCTCGGCATCCTGCGCCAGGATCACTTCCGCTTCGAGGACAACCGGGTCCTCGACGTGGTGCTCATGGGCAACGAGGCCCTCTGGTCGGCGATGCAGGAGAAGGAGAGGCTGCTCGCCAAGGGCGCGATCACCGACGAGGACGGCCACCGGCTCGCGGAGCTCGAGACCATCATCGGCGAGGAGGACGGGTACACCGCCGAGCCGGACGCCGCCGAGCTCCTCCAGGGCCTCGGCATCGAGCAGCCCTGGCACGACCAGCCCATGCGGGCGCTCGCGGGCGGCTACAAGCTGCGCGTGCTGCTCGCCCAGGCGCTCTTCGGGAAGCCGCAGGGGCTGCTCCTCGACGAGCCCACCAACCACCTCGACATCGAGTCGATCCGCTGGCTGGAGCGGTTCCTCCACGCGTACGAGGGCGTGCTCATCACCATCTCGCACGACCGGCATTTCCTGAACGCGATCTGCACGCACATCGCCGACATCGACTACGAGACGATCATCACCTACAACGGCGGCTACGACGACATGGTCCGGCAGAAGGGCCAGGTGCGCTCGCGGGTGGAGTCGGAGAACGCCGAGAAGAAGAAGAAGGTCGCCCAGCTCCAGGAGTTCGTGGCCCGCTTCCACGCCGGCACGCGCGCCAGCCAGGTGCAGAGCCGCATCCGCGCGATGCAGAAGCTGAAGCTGGAGGACATGAAGCGGTCGAACATCGCCGCCCCGTTCATCAAGTTCGAGCAGAAGGCCCCCTCCGGGAAGCAGACGCTCACGCTCGAGAGCATCGCCAAGCGCTTCGGCGGGAACGAGGTCGTGCAGCCGTTCCAGGCCCTCGTGACCCGAGGCGAGAAGGTGGCGGTGATCGGCAAGAACGGCGTGGGCAAGTCCACGCTCGTGAAGATGATCGCCGGCGAGCTCCAGCCCGACCAGGGGCACGTGAAGTGGGGTCACCAGGCCCAGGTCGGCTACCTGCCGCAGGACCAGGCGGGCGTCATCCGGCCGGGCACCACCGCCTTCGGCTGGCTGCGGGAGATGGAGGACAAGCTCACCAACGAGGAGATCTCGGGCCTCCTCGGGCGGATGCTCTTCTCGGGCGAGGAGCGCATGAAGCCGACCGCAACGCTGTCCGGCGGCGAGACCGTGCGGCTCCTCCTCGCGAAGCTCATGCTCTTCAAGGACAACGTGCTCGTCCTCGACGAGCCGACGAACCACCTCGACCTCCAGTCCATCGCCGCGCTCTCCGAGGGGCTCCAGCGCTTCGAGGGGACGGTCATCGTGGTCACGCACGACCAGGAGCTCATCCGCGAGACGTGCTCGCGCGTCTGGGTGATGCACCGGAACGAGCCGGTGCTCGACTTCCCGGGCACGTTCGACGAGTTCGTGGAGAAGCACCCGGACCTGGCGAGCGACCACCGCTGACCGGCGGCGCGCGCGCTTCAGCCCCGCCCGAGCACCCGTGCCAGGACGTCCGGCCGGTCGGTGACGATGCCGTCCACGCCGAGCGCGAGCAGCTCGCGCATCTCCGCCTCGTCGTCCACGGTCCACACGTGCACGGGGATGCCGAGGCGGTGGAAGTGCTCGACCACGTCCGTCGCCACCACCGGGAAGCCCTCGATCCGCTGCGGCAGGCTCGCCACGTCGTAGCCCCCGGGGCATCCCTCGGACGGCTGTCCCGACCTCGCGGCCATGACGTGGCAGGTGGCGGCCTCCCTCGGGAGGTGGCGGGCCACCTCGGGGAGCAGGGCGCCGATGCGCTCGGCCTGGGCGTCGGAGAACGATCCCAGGCACACGCGGTCCACCGCCCCCGCACCCTTCACGGTCCGCACCAGGGCCTCGGCGAGCGCGGCGTCCTCCCCCTTGGCGTCGATGCTGAAGCGCATCGCCGGGTAGCGCCGCAGCGCCTCCTCGAGCGTGGGCACCTTCACGCCGAGGCCGCGGTACGGAAAGGTCCGCCCGCCGTCTGAGCTGAACGAGAACGCCGGGTCGAGGCGGTGGACCTCGGCGAGCGTCCGCTCCTCGATGGTCCCCAGCTCCCCGGTGAGCCGGCCGGTCTCGTCGTCGTGGAACACCACCACGACGCCGTCGCGGGTCGCGTGCACGTCGGTCTCGATGGCGTCGGCGGAGAGCTCGCGGGCGCGGTCGAAGGCCACGAACGTGTTCTCGGGGGCGAGCAAGCTGCCGCCGCGGTGGGCGAGCAGCCAGGGGCCGGGGCGGTCCAGGTACGGGCGGGCCATGCCGGGCATCATCCCGCGTTCCGGGCTACAAGGGAGCCATGCGGCGCCAGGTGAAGGCTGCGGACGTGCGGCGCGAGCTCCGGCCCGGGACCTCGACCGGGCTCCTCAAGGAGCTGCACCTCCTCACCCGCACGGGCGACCTGAACGCCGACTCGCTCAGGAAGCTGAAGCAGGTGAACCACCTCGCCAACCTGCTCGCGCCCGCGCTCGACGACGTGCTCTCCCGCTTCGGCGATCCCGTGATCGTGGACTGCGGCGCCGGGAAGAGCGCGCTCGGCTTCATCCTCTACGAGCTCTTCGTCGGCCCGGCGGGCAAGGGCCGGCTGGTCGCGGTGGAGTCGCGCCCGGATCTCGCGCAGGGCGGCGCCGAGCGCGCGGCCAGGCTCGGGTTCGACCGGCTCACGTATCTCGAGTCTCCCATCGCCGGCGCCCCGGTGCCGGAGCGCGTGCACCTCGTCACCGCCCTCCACGCGTGCGACACGGCGACCGACGACGCCATCGCCCTCGCGGTGCGCCACGGCGCCGACCACGTCGCGGTCGTCCCGTGCTGCCAGGCCGAGGTGGCGCGGCAGCTCGCCGAGGCCGGCCCCGGAGGCGCGGGAGCGGAGGTGCTCGCCTCGCTCCACGAGCACCCCTGGCACCGGCGGGAGTTCGGCTCGCACCTCACGAACGTGCTGCGCGCCCTGGCGCTCGAGGCCGCCGGCTACAAGGTGACGGTCACCGAGCTCGCCGGCTGGGAGCACTCGCTCAAGAACGAGCTCATCCTCGGCCGGAAGGTGCGCGCGTCGTCCCCCGCCGCCCGCGCGAGGCTCGACGCGCTCCTCGCTGCGACCGGGGTGCGACCGAGCGTGATGAGGGCGCTCGAGCCGGCCCCGGGCCGGAGCGCGGCTACTCGAGGAGGAGCCACCTCACCATCCCGGTCGTGAGCGGCTCCAGGTAGGTGATGAGGATGACGCCGGACGCCATGATGAGGAGGAACGGGAAGGACTTCCGGTAGACCCACGACAGGGGCTTCCCGAACCGCGACGCCGAGAGGAAGAGGTTGAGCCCCATCGGCGGGAAGAGGAACCCGAGCTCCAGGTTGGCGAGGAACACCACGCCGAGGTGCACCGGGTCGATGCCGTAGGCGACGCCCAGGGGCGCGACGAGCGGCGCCAGCACCACGATGGCCGAGTAGATCTCGAGCACGCTCCCCAGCACGAGCAGCACCGCGTTCAGCATGAGCAGGAAGAGCGCCGGGCTGTGGACATGGGTGGTCATCCAGGTCACGAGCCGGGTCGGGACCTCGGCGTCCACGAACCACGAGGTGACGCCGAGCGCGCAGCCGAGCAGGATGAGCACCGAGCCGACGAGCGTGGCGGCGTGGACCAGCACGGGCTGCAGGTCCTCGACCGGATGGATCGAGCGGTAGATGCCGAGCTCCACGACGAGCGAGTAGGCGGCGGCGATCGCCGCGGCCTCCACGATGGTCGCGTAGCCGGACCCGATGGCGAGCAGCACCAGGAGCGGCAGGCCCAGGTCCCACTTCGCCGCCCAGATGGCCCGCCCCGCCTCGCGAGGAACGAACGGCTCGCGCGGCGTGTGGTACGCGCGGCCGACCCAGACCCCGTAGGCGGCCACGAGGCCGATCATGAGCAGGCCCGGCAGGAGCCCACCCACGAAGAGGTGATCGATGGGCGTCTGCGAGACGACGCCGTAGAGGATGACCGGGAGCGACGGCGGGAAGAGGAGGCCCAGCGAGCCGGCCGCCGTGACGAGGCCGACCGAGAAGTCCTCCGGGTACCGTTCGCGCAGGAGCGAGGGGAGCAGCACGCCGCCCAGCGCGAGGATCGTCACCCCGGACGCGCCGGTGAAGGCGGTGAAGAGCGCGCAGACGAACGTCGCCATGATGGCGACGCCGCCGGGGAGCCAGCCGAAGATGCCCTTGTACGCGCGCACCAGCCGCTGCGCGGCATGGCCCTCCGCGAGCACGTAGCCCGCGACGGTGAGGAGCGGGATCGCCGGCAGGGTGGCCGAGGAGACGAGGTTGAACGTGGCGGTCGGAACGGCCGCGATTCCCTCGGGCCCGCCCTCGCGCAGGAACAGCGCCATGGCCACGCCGGCCATGGATACGAACACCGGCGCGCCGAGCAGGAAGGCGAGGAGCACCACCACGAGCAGTGCGACGACGAGGCCGTTCGTGGGTGCCACCCGCCCGAGGCCGAAGGAGGCGGCCGCCACCGCGAAGGCGAGCGCGCGGACCCAGGCGCCGTAACGGGGGATGCCGTCCCCCGCGCGCCACGCGAAGCGGATCGCCATGAGCGCGAAGCCGACGGGCATGACGAGCATGCTCCAGGCGACCCGGATGCCGAAGGCCACCTCGCCGAAGCCCCCCCACTCGACGCGTACGAGCCGGTACGAGGCCCAGACGAGGAGCGCGGTGGTCGTGGCCGAGACGGTGAGGCCGAACGCGCGTGCGGCACGGCGCCACGGGCCCCGGGGGACGAGCTCGAGCGTGGAGAGCGCGAGGTGGTGGTGCGTCGCGGCGGCGAGCGCGGCGCCCAGGAAGCCCACCCAGAGGGTGATGTGCTGGGCGAGCTGGGCGGCCCCCGGCACGCCACGGCCGAAGAGCCGGCGCGAGACCGTGGAGGCGGCCGGCAGCGCCACCATGACCACGAGGAAGAAGGCGAGGAGCGCGCCCTCGACTCGGGTTCCCTTCGGCTCCTGCGGGCCCGCGGGATAGGGCGTGAGCGTGGGGTCGGTCACGAGAAAGGAGGTTGACCCCTCGGGGAGGGGCATCTATCAGTCTCCCTGCTTAGCACGAAGCGCTCCCGCAAAACCGTCACGCATGCGATACCTCCTCTCCTCCCTCGCACTGGCGGTCACGCTCGTCGCGGCGGCAGGCTGCCGGGGGCCGGCCCTCTCGCTCGTGGCCGACGCCGCCGCGTCGACGAGCGACACCTACGCGACCGAGGACGACGTCGAGCTGGTGCGGCAGGCCGCCCCGTTCGGGCTGAAGACGATGGAGGGGCTGGCCGAGTCGAAGCCGCGCCACGAGAAGCTGCTCACGTCGCTGGCGGCCGACTTCACGCAGTACTCCTACGCCTTCGTGCACACGCCCGCCGAGGAGGCCGACTGGGCCGGGCGTTACGCCGAGGCGCGCGCCGGGCGCGACCGGGCGCGCAAGCTCTTCCTCCGCGCGAGGGACTACGGGCTCCGGGGCCTGGACGTGCGCCACGCGGGCCTCGCGGAGAAGCTGCGCTCCGGCCGCGACCTCTCCGCCGCGCTGCGGACCGCGAACGAGAAGGGGGACGTGCCCCTTCTGTACTGGACCGCGTCGGCCTGGGCCCTCGCCATCTCGGACGGCAAGTCGGACATGGGGCTCGTGGCCGAGTTGCCGGTCCCCGCGGCCATGATGGCCCGCGCGCTGGAGCTGGACGAGGCGTGGGCGGAGGGCACGCTCCACGAGTTCTACGTGGTGTTCGACGCCACGCGCAGCGCCGCGGAGGGGGGTGGCCCCGAGCGCGCCAGGGCCCACATGGACCGGGCGCTCGCGCTCTCGATGAACAAGAAGCTGGGCCCGCTCGTCGCATACGCCGAGGGCGTCCTGGTACAGAAGCAGGACCGGACGGAGTTCACGCGGGTGCTCACCGAGGTGCTGCAGGCCGATCCCGGGGCCGAGCCGCGCTACCGCCTGGTGAACACGTTCGCCCAGCGGAGGGCGCGGGCGCTGCTCCAGCGCGCCGACGACCTGTTCCTCTAGATCGGAGACGGACCGTGAAGAAGATCGCCCTCGCCGCGCTGGCCGCGGCGCTCGCCACCACCGCCCGCGCGCAGGGGGTCACGGTGAAGCTCGGCACGATGGCCCCGCAGGGGTCCACCTGGCACGAGCTCCTGAAGGAGATGTCCCAGCGCTGGGAGGAGGCGAGCGGCGGGCAGGTGAAGCTCAGGATCTATCCGGGAGGCGCCCAGGGCAGCGAGGGCGACATGGTCCGGAAGATGGGGATCAACCAGCTGCAGGCCGCGTCCATCTCCAACATCGGCATGCACGACGTCATCCCCGAGCCGACGATGTTCTCGGTGCCGCTGCTCTTCGACGACGAGCAGCAGCTCGATTGCGCCTTCGAGAAGGTGCGCCCGACGATCGAGGCGGCCCTGGACCGCCGAGGCTTCGTGGCCCTCCAGTGGAGCCGGGTGGGCGCGGTCCACATGTTCTGCACCGAGTCGCGCCCCACGCCCGCCACGATGAAGGGCGCCAAGATCTGGGCCTGGGAGGGCGATCCCAAGAGCGTCGAGTCGATGCGCGCCGTGGGGCTGAACCCGGTGGTGCTGTCGTCCACCGACACCTACGCGTCCCTGCAGACCGGGATGATCGACTGCGTTCCGAACGTGCCGCTCTACATCCTCACCACGCGCCTCTTCGAGAAGGCCCACTACATGACCAGCGTGGCCTGGTCGTACGTGGTGGGGGCGACCATCGTCCGGAAGGACGCCTGGGAGAAGATCGCGCCCGACCTCCGGCCGAAGCTGCTCGCGATCGCACGGGAGCTCGGCGAGCGGGTGGACGCCGAGGTGAAGAAGCTCAACGCCGACGCGGTGAGCGCCATGCAGAAGCAGGGGCTCACCGTGGTGCCGGGCGAGGTCTCCAGCTGGCGGCCGACGCTCGAGAAGACCTATCCCGTGCTCCGCGGGGGGTCGGTGCCGGCGCCGTTCTTCGACCAGGTGATCGCCGCGCGCGACGGCTGCGGGAAGGCCGCGAGGAAGTGATCCCGGCGAGGCCGTCACCGCCGGGGGTCGCACCCGGCGTACGCGGCCCGCCGCTGTAACGGCGAGGCCGCCCGCGAGACGTTAGGAACAGCCCGCCCGGCTCCATTCCGCGCGGGCGACGGAGGTTCCACGTGTCACGCTGGCGACCCGACGAGCCGGAACGCAACGTCACCCCCGAGGCGCTCCACATGAGGCGTCGCGAGTTCCTCGCGACCGGAGCCGCCGGAGCGCTCGGCCTCGCGTTCCCGCTTGGCCTGCTCGCCGACGTCCCCACCGGGGCGGAGCTCGCCGTGGCGAAGCGCCTGGAGAAGGCGGGTGGCGAGGCGAGGAACACCTGGGACCAGATCACGACGTACAACAACTTCTACGAGTTCGGGACCGACAAGGACGACCCGGCCCGCAACGCTCACACGCTGCGCCCGCGCCCCTGGACCATCGCCGTCGAGGGCGAGGTGAGGAAGCCCCAGCGGATCGGCATCGACGATCTCCTGAAGTGGTTCCCGCTCGAGGAGCGCGTGTACCGGATGAGGTGTGTCGAGGCGTGGTCGATGGTGATCCCCTGGGTGGGGTTCCCGCTCGCCGACCTCGTGAAGCGCCTCGAGCCCACCTCGAAGGCGAAGTACGTTGCGTTCGAGACGCTGCTCGACCGGGACCAGATGCCCGGCCAGCGGCGGCCGGTCCTCGAGTGGCCCTACGTCGAGGGGCTCCGCATCGACGAGGCCATGCATCCGCTGGCGCTCATCGCCGTGGGTCTCTACGGGCGCGCGCTGCCGAACCAGAACGGGGCCCCGCTCCGGCTCGTCGTCCCCTGGAAGTATGGATTCAAGGGCGTGAAGTCGATCGTGAAGATCCGGCTCCAGGAGGAGCAGCCCCGGACCGCCTGGAACGAGGCCCAGCCGAGCGAGTACGGGTTCTACGCGAACGTGAACCCCGAGGTGGACCACCCGCGCTGGAGCCAGGCGAGGGAGCGGCGGATCGGGGAGTACCTGCGCCGGGCGACCCTGCCGTTCAACGGCTACGCCGCCGAGGTCGCGTCGCTCTACGCGGGCATGGACCTCAGGCGGAACTACTGAGTGGCCCGCCCCGGCTCGAGGCGGTGGGTGTGGTGGGCCGTGTTCGCCCTCGCGTCGGTGCCGCTCGCGAAGATCGCGGCGGACCTCCTCCTCTCGCGCCTGGGCGCCAACCCGATCGAGGCGATCCTCAACCGCCTCGGCTTCTGGACCCTCACGCTCCTCGCCACGACGCTCGCCATGACGCCGCTCAACACGCTCGGCGGCCTCGCGTGGCCGGCGCGTGTGCGGCGCATGCTCGGCCTCTGGGCGTTCGCGTACGGCACCCTGCACCTCCTCTTCTACGTGGGCGTGGACCAGGGGCTCGACCTGCGACTGCTCGGCCAGGACGTGGTGAAGCGCAAGTTCATGGCGGTCGGCTTCGCGGCCTGGCTGCTCCTCGTTCCGCTCGCGGTGACCTCCACCGACGCGTGGGTGCGCCGCCTCGGCTTCAAGGCCTGGAAGCGGCTCCACCGCGCGGTCTACGCGGCCGCGATCCTGGGCGTCGTCCACTTCGTGTGGCGCGTGAAGGCGGACCTCATGCGGCCGGCGATCTTCGCGGTGGTGGTGGGGACCCTCCTCGCCGCACGGCTCGCGCCCCGCGGCTGGAGCGCGAAGGTGCGCCGGACGTCGCGCGAGGCCGGTCCGAGCGAGGCGAGGTCCGGCTGAGGCCGGGGGCCTGGCCGCCACACCCCCCGCAGGATCCCCTCCCTCGGTGAACGTGCAGCCTCCATTCAGGCCGCGCGCCCTCGTTGACGGGCCATCCGGCCCGCGTCATACACCTTCGACCAGGTGACCCGCGGGCGCGCCATGAACGACAGCGAGTCCCAAGCCGCAGCCGCCCCCGTCTTCGGGCGCGCGCGCAACCCCGTCGTGGCGCTGCCCTCGCGCGGGACCGTCATCGGCCTGCGCTGGAGCGGCGTGGAGGGGGCGGGGAACCAGATCCTGGCCGCCAAGATCGAGCTCGCCCCGGAGCGCGCGAAGCTCGTCCGCATCTGGCGCCCCTTCAGCGACGCGCCCGGCCGGCGTGACCTCGTGGCGCGCTTCGGGGCCTGGGTGGCCGAGGAGTCGCGCTGGGCGGAGGGCCGGCTGGTGGTGGGCGTGGACTTCGCGCTCTCCCTGGCCGAGACGCACCTCCGCCAGCTCGGCCTCCTGCGCCAGGCGCTCAAGGGGCCGGGCACGCTGGGTCGCCACCTCCTCGACCGCTACGTCGGGAGCGCCGGCGACTTCACCGAATCGGCCGGCCGGTTCCGCGACGAGCTGGGCAAGGACCGGCTCCGCGTCACGGACGCCTACCGCGCCGAGGCGCACTCGCCGGTGAGCGCGCGCAGCCACCGCGCCACGTTCCTGGGCCTCTGCGCCATGGCCCACGTGGACGCCGCCGTCCCGCCCTGGGATCCGCCCCAGGCCGGACGCCCCACCGTCGTGGAGGTCCGGCCGCTCCACGTGGCCCGCGCGCTGTGCGGCGTTCCCGCCTACCGGGACGACGACCGCGACGGCGTCTCCCGCGCCTCGATCCGGGCGGGCATCCTCCGGACGCTGCGCGCCTCGGCCCGGGTGGAGTTCGAGATGGAGCAGGCGGCCCAGATCGTCGAGGACGGCCACGGCGACCACCTCGACGCCGTGCTCGCCGCGGCCGGCGCGGCCGCCGCCTGGGAGGACGGGTTCCAGGGCGTCCCGGCCAACGTGCCGAGGCCCGAGGGGTGGATCCACTCCGTGCGCGAGGAGCCGTGGCGCTGAGGGCGGGCCGAGCGGCGCCAGGTGCGCGGCGGGGCGGCGCGGAGGACGAGCGGAGCCACCGGCGGGTCCTGGCGGCCCTGCGCGCGGTCCAGCGCGACATCCGGGCCTTCCGGCCGCGCGGGTTCGGCCCCCCCGTGCACGGAGCGCCGGTGGCCAGCCGCATCCTCCTCGTGGGACAGGCGCCCGGGCCACACGAGGCGCGCATCGGGCGGCCGTTCGCCTGGACGGCGGGAAGGACGCTCTTCGCCTGGCTCGAGCGCGCGACGGGAGCCGGCGAGGCCGTCGTGCGCGAGCGCATCTACATCGCCGCGGTGGTGCGCTGCTTCCCGGGCAAGACCACCTCGGGCGGGGACCGCGTGCCCACCCCGGGCGAGTGCGCACGCTGGCGGGGCTACCTGGAGCGGGAGGTCGCGATCCTCCGCCCGCGACTCGTCCTTCCGGTGGGCCGCCTCGCCATCTCGGAGGTGCTCGGGGCCGATGCGGCGGAGTCGCCGCTCGCCGAGGTCGTCGGGCGGGAGTACCGGCTCCGGTACCACGGCGTCGAGGTGGACGCGATCCCCCTGCCCCATCCGTCGGGCGCGTCGACCTGGTTCAAGATGGAGCCGGGGCGGTCGCTGCTCGACCGTGCGCTCGCGCTCGTGGCGAGCCACCCGGAGGTGCGGCGCGCCCTCGGTCGGCCTCGGGCCCTGCGCGCCCGGGCCGGCAGCCGGATCAGGGGCGCGCGGGAGCAGCGTCCGGGGCGCTCGCCTCGGCGGGCGGGGGCGACTCGGGGAGCTCGATGACGGCCCGGGTTCCGCGGCCCTCCTCGCTCTCCAGCCAGAGGGAACCGCCGTGGCCCTCGACGAGGCCGCGCGAGACCGAGAGGCCGAGCCCGGCGCCCTGACCCTCGGGCTTCGTCGTGAAGAACGGGTCGAACGCACGGCGCAGGACCTCGTCCGGCATGCCTCGGCCGTCGTCCTTCACCTCGATCCGGACGGTGCCCGGGCGTCGCTCGGCCTGCACCACCACGTGCCCGGCGTGGCCGTCCCCGAGCGACTCCACCGCGTTCAGGAGCAGGGCCCCGAGCACCTGGGCGAGGCTCTCGGAATGGGTCCGGACCCAGAGCTCGTGGGGAACCTCGACGCGAAACTCCACGGAGGGCGCGCGGCCGCGGGCGTCGGCCACGGCCCGGCCGACCACGTCGGCGACGGCGGCGCTTCCGCCCGGCGTCGAGGCGGCGATCCGTCCGGCGTCGACGAGCTTCCGCACGAGGTCGTTGATCCGCCTCATCGAGCCGAGCGACTCCTCGACGACCTCGGCGAGGTCACCCCGCTCGTCGCCTGCCGCGATGGCCTCCGCCAGCCAGCGAAGGTTGGCGGTGACCACCGAGGCCGGGTTGTTGACCTCGTGGGCCACGCCGTTCGCGAACCGGCCCAGGGCGGCGAGGCGCTCCGACTGCGCCAGCGCCAGCTCGGCGCGGGCGAGGTCGCGGGTCCGTTCCTCCACGTCCCCTGCCAGCTTGGCGCGGATGCCGTCGAGGGCGCGGGCCTCCTCGATGAAGCGCGTGGCGATCGTCCAGTAGACCGCGAGGATCGGGAGGACGAAGCCGGTGTCGAGCAGGTAGGGCGCCGGCCAGGCGCCGGTGGTGGCGACGGTGTCGTTCACCGCGAAGAGCATGATCGCGGCGAAGGAGAGCGTATGGACGCTGGCGTACCGGAGCCCCGACCGCCAGGCACGAGAGAACCGGACCAGCACCACCGAGGAGGCCGCGATGGTGACGGCGAAGACGACCATGCCGAACGAGGTGGGCACCGCGTCGCGGTAGACGACCCCGAGCGGCGGGAAGGCGTGGTCGACGACCGCGCCGCTGAACGCGACCCCGGGCACGATCACCGCCGCGGCGGCGAGGAGGAGGCCGTGCGACAGCCAGCGGGTCGGCCGGCTGCGGACGATCCCGGTGAACGCCTGCGAGTAGCGGAGCCACGCCCAGGAGTGGAGCAGCGACGAGGCGACCTGCAGCCGCGACGTGGGCACCACGATCGCCGGCGGCAGGCGGAGGACGGTGGCGAGGTTGAGGAAGGCGTAGGCCGCCGCGGTGAAGGCCACGAGCGAGAAGCGGCGCTGGTCGCGCCAGCCCGGCGCCGTGGAGAAGCGGCGCGACATGGCCCCGGCGAACACCGCGATGGAGGCCGCGGCGACCGAGAGAGCGGCGGCCAGGTTCACCTGCGCGCGGCCTCCGCCCGCTCCCGCAGGGCGCGGATGGCGGCGGCGTAGTCCGGTGCGCCGAAGACCGCCGTCCCGGCCACGAGCACGTTCGCGCCGGCGCCCGCCACGGCGCCGACGGTCTCGGGCTTCACGCCGCCGTCCACCTCGATCTCCAGGGCGGGATGGCGAGCGTCGGCGAGGACGCGCAGTCGCCGGACCTTCTCGGTGCACGCCTCGATGTAGCGCTGGCCGCCGAAGCCGGGGTTCACCGTCATGACGAGCACCATCTCGACGTCGCCGAGGACGTACTCCACGGCATCGAGCCCCGTGGCCGGGTTGAGCGCCACCGACGGCCGCGCGCCGGCGGCGCGGATGACCTGGAGCGTGCGGTGGAGGTGGGGCGACACCTCGGCGTGCACCGTGATCAGGCTCGCCCCCGCCCCGGCGAAGGCCTCCACGTACCGCTCGGGCTCGACGATCATGAGGTGGACGTCGACGGGCAGCCGCGTCGCCTTGCGCACGGCCTCGACCACGAGGGGGCCGATGGTGATGTTGGGCACGAAGCGGCCGTCCATCACGTCCACGTGGACGACGTCGGCCCCCGCCGCCTCCACGGCCCGGACCTCCTCGGCGAGCCGGCCGAAGTCCGCCGAGAGGATGGAGGGAGCGATGCGGATGGGGGGCGCCATGGGGCTCCCAGTGTACGAGGATTCGCGCGCCAAGCGGCGCCCGCCGAGGAGCGAAGCGGGCATCCGAGGATCCCCGGCGGCAAATCCGACGTCAGGCCGGGCTCGCGACGAGCCGCGCCGCGTAGAAGCCGTCGGCGCCGTCGTGCCGGTGGGGGAGGGTGAGGACGTCGCCCCGGGCGTCGAGGACGTCCGACGGGAAGCCCGGGGGCGGCGGGGCGCGCCGGTGACCGCCGGCCAGCAGGGCGGCGACCACCTCGGGCCCCTCGGCCCGCGAGAGGGAGCAGATGGCGTAGGTGACCGGCGCCCCGGGCCGCGCGTAGCGCGCGCAGGAGGAGAGCACCGCCCGCTGGATCTCGGCCATGCGCGGCAGGTCGGCGGCGGCGCGCCGGAGCTTCAGCTCTGGGTGGCGGCGCAGGGTGCCCAGGCCGGCGCAGGGCGCGTCCACGAGGACGGCGTCGAAGCTCTCCGGTTCGAGGCCGGGCACGGGCCGGGCGGCGTCGGCGCAGACGACCTTCACGGGGAGGCCGCGCCGCTCGGCCTCCCGGGCGAGGGCGTCGGCCTTCCTCGGGTGCACCTCCACGGCGACCACCTCGGAGCCCGGCCCCAGCATCTCCGCGAGGTGGAACGCCTTCCCCCCGGGCGCGGCGCAGGCGTCGAGCACCCGGGCCCGCCGGCCGCGGAGCTCGCCCGCGGCGAGCAGGGACACGAGCTGCGCCGCCTCGTCCTGCACCTGGAAGGGAAGGCCGCCGGTCGCGCGCGCGAGGTCGGCCACCGAGCTCCCCGCCAGGCGCACGCCGTCCGGCGACCGGGCGGTCGGCGACGCGTCGAGGCCCGCCGCCCGCGCGCGGCCGAGGAGAGCCTCGCGCTCGCGCGCACGCACCGTGAGCGGGGCGGGCCGGTTCATGGCGGCCGCAAGGGCGAGCGCCTCGCCTGCGCCGAGCCAGGCGACCCACTCCTCGGCGATCCAGCGCGGAAGCGCCTCGGCCACGGCCACGTGGCCGGCCGGATCGGTCTCGAAGGTCGGCGGCGCGGGCATGCGCGGGTCCCGGGCGAGCGCGCGGAGGACCGCGTTCACGTACCCGGAGGCGCGGCCGTGCTGGACTCCGCGTGCGAGCGCGACCGCCTCGCCCACGGCGGCGTGCGGCGGCGTCCGGAGGTAAAGGAGCTCGTAGGCGCCCAGCCGGAGCGCCATCCGGGCGGCCGGGTCGAGGTCGGCGAGCGGGCGGCGGGAGAGCGGCGCGAGGGCGAGGTCGAGGGTGAGCTCCCGGCGGAGCGTGCCGTACACGAGCTCGGTGGCGAGGCCGGACTCTCGGGGATCCAGCGCGCCCGCCGCGGAGAGCGCGGCGTCGAGTGCGCGGGAGGCGTAGGCCCCGCCCTCCTCGACCCGGCGGAGCACCTCGAAGGCCACGCGGCGGCCTGGGCTCCGGGCCATCTATGTACCCAGGGTGAAGGTGCGGGCCCGCAGGCCGTTCGCCCAGTCGGCCGCGGCCACCATCGGCCGGCCCTCGGGCTGCACCCGCGTGACGAGCAGCGCCGTGCCGCCGCCGCAGGCGACGAGCACGCCCTTCGTGGGCACCGCCACCGCGTGGCCGGGAGCGGCTCCGGCCGGAAGGGCGGCCGGCGGCGCGGGCCTCGCCTCGAGGAGCTTCAGCGGCTTGCCGAGGAGTTGCGTGAACGCGCCCGGCCAGGGCGTGAACCCGCGCAGCCGGTTGGCGATGGCCTGCGCACCACGGGTCCAGTCCACCCGGCCGTCCTCGCGCTCGAGCGGCCGGGCGCGGGTGGCCTTCGCCGCGTCCTGCCGGACCGGGACGAGCTCCCCGCGCTCGAGGAGCGCGAGGGCCTCGACCAGCGCAGCGCCGCCGAGGTCGGCGAGCCGCTCCGAGAGCGTCTCGGCGTCGTCGCCGGGGCGGATCTTCTCCACGCGCTGGAGGAGGACGTCGCCGGTGTCGAGCCCCTCGTCCATCCTCATGATGGTCACGCCCGTCTCGGCGTCCCCGTAGGCGATCGACCACTGGATGGGCGCCGCCCCGCGCCACCTGGGCAGGAGCGACGCATGGACGTTCACCGCCCCGTGCGGCGCGAGCTCGAGGAGGTCCCTCCCGAGGATGCGGCCGTAGGCGGCCACGGCGAGCACGTCGGGCCGCAGGGCGGCGAGTTCCCGGGCCAGGGCGCCGTCGCGCACCTTCTCCGGCTGGAGGACCGGCACGCCGTGCCCCTCCGCCCACACCTTGGTGGCAGGCCTCCGGAGCGCCTGGCCGCGCCCTGCGGGTCGATCGGGCTGGGCCACCACCGCGACGAGCGCGTGGCCCGCCGCCGCGAGCGCGTCGAGCGCGGGGACCGCGAACTCCGGCGTGCCGAGGTAGGCGATGCGCATCCGGGATAGATAGCCGACTCACCGGGCCGCGACGAGCACGAGATCGGCGAGGTGAGTCGAGGCGTCGTGGCGGGGCAGGGCGAGGCCGAGGGCCGCGCAGGCGGGGGCCGAGCGCGCCTCGCGCAGCGCCCGGGCGAGGTCGACCCCCAGCCTCCGGGCCCGCTCCGCGGTGCCGCCGTCCACGACCGCTCCGGCGTGCTCGGTCGGCCCGTCCCGCCCGTCCGACCCGGCCGCGAGGACGGCGGCGTCGCGGCCCTCGATGGCGAGCGCGGCGAGGAGCGCCAGGTGCTGCTCCCGGCCGCCGTCGGGACTTCGCGCAGCGGGAGGCACGGTCACCGTGGGCTCGCCGGCGAGGGCGAGGAGGCGCGGCCCCGAGCCCGCCGGCTCCCGCGCCACCCAGGCCGCGAGGCGGGCCGCCACCGCGGCGACGTCGCCCGCGAGCGGCGCGGGGTCGGCCTCGGCCCGGAACCCCAGGGCGAGCGCGGCCTCCCGGGCCGCCCGGGCGAGGTCGGCCGGGCCGGCGAGGAGCCGGTGGCGGACGGCCGCGAGCCGGGGGTCGCCGGGCTTGGGCGTCTCGCCCGCGGCGGGCCGGGCGCGCACGAGCGCCTCCACGGCGGGCGGCACGCGGCCGGCGACGCCGGGGAGGGCGAGCGCGCGGGCCGCGTCGTCCCACGTCGTCGGGTCGGGCGCGAGCGGGCCGGAGCCGACCGTGGAGAGGTCGTCGCCAGGCACGTCGGAGATCACGAGCACCGTGGCCGGGCCGGCGAGCCGGAGCGCCAGGCGGCCGCCCTTCAGGCGCGAGAGGTGCTTCCGCACCGCGTTCAGCTCGCCGATGGACGCGCCCGCTGCCATGACGAGCGCGGCGGCGCGGAGCTTGTCCTCGAGGGAGAGCCCCTCCGCCGGGGCCGCGGCGAGGGCGCTCGCGCCGCCCGAGAGGAGGACGAGCGCCAGGGCTCCGCGCGAGGCCTCGGCCCAGGCGAGCGCGGCGCTCCCCGCCTCGACCGAGCCCGCGTCCGGATGCGGATGGCCACCCGTCACGAGGCGCACGCCGGCCGGCGCGCGGGTGCCGTGAGGCGCCAGGCAGAGGGCGTCACGGGCGCGGGCCCCGAGGATCTCGAGTGCTCCGGCCATCATGGGTACGGCAGACTTGCCGAGGGAGAGCACCCGCACGGGAGCATCGCCCGGAAGGAGCGGGGGCCGGGCCGCGAGGGCCGAGCGCACGAGAGACGCGGCGTCGAGGCGGGCGAGGGCCTCGCGGCGGACGGTGTCGAGACGGGCCGTGAGGGTCGAGGGGTCGGGCTGCACGAGGGCCTCGTTGCGGTGATCTCGGCCCGCGATAGAATCGGCCGTCCCGAAGAAGGGCTGGAGCCGGAACCTCGGAACTGCCGTCCGTCGCGGCCGAAGGGGAGTGTCGCATGGCCGACGCAACCACCGAATCGGAGCCGCTCGCCGCCGAGCCGTTCCGGCGACACTACCTGCTCGACCGGGGGTTCCAGCTCAAGTACGCGGCGGTGATGGCCGTCGCGGGCCTCGTCGTCGCGGCCATCTTCGGCCTGTGGGTCCACCAGGCCCACGCCCAGGCCACCGCGCTCCTCTCGCCCGACGCCGAGACCCGCGCCATCCTGGAGAAGAGCGACCGCATGCTTCTCGGCGTCCTCGCCGGCATCGCCGCCCTGCTCGCCGCCGCGCTGGGCCTGCTCGGCGTGGTCATCACCCACCGCGTCGCCGGCCCCGTGTTCGTCATGGGCCACTACCTCGAGGTCATCGCGCACGGCCGCTACCCGCGCATGCGCACGCTGCGCCGTTCCGACGAGCTCCGGCCTTTCTTCGGCACGTTCATCGCCGCGGTGGAGACGCTCAAGGTCCGCGAGCGCCGCCACGCCGAGGTGCTCGAGGAGGCGGCCCGCCGGATGCGCGGAGCGGTGAAGCGCGAGCCCGAGCTGGCGCCCGCCATCGAGGCCCTCGAGGCCGCAGCCGCCGAGCGGCGGCTCGCCCTCGCCGCCGACTCACCCGAGCTCACCCCCATCGCCATCCCGGCCCCGCGCGCAGGCGCAGCCGGCTGACCCGGAGCCCGCATGCGTCTCCACCTCGCACCCGGGGTCGCCGCCCTCGCCGTGGCCCTCGCCTTCCTCGCCGGCGGCTGCGGCAACCCCACCGACCCCGAGAGCTGGGCCCGCCGCGCCGTGAACCGGGCGCGAACCGACGAGAAGCTCGAGGCGCTCGGGCACGTCCGCGGCCTCCTCGGGAAGGACGCGGCCGGGAAGGAGCTCTCGACCGCCGAGCAGCGGCGTGCCGCGGTCGATCCGCTCGTCGAGATCGTGAAGAACAAGCAGGCGCCGGCGCGCGTGCGGGCCGAGGCCGTGCAGGCCCTCGCCGACATCGGCGACACCCGGGCCGTGAAGACGCTGCTCGACGCCATCGATCCGGCGCCGCGCGACGACCCGGGGCGGGACGTCAACCGCCGCATCGCCGACGCGCTCGGCACGCTGCGGGCCATCGAGGCGGTGCCCGCGCTCGAGGCGCTCGCCCGCTCCGGCGACGGCTTCACGCAGGTGGCCGCCGTCGACGCGCTCGGCAGGGTCGGCGATCCCGCCGCGGTGGCCACGCTCGCGGACATCGCCACCTCCGAGAAGAGCGAGCCCTTCACCGCCAAGAAGGCGCTCATGGCCATCGGCCAGATCGGCGACGACGACAAGCACCGGGGCCGCGCTGCGGCGCTCCGGATGGTGTTCGCGGGCACCGACTACTTCCCGGCGGCCTCGTTCGCGGCGTACCAGATCGGCCGGCCCATGGCGGAGCCCCTGCTGGCCGTGCTGCAGGGCAGGGAGAACGAGGTGAGCACGTGGGCCAGGGGGCGCGGCGCGACCGAGGGCGCGCTGGTCGCCACCGCGGCGCAGCTTCTCGGCGACGTGGGCGGGCCCGAGGCGATCGGGCCGCTCATCGGCCGGCTCTCCTACACCGACGCGAACCCGGCCGTGCAGACCCTGGTGCGGCTCTTCACCGCCGAGTCGCTGGGTCGCCTGCGCGCGAAGGAGGCGGTGCGCCCGGTGCTCGATCTCGCCACGCGCGAGACCGACGAGGGGGTCCGCGACCGCTATTGCGGCGCCATCGCCCGCATCGGCGATCCGCCGGCTGCGCTGCCCGGGTTGAAGGCGCTCGCCCAGGGCGCGCCCGGCGTCCCGCTCCGCGCCGGGCCGCTGCTCGCCGTGGCGAGGCTGGGCTCGAAGGAGGACCGGGCCGCCGTCGAGGCCGGCTTCTCGCGGGATTGCCCGGCGCAGGGCTGCCCGGCCGCCGTGAAGGCGATGTACGAGGGGATGCTGGCGCGCATCGACGCGGCCACCGCGTGCGGGTCCGACGCCGCATGCTGGGAGAAGAAGCTCGACGACCCGAGCTCGGCGGTGCGCGACCGGGCGGCGCTCGAGCTCGGGAAGGCCGGAGGCGCGAAGGTGGTGCCGGCGCTCGCGGGCGCGGTCGCACGACCAGTGAACGACGACGCGGACGTGGGGGCCCGCTACCACGCGCTGCTCGCCATCCACTGGATCCTGGGCCGCGAGCCGGTGGGCCCGTCCGGCGCGGAGGTGGCGGCGAAGATCGACGCCATGCTCGCGGCCGACCGCGGCCGCACGCTGACGGTCGTCGTGAACGAGGACGCGCTCCGGATCGCGACGAGGCTGAGGAGGGCGAGGTAGGCGGGTCAGCCGCTCGCCGACGATCCGCCCGAGCCGGATCCCGGGTCGGGTCCAGGGGCGGATCCAGGCTGGGATCCGGATCCCGATCGCTCCGCCGCTCCCTTCCCCCCGTTCCTGTCCCAGGCGCTGGGCAGGATGCTGAACGGCAGGAGCTTCGCGAGCAGGGGCAGGAGGATCGCCCCGCCCGGCGCGGCGAAGAGGGCGAGCGCAGGCACCGCCTTGGCGAGGTCGGCGAGCTGAACCTTCACCTTCCGCCGCTCCTCGTCGTCGAGCACGTGGCCGGCGGCCGCCTTCGCCACGAGCTGGCCCAGCTCCCCCGTCTCGCGGATCTCGGTGACGAGCGCCTCGAGGTTCTCGGCCACCACGGTCGAGACCTTCTCGACCACCTGATCGGTCGCGGCCTCCCACTCCTCGGCCACCACCTGCCACTGGCGCCCTTCGCCCTCGGTGAGGATCGGCGCGTCCTCGGCGCCCTCGAACTGCGCTCCGGCCTCCACGAGGACGACGCGCACGACCGCCGCGTCCAGACCCGAGCCGCGCGTGAACGCGTCCACGTAGGCCGAGGCGCCCTCGCCGGTCAGGCGGCGCCGGAGCTGCGCGAGCCGCAGCTGCTCGAGCAGGAAGGGGCGCATCTGCGCGGGGGCCGTTGCCGCCAGCACGTCGCCCTGGCGCGGCGAGGTGACCCCCCGGCGCGCGGCGCGGGCCTCGGCGCGGGGCAGGCCGAGGTGCGACACCTGGCGCACGCGCAGCCGGACCGTGCGGGCCGACGGCGCCGCCGCCGCGCGCAGGAGGCCGGCGAGCGTCTCTGCGAGCAGGGCAGACTCGCGCAGGGCGTGAGCGGCGTGTCGCATGAGCGCCTCGGGCGGGAGCTTCCCTTCGCGGTGGAAGCTGTTCGCCGCCCTCCCCACGCGGCGGCGCAGGATGGAGAGGGCGCCCGGTCGGAGCGGCAGCCCGTGGGCCGGCTCGGCGGGCGGGTAGAAGCGGATGCGGAGCATGCGGCCAGCGGCGCGGAGGGCACGCAGGGTCGCGGCCGGGTCGGCGGGGTCCTCGGGGTGGACCGCGAGAGCGAGGTCGTCCCGGCCGACCGCAGCGGCGAGGAAGGCCGCCAGCTCGGCGCGCCGCCGCCCCGGGACGAAGGGCGCGCCGTGCAGGAGGGCGAGGTCGAGGACGATGCCGGCGAGTCGCCTCACCTCGTCGAGGAAGACCGCGAGCGGCCTCGCCCCGGGCTCCGGCGGGCGCCGCAGGGAGCGGGCGACCAGGATGCGCGCGGCGTGTGCGAGATCGCCGGGGACGGCGACCGTCGCCACGGCCTCGGGTGGAAGGTGCGCCCGCGCCGCCGCGGGGTCGTAGGCCGCCAGCTCCTCCTCGACGAGGGCCTGCAGCCAGTCGCGATCGTCGATGTGGATCGTCACCGCCCACCCCGGGACCCGAGACTACCAGACAAGGAGGCCGCCCCCTCTCGGAGGCGGCCCGTGTGAACGCGAGACCGCGACGCGGCCACGCAGGTGAACGTCTATCTGGCCTTCCGCTTCCGGTCGTCCTTGTCCTCCTTCTCGACCTCGTCCGCGGGTTCGGGGACCGGCACGGGGCCGCGCCGGATGCCGTACTTCTCGAAGAGCTTGCCCTCGATCTGCTGGAGGATCTCGGGGTGCTCGCGCAGGAAGGCCTTGGATTGCTCGCGGCCCTGGCCGATGCGCTCGCCCTCGTAGCTGAACCAGGCGCCGCTCTTCTCGACGATCCCGTCGTTCGAGGCGAGGTCGAGCACGTCGCCCTCGCGGCTGATGCCCTGGCCGTACATGATGTCGAACTCGACCTCCTTGAACGGAGGGGCGACCTTGTTCTTCACCACCTTGACGCGGGTGCGGTTGCCGATGACCTGCTCGCCGTCCTTGATGGCGCCGATGCGGCGGATGTCGAGCCGCTGCGTGGCGTAGAACTTGAGCGCGTTGCCGCCGGTCGTGGTCTCCGGGTTTCCGAACATCACGCCGATCTTCATGCGGATCTGGTTGATGAAGATGACGATGGTGGACGACTTGGAGATGGTGCCGGTGAGCTTGCGCAGCGCCTGGCTCATGAGGCGCGCCTGCACGCCCATGTGCGCGTCGCCCATCTCGCCCTCGAGCTCGGCCTTGGGCACGAGCGCCGCCACCGAGTCGATGACGAGGACGTCCACGGCGCCGGAGCGGACCAAGGTCTCCGCGATCTCGAGGGCCTGCTCGCCGGTGTCCGGCTGGGAGATGAGCAGGTCGTCGGTGCGCACGCCCAGCTTCCGGGCGTAGCCCACGTCGAGCGCGTGCTCGGCGTCGACGAAGGCGGCGATGCCGCCCTTCTTCTGTGCCTCGGCCACGGCGTGCAGCGCGAGGGTGGTCTTGCCCGAGGACTCGGGGCCGTAGATCTCGATGATGCGGCCGCGGGGGAGCCCGCCGACTCCGAGCGCGATGTCGAGCGACACCGAGCCCGTCGAGACCGCCTGCACGTCCTTCACGAGCGCCTCCTCGTTGCCGAGGCGCATGATCGAGCCCTTGCCGAACGCCTTCTCGATCGACGACACGGCGAGCTCGATCGCCTTCTCCTTCTCCGGTCCCACGGGCATCTCTGGCTCCTCTCTGGTCGGATCCGGATAGCAGGTGGGACTGACACCGATGACCGGAACCTGAACGCATGTATACCTGAACGGTGCGCACGGGGGAACGAAAAAATGGCGCGCTGGGCCATGAGATGGCATTTGGGCGATCATCCGGGGGGATGAGGGTGAGGGTCGGGTCGCCCGAGCGCGGGGACCCGTGAAGAGCATGCCTGGAGACCGGAAGGACCTGGAGGCCAGGATCGCAGCGGCCACGCCGCAGGACACCGTCCGCGGCGTCGTCTTCAACGCCATCTTCTCGGTCGTCCGGGAGGATGCCGGCGAATCCGCCGCGCGCCAGGTCGACACGGCGAAGAAGGGCGCGCGGACCGAGTTCTTCACCTACCCGGTCGTCGACTTCCTGCGGATCATCTGGGACGCGGCCGACCTCCTCGAGCCGAAGCTCGGTAGCGTCGACGCGGTCTACAACAAGGTGGGGGCGCGCGCCGGCGAGCTCGTGGCCGCCTCCATGCTCGGGAAGACCCTGCTCGCGCTCGCCGCGGGCGGGGGCCCGCGCCAGCTCATGGCCCACCTCCCGGGCGGCTACCGCGCCACCGTGAGCTACGGCGAGCGGACGCTCACCTGGATCGGCGACAAGCACGTGCGCTACGTGTTCACGCGCGACTTCCTCGTCCCGCCGTTCCACGCCGGCGTCCTCTACGTCGGCGCCAAGGTCGGCGGGGGCAAGAACGTGCGCTCCATCGGCCGCCAGACGAGCCTCCTCGAGGCGGTCTACGACGTGATCTGGGATTGAGTCGCCGCCGGGATCGCAGGGGGTCGTCCGGGGGGAGCGCAGGCTCGCTGAAGAGCGAGCCGAGTATCCCCCCGCGGTAACGCGGTAGCCGAGTATCCCCCCGCGGTCACTAGGCCTGGGCCCCGCCGCCGCCCACGAGGAACCCGCCGGGATCGAGCCCGAGCCGTCGCACGGCGGTCTGCCAGCGCTCCTCGAGCGGTACGTCGAAGACGAGGTCCGGCTGCATGGGCATCGGCACCCACGCGCCCTGCGAGACCTCGTTCTCGAGCTGCATGGGGCCCCAGCCCGCGTACCCGAGGAGGAGAAGGTACGGCCCCGCCTCCGGCGTGCGGACGAGCGCCTCGAGGAGCTCGCGCGAGCCGCCGAGCGCGAGGCCGTCGCAGACGGCCACCGAGCCCGCCGCGTCGGGGGCGACCGCGCCGGGCCGGAAGAGGACCCACAGCCGCTCGGGCTGCACCGGCCCGCCCACCAGGACGAGGCTCTCGGCCACGCCCGACGACTCCCCTGCCCGGCGCAGGTCGGCGTCCACGCTGCCGAGGACGTCGGCGATGCTCACCGGCCCGGCTCGGTTCACGACGAAGCCGAGCGCGCCTTCCCCGTGGTGCTCCGCCATGAGCACGAGCGAGCCCGCGAAGTTGGGATCGCCGAGGCCCGGCGCCGCGACGAGGAACCCCGGCGCAAGCCCTGCGGGAGCGGCGGCCTCGGCCATGTCCACCTCCGGGGCGCGGCGCGCCCGTTCGCGAGACGCTCCAGCTTTTCGCGGAGCGGCGCCGGGCGCAAGGGGCTCCCGGTCCGCCCTTCAGCTCGAGGCGGGCTGGAGCTGCTCCCACGGCCCCTTCCTCACCGTGTCCTCGAGCAGCTTCCGGACCGCCTTCACGTCGCAGGGGTCGATGGCGCGGCGAGCGATCTTGCGCAGCTTCGGCTCGCCCGTGATGCGGTCCACGACCACGAGCTCCACCACGAGGTCGTCGCCGTCGAAGAAGCCGCGCTGCTCGAGAGGGAGCGGGTTCATGGGGCCGAGCGCGATCTGCTCGACCGGCCGCGGCGGCTCGGGCACCTCCTGGTCCTCGTCGTACGGGGCCTGCTCCGCCTCGACGGCCAGGGCCGGCGAGTAGGGAGCGACGTCGGTGGCCGTCGGCGGCGCCGTCCAGACCGTGGTCGTCTCGGTGGTGGTCGCCGGGTACGGGTAGGGCCCGTAGTAGCCGCAGCACGGATACCAGGGCGTCCAGAGGTCGACGTCGAAGCCGCCGTAGACCACGACGCCTCCGTGGGGCGCCGGGTAGGGAACGGGGCCGTACGGCGCCATGCGCGGCGCCGGGGCGGGATGGAACGACGGGGCGCGGCCCGGGCGCGGGACCGGCGCGGGACGGAAGCCTCCGGCGGCGTGCGCCACCGACCCGGCCCTCGCGCCGGCGGTCACAGCATGGGCCGCCGGAGCGGCGGCGTGCGCGGCCGCCCCCGCTCCGCGCGCGGTCGCCCCGGCGCCCTTCGCCGCGGAGGCCCCGGAAGCGCTCGGCGCGGCGTGGAACTTGGGCGCGCCTCCGCCTCCGCCCTTCCCGCCGGAAGCCACGAGCACGACCACCACGGCGACGATGACCACGATGCCGATCACGATTCCCGCCACCGCCGCGGTCTGCTCGCTCTTCCGCTGGCCGGTGCGCGTGACGCCCTGGGCCCGGACGACGAGGAGGCCGTCCTCGGGGCCCTGGAGACCCTGGGCGGCCTCGGCGAGCGCGGCCCGAGCGCGGGCGGCGGCGTCCTGCGACTGCTGCGGCGTTATCGGGGATCCGCCCTCGACCCAGAGCGCGAGCTGCGGCTCGACGCGGCCCTCCCGCACCGGGATGACCTCGTCGATGCCCGCGGCCGGCGCGCGCACGACCGTGCAACCGAAGGTGAAGAGGGCGGCCACGGCGACGACGCGCAGCGGGCGTGATGGGCGGTGCTCGCGGCCTGGCTTCCCGAACATGAACGCCTCCGGCGAGGGCTTCGCCCCATGGGAGGTGCAGGATCGGCGCCAGCGTGACGGGTTGCAAGCGTCCGGAACGACGTGGCTCGCCGGGGGTTGTGGCCGCGCGGCGCGTGGCGTCCGGGCGTCGGCCTCCCGGGGGTCGTGCCACTCCGGCACGGTGGGGCGGTCCGCCGGTCAGGTCGGGCCGAGGGGCGCGCGCAGGAGGGCCTCGTAGCGGGGTCCCTTCGGCGAGAGGTGCGACTCGAAGAGCACGAGGTCGGCCACGCGCCAGGGGATCGGCTCGGCCGCCGCCGCCGTCGTGAGCGCGGCCGCGAAGCCGGCGGCGCCGCGAGGGTCCCGCGAGCGGCCCAGGGTGAGGTGCGGCGAGAAGCCACGTTCCTCCGGGGGAAAGCCCAGAGGTGCGAGCCGCGCGCCGAGGTCCGTCACCACCGCCCCGAGCGCGGCGAGCTCTCCCGCGAGCCCGAGCCAGACGACGCGGGGGCGCCGCGCAGACGGGAACCCTCCCGCCCCGGCCACCTCCAGCGAGATCGGCCTCCCTGCGGCCGCCGCGGCCCGTACGACCCCCTCCACGGAGGCCACCCGCTCCCCCGGCACCGCGCCCAGGAACTGCAGCGTCACGTGCACGTTCTCGTCGGCGACCCAGCGCACGTCCTTCCCGGCGGCAGCGGCCCGGAGAGCCTCCGCCACGAGCGCGATGCGCCGCCGCACCGGGTCGGGAGGCGAGACGGCGACGAACAGGCGGCGGGTGCCGGGCACCGGCGAGATCTACCGCCGGCGCCACCGGGCGCCAGGATCCGGGCACGGCGCCCTCGGGGCGAACCGGTACCGCGCCCGGCATGGGGTGATAAAATCGAGTTCTTGGCCCCGTCCCTCCCCACGCGAGCCAGGCGCGCCCTCCGCTCGGTCGCGCTGGGCGGGCTCGCGCGCATCCTCGCGTTCGTCCCGCTGCGGGTGGCCCTCGCGCTGGCCACCGGGCTGAGCTGGGCGGGCTGGCACGTGGCCGGCCGGACGCGCCGGCAGGTCCTCGCGCACCTCGAGATGGCCTTCCCGGAGCTGACGCCCGCGGCGCGGGAGGCGCTCGGACGGAGCTGCATGCGGCACCTGGCCTGGGTCGTGGCGGAGATGATGGCGATCCGCAGCTACGAATCCAGGCTCGACGACTACGTCACCTTCGCGCCCGGGTCGGAGGCCACGCTCCGGGAGCTCATGGCGCCGGGGCGCGGCCTCGTCATGGTGTCCGGCCACGTCGGCCACTGGGAGCTCCTGGCCCGGCGGGTCGTCCGGGCGGGCATCCCGTGCGCGACGGTCGCGCGAAGCGGCACGAGCCCCGTCCTTCAGGCGTTCCTCTCGCGCTTCCGGGCCGACAGCGGGTTCGAGGTGCTGCTCCGCGACGACCCCGGCACCGCCCGAGCCATCATCCGCTGCCTGCGTACGGGCAAGCTCCTGGGCCTGCTCATCGACCAGGACACGAAGGTCCAGGGCGTCTTCGCGCCGTTCTTCGGCCGCCCGGCCTGGACGCCGCGCGCCGCGGGCGACCTGGCGCTCCGCTTCCGGGCGCCGGTGGCCGTCATCTGGAGCCGGCGCCGCGGGCCCCACGCCGGCGACGGCCACGAGCTCACCGTGATGCCCGTGTCGTACGACGCCGACGCGGCCGACCGCGAGGCGGAATCGGTGCGCATCACGCTCGCCTGCACGGCCCAGCTGGAGAAGGCCATCCGCGAGCGGCCGAGCGAGTGGGTGTGGATGCACGAACGCTGGCGCACCCGCCCCGCGTGAAGGGCGTCGCCGGGACTACTCCACGGTCACCGACTTCGCGAGGTTCCTCGGCTGGTCCACGTCGGTGCCCTTCAGGTCCGCCACGTGGTACGCGAGGAACTGCAGCGGGATGATCGTGACGAGCGGCGCGAGGAGCGGGGGCGCGGGCGGGACGGGCAGGGCCACCTCCGCGAGCGAGGCGGCGTGGGTGTCGCCCTCCGACACCACCGCGTACACGAGGCCGCCGCGGGCGCGGACCTCCTCGACGTTGCCGAGCGTCTTCTCGTAGGCGGGCTCCTTCACGGCGAGCACCACCACCGGCAGGTCCTCGTCGATGAGCGCGATGGGCCCGTGCTTCATCTCGCCGGCGGCGTAGCCCTCGGCGTGGATGTAGGAGATCTCCTTCAGCTTGAGCGCGCCCTCGAGCGCGACCGGGAACTGGTTGCCCCGGCCGAGGAAGAGCACGTCGCGGGCGCCGGCGCACCGCTTCGCCACCGGCATGACCGCCGCCTCCTGGCGGATCATCTGCTCCATCCAGGAGGGCACGTGGCGGAGCGACTCGAGGAGCTCGCGGGCGCGATCCTCGGAGACGGTGCCGCGCAGGCGGCCCAGCTTCACGGCGACGAGGTAGAGCGCGGCGAGCTGGGTGGTGAAGGCCTTCGTCGAGGCGACGCCGATCTCGGGGCCGGCGCGGGTGAAGAGCGTGCCGCCGTCGCACTCGCGGGAGATGGCCGAGCCGACCACGTTGCAGATGGCGTAGGCGCGCGCGCCGCGGGACCGCGCCACCTTCACCGCCGCGAGGGTGTCGGCGGTCTCGCCGGACTGGGAGATGGCGAGGCACATCACCCGCTCGTTCACGAGCGGGTCGCGGTTCCGGAACTCGCTCGCCAGCTCGACCTCCACCGGCACCCGGGCGATGGCCTCGATCATGGACCGCCCGGCGAGGCCGGCATGCCAGGAGGTGCCGCAGGCCACGATGGTCACCCGCTCGAGCTTCCGGGCGTAGGCCTCGGGCAGCTCCACCCCGTCGAGCGTCACGTCGCCCTGCTCGAGCGAGGCGCGCCCGCGGATGGTGTCGGCCACCGCGCGCGGCTGCTCCCAGATCTCCTTGTGCATGAAGTGCTTGTGGCCGTCCTTCTCGGCGGCCACCGCGCTCCACTCGATGCGGCGAGGCTTCCGGGACACGGGCTCGCCGTTCCGGCCCTGGATCACGACGCCCGAGTCGGTGAGCACCGCGAGCTCGCCCTCCTCGAGGTAGGAGACCTCGCGGGTGTGCTCGAGGATGGCGGGCACGTCCGAGGCGAGGAAGTTCTCGCCCTTGCCGTGGCCCACGACGAGGGGCGAGGCGTTCTTCGCCGCCACGATCTCGCCGGGCCGCTTCTCGCTCACCACCGCCATGGCGTAGGTGCCCTGCACCTGCTCGAGGCAGGCGCGCACCGCGGTGGCGAGGTCCCGCGCACCGCCGCCGAGCGCCTCGGCGATGAGGTGCGCGAAGATCTCGGTGTCGGTCTCCGACGAGAACCTGTGGCCCTTCGCGGCCAGCATGGCCCGGAGCGCGAGGTGGTTCTCGATGATGCCGTTGTGCACCACCGCCACGCCGTCGTAGGCGTGGGGATGGGCGTTCTCGTCGGAGGGCCGGCCGTGCGTGGCCCAGCGGGTGTGGCCGATGCCGGTGGTCCCGGCCATCGGCGCGTCGGCGAGGAGGCCGACGAGGTTCGCGAGCTTCCCCTTGGCGCGCTTCACGGCGAGGCCGGACGGTCCCACCACCGCCACGCCCGCCGAGTCGTACCCCCGGTACTCGAGCTTGCGGAGCCCTCCGACGATGAGGTCCACGCACTGCCGGGGTCCCACGTAACCGACGATCCCGCACATCGCTCCGCAACTCCCTTCGGGTCCCGCGACACGCGCGCAGGCCTCTCCCCTCGAACCTATCGCTTCTTGGCCTTCTGCGCCCGCCTGCGGTCCGCCCAGCCTTCCTTGTTCACCTGGCGGGCGCGCCCGAGCGCGAGCGCCCCGGGAGGCACCGGGTCGGTGAGCGTGGATCCCGCGGCGACGTAGGCCCCGGCGCCGATCTCGATGGGCGCCACCAGGATGGAGTCCGAGCCGATGAAGGCGCCGTCGCCGATGCGGGTGGGGTGCTTCGCCTCGCCGTCGTAGTTGCAGGTGATGGTCCCGGCGCCGACGTTCACGCCGGCGCCGACGTCGGCGTCGCCCAGGTAGGTGAGGTGGTTCGCCTTCGCGCCCTTTCCGAGCCGGGTCTTCTTCGTCTCCACGAAGTTCCCGACGTGGGCCTCGGGGCCGATGTCGCTGCCGGGGCGGAGCCGGGCGAACGGCCCGACGATCGCGCGGGCGCCCACCCGCGCGTCCTCGACCACGCAGTACGGCTTCATCTCGACCCCGTCTCCGATCTCCGCGCCGGTCAGCACCGAGCCCTGGCCGATCCGGCACCCCGAGCCGATGCGGGTGCGGCCGCGGAGCCTCACGTCGGGCTCCACGATCGTGTCCGGACCGATCTCCACGCCCTCGTCGCAATGGAAGCGGTCCGGATCCTCGAGCGTCACCCCCGAGCGCATGAGGTCCGTGGCGATCCGCCGCACGAGCACCCGGGACGCCTCGGCCAGCTCCTCGCGGTCGTTCACGCCGGCGGCCTCCTCGGGCGGGACCTCGACCGTGCTCACGCCGCCGGGCTCGGCCGCCGCGAGCGCCACGAGGTCGGTCAGGTAGTACTCCTTCTGCGCGTTGTCGGTGCCCACCCGCCGGAGCGCCTCCCAGAGGAACGCCGCCTCGGCCGCGTAGAGGCCGGCGTTCACCTCGGTGAGGGTCCGCTCTGCGGGCGTCGCATCCCGCTCCTCGACCACCCGGACCGGATGGCCCCCGCGGTCGCGCACGATGCGCCCGTAGCCGCGCGGCGAGGCGAGGCGCATGGTCCCGACCGAGAGCCGCGCCCCCCCCTCGAGCGCGGCCAGCACCGCGTCGAGCGAGGCGGGCCTGAGGAGCGGCGTGTCGCCGGACAGGATCACCACGCGCGCGCCCGACCGCGCGTGCGCGTCGAGCACGTGCCGGGCGGAGAGGACGGCGTGGGCGGTGCCGAGCTGCTCCCGCTGGATGGCGAACCGCACCGGCGCGCCGGGCAGCGCGGCCGAGAGGGCGGCCTCCACCGCCTCGGCCTGGTGGCCCACCACGACCACGACCGGCGAGGCGCCCAGGTCGAGCGCGCAGCGGATGGGGAACCAGGCGAGGGGCTTGCCGGCCGCCTCGTGCAGGACCTTCGGCCTCTGGGACCTCATCCGGGTCCCCTTCCCGGCGGCCAGGACGATCGCTGCGAGAGGTGCGGCGCTGGGCATCCGCGGAGGCTAGGGCCGTACGGACCCCGCGATCAAGCCCGCGGACGTGGCTCGAGGCGCTTCGAGGAGCTTCGTCCCGGGCGATCCCGTGGTAACGGAAGAGGCATGCCCCAGCTGCTCGCCCTCGTGCTCGCCGCCTCCGCGCTCTCGCCGCGCGGCGCGGTGGCCACCGCCCATCCGCTCGCGAGCCGGGCCGCCGCCGACGTGCTCGCCGCCGGCGGCAACGCGGCCGACGCCGCCGTGGCCGCCGCCTTCGCGCTCTCGGTGGTGGGCAACATGTCCTCGGGCGTGGGGGGAGGGGGCTTCGCGCTCGTCTACGTGGCGAAGGAAGCCCGGGTCCACGCCATCGATTTCCGCGAGGTCGCGCCGGCCGGCGCCACGGCCGGGATGTTCGCGAGCGCTCCACCCGGGGTGAAGCCCTCGCTCGACGGTGGCCTCGCCGTGGCCGTGCCGGGCGCGGTGAAGGGCTACGCGGAGCTCGCGCGCCGGTTCGGCACGATGCCCCTGCCTCGCCTGGTGGAGCCGGCCGCGCGCCTCGCCGAGGGAGGGTTCGCGGTGGGGCGGAAGCACGCGGAGCTGGCGCG
>Ga0335084_10000506_pt1 | contig 33117 bp, 32 predicted proteins | sample Lox_Sample_44_FD_206721 | JGI IMG/M metagenome (GOLD analysis project Ga0335084, IMG submission 206721) | Soil microbial communities from Loxahatchee National Wildlife Refuge, Florida, United States - Lox_Sample_4.4 | ecosystem: Environmental > Terrestrial > Soil > Wetlands | place: USA...
GCATCCTTGTCGCGGTTGATGGCGACGATCACCTTCGCGGTCCGCATGCCCGCCAGATGCTGGATCGCACCCGAGATCCCGACGGCGATGTAGAGCGTTGGGCTCACGGTCTTGCCCGTCTGGCCCACCTGGTCGGCGTGGGGCCGCCATCCCGCGTCCACTACGGCCCGTGACGCGCCCACGGCGGCCCGGCCGCCGAACGCCCGGGCCAGATCCTCCAGCACTTTGAAGTTGGCAGGCTCCTTCAGGCCACGGCCGCCCGAGACGACAATCGGCGCCTCGCCCACGTCCAGGCTCCCGGCCGGCGCGGCTTTCACCTCGCGGACGACCACTCGCCCCGAATCGCCGGACGCGAGGCTCGGAGTCTCGAGCGTGCCGGCCTTCGGCCGCTCGACTGGAGTGAAGACACTGGGACGCAGCGATACCACGGCCGGACGGGCGGTCATCTTGATCTTGAGCAGGGCCTTGCCGGCGTACACGGGCCGCGTCACGACGAGCGCGTCGCCGTCGGCCGAGAGGTCGATCGCGTCGCTTGCGAGCGGCACGCCCAGCTGCGCGGCGACCCGGGGCGCAAGATCGCGTCCGGTGGCGCTCGCGGCGAGCAGTACAGCCGCGTGCTTGCCGCCCGTGGCTCGCGTCGTGACGGCGCGCGCGCAAGCCTCGGGTGCGTAGCGCGCGAACACCGTGGCGTGGTGGAGCACCGTCACCTTGTCCGCACCAAAGCGGCCCAGCGCGTCGACTCCCTTGACGTCCGGCCGGGGAGCGAGCAGCAGCGCCTCAACGGTGCCCCCGAGGGCATCGGCCAGGCGCCGAGCGGCCGTGACCACCTCGTGGGAAACGCCCCGCAGCGCGCCGTCCCGCTGCTCGAGCACGGCGAGGACGGAGGTCACAGGACCTTCGCTTCCTCGCGCAGCAGGCGCACCAGCTCGGGCACGGCCGCCCCGCCTTCACCCACGATCTTTCCAGCCTTCCGATCCGGCGGGGGTAGCATGGCGAGTACCTCGATCGACCCGGCAGGCAGCGTGATCGGCTTCACGGCGAGCGGCTTCTTCTTCGCCGCCATGATCCCCTTGAGCGAGGGCAACCGCGGCTCGTTCAGCCCCTTGTCGGTCGTGAGCACCGCGGGGAACGGGAATTCCACGACCTCAATACCGCCTTCCACTTCCCGCTCTGCGGTGCCCTGCCCCGCGCCAAGCTCGAGATGTGTGATCGCGGTGACGCAGGGAAGGCCCAGCAGCTCCGCCACCATCGGGCCGACCTGATGGTTGGAGTCGTCGATCGCCACCTTGCCGAACAGGATCAGGTCGAATCCGCCGTCCTTGAGCTCGGCGGCGAGCGCTCTGGCGACCTCGAGTCCGTCCGCCGGCACGCGATCGGCCTGCAGCAGCACCCCTGAGTCCGCCCCTATCGCGAGGGCGGCGCGAATGGTCTCCTGCGCCGCCGCGGGACCGAGCGACACCACGACGACTTCGCCCGAGCCCGCCTGCTCCTTCCGCCGCAGGGCCTCTTCCAGCGCGAACTCATCGTACGGGTTGACGATGAACTTGACGCCTGCTTCATCGAGGGTCTTCCCGTCGGCGGCGATTTTGACGCGGGTTTCGGAATCCGGGACCCGCTTAATGCACACGGCGATCTTCATCAACGACTACGCAAACGCGTTGAGGCCCGTGATCTCCTGGCCCAGGATGAGCGTATGGACGTCGTGGGTGCCTTCGTAGGTGTACACGGACTCGAGGTTCGCGAGGTGCCGCATCGCCTGGTATTCGGCGAGAATCCCGTTTGCGCCGAGGAGCCGGCGCGCTTCCCGCGCGACGTCGGTCGCCATGCTCACGTTGTTCCGCTTGGCCAGTGACACCTGCTGCGGCGTGGCCTGCCCCTGATCCTTGAGCCGGCCGAGCTGGAGGCAGAGGAGCTGCGCCTTGGTGATTTCCGACAGCATCTCCACGAGGCGCGCCTGTTGCAGCTGGAATCCGGCGATCGGCTTGCCGAACATCACGCGCGCCTTGGCGTACTGGAGCGCCTCGTCGTAGCACGCCATGGCGGCGCCGACCGCGCCCCACGCGATGCCGTAGCGGGCGGCCGTGAGACACGAGAGCGGCGACTTGAGCCCCTCGGATTTCGGGAGCAGGGCGTCCTTCGAGACGCGCACGTCTTCGAGCACCAGCTCGCTCGTGTCGCTCGCGCGCAGGCTCAGTTTGCCGGTCTGGTCCTTGGCGGTGAATCCCTTCGCGTCGGTCGGCACGAGGAACCCGCGGATCGAGCCAGGATCGTCGAGCGCGCCCGTTTTGGCCCACACGATCGCGATCTGGGCCGTCGAGCCGTTCGTGATCCACATCTTGGTGCCGTTCAGGACCCAGCCTTCCCCACCCGGCGCCGGCTTTGCCGTCGTGATGAGGCCCGCGGGGTTCGAGCCGTAGTCCGGCTCGGTGAGCCCGAAGCAGCCGATCACCTGGCCGCTCGCCATCTGCGGCAGCCAGCGCCGCTTCTGGTCCTCGCTCCCGAATTCGTGGATGGGAAACATCACGAGAGCACCCTGCACCGACGCGAACGAGCGGACCCCGGAATCGCCGCGCTCGAGCTCCTGCATGATCAGCCCGTAAGCGACGTTGTTGAGCCCCGCGCACCCGTAGGTCTCCGGGAGGTTCGCGCCGAACAGGCCGAGCTCCGCCATGGCGGGGATCAGCTGCTTGGGAAAGCGGCCCGCGCTGTACTGCGTTCCGATGATGGGAATGAGATTGTCGTCCACCCAGGCACGCACCGTGTCTCGCACGGCGCGCTCGTCCTCGCTCAGCAGGCCGTCCACCTCATAGAAGTCCACGCCCTGAAACTTGGGTGCCATCAAACCCTCATGCGGCTGACCCCGGGGCGTCACCCCGGGGTTACGGGCTCGCGGTGACTGGACTGGCCGGGGTCGCCTCGCGCGCCGGCACGCGCGCGAACGCGAACGTATCGGACGCGCGGAAGCGCCCCCGATCTGCCTCCCACCGGAAGAACGTGACCTGAATCGCCTTCGGCTCGATGGTAATGAAGTTGAAGCTTCCGGGGCGCCCCGCCCTGGACCGCGTGCTCAGCGTGCCGGCGGTCGAGACGACCACCGACGATCCCGGGAGGACATCCACACCCTCCTGGTGGTCATGCCCGCACAGCACGAGATCCGCCCCCGACGCGACGATGCGCCGTTGTGCCTGTCGCGAGCGGACCAGCCCCATGCGATGCGACAGGTCGCCGCGCAGCACGTTGTGGTGCACCACCAGCACGCGCGCGTCCTCCGGGGCGGCCTCCTGAAACACCGCCGCCACGCGGCGAATCTCGCCCTTGGGCAGGTAGCCCATCACCGCGAGGTCCCGCACCCGCCAGGTGAGCGACAGGAAACCGACGCCGTGCGACGTGAGCGCCCCCGCGATGGTCGCGCCCGGAATCTTGAGCGTTGGCGCCAGATCGTCGCCGAAGTAGCGGCGGTACTTGCGATACAGCGCCTCCCGCCCGAACGGCAGCAGCGGCCGCCACCACCACGCCACGTCGTGGTTCCCCGGAATGACGTACACGGGCGCGGTCGCGGCCGCGAGGTTGGTGAAGGCGCGCGCGCGCTGCATCTCGCCGTGCCGGGCCCGCTGGCACAGGTCCCCGGCTACGACCACCGCGTCGGGACGCAAATCGGGGATGATGCGCTCGACCGCCTCCACCTGCCGCACGTCGGCGGCGCCGCCGAAATGCAGATCGGCGAGATGGAGGATGTGCAGCGTCACAGATCCACCTGCACGGTGTAGGTGAGCGTCGCTTCGCCCTCCGCGGGTACCGTCACGCGGAAGCGCATTTCGGTAGCCGAGATCTTCTCCGCCGGCACGCTGCTGGTCACGATCGACCAGACGCCGGCGCGGACCTCGCGCACACTCACCGCGACGGGAGTCGCCTTGGCATTGCTGATCGTCACCCGATACGACGCGGTCACGCGCTGGCGCGGGGCCAGCCCTTTCCGCGGGGGCGGGATCTGCTCCTGAGCGTAGTCCGTCTGGACTCGCTCGGCCGTGAGGTCGAATGCCGCGCCTGCCTGGACTCGGACATCGCGGCCCGGCGCCTGATGCGCGCTCGACGCTTCACCCAGGAGCTGCGCCCGCCCGGCCGAGTCGGCCTGGTACAGCTGGATCACGCCGCCGGGAAGCGGCCGGTCACCGAACGGGGTGCCCCGCGCCCGCTTGAGCGTGTACCAGACCTCGACCGGCACCCGGTTCGGCTCCGCCTGGCTGCCGGCGGCCCCGGTGGGGAGGTAGCCGCGAAACGGCAGCGCACCCGACACCACGTACTCCTGGGTCGCCGCCACCGACGTCCGGGGGAACAGCGCGATGGTGACCGACACCCCTGGGGCCAGGGACATCCGGCCGGGCAAGGCATACACATGCGTCTCGCCGACCGCTTCCTCCGCCGGCGCCGTCCCCTCGACCGCCACCATCTGTCGAGCCATTATCGGACTGGGACCGGGAGGGGCGGAGCGCGCGCGGTTGATCGTGCCCGCCACGAGCTGCACTGCCGCACTGTCCGCATCGAGTCCCTGCGACGCAACGGTCGCATTGCCCGACACCAGCGCCGTGCCCCCACCCCCCGCGAGCAGCACCTGGTACGTCGCGGACCACCGCGCGCCTTCTGCGAGGTAGGCGAGCTCGGCGGCAGGGCGCGCCTTGCTGGCCTCGAGCACCAGGCTCGCCTCCGAAGTGCTGCGCACCAGCTCGGCGGGAAAGAGCGGCTCTCCCGGCTCGACGAGGAGCATCCGCCCGTCCGGTAAGCGATACTGGGGCGGATTGCCGCGCACCACGGTCGCGCGGACGGTGTCTCCCTTGCCGCGCACGAACGAAAGCGTCTGGCCCTCCGCGCTCTCGAGCGCCGCGGCGCGGTCGCTCGCACGCCGCAAGGTCACCGAGACGACTGTCAGCGCGCTGTCGGGCGAGAAGACCGTCGCGGGGTCGACATTCTCGAGCGCGATGGTCACACGGTTGCTTCCCTTGGAGAGCGCCTGCGCGACGGTGCGACGCACCACCACGCGGCCGTCCGAGTAGATGGAGAGCGACGTCTGGGCGGATGCGCCGGCGGTCACGAGCGCGACGAGCGAGAGTGCGGTGGCGACGTGTTTCACGATCCGATACGTCAGATAATACCAGACGACGACCGCGATGGCAGCGACCAGACGTCCGGTCGAACGCCAGGCGGGCGGCAGGCCCCGCAGGCGCGCCGCCACGTACACCGCGAACAATAGCGTCGTGCCGAAGGCCGTCCAGCGCGCGATGCGCGTCGCACGTCCCGGGGGGCTCACGGCAGTCCCGGCGTGTAGCTCTTCACGGCGCGCGTCAGCGCGATCCATGGATCGTCTCCCGCCCCCTGCGCCACGGTCCGCCACATCACCTGCCCCGTGCGCACGTCCACGAGCGCCATGACCAGCTCCGCGTTCGCGAACACGGGCGGCGCGCCCGGGAGATTGTGCGCGCGCTTGTAGATCAGCGCCGCCGGAGCGAGCGCGAACCGCTCGCTGCCGCCGGTCGCGAGCGCGGCCAGCGTACGGAGCTGGCTGCGCAGCGGATCGGGCACCACCGTCAGCTTGTCCACCCGCAGCACCGCGGTCGCCATCTGATCCGGGTCCACCGCGATTCCCGGCGCGCGCCGCGCAGCGCGGCGCAGGGCATCGGGCAGGATCCACACGACTTCGGGGACCCGCATCTGGAGCAACGCACCCTGGATGCTGTCGGCGCGCGCCAGCGTTGCGTGGCGGTCGGTGAGCTCGCGCTCCCACCCGAGCGAATCTTCGGCCGCGACGAGGGTGAGAGGAAGCAGGATGACTTGCTGCCCGGCGAGCGCGCCGGTCGGGAGGGCCGCGACGGGACGCGGCTTCGGGGGTTCATCCGGCTTCTGCTTCGGACCCCCGCACGCGAGCGCCGCTACCGATACCGACAGCCCGGCGGCCCAGGCGCCGTGCCTTAAGTGTTTGAATTGGAAGGAATTAGTCACCAGGGCTCAATATCGCGCCCGGCCCCGGCTTTTTCAAGCGAGCGTCAACCCGCCGTCCACCACGATCACCTGTCCCGTGATGTGCCGGGCCGCCTCGCTGCACAGGAACACGATCACGCGGGCCACGTCTTCCGGCTCGGCCACCCGGCCCAGCACCGATTCATGCTCCGCCCGCTCCAGAATTTCTCGAGGCAGATTGGCGAGCAGCTCGGTCCGCACGAAACCCGGCGCGACGGCATTGACGTTGATGTTGGACGACCCGAGGTCGACCGCCGCGGACTTCGTGAGGCCGATGACCGCGGCCTTGCTCGCCGCGTAGTTCGCGATGCCGAAGCTCGGCCGGAATGCCTGGTGGCTCGCCACGTTCACGATCTTCCCGAACCGCTGGGCTCGCATGTGGCGCGCGACCGCCTGCAAGAAATTGAACGCGCCGGTCACGTTCGTGTCCAGCACCTCCTGCCATGCTTCCGCAGACAGGCGCCACAGCGCGCCGTCGTGCGTCACGCCCGCATTGTTGACCAGGTAATGAACGCCGCCGAGCCGGCTGTGCGCCTCGGTGACGAACCGCTCTACCTCGTCTTGTTTGCGGACGTCGCAGCGGGCGCACAACACGGGCACGCCGTGTGCGCGCAGGGCGGTCTCGGTGAGGACGGCTTGGGCCGCGACATCGCGGCCGGGGAGATCCACGTAGTTGAAGGCCACGGCGACGCCCTGCTGCGCGAACTCGAGCGCGGTCGCCCGCCCCAAGCCTGTCGCGCCCCCGGTGACGATCGCGACCCGACCCTTCACCGTCTCGGCGAGACGCTCTCGCCGGGGCTGCTCCTGCGCCACGGACGCGCCTTGCTCGCGTCCGGCCAGCGTCCACCCCATTCTTTCCAAGGGTTTCGAACCTATGTTCGAATTTGAACATCGGCAAGGCGCACCGTAACTTACGCCCCCATGACCCGCGCAGGTTCCGTGGTCGGATGGGGTGCCGTCGCCGCCCTGGGCGCGGCTGCGCTCGGTGTCCTGGCGCTCTCACGCGGCGAGCCGGTCAATGCTGCCTGGCTCCTCACCGCGGCGCTCTGCACCTACGCCATCGGCTACCGGTTCTACTCCCGGCTCCTGGCCCACCGCGTTTTTGCCCTCGACGACCGGCGCGCCACCCCCGCCGAGCGGTTCGACAACGGACGCGATTTCGTCCCGACCAACCGCTGGGTGTTGTACGGCCACCATTTCGCCGCGATCGCGGGCGCCGGACCCCTCGTCGGACCCGTGCTCGCCGCGCAATTCGGATTCCTCCCCGGCACCCTCTGGCTCCTGATCGGCGTGGTGCTCGGCGGCGCGGTGCAGGATTTCACGATCCTGTTCTGCTCGCTGCGCCGCGATGGGAAGTCGCTCGGCCAGATGGCCAAGGAGGAGATCAACGGGACCGCCGGCATGGTGGGCATGCTGGCCGTCCTGCTCATCATGATCATCCTGCTCGCCGTGCTCGCGCTGATCGTGGTGAACGCGCTGAAGGCGTCTCCCTGGGGACTCTTTACCATCGCGTGTACGATCCCGATCGCGCTGCTCATGGGATGGTGGATGAAGCAGTGGCGCCCCGGCCGTGTGGGCGAGGCGTCGGCCGTGGGAGCGGTGCTGCTGCTCGCGGCGCTCGTGGGCGGCGGATACGTGGCCGGCCACCCGGCGCTCGCCGCGGCGTTCACCCATTCGGGCACGTCGCTCACGTGGATGATGATCGGCTACGGATTCCTGGCCTCCGTGCTGCCGGTGTGGATGCTGCTCACGCCCCGCGATTACCTGTCCACGTTCCTCAAGATCGCCACGATCTTCGTGCTCGCGCTCGCGATCTTCATCGTCCTCCCGACCCTCAAGATGCCGGCGGTGAGCGTGTTCGCGCGCCTCGGCGAGGGACCGGTATTCGCCGGCAAGGTGTTCCCCTTCGCGTTCATCACGATCGCGTGCGGGGCGATTTCCGGATTCCATTCGCTCATCGCCTCGGGCACCACGCCCAAGATGATCGCGCGGGAAAGCGACGCGCGCTTCATCGGATATGGCGGCATGCTGATGGAGTCGTTCGTCGGCGTCATGGCGATGATCGCGGCGTGCATCCTCGATCCTGGCGTGTACTTCGCGATGAACACGACGCCCGCCGCGCTGGCGCAGGCGTCGCAGGCGCTGGCGCAGGCCGGATTCGTCGTCACCCCGGAGGCGATGCAGCAGCTCGCGACCCAAATGGGCGAGCAAACCCTCGTGGGGCGGGCCGGGGGCGCGCCGTCGCTCGCCGTGGGGATGGCGCAGATCTTCTCGCACATGACGCAGTCCCTCGGCGGTCCGGCGTTCGACGCGCTCTGGTATCACTTCGCCATCATGTTCGAGGCGCTGTTCATTCTCACGACCATCGATGCGGGGACCCGGGTGGGCCGGTTCATGCTGCAGGAGCTGGTCGGCCATGTGTGGCCCAGGTTCGGAAGAACGTCGTGGTATCCGAGCGTGCTCCTCGCGAGCGCCGGCATTGCGGCGGGGTGGGGCTACTTCCTGTATCAAGGCGTCATCGATCCCTACGGCGGCATCAACTCGCTCTGGCCGCTCTTCGGGATCGCGAACCAGCTGCTCGCGCTCGTCGCCCTCAGCGTAGGGACCACGATCCTCATCAAGATGGGACGGGCCCGCTACGCCTGGGTGACGCTCACCCCGCTGGTCTGGCTCGTGATCGTGACCATGACGGCCGGTTGGCAGAAGGTGTTCTCGTCCGACCCGCGGCTCGGGTTCCTGGCGCACGCGGCATCACTCGCGGGCTCGGGAAATCCCAACGCCGGCCGCCTCATGTTCAATGACCGTCTGGATGCGGGCATGGCGCTTGTGTTCATGAGCGTCGTGGCGGTGCTGCTCGTGGCATCGGTCGCGGAGTGGTGGCTCGTGTTGTCCAAGCGGAAAGCGGCGGTGCTGCACGAGGCGCCCTACGTGGAGAGTGCGTATGCGACCGGAGACTAACCCCGCCGCCCGTCCCTACCCCGCGGGCGGTCAGGGACGCAAGGGGTGGATTGGTGCGATAGCTCGGGTTTTAAGGCAGGTCATTGGTGCGCCGGACTATGGCACGTATGTCGAACATTGCCGGCGCGCGGGCCACGCTGCCCGGCTGAGCGAGCGAGAGTACGTGAGCGAATTCTTCGAGCGGAAGGGGAAGACGGCGCGCTGCTGTTAGCGCCGCCCCTCGTTCTGGTTCGGCACCGCAAGTTTTACGCACGTTTCGGCGACGAGCTCACGAATCAGCTCGTGGAGCGGTTCAAACAGGTGGACGCGACCTACAAGTCCGATCTTCGAGAGCTGAACGAGTTCAACGTCGCCCGGTTCGATGCCAAGCGTGGTCCACCTGATAGGACGCTAGGACACCACCGTCGCCACACCCTCGATCAGCACGACTCACTCACGCATTGAGACCCAATCCCCACCGAATCAGCGCGACAGGCAGGCCACCGTAGCGCAGCACCGCGTCGTGGAATCCGCGCAGCGTGAACCGCGGGCCCTGCGCGGAGCGATAGGCCTCGCGCAGCCCGAGCAGCTCCCGCCGGCCCACGGCGTAACAGAGCTGGTAACCCGGCTCCGCGCAGTAGCGCCGCACTTCGGCCTCCGCGTTGCCGCGCTCCACGTGCAGGCCGTCCATCAGCTGGGTCACTGCCTCCTCGAACGTCATCCCTCGCGTGTGCAGTCCGACGTCGAGCAGGATCCGCAACGCGCGCCATAAGAGATGGACCCGCTGAAAGAGCAGCTCCTCCTCGGAGTAGAACCCTTCTTCCCCCATCATGTCCTCGCAGTACAGCGCCCACCCTTCGACGGTGAGTGGCGTCCACACGTTCTTGCGCACGTGCGACGGCTGGGCCTGGGCGTGGAGCAGCTGGAGATGGTGGCCGGGATAGCCTTCGTGCAGCGCCGTCACGGCCACCTCGAAGCGGCAGTGATCGCGCAGGATGCGCTCCTGCTCCTCCGGCGCGCGTTGCGCGTCGGGGGCGGTCACGTAGAACCACCCCGTGCGATCCGGTGAGTAGGGCCCCGGGCTGTCGTACGCCGCGAACGGGATGATCGGCCGCATGAATGCCGGGGTCGCCACCACGTCGAGCGGCGCGTCGGGAATCGGCGCCAACCCGCGCGCCGCGACGAAATCCCGCGCCCGGGCCATCTCGCTCGCGTACGCTCCCACGAGCGCGCTAGCCGGAGGATGGTCGGCCCGCAGCCGGTCGACCACCTCATGCCACGGCGCGTGCCCATCCAGCCGGCGGGCGCGCGCCACGATGTCGGCCTCGATCTCCTCCTTCAAGTGGTGCCCGTAGCGCCACAGCTCCGGGGCCGTGTCGCGCAACGCATGCTCGAAATGCATGTGGAAGTTGAAATCGTCTTCACCCAGCGCGAACCGCTCCGAGCCGACCTCAACCCAGCGCTCGACATCGGTGCGGAAGCCCCGGAGCGCCGCGATGGCGGCTGCCGCCTGCTCGGCCAGGTCTGGGGCCTTCCCTATGGTCCGGATCAGCTCGATTCCCCCGTCGCACACCTGCAGCGCGGTGTCGGCGAACAGCCGGACCGGCTCGAGCAGGGTGGCGCGCGCGTCCTCGAGGAATGCCGGCACGTCCTTGAGGCGGCCCAAAAGCGCCCCCGCCCGTGCCGCCGGCGTGCGGTCGCGCCGCAGCATCAGGACATGCAGGCCCCCAAGGAGATGGGAAAGCCAGAAAGCGGGGTTCTTGGCCTGCGGCCGCTCGTGCTCGAACCGCCGCACCGTCACCCGCACGTCGTTCAGGAGGGCCGTGCGGTCGATCTCGTCGTCCAGCTCGTCGGTGTCCGCTTCTTCGAGCGCGCCCGCCAGGGACTTGAGCGCGGCGAGGTGCGGCGCGAGCGCGGCCTGGCTGTATCGGCCAAAGCGGTCGTCATACGTGGTGATCCCCGCCTGCGTCGCCGCCACCGGATCGAAGTGCCAGCGCAGGTCGAGGTAGGACTGCTCGAGCCCCCGGAACGCCCCTACCGCCATGCGGCCTGCTTCAACAGGCGGTGGCATTCGTCGTCGGTCAGCACGTGGTCTGAGCCCTTCGCTGCCTCGAGCAGCGCGCGGCACGCCGCCTCGTCGGTCGAGTCGTACCCGTGCAGCTCGAGCCAGTACTTCACGTTCGAGAGGCCGGACAAGGGCGAGATCTCGATCGACTGGCTCAGCCCGAACTCCTCGGCGGGCACGGCGCTGTAGACGCGGTTCGCCAGCCAGTCGTCGCCCTTGCGCTTGGCCTTGATGATGGCGGCCGCATGGACGCCCGTCCCGGTGCGAAACGCGTCGGCGCCGAGGACGGGATAGTTCGCCGGGATCGGCAGGCCGACGGCCTCGGCCACCAGGCGGCAGTACTCCGGCAGTCGCGTGAGATTGCGCCGGTGCGCGCCCAGCATGTTGAGGTTCACGAGCAGCAGGTCCATCTCGGCGTTCCCCACCCGCTCCCCCACCCCCAGCGCGGTGGCGTGCACGCGGTCGACCCCGGCTTCGATGGCGGCCAGGCAATTGATGAGGCCCAGCCCGCGGTCCCGGTGTCCGTGCCAGTCCACTTTCACCGCCTGGGTCTTGACGATCCGCTGCTTCACGAACGCCACGAGCGCCTTCACCCCGTGCGGGGTCGCATGCCCGACCGTGTCGGCAAGGCAGATGCGCGTCGCCCCGCTGTCGATCGCCGCGCCGAACAGCGCGCAGAGCGTGTCGGGATGCGCGCGCGTCGTGTCCTCGGTGACATACATGACGGGGAGGCCGTGGCCCACGGCGTAGCTGACCGCGTCGGTCGTGGCCCGCACCATCCGCTCGAGCGTCCAGTCCTCGGCGTACTGGCGAATGGCGGACGACCCGATGAACGCGGCCACCTCGAGCCGCACGCCCAGCTCGTCCGAGATCCGCACGATCGGCTCGATGTCGGCGACTACGGTGCGGGCGGCGCAGTTCGGCGCGAGGGGGATGCGCTCGTCGCGGATCGCGCGGGCCAGCGCGCGCACCTGTTCCACGGCGCGCGGTCCCGCAGCGGGCAACCCGATGTCCGCCGCGGCGATCCCGATATCGGCCATGAGGTGGAGCAGGCGATGCTTCACGTCGGGGGAGGGGTCGCGCGCGGAGGGGGATTGCAACCCGTCGCGCAGCGTCTCGTCGTTCAGCTCGACGCGCGCGGCCGACCAGTCGAAGCCCGGGGCGGCCCGGTTCCAGTCGTGGATCAACTCGCGCTCGTCGCTCATTTCATAGTGTCGCTTGCCGCCGCACGGGGGTCAAGCGACCTTGTCATAACGATGAACGACGTGGTCGCGAAGGTCCTGGCCCACGAGCGCGTGCGCGCCGCCCGCCAACACATCGAGCGGACCGACGAAGTTACGCTCGCGCGGCAGGCCACCCTCTCGGCGATTCCGGCTCCGACTGGTGCGGAGACGCAACGGGCCGCCTGGACCGCGGATCTCTTCCGGGAGGTGGGGCTGCGGGACGTGTTCATCGACGAGGTCGGGAATGTGCATGGCTGGTATTGGGGGGACGGGGCAAGACAGTCGGGGGAAGGGTCGGCGCCCGTGGTCCTGGCCGCACACCTCGATACCGTGTTCGGGCCGGACGTGCGTGTGGCGGTCGCGCGACAGGGTGACCGGCTGGAAGGGCCCGGTATCTCCGACAACGCGCGCGGCCTCGCGGCCCTCATTGCCGTCGCTGAAGCCCTGGTGCGCGCGCGCGTGCCGACCACCCGTCCGATCCTGTTCGCCGCGACCGTGGGAGAGGAAGGCTCGGGGGATCTGCGGGGTGCGAAACACCTGTTCGCGCGCGACGGCCTGAAGCCTGTCGCCCTGATCGCCCTGGACGGCGCCGGGCTCGAGCGCGTCGTGCACCGCGCCCTGGGCTCGCGCCGCTACCGCGTCACCTTCCGGGGACCCGGCGGGCATTCCTGGGCCGCGTTCGGCGTCGCGAACCCGGCAAACGCCGTCGGGCGCGCCGTCGCCCTGCTCGCGGACCTGCCCATCAGGCGGGAGCCGCGCACCACCTGCGCGGTGGTGCGTCTCGGCGGAGGGACCGGCCTCAATTCCATCCCCCAGGAGGCCTGGCTCGACCTCGATCTCCGGAGCGAAGACCCCAAGGCGCTCGGCCAGCTCGACGTCACCGTGCGCGCCGCGCTCGAGCGCGCGGCCGACGATGAAAACCGGCGACGCACGGCGGGCTCGCCCCCGCTGTCCGTGGACGCGCAGCTCATCGGCGACCGCCCCTCGGGCGTCACGCCGCGCACCCATCCCCTGGTGCGCACGGCGGTCGCCGTGAACCGTGCCCTGGGCCGGGACGCCGAGCTGGCGAGCGCCTCGACCGATGCGAACGTGGCGATCGCCCTCGGCATCCCGGCGATCGCGCTCGGCGCCGGCGGGCGCGCGGGCGATGCCCACCTCACCACCGAATGGTTCGAGAATACGGAAGGGTCGTTGGGGCTCGTGCGGGCGCTGCTCGTCACTGCGGCGACAGCGGAAGTGGACTAGCCTCGAACCGATTGCTGGAAGATTCTCGACACCCGCACCACCAGCCCGCGCGGTGAGAACCGAATGACGAATGGCAGCATGCGATTCATGAACCCGGGCACCACCATCCGCTTCCCTGCCATCAGTCCCGCATAGCCGGCGCGCGCGACCGGCGCCGCGTCCATCACCCCCGGGAGCTTCATCAGTCGCGCGCTCCCCATCTTCGCCACGGCCTGAAACTCAGTGCGCGTCGGGCCGGGACAAAGAACCGTGACGGTGACGCCCGAGCCACGCAGCTCCTCGGCGAGGGCCTCGGAGAACGAGATCACGTAGGCCTTGGTCGCGTAGTAGACGGCCATGAAGGGCCCGGGAACGAAGCCCGCCGTCGAGGCCACGTTCATGATGCGCCCATGCCCGCGCGCGAGCATCCCGGGCAGCACGAGACGGGTGAGCTCCGTGAGCGCGCCGACGTTGAGTTGAATCATGCGACGCACGGTCTCCACATCCATCGTGGCGACCTCCCCGAGGGCGCCGAACCCCGCGTTGTTTACGAGGACGTCGACCCCAGCGGACCCACGGTTGAGCTGCTGCGCGAGCGTCGCGGCGGCGCCGGAGGCGGCGAGATCCATCGCGATCGCCTCGCAGGCGACCCGATGCCGCTCGGTGAGATCCGCGCCCAGGACCGCGAGCTCGTCTCGCCGCCGCGCCACCAGCACCAGGTCGTATCCGCCCGCCGCGAATAGTTTCGCCAGCTCGAGCCCGATACCGCTCGACGCCCCGGTGACCAGCGCGCGACCCTTCACAGGCTCAGGGAGTCACGGCGTCGGAGGTGAGGTTCCCAAGGTGTCGATCGCGTCGAGCGCCTCGCGGCTGTGGCGCGCGGGTTGGATCTGCGACGAATAGATCCGCCGCACCACCCCTTCGGCATCGATGACGAACGTCACGCGCCCCGGCCAGATGCCAAGAGTCTTGTCGACCCCGTACCGCTCCCGCACCGCCCCCTGGCGATCCGACAGCAGCCGGAACGTCAGGTGCTCCTTCGCGGCAAACCGCCGGTGGGAAGCAACGGAATCGGAGCTGATGCCCACGATGACGGCGCCGGCTTCGCTGAAGCGCTCGGCGTTCGCCTGGAACGCGCGCGCCTCGGTGGTGCAGCCCGGCGTGTAGTCCTTGGGATAGAAATAGAGGACGACGGGACCATGCCCGAGCAGCTCGGTGAGGTGCACGGGCGCCCCCGACTGGTCCGGCAGCGTAAAGTCCGGCGCTACGTCCCCGACCTTGAGCTTGTTGGGCTGCGTCACGTCCGGCCTCCTCGTACAACGTAGCGACTTAGCGACCTAGCGACGTAGCGACGTAGCGTCGTGGCTCCTGCCTAATGCGCCGCCGCCGCGCCTCCGGGTGCTCCCTTGTTCGTGTGCATAAGCAACAGAAGCGGTAGCGACAGCACGAAGCAGGCGCCGAACAGGAGGAACAGCTGCTCGAACGACAGCATCATCGCCTGGCGAGTGACCTGAATGTCGAGCATGCGCAGCGCCTTGGCGGCCGCGAGCGGGGCGGGCGTGCCGTTGGCGACCAGTGCGCCCTCGATGCCCGCCAGCCGGGCCCGCGCGACATCCGAGAACTGGGTCACGTTGGCGATCAGGTCGGCCCGGTGGATCTGCCCGAAGCGCTGCACGAGCGTCGCCGAGACGGCGATCCCCACGCTGCCGCCGAGCTGTCGCATGAGATTGAAGAGACCGGTGCCGTTCGGAATCCTGCTCATGGGCAGGTCGGCGAGGGCCAGATTCGTGAGCGGCACGAAGATCAGCCCGAGGCCCACCCCGCGGAAAATCAGCGGCCAGAGGAAGTCGCTCATACCGCTCTGCGTGGTAAAGTGCGCGTGCTTCCACATCGACAGAGCGAACAGACCAACCCCCGCGACGATTGACAGGCGGGCATCGAATTTTCCCTGTAAGCGGCCCATGAACGCCATCGTGAAGGCGCTCGCGAGGGCGCCCGGCAGGATCACGAACCCCGTCTGCTCGGCGGTGAAGCCCTGGAGATTCTGCAGATAGACCGGGAGCACGAAAACAGTGGCGTACAGGCAGACGCCCAGGACGCCGCCGAACACCACGCCCACCGCGAGCTGGCGGCTCCGGAGAATCCGCAGGTCCACCACGGGATGCTCGGTCACGAGCTCCTGCCACACGAACGCGATCAGGCACGCCGCACTGATCACACCGTACGTCAGGACCTCGCGGGATTCGAACCAGTCGAGCCGCTCGCCGCGCTCGAGCATCGTCTGCAGCGTCCCGATCCCCACGGCGAGCAGCAGCAGGCCGACGTAATCCACGCGCTCCGCCCGCTGCTGGTAGCGCGAGTCCAGCACGAAACTGAGCGACAGGACGAACGCCAGCATCCCGATCGGGATGTTGATGTAGAAGATCCACGGCCAGCCGAACGCGTCCGTGATGTAGCCGCCGAGCGTCGGGCCCAGCGTCGGGCCGACCATGACGCCCATGCCGAAGATCGCCATCGCCGTCCCGTACTCTTCGCGCGGGAATTCCTCGTACAAAATGGCCTGCGAGGTCGAGAGCAGCGCCCCGCCGCCCAGACCCTGCACGATGCGCCAGAACACGAGGGAGCCGAGGGTGTGCGCGTTGCCGCAGAAGAATGACGCGATGACGAAGAGCGCGATCGAGCCGGCAAAGTAGCGCCGCCGTCCGAAGAACGCCGAGAGCCACCCCGTGATGGGCAGCACGATCACGTTCGCCACGATGTAGCCCGTCGACACCCAGGCGATCTCGTCCAGCGTCGCGCCCAGGTTCCCCATCATGTGCGGGATGGCGACGTTGACGATGCTGGTGTCGAGCAGCTCGAGAATCGAGGCGATCGACACAGTGATCGCCACGATGTAGCGGTTCTTGTACCGCTCGTCCGTGAGGCTGGGCAGAATGGCGGTGGCCACGTTGCCTACCGAGTCGTAATGGTCGCCACCACGCTCATCCCCGGACGGAGCGGCTGGATCGAGTCGTTCGGCGCGTCAAGCCGGATGCGCACCGGGATGCGTTGCACGACCTTGGTGAAGTTGCCGGTCGCGTTGTCCGGCGGGAGCAGGGAGAACCGCGCCCCCGTCGCCGGCGCGATGCTCTCGACGTGGCCCGCGAAGTGTCGGCCCGGATAGGCGTCGACCGTGACATCGGCGACGGCGCCGGCATGGATGTTCGCCGTCTGCGTCTCTTTCAGGTTCGCGGTGACCCAGATATCGTCGAGCGGCACGACGCTCATCAGGGGCTGGCCTGGTTGTACGAGCTGGCCCAGCTCCACCGTCTTCTTGCTCACCACGCCGCCCGAGGGCGCGGTGATCAGCGTATACGACAGGTTCAACTCGGCCTGGTCGCGCGCGGCGCGCGCCGCACCCACACGGGCGTCCGCCCCGACGAGCGCCGCCTGGGCGGCGGCGAGCGTCGCGTCTGCCGCGTGCGAGGCGCCCTCCGCCGCGTCGAGCTGCTGCCCGCTCACGATCCCTTCCGCCGCGAGCGGCCGGACGCGGTCGAGGTCGGCCCGCGCCTTCAGGGCGTTGGCCTGCGCCTGCGCGACCTGCGCCTCCGCCTGCCCCACCCGGGCGCGGTTGCTCACGCCCGCCAAGGCCACCGCGAGATCACCGTCCGCCTGGGCGAGCTTGGCGCGATAGTCCCGGTCGTCGAGCACCACGAGCGTATCGCCCAGGCGCACCTGGCCGTTCTCGATCACCCGGACCTGGGTGACGAACCCGCCGACCTTCGGCAGGATCGGGATGATGTGGCCGTCGACCTGGGCGTCATCGGTCGAGACGTGCGTGCGCCCAATCCACCAGCGCCGGCCCCCGAGGGCGACGAGCCCCACGAGGATCACCCCCATGATGAGAAAGGTGATCTGGCGGCGTCCACCGGGCTTCGTGGAAGTGGCCGGGCTGCGCCGCACGGGCGCCGGCGATTGCGGCTCTGCTTCTGGCTTCATTGTCGTGGCCATGACTCACTCAGGGATTCGGGTTCAATGCAACGTGTGTGCGACGCCCACCGCCCGGGCGAGCGCCACCCGCGCCGCCGCCGCGCTGTAACGCGCGTCGATGTCGGCGTCGCGTGCCTGGACGAGAGACGACTGCGCCGTGATGACTTCGATGTTCCCCGCCACTCCCGCGCGGAACCGCTGACGCGCCTGCGCGAGCTCGTCTTCGGCGAGCCGCAGCCGCTCCGCCGCGATGCTCTGCTGGGCCTGGGCCGACTGGGCGTCGAGAAAGGCCGCCCGGACCTCGACACCAATCCCGTTCCGGAGATCGCGCGCCCGGATGTCCGATTCGTCGGCGATCGCGCGCTGCTCCGAGATCCGCCCCTCGCGGCGGAAGCCGTCGAGGAGCGGGATGGTCACCTGCACCGCGATCTGCCCCGTGCCGACCGCGTCCGGCACGGTGAGACCGTTCATGCCGTAGTCCCCGGCGAGGTCAATCCGTGGCAGTCGCTCGTTCGCGAACGCCGTGCTGGTACGCCGCGCCGTTTCCCCGTGCGCCAGCTCGGCCACGAGGTCCGGACGCGCCGCCGTCGCCGCCGCAATCGCGCTGTCGACATTGAGGGGCACGTTCGCCTGCGCGAGGCCGATCGCCAGGGTGTCGCTCAAGTCGAGCGGCACGGCGGGATCGAGCCCCAGGACCCGACCCAGGTCGAGACGCGCGCGGTCGCTCTCATTCCGGGCCACGACGAGCAGCCCCTGGGCGACGACGAGCTGGGTGCGGGCGCGCGTCACGTCGATCGCGGCGCTCACACCCGCCGCCCGCTGTTCCTGCGCCAGCCGCACCAACTCGGCCGCGATGCTCGAGTCGGCCCCCCGCGCCGCCACTGCCGCGCTCGAGCGTACGGCGCGCAGGTAGGTCAGGGCAGCTGCCTGGGCCGCACCTTCCAACACCGCGTTGCGGTCGGCCCCGCTTCCTCGCTCGAACGCTTGAGCCGCCTTGACCCGCGCGAATCCCGACAAATCGAGGAGCGTCTGCGTCGCCGCGATGCGTGCATCGTAGTTGTTGAACGGACCAATGACGGTGTCCGACGGGAGACTCGGTATCGGGAAGCCGAACGACTGGGGGCTGTACGAGCGGCGCACCCACGCGCCCCCTACCTTCACGCTGGGAAGCAGCGGACCGCGCGCTTCACGCACGCCCGCGCCCGCCTGGTCGATCCGCAGGTTCGCGATCGCCACCGCCGGCGCCTCAGCCGCCCGCCGCACGGCTTCCGCGAAGGAAAGCCGCAAAGGTGCCGCGCTCTGACCCGCGAGCGGCGCCGCGAGGACCGCCCAGGCCGCCAAGATCGCACTGTGCCGTAGCCGCATGCAGTCAATCCTGTGCGGGATGCTTCGCGATCCCGCGGAGGAAGATGTCGACGTGCTGATCGAGGTAACGGGGGACGTCGAATCCATCGCGCGTACAGAGCGCCCAGGAATGGCGCCAGTTGGCCGCGTGCAACAGCGGAGCCAGCGCGAGCCGCACCCCCACATCCACGTCGAGCGGCCGGAACTCCCCGCTCGCAATGCCTCGCTCGAGCACGCTCGCCATCAGCCGGTGCCCGCGCTTGACCACCTCTTCGTAGTAAAAGCGCGCGAGCTCGGGGAAGTTTCCGGCTTCGGCCATCATCAGCTTGGGAATGCCCGAGAGCTGCGTTTCGCCCACGCGCTGCCACCACCCGTGCGTGATTTCCTTGAACAGGTCGGCCGCGCTCCCCGTGTGCGCCGAAACCGTCTGCTCGCCGGTTGCGATGGCGGGCACGATGGTTTGCCGCACCATCTCCTTGAAGAGGGCTTCCTTGCTGGCGAAGTAGAGGTAGAGGGTCCCTTTGGTAACCCCCGCGCGACGGGCCACCTCGGTGAGCTTCGCCGCCCTGAACCCCCGCTCCACGAAGACCTGCAGGGCGGCCGCGACGATCTCCCCCGGCCGCGCCTCCTTGCGACGCTGCCACCGAGGACGCACCCGGCGGGGCGACCGGACAACGGTGTGACTCACGATGCTGACGCTCCTGAATTAATTACTGAACGGTCAGTAACTAATTGGGCGGCCCAGAAACGTCAAGCCCCGCAGCGCGCCGCCGCGGTAAGTTACCGTATGTTCTTGTTGGACAATACCTTACTTGCGCTCCCGGAAGAACCCCATCATCCCGGTGCTCGGCGGCTTCACGCCGAGTTGCCGCAGCATCGTGATGACCTGCCCACGATGGTAGGACGAATGATCGACCACATGAAGAAACATCTGGCGGAACGTGTGGGCGTACGCGCCCCCGCCCGTCGGCTGAATCGTGATCGTGTCGCTCAGCCGCGCGTCGGGGAATGCCCCAAGGAACGCCACCCGCTCGGCTTCGAGCCCGTCCCAGCGGGCGCGCGCGTCCGCCAGGCCGGCCAAGTCCTTCCCCTGTGCCACCCCCGGAGCCGGTTTGCCGAGCCAGCGCGTCAACCACAGCTGTTCGGCCCACACGATGTGGCACACGGTGCCGTGAATGCTGCCGAAGCTGCTCTTCAGGTCCCGCTGATACTGCTCCGCGGGGAGGGCGCCGAGGGCGTCGAACAGACGCCGGTTGGCCCAGGCGTTGTACGCGAACGACTCCTTTACTTCAGTGACATTCATGACGCCTCCGCGGATCCTCAGTCTCACTACCGCGCAGGGGCAAGCTCCCCGCCGGCCAGCACGCTCGCGACAATGGAGCGGCCCTCGATCACCTGCTCGTCACCCACCACGGAATCCCGCACGGTTGCGTCCACGACCCGCACCCGCTGCCCCAGGATGCTGTTCGCGATCGTGCTGCCACGCACTTCGCTCCCGGCTTCAATGGTGACGTTGGGCCCGAGGGTCGAGTTCTCGATCCGCACGCCCTGCTCGATCCGAACAGGCGCGATGATCCGGTTGCCCGCGGAGGCATCCGGCATGCGGGCCCGGCCGTCCTCGAGCAGGTGGTGGTTGGTCTCGAGCAGCGTTTCGACCTTGCCGCAGTCCCACCAGTGGTGGACCTCCGCGACGCGCACCTTGCGCCCGCGGTCCACCAGGTATTGGAAGGCATCGGTCAGATAGAATTCCCCGCCCTTCCCGGCGGGCCGCCGCTTCACCTCGGCGATCCCCTCGAACAGCGTTTGCCAGTCGCGCACATAGTAGAAGCCGATGTTAGCGAGCCGCGAAACCGGCGTGTCGGGCTTCTCCACGATTCGCACCATGTGGCCGGTCGCGTCGGTCACGACCACGCCGAAGTGCCGATAGTCCTCGACTTCCTTCGCCCAGATGATGGCGTCGGCGTCGCTCGTGCCGAGGACGCTCAGGTCGGCATCGAAGAGGGTGTCCACAAACATGATGATCACGGGACCGCGGACGAAGGGCCGCGCGAGATCCACCGCCCCCGCCGTCCCGTCCAACCTCTTCTGCTCGACGAATCGCGCCTTCATGGGGTAATGCGTGCCCACGTACTGCTCGACGGCCTCCTTCAAGTGCCCCGTGATGACGATCAACTCGTCGATGTCGAGGCCGGTGCCGCCCACCGCATCCATGACGTAGTCCATCACCGGCCGTCCAGCGACGTGCACGAGCGCCTTCGGAACCTGCTTGGTGAGTGGCAGCAGGCGCGTGCCCTTGCCCGCGAGCGGAATGATGACCTGCACGCTCACGTCCTCCCGTAGCGGTCGCGCAGCCGCACGACGTCATCGATCTCGGGCGTGGACGCCTCGAGCAGGTCCGAGGCGACCACGGCCTCGAATTGATGCACCAGTTTCGGCGTGAGATGGAACGACTCACCGCGCGCGAGCCGCCGCTCGATCAGCGCGTCGCCCTGTTGCAGGCGCAGGATGATCTCGCCGGCCAGGACGTAGATCGTCTCATCCTTCTTGTTGTGGTACTGGAGGCTCAACGCCTGCCCGGGCTCGATGTGCAAGATCTTGCCTACGTACCGGTCGGTCCGCGCCCAGATCAACTCGTGACCCCAGGGCTTTTCAACGCGATAAGGGAGATCTGTCATGACCACATCTTAATGCGGAACGCGGAAGTGCGAAGGCGTCATGTCCGCAGGCTCAGTTCCAACGACGACGGCGCCGTCACGCACGCCGTCACGCAGACGCCGCACCCCACGCATCCCTCGGGGCGAAGCACGGGCCGCCCGCCCGCGTCGAGCCCCAGCGCACGCTCGCCCACCGGGCACACCCGGGCGCAGACGCCGCAGGCAACCCCGTTGAACGCGATGCAACGCGCGGGATCGAGCGTGAGGGTGCCCATATGAATCCCGGCCCAGCCATCCCGGGGCACCACCAGCGCGCCCGTCTCGCACGCACGCGCGCAGGGCATGTCGTCGCACACCACGCAGGCCTGAACCGAGGGCTCGATCATCGGTGCCCCGACTCCGAGGCCCGCCTCAGGAGGCGCCTTGACGATCGCGTGCACGGGACACACATCGATGCAGTCGCCGCAGCGCGTGCAGGCCGCGAGAAACGCGATCTCTTCCGCGGCCCCCGGGGGACGGAACACGCGGCGCGGGGCCACCCGCCGCTCGGCGCGCGCTGCGACTTCGCCCGCGAGCTTCTCGAACGCATTCCGGAAGAATCCGCGCCGATCCGTCGGCCGGGGGCGGGAGTCCATTCAGAAGCTCGCCCGCAAGCTCACGAGCCAGCGGAACGCCACCGCCTCGTCGGAAGTCCGGTTGTCGGCCGCCAGGTTGGGCTCGTTCATCTCGATCGGGAACTCCACCCGTAGCATCCACTCGAGCTCGCCGAGCTGCTGACGGGACGCGACCCCCAGACCTACGTCGTGCACGCCGGAATATGCGTGCGCGCTCGCATTTCCGAAGGTGGCCATCGAGTCGACGAGCCCGACGTCGGCGAATCCTCCGACCGACAGGTCCCGCACCAGCCCGTGCTTGCGCTGCCACACGACCCGGGCGATCTCCGCATTGAGCGCCACGGCCCAGCGCCCGCCGAGGTCGGGCCGGAAGGCCCGGAGGTTGGCGTCACCGGGCTCGTGGTACTGAAAGTCAGGGCGCACGAGCAGCGCGCCCTGGCTCCGCAGGAACGGGTTCGTGAACGTCTGATACGGATCCGCCCCCGCCACCATGATCCGCCGCTGCGCCAGCGGGTCGGCATGGCTCAGATATGCGCCTCCGAACACGCGCAGGCCCATCCGGGTGCCGAGCCAGAATGGCGCACGCAGGCTCGTCTCGCCCCACAGGCGGCCGAACGCGGCCACGTCGTAGCGGTTCCCCGATTCCTCGCCAGGCCCGGGATTCCAGTACGCGACGCCGAGGTGACCGGCGAGCCGCGCCCTGAACACGCTCGTGCCCCGCTCGACCGTCGTCTCGACGCGGGGCCCCGCCTCGATGGTGCCGCCGTCGTCCCAGAGCCCCCGGTCCAAGTAGCCGAGCCCCGTGGTGGCCATCCAGATGGCGTCAAAACCGGCGTGCGGGTCGGCTCCGTAACCGGGATGCTGTTTCAAGGACCGGTCGACGTCGAGCGACGCGCCGGCCCGTCCTTCGACCGCCCACAGCGCGAAGGTCGAGCGGATGTGGGGCATGGGCTGGCCGAAGATCGGGTTGGTGATCCGCAGGTACCCGCCCACGGGCGCCGTCGCGTCGCCGCGCGTGGCGAACGAGCCGAGTACCAGATCCTTGTTGTACGTGCCGAAATAGTTGCCGCGCTCCCGCAGGCCCACGGTGAAGCCGCCGAAGTCGTTGTACCAGGCCACCGGGACGAATGCCCGGACCTGCCGGTCGCGGCGTACCGTTTCGTTGGTTGGATTGTCGAGCCGCAGGTCCCACTCCCCACTCCCCACGATCGCACGCCGTTCGTAGTTGTTCAGCATGTTCCAATCGTGCGTCCGCACGCGCGGATCGAGCATGAGGCGCTCCGGCTCGCGGGCGGTGACGAACTCCAGACGCTCGCGGGCAGCCTGGCCCTCGAGCCGCCCGTAGATCGTGTCGCGGTCGCCCACCTCGACGGGCATCCACCCGTCGCCCCGGCGCTCGACCTCGACCGTGGTGCGCCACCGGCCGTCCGGCAGGTGATGACGCGTGACCCTGGCCAGACGGTAGTCGATCACCGGCACCCCATGCAGCCACTGCGCGAACAGCCATTTCAGGTCGCGGTGCGAGACGTCCTCCGCAACCCGGCGGAGCGCGTCCTCGTCCACGTGCTTCAGCTTCCAGCGCGCGAAATAGGTCCGGAGGATCTCCGCCATCGCCGCGTCGCCGACCACGTAGCGCAGCTGTTCGTAAAAGAGCTGCGCCTTGGAGTAGATCATCTCCTGATAGGTCAGGAAATCGTTGAACCGCTCGCTCGCCTGCGAGATCGGCTCGCTCCACCCCTGGAGATCGAACCACAACATCTCGGACTCGAGGCCCGGATACCCGGATCTGCCGGTGTGGACCTCGTTGAACAGCGCCGACTGGAAGCTGGTGAAGCCCTCATCCAGCCACCCCTCGCGCCACTCGTTGTTCGCGAGCTGCCCCATCACGTACTGATGGCCGCTCTCATGGACGATCAGGCCGACCGACGCGCCCCCGTTCATGATCATCATGGGGAATTCGGTCCCACCGCCTTCGATGCGGTGCACGTTGGTGAGCTGCGGCCACTGGTAGGGACCGAACAGCCCGTCGAGCCACCCCAGGGCCCCTTCCGTCCGCCCCACCGCGATCCCGCGTCCCCAGGACGCACTGTCGCCCGGGAGATAGAGCACCCGCACGACCGCGTTGCCGTAGCGCCCCTCTTCGTACACGTAGTCGGGATTGAGCGAGAACGCGAAATGGTGTGTCTGCTCGGCGTGGAAGTGCACACACTTCCGTCCCGGCTCGACGGATGCATTCGCGCAGGTGGATGGCACGCGCCCGTAGAAATCGCGCTGATAGTCCACGGCTTGGGTCCGGTCCGCCCGCGTATGCTCCCACCCCGGATCGCCCTCGACCGGCACCCCGGTCGCCCCGATCACCTGGTCCGCCGCGAGGTCGAGCGTCACGTCGAACGTCGCGAATTCGCCGTAGAACTCACCCGCCGGATATAGCGGGTGATCCTCCCAGCCATACCTGTCGTAGACCACGACCTTCGGATACCACTGCGCGAAATCGAAGCGCCGGCCGGCCCGTCCCTGCCGCCGCGGGACCGTCGAGGGGCGCGCCTGCCACTGCACGTCGGCCGTGAGCGAGTCCCCTGGCGCGAGTGGCGCGTCGAGCTGCCAGTGCGCGATGGTCGAGTCCGGGGCGTAGGGGTAGTCCGGTCGCGCCGTCACTCCGCCAACGCGCGAGGCCGTGATCCGCTCGAACGCGTAGTCCGGGTCGGCGAGGTGCCCGAACCGGTCCTGTCCCTCGACGCTGTCGGATGCGGCCCAGCGCGAGCCCGGCCGGAACGCGTTCAGGTACTGGTGGACGTAGAAGTCGCGCAGCGTGTCGGGCGAGTGGTTGACGTAGACGATCCGCGCGCGGCCGGTCAGCACCCCGGACGGCTCGTCCAGTCGCGCGGTGATCGCATACCGGACTTCCTGCTGCCAGTAGTCGGTCGAGTCGCGGACGAGCAGGTGCAGCAGCAGGAGTGGGACCATCGGGAGGACAAGGTACAACGGCTGGGCGCGAGCGGGGAGCCTCGCGGCGATGTGGTGTGGCGCGCGGCAATAGGGCGACGACTCCTGGGGCGGGCCGCGCATGTTGCGCGCACCCAAGACCCAGGAGGTCCCTATGTGCCGCCTCACGTTCCTCGCGCTCGGTGCCATCGCGTTCCTTGGCATCGCCGCATGCACCGACCGGCCCCCGACCGCCGTCGATGCCGACCAGGTGCTCGTTCCCACCGCCGGGGGGCCGGCGTCTCCCGTCGAGGAGCTGGCGCGAACCCTGGCGATGGGACTGCGCAGTCCGGTCCTACGCGCGTATCTCCGCGCCCAGATCCGGACCTCGCCCTATCGCGAGCAGAAGGTGCAGTTCCAGAGGTTTCTGGACGCCGGAGGAGAGCACGCACTGCGCGCGCTCGTCGCCGCGACGCACGGCTCCGCCGCCACAGTCGCTCAGAGCGCCCACGCCGCCGCGCCCCTCGAGCTGTATCTCCCGGTGCCGGCGCATCGCGTCGCCTGGATGGGCGAGGGACGCGTCCTCGTCGCCACCGCCATGGAGGACGGAGACCCACCGGTGGCGTTCGACACGGCGGGCCGTCGCTACGTTCTGAGCCCCTACACTCCCCCCGCCGTGCCGGTGCTCGCGCTCGTCCCTGTGGAGACAGACTTTGCTGCGCCGCCCCCACCCGACGCCATGATGTGTCTCGATGCGTGCGGCGGCGGTGGAGGCGGTGGAATCGGAAAGAGCCCCACGCCGCCCACGGGCCTGTACATGACGCAAAGCCATTTCACGCAGAAGTTTGAAGGATGGTTGAAGGGCGCACCCGAATTTGAGGTGCACATTCTCGGCCAGAAGGGGCAGACCGATTCGCTGGCGGACTACCAGTGCGCCGCCGAGCACCAGCCGGCCCCGTACTACTTCGATCAGAATGATCTGGACTGGACCGGCAACGTGCTGCTGTTCAGCCAGGCCCAGCTCGACGCGTACCGGGCCGCGCATCCGGGCCAGAACGTGCGGGTCTTCGTGGTGGAGGACGACGACGCCGCCTGCACGATCAAGACGGACAACCCCGGCTTCCTCGCCCTCCTGGACCAGCTCAACGGCGGGCGCACGGCCGGGAAGGACACCACGGCGAATGGCACCAAGGGATTCGTCGCGGCAGTCGCGTTACAGAAGCTGCTCGCTCTGGTGGCCTCGGTCATCAACACCAACGACGAGCTCGTCGGAAACGCCGTCGCGGATAGCGTAGCCGGTGAGGCCTACCCCGGCTTCAACTGGATCGTCAAGGGCGCCGACAATGCGACCAACGGATGGATCAAGCTCGAGATGCGATAGCCGAGTGCTGCGGTGCCTGGCGGCTCTCGCATGCGCGGCAACGCCGCTTGCGGCACAATGGAGCCTCGGCGCAGAGATCGGACTGTTGGCGTGCAGGGGGGGTGCGAGCGACACCGCCACGTCGGGCACCCCCAACACGCTGCGCCCATCCCAGGGCGCGACCTACGCCCTGCGGGTGCAGCGGTCCTTCGGCACCTTCGGTGCGGGAATGAGTTTCCTCTACAGCTCGACGGGCGTGGGTGCCGAGAACGAGGAGACGACGGTCGAGGCGAAAAGCAGCATGGAATTGCTCGAACTGGCGCCCGAGGCTTTCGTCGTGCTCGCGCGACCCGGCGCGGGGGGCGCCGTGCTCCTGCACGCCGGGATCCTCCTCGACCACTGGTCGCTGCAAACGGACGGCCGTGATCGCGTGGCAGCGCTCGCGGCCGTCTCGCTCGACTGGCCGATGACAGGCCGGTGGAGCGGAACCTTCCGGGCCGGCCTGGCCGTCGGTCCCTCGGTTTTTGATGAGGAAGAAATGCCGGATGGGTTCAAGCGCCACGCCACCTGGCGGCGCTCGATCGCGGCCGGCGTACAGCTCCGCCTGTAACGCCGCCGCGCGACGACCTGGGCTAGGGCGTCGCGAGCAGCCGCCGGCGCAGCTCCGTCAGCCGGCGTCGCACCGAGCCATCGTACACGCGGTCGCCGACCCGCACCACCACGCCGCCGAGAATCCCCCCGTCGGTCCGGAAGTGCGCCCGGACATCCTTGCCGAGCGCGCGTTGCAGACGGGTGACGATCTCCTGTTGCAGCTTCTCATCGGGGGACTTCGCCAGGGTCACGCCCGCGTGGACCCGGTTGAGCTTCAGGTCCACCAGGGTCTGGTACTCGCTCGAGATCTCGTCCAGCAACCCCTGGCGACCCCGCCGCACGACCGCCTGGAGGAACCGCACGAACTCGGGGGCCGCGGCGCCTGTGAGGGCGCGCGCCAGGAGATCGGCCTTGGTGCTCTTGGCCACACGGGGTGAGTCGAGCGCCACGGCGATCCGCTCGTCCGATCGGACTGCGCCCGCGACGGCATCGAGCAGCTCGCCGAACCGCTCGATGGTCTGTGCGCCGCCGCTCGCCTCGCCCGCGAGGACGAGCGCCTCAGCGTAGTTGCGCGCAACCGTGGTGCTCTTCACGTCCGCGTGCCGAGCGTCTCGAGGTATTCCGTAACGAGGCGGCGATTCGCGTCGTTATCGAGCTTGGCGTCGATCAGCTTCGCCGCGGCCGCCAACGAGAGGTCAACCGCTTCCCGTCGCAGTTCGAGCACCGCCTTGCTCTTCTCCTCGGCGATGTCTCGGCGCGCCCGCGCGAGCTGCTCGTCGGCCGCCTCGCGTGCCTTGGCGACCAGCGCGGCGTGCTCCTTCTCGGCGGCCGTCTTGGCGCGATTCAGGATCTCCTGCGCTTCGGCCTTCCCTCCCGCGAGCAGCTTTTTGTGCTCCTCGAGCAGCTTGGCGGCCTCCGCGCGGCTCTTCTCCGCCTCCGCGATCTGCCGCTCCAGCCGTTCCTCGCGCTCCCGCACGGCGCCCAGCAGCGCCGGCCACGCGGTCCGCTTGAGGAGGAAGAACAGGAGCAAGAAGACGACGAGCGTCCATATCATCAGTCCCCCGTCCACGGTCAGAGGACTGGGGCTGGCGCCCGCCTCTCCCGCGCGGGGGCGCTGGCTGCGCCTGGCAAACATCTTGTGCGCCACCTGGGGCGGGGGGGGGGGGGCGCCCCCCGCCCCGCCCCCGGCTTCACTAGAAGTTGATCTTCCCCTGCATCACGAACGCGACGACTGCGGCGAACAACGCAACGCCTTCGACCAGCGCCGCCGCGATGATCATTGCCGTCTGAATGCGGGCGCTGTTCTCCGGCTGGCGCGCCATTCCTTCCACCGCCTGACCACCGATGCGGCCGATGCCGATGCCGGCGCCGAGCACGGCGAGGCCGGCCGCGAGGCCGGCGCCGATCAGGCCGTAGCCCTTCCCGGCCGTGTCCGACGCGACGGCCTGCAGCAGGCCGAGCAGATGCACCATGACGAGCTCCTCGAGTAGTGCGGGAGACGCGTAGTGAGCTTCGCGCCCACCGCGCGCGCCGATGCTCCCAGTATCGGCGCCGCCGCGGCCGCCCGCCTTCGGTCTCGATCGAGACCAGCGGGCTTCGTCCGTCCACTTCACCGTCCCGGGGACGGACTACGTCGGACGGCACCGCGGGCGCCCGCGGCCGTCCGTCCTGCGACCTCAGTGCTCCGCGCGCATCAGCCCGATGAAGACGCTGGTGAGCAGCGTGAACACGAACGCCTGCAAGAACGCTACGAACAGCTCGAGCAACATGATCCCCGTCGCCATCACCGATGCCAGAACGCCGACGGTGTAGCTCTTGAAAAAGAACGTCAGCCCGATCAGCGCCAGGACCACCACGTGTCCCGCCGTCATGTTGGCGAACAGCCGGACCGCCAGTGCGAACGGCTTCGCGAGCTTCCCGATGATCTCGATCGGCGTCATGATCACGAGCATCACCGGCTTGAGCAGCGTCGGGAGGCCCTCCGGCAGGAAGAAGATCGTGCCGAGGTATCCCTTCAGGCCGAGCGTCCGCATCCCGGAGATTTCGATCACCACGAGCGAGATCAGGGCCATCGCCCCGGTCACCGCGATGTTCGCGGTCGCCGTTGCACCCCACGGCAGGAGGCCGAGCAGGTTGGCCGTGAGGAGAAGGAAGAACACGGTCAGCAGGTAGTTGACGTACCCCTCTCCGTGCGCCCCCACGTTGGGCAGGATCACCTCCTGCCGGATGTAGAGCGCGATGGCTTCGATCGCGCCCGCGAAGCCCCGCGGGGGCCGGTTCTCGGCGTGCGCCCGCGCGACCGCCCGTGCCGTGTAGAGCAGCACCAGCGCCACGAGCAGCGCGGCGCCCAGGAGGAACACGAGGTGCTTCGTGATCGAGAAGTCGATGGCGATGCCGCCGATGTGCACGGGCGGGAAGCGTGGCAGCTCGAGCGCGTAGGTGTACGGCGGATTCCAGTAGGGCAGCTCGAGGTAATGCGAGTTGCTGAGATGCTCCATGATGTTGATCTCATTCGACGGCGCGTGGGCCGGCTCCTGCGCGCGCGCTAGAGCCGGCACGAGCATCAGCGCGGCCGCCATCAGCACCAGCATCCCACCTCGACGCGTATGGATCATCCCAGTGCGGCTCCTGACCCTCCGATGAGCGCTCCGGCTTCCACGGCGATGAGCGCGACCAGCACCAAGGCCAGCGGTACGAGCGCCGGCTCGAGCGGCCAACCGCGCGCCGGCGCCACGACCAGCGCCATGACCGCGAGCAGCGCGACGCGAGCCGCGATTCCCACACCCCACACGGCGAGGAAGCGGCGCCTGCCGATGGAGCGGATCAACCACCACCCGAGCGGCGCCTGGACCATGCAGGCGAGCACGAGCGCGGTAATGAGCGGCGCGCGCCACTCCGGCGCCGCCACGCGGCTCGTGATGAACGCCACCGTGGCCACGACGCCCAGCCCCACGACATATCGGCCGCCCCGGCTCACGACCCGTCCGATCCTGAGTCGCGGAGCGCTTGCACCAGCCAGTAGAGCGACGCGCCGAACCCGAGCATGGCGCCCACGATCGTGAAAATCCCAGCCGCTCCGGTCTTCCGGTCCAGCCACTGCCCTGCGAACGCGCCAAGGCCGACGGCGACGGCGAGCTCGATTCCGGCGCCGGCGTAACGGAGCGGTCCCGCCCACCGGTTGTGACGGCCATTCTCGTCCGGCACGGGCCAAAAGCTATCCGCTTGTGAAAAATTTCGCAAGCAAAGCTGCCCTGAGGCAAACTTATGTGGCGCTTGCGAGTATGATGTGATAACCTTCGACCGCCATGACCCCAAATCCAGCCCCGGTGCCGCCCGTTCCTCGTCCTTCAGCCCCCCAGGGCGACGTCGAGCTGCTCGAGCGCCTCGGGCGCGCCCGCGCCGACCTGCTTGCTCAGGTGGGCCGGCGCATCGTGGGCCAGCAGGCCGTACTCGACGGCATCCTCACGGCGATCTTCTCTGGCGGCCATGCCCTGTTGCTCGGCGTCCCAGGCCTCGCCAAGACCCTCATGGTCCAGACGGTGGCCCAGGCGCTCGAGCTCAAGTTTTCGCGCCTCCAGTTCACCCCGGACCTCATGCCCTCGGACATCACAGGCACCGAGATCATCGAGGAAGATCCAGCGACGGGAAAACGAGTCTTCCGCTTCGTGCGTGGGCCGGTGTTCGCCAACGTCGTGCTCGCCGACGAGATCAACCGCACCCCGCCCAAGACCCAGGCCGCGCTCCTGCAGGCAATGCAGGAGCGTCAGGTCACAGCCGCCGGGCAGACACATGCTCTCCCCGCACCGTTCTTCGTCCTCGCCACCCAGAACCCGATCGAGCAGGAGGGCACCTATCCCCTCCCCGAGGCCCAGCTCGACCGGTTCATGTTCGAGCTGCGGGTCGCCTATCCATCTAAGGAGGAAGAGGAGCGCATCGTCGAGACTACGACGGGGGACCACGTCGCCGACGTGCGGCCGGTGCTGACTGCGGAGGATGTGCTGGCGTTGCAGCATCTTGTTCGTCGCGTGCCGGCGCCGGAATCCCTCGTGCGGGCAGCCGTGACGCTCGCCCGGATGACACGGCCCACCGACGCGGAGGCGCCTGCGTTCATCAAGGAGTACGTCTCCTGGGGGGCCGGACCGCGAGCCTCCCAGTACCTCGTCCTGGGCGCCAAGGCACGGGCGGCCCTCGACGGGCGGCCGATGGCGGACTACGACGACTTGAAGGCGGTCGCTCCCACGGTGCTCACCCACCGGCTGGTGATCAACTTCGCGGCCGAGGCAGCGGGGCGGGCGGCGCCAGACCTGGTAGCGGAGCTCCTCAATAGGAGGGCCTGGATCGCGCCGTGAGACCGGGTTGGCGGTGGCTTGGCCTCGTGCTGCTCGCGGGGTGCTCATCGGCCCCGTTCCCGCCCGGGTCGGTCGTGGCGGGAACCTGGGGCGGCAACAACGCGGCTCTGATGGCCGACGACACCAGCGCGCACGTGCACATCGCATGCACGTACGGCAACGTTCATCAGTCAGTCGTCATAGATCCGAACGGGCAGTTCGCGGTCACCGGTGAATACAACGTCCGGGCCTATCCGGTGGATGCGGGCGTCTTCCATCCGGCGCGCTTCACCGGCGCGATCATCGGCCGCAAGATGGTCCTCACCGTGCAGCTCACCGACACGGCGGTCACCCTGGGACCGGTGTCGCTCGTCTTCGACCAGGACCCGGCCATGGGTCCCTGTCCCATTTGCATTGGGCCCCGAGCACGCGCCGAGGCGGCTGCCCGCCGGTTGATGGTGCCCTAGGGGGCCTGCTCAAACCGCCCTAGCCCGTTGTAGTAGAAGGTGTTGACAAGCGGTTGATCGGCCCGCCTAATAGTACCATTCCGAAACACGTCGAGCGTTCTTGTGGCACCGCAGCTGCAGCTTACCACGCTCGGGGCACCGGTTCTGCTCACGGCCACGGGCGAGCAAGTCCGCTTCCGCACGCGCAAGCACTTCGCGCTCCTGATCCGATTGGCGGTGGAGGGCGGGCGCCGGTTCACCCGCGACCACCTGGTGGATCTGCTCTGGCCTGACGCCCCCCCGCCGCGCGCCAACCACTCCCTCGCGCAAGCGCTCTCGGTCCTCAAGGCCAAGGTCGGTCGGGATGCCGTCCTCGTGCAGAAGGCCACGGTAGCCCTGGCCGCGGACGCCGTCGCCGCCGATCTCGCGCGGCTGGACGGGCCGGACAGCGTGGTGGACATCCGCGGACCGTTCTTGGATGGCTTCGACGTACCCGGAGCCGCGTCGTTCGAGCAATGGAAGGACGAGTGGCGGGCGAAACTCGCTCCCCGCGTGCGCGACTGCCTGGTCCGACGCATGGACGCGGGCCGCCGCATCGGCAACTTCGTGGACGTCGAGCGGCACGCGCAGGCGCTGTACGACCTGGATCCCCTGTCCGAGGATGCGGTGCGGGGCCTCATGGAGGCTCGGGCGTGGGCGGGGGACCGGAGCAGCGCGCTCAGGGTCTACGCCCGTCTCGAAGCGCGGTTGGCGGAGGAGCTGGGCGCCAAGCCGAGCGGTGATTTGACGCGGATGGCGAACCTGTTGCGGGAAGGGCGGCGCCCGGCGCCGCCCGGGCCGCCGCCCGGCTTGCGGGTCGCGGAGCGGCGCGAACGGCGTGTCGAGCCTGAGACCCTGGTCGGCCGCGAGCGCGAGTTCTCCTTTCTGTACGACGCGTGGCTCGATGCGAGGCGGCGCGCGCCGAGGGTCATCGTCCTCACCGGCGACGCGGGCATCGGCAAGACGACGCTCACCAACGCCTTCGTGTCGAGCTGCCAGATGGATGGCGCGGTGGTGGCGCGGGTGCAGGGGTACGACGCAGAACGGGACCTGCCCTTCGCCGTCCTGGGCGAGCTCGTGCGCCAGCTCGTCGCCCAGCGCGCCGTTGGGAGCGCAGAGCCGGACGCGCTGAGCGAGCTGGGACGCGTCGCCCCCGAGGTATTCGGAGCGTTCCCCGGTGTCCCCAAGCCTGTGGATTGGGCCGCCGAGGTGATGCCCCTCCGCCTGGCCGACGGATTTCTCAAGGCCGTCACCGCGGCCGGGGACGAGAGCCCGGTGGTTCTCGTGGTCGATGACGTACATGCGGCCGACAACGCGAGCCTGGCGATCCTGCACGCCGTGGCGCGGAAGCTCGGCGCCACCCGTCTGCTGCTGATTCTGGCTGGTCGATCG